>Ga0268298_10001751_pt1 | contig 24837 bp, 18 predicted proteins | sample WWTPWeurt_MetaG_FD_194462 | JGI IMG/M metagenome (GOLD analysis project Ga0268298, IMG submission 194462) | Activated sludge microbial communities from WWTP in Nijmegen, Gelderland, Netherland - WWTP Weurt | ecosystem: Engineered > WWTP > Aerobic digester > Activated sludge | place...
TTTGTTGGTCGATTGGATTTCATTGCAAAAATCACTTCCTCATCCGCTTGCTTTGGAGGGAGACGGATTTTGGTTCTCGGAGGCTTTTTTGCTCGCCATCGTAATTTTGTGATGGTTTATCTCTTTTTCGAATTCCAACCTTTTACCACCCGATCCTCGGGAGTATCAGATCCGAGGGTGAGACCGAAAACCAGGCTGTATTTCCGCAGCATTTCCTGTGCCTCCTTTACGTCTCCCCGGTTATTAGCAGCTTCCAGGATCCCGTGGGCCAGCCCCTGTAAGGCGTCCACAGCTCCCGGGGTTCCCAGGTCATTTTCAATCGAATCGCTGAATTCACTTACATAAACCGTCGGGTTAAAAGACACTTCCTTCCCGCTTTTCACCCGCACAGCCAGGCTGAGACTGTCTGCCAGCTCCTGGAATTTTTTCAAATCATTTTCGCTATAGGACCAGGCCTCACGGTAATGATGGGAACCCAGATACAGGCGCAGTGCGCCGGGCGAATAGGTATCCAGGAGTTTGTCCACCATCACCAGATTTCCCAAGGATTTGCTCATTTTCTCCCCCTGGTAGCCTACCATGGCTGTATGCATCCAGAAACGCACGTACGGCTCACGACCCAAGAGCGGTTGTGCCTGGGCGATCTCACACTCGTGGTGGGGAAAAGAAAGATCCAGCCCACCGCCATGGATATCCACGGTTTTCCCCAGGTATTTGGTTGCCATGGTAGAGCATTCGATATGCCAGCCCGGCCTGCCTGGTCCCCAGGGACTTTCCCAGGCTGGCTCGCCGGGCACTTGGGCTTGCCATAACACAAAATCTAAAGGATCACGCTTGTTCGGATCCTCTGGGTGGTTGCCGCGTTCATTGGCTACCGGCAGCATCTCACTGTGCGGAAGATGGCTGAGCTGTCCAAACTCCGGATAGCGGCCAACTTCATAATACACGCTGCCGTTCTTTACATAGGCCACACCCAATCGGATTAAATTTTCGACAGAATGAATAATTTCCGCAATGACATCCGTAGCGTGTGGAAAATAATCAGGCGGGCGGACATTGAGCGCGATCATGTCTTCGATATAGTGATCGGTCCAGCGATTGCCAAGCTCGCGCCAGTCCTCGCCGGTTTCCTTCGCTCTCTTCAAAATATCGTCGTCAATGTCTGTCACATTTTGCGTATAACGGACAACCGTGCCTTTCAACTCCAGGTAACGGATGAGCTGGTCATAGGCGGTATACGTAAAAGCATGTCCAACGTGAGTTGTGTCATAAGGGGTAATGCCGCAAACATACAAAGTTATTTCAGAATCCCGCAAGGAAATTTCTTCGGTCGTTTGTGTTATTGAGTTGTAAAGTTTCATTGTTTCTCCAATTTTTAGCCGTAATCACTGCCCGCCGCGCCTACCACGCATGCTGCACCCGCCGCAGGGCTTTACCAAAGTAGGGGTTTTGGAGCAGGGCTTTCGACCTTGTTAAAGCCCTGGCACCCGCTGGACGATCTCGCTGAAGGCTATACCGGAGAGCGCTCCCGAGGCAACATCGCCAGGGTAATGGTCGCCCAGGTAGATGCGAGAGAAGCCGACCAACCCAGCCAGCAGGAAGAAGACCGGACGCTGGCTGGGGAAATCTCGTGCGAGCAGCCAGGCGCCAGCGAATGCTGAGGCCGAGTGGCCGGATGGGAAAGACCAGGAACCGGGTTTCTTGCCAATCACGATGGCTTGAACGAAATCAATGAATGGCCTGCGGCGGCGGAAGAATGCCTTGATGGGGTACTCGACCAGCATCGAGGCGATGGATAATGGCAAGATCGAATGGCGTACCGCCCGTATGCCCCTGGGAGGATCGATCAGGATGGCCAGTGCCATGATCACGTACCAACCAAGACCGCCGCGGAAGGCCACCGTAAAAAAACGAAAGAACCCATTGAGCCAGCGATTATGCGGCAGTTGGTTGACGACCAGGAACAACTGAGCATCCAGGGCGTCCAATGGCTTCATGCGTTTTAGCACGGCCTGATGTAGGAATTCCAGCTGCTTTGGGTGCACAATTCCCGCCGCGCCCTGCTGCCCGGGATTTAGCGTCTCCTGGGTAGCCTCTGCCACTGCTGCTTGTTCGCGACCAGGGCTGGCGGTGATCTCCCTGGCCGCCTGGACAATTCCATCGGCGGCTTTTTCCCCTGGAGCGGCGTGCATGGAAGCCTTTACAATTCGCCGGCTTGATTCTGCCACCCTGGCGCTGACCGTGCCGGGCTTTTCAGGCTGCCTGACCCGTTCGACTTCTCCGGTGGTGGCGCTGCCAGCCAATACTTCAATCCGTTCGGCCACCCGGTTGGCCTTCTCCGGCGAGTCAATCTGGGCGGTAGCCTGGTTGAGCACCCGGCGGGCCGGTTCGGTTTCGACTTTTTCCTCTGGCTTCGGCTTTTCCCAGCGTGCAGTGGTTGGGTCGCCGGGCTGATGCATAGTGAGCAATTCGGCAGGTCTGTAACGGGCGAAAAGCTTTTTCATGAGCACAGCCAGCAAAGCAGACACGCCAGCCAGAACTGTACATTCCACCCATATCCAGCGGTCGTCTGTGGATGCTTTCATATTTATGTCTTACGTCCTTATCCTGCCGATCGCTGCCTAAGAAGCATGGCTGAAAAAATTGGCTTTGACACTTTCGCTGTGATGGTGGGCCATATGGCCCACTCGCGGCAATTCCTAGAGAGCCAGAAATGCCGGTTCGACCGTTTGGGCGAATTTTGGTAGGTATCGCTATTCCGTTGTTTTACCATCGAAATGTTCGCTGTCCTTCTCCGCTTCGGCATGGGTGTGATGGATAACACCATCCCGATGATTAGCCGGTGCATATAGCGTATACAATTTCATTGGAACATTGCCGGTATTAATAATGTTGTGATTCGTCCCAGCCGGGACGAGAACCGCAAAGCCCGCGCTGATCGCTGTATGAATACCATCAAGAACGGCCTCGCCTGTGCCTTCCTCCACCCGAAAGAACTGATCGAGCGTGTGTACTTCCATCCCGATCTCCTCCTTGGGCTTCAACGCCATAATTACGAGCTGGCAGTTCTTAGCCGTATACAGTACCTGGCGAAAATCATCATTCTTGATCGCAATGTTTTCAATGTTTTTTACATAGCCATGCATAGTCATTACTCCTTTGACGAATTTAACTTCGTCGTTTGTTCGTTTGCCGCAGGTCTTATTACAAAAAAGCTCTCGGTTTGCCCAAATGTTCGCTCAGCACGCTCCGGCGCCATTTTGGGTGGCGTGATGATTACTCTGACCAGGGACGCCCAAGGTGCCGCAGTGGTGCCTGAGAAATCATGGGACCTGGCTCTCGTTTCGTTGAAAAAAACACCCGCGTTGGTCCTGTCAAGCATAAATCTATGGTGTGTTTTGGGCACTTTGGGCCCAAAACACACCTATAGAAACATCCTTGAATAAAGCGCTAGCTTAAATGTAATCACTTAGAGTCTCAACAGCGTCACAGCATTGATTACTTTTAGAATAATAGCGACTTAAGGATTTCCTCCAAAGATATTGGCTGATCTTTGTTTTCGTAGCCTATACTGCTGTTCCAGGGATAGGGCGGGGAGAAAAAATGAGAAATACTTTGAGAAAGGCAGGTGGAAATATCCAACTTCCGCAGCAGGTTCTGGAACTTTATCAAATTCTTGCCTGAAAACCACCTGCTTTAGCGGGTGGAGAAAGGTGAGTACGTCGGAGGTGGGGGTAATTCAATTTTTTGCGGGCTTAGACGGGGCGAACCGCGGCTTGCCAATGGGGGCATGCCGCCAAGGATGGTCGTCTGAAGGCTTTCTAGGGCCACCCTCAATTTTGGGTTTAGGAAGCTGATGTTTAGGCTCTTCAGTGCACACTACAGTTACAGGCTGGGCGTGCCCCGGCGGACAGGCCGGAAACACCAACGCACTCAAACACGGTTTCTACGCCCGCGAATTCGAGCCCAACCAGCTCGAAGACTACGACCGCGCCCGTTCCCTCACCGGTTTCGATGAAGAGATCGCCCTCCTCCGACTCGTCATCCTCAACCTCGCCGAAACCAGCATCTTAAATACAGAAAGGTGATTGATAACAATCTTAGAACAGGATCTAAAAACGCCCGGCAAGCAGCCGGGCGTTTTTGGATCCTGTTGCTTTTTCAGTGACTACCCCGGATTATTTTTCCACCCCCTGCGCCGGCGGATGATCGCCGCGCTCAGTACCAACCCGGCGCACAAACCCAAGATTTCAAGCGTCCGGTTTGAACCCGAACTGCGGGCAGAGAGAATGCCTATGGTCACATTCGTCGGGCCAACAAGACTGCCCACCGCCCACTCCGAAAGAGAGCTAATCCCTTCGAGCCATACACTTGTGGGGGTAAAGCCAGTCCGGTCACAGTCCCAACCAAATTCTGGTCCCAGTCCGTCCAGCCATTTACAGATTTTAGGATTTGCCAGGTTATTATGCGGCAGGGTCAGATTGAGCGTGAAGTCGTTTGTGGCAGCGCTGCTCAGATTGCTCTGCAAACCTTGGATCAGCCAGTAGCTGCCGGTGGTGATCCCAGAACCGCCGCTAACGCCGGTGGCATGGAGATGGCTGATCGCAAAGGGCGTCACCCGGATGCACTCCAGGTCGCTGCCGTTATCCGTGGTCTCGATGCCAACCCCGCCCATAAAGTTCGCGGTATATGGTTCAAGGGTGCTTTGGATGCCACAAGCCAGTTCGCCCAGTTCATAGGCGCCCAGGTCGCAGCCGCCGCTCCCGCTGGCATCACCGTCCAACCCACGGGTTACGTCACGCTGGTCGGTCGCAGGACATGCCGTCGTACCGCCCGAGTCGATTATCGGCGAATCCGGCAAGAGCGCATGGGTCAGCGTATTCCCACCGTTATTGGCCAATGGGCCCAGCAGTGGATCCTGGTCGTGGTTGCCGCCGCCATCCGTACCCAGTGCCACATCCCAGATGCCTGAAATGCCGCTGTCGGCGATGTCGCTGGTACGGATCGTGGGCCGGTTGGCGCTGGTATTGTAAATTTGCGGGCCGTCAGGCGCGCTGTTGCCCCACAGAATCATATTGTCCAGGGTCACGTTGGCAGAATCCCAGTTGTATAAACCGCCGCCGCTGTCGGTAGCAGTGTTGCTGAAGATGGTGGTGTTCGTCATGCTCAGCACTGCGGCGGAGTAGCCGGGCCCGGCATTGTAAACGCCGCCGCCTAACTGGGCCTTGTTGTAAGAAATCGTGCTGTTGATAAGGCTGAGTTTGGCATTCACATGCGGGCCGCTGAGAATGCCGCCGCCGTACCACTGAGCGGTGTTGCTATAGATCGTGCTGTTCGTCACAGTGATAACAGAGTCCCACCAGTTGTGGATGCCACCGCCGCTGCCGTTGGTGGTATTGCTGTAGATCAAGCTGTCTATCACGGTCAGATAGCTCTGCCGAGGGTTGTAGCCATAACTGCTTAAACCGCAGCCGCCAGAACTCTCATTGACATTCCCAGAGATCGTTAATCGCTGGACGGTCATCACCCCGAACCGGTTGCTGATGCCGGCCGCACCGCCTTCGCACCAGTCGCCGGGGACAATGTTGTTCGTAATCGTGCTGTCGCTCACACGGGTGGAACCGCTGCCAGCGATGGCGGCGCCGCCGCATGGAGAACTATTGTCGGAAAATCGGCTGTTTTGCACTGTCAGGCTTGTCTGGCTGCTGATGCCGCCCCCCTGGGAAGCGCCGTTATTGGAGAAAAAGCTGTCCGTGACAGTTGCCGCCCCCTCATTATAGAGCGCTCCGCCCTCTCCATCACCAAATGCGGTGCTGTGCCCGGCAGTGTTGCCGGAAAAAGTTGTGCTAATGACCGTCAGCGTTCCCAGGTTGTAGATACCCCCGCCCAGGCCCCGAAACTCATCCCAGTCAGGATTATAGTAAACGGCCGTGTTGCTGAGGACGGCGCTGTTGGTCAGGGTAAGCGCTGATCCCGCCTCAATTTTCATTCCGCCGCCTGCAGGATAGATGTCGCTCACTTCAGGTTTGGTCGTTTTGCCATGAGCAATAGTCAGATGTTCTAAGGTGACCTGGGTATCAGCCAACACCCACAAGATACGAACTGAGTCGTTGCCGCTAATCGTCACAGTCTGACCCTCCCCACTCAGGGTCAAATCGCGGTCAATTTGCAGCGGGCTGGATAGGGTGATGGCGGTGTCCGCCGCGAAGTCAATCCGCCCGCCATAGCAAATATCAGCAAGAGCCTGGCGCAAACTGCCCGGCCCGCTGTCGTTGGCGTTTTGTACGGTAATGGCATTGGTGCAAATGTTGCCATCAATGGCGAAAGCGTAGGAGCTTTCATCCGGATCATCGTTGGCAATGGTCAAGGTAATCACTCGCAGGCCGGTTACCGAAGGGGTAAATCGTAATTGAAAGCTGGTGGTATCGCCAGCCATAACCGGTGTGCTGGGGGAGACCATTACGCTGTAATCGGCAGCCGCCGGGCCGCTAATGGAAATCAGCGGCGAGCCGGCCAGGTTCAAATCCAATTCGCCGCTGTTACTAATGGTAAAAGCATGCGTGGTGGCCCCGCCCAATGTCAAAAATTTGGTGTTGTCGGCCAGATTGGGGCTGGCGTCGCCGTTGGAAATGACAGCGCCGTTGCCCAGCACGGCTATTTCGGGCGCCGGAACATAATAGTTGTATTTCAAGTCGCCGTTGGTGTGGTCATAGTAACTGATGGCCGGGTAACCGTTCACCACCGCCAGGGAAGTGTGTTCGCCCACATCAGCGACACTGTCGAGCGTGACCGGGCTGCCCCAACTGCTGCCATTTGCGTCAGACGCTTGCACGTATTTTAAGTCGCCGTTAGAGCCATCATAGTAACTAATGACCGGGTAACCGTTCAACACCACCAGCGAACTGTACTCGCCGACAGTAGCAGCGTTATCAACACTGACCGGGCCGCCCCAACTGCTGCCATCCGCGTTGCTCGCCCGCACGTACTTTAGTAGGTCATTGTTGCCATCAAAATAGCTGATAGCTGGAGAGCCGTTCACCACTGCCAGGGAGATTTTATAACCCACGTACCAGGCGCTGGTCACACTGACCGGGCTGCCCCAACTGCTGCCATTAGCGTCACTCGCCCGCACATATTTCAGGCTACTGTTGTCTCCATCAAAGTAAGCGATGGCTGGGTTGCCGTTCACCACCACCAGGACGGCCAGCTCGCCGACGAAACCAGGGCTATCCACAGTCACTGCACTGCTCCAGGCGCCGCCATCTGCATCAGTGGCACGTACGAACTTCAAATCACCATTATTTCCATCAAAATAACCGATAGCCGGGTTGCCGCTCACCACCGCCAGGGAGGTGTATTTGCCCACATCCGCCGCGTTGTCCACAATCAGCGGACTGTCCCAACTGCTGCCATTGGCGTCGGAAGCCCGCACATATTTCAAATAGCCGTTGGTGCTGTCATAATAACTGATGGCCGGGTTGCCGTTCACTATTGCCAGGGAGGTGTACTGGCCCACATCCGCCGCGTTGTCCACGGTCGCCGGACTGCCCCAACTGCTGCCATCGGCAGCAGTGCCCCGCACGTACTTCAAATAACCGTTAGTGCCATCATAGTAACTGATAGCCGGATTACCGTTCACCACCGCGAGAGAGGTGTACTGGCCGACAATCCCGGCGCTGTCCAGATTGGCTGGAATCGGGGCGTTCCAACTTGCGTACGCTGTGGTTACTCCCCACAGGCCCAGCAGAAGCAGTAGGGAAATACAGAGCAGGGTACGGATAGATAAAAAGCGTGATAACGACATTTGGAATCTCCTCTGATTCATCAATTTTGGGGGTCACTTTTGAATTTCAACGCTTGCAGGTATTTACTCAAAAAGTCGCCGAAGTGGGGTGTAATGTGCGGGCTGCACCCGCACATTACACCCCACTTTATTAAGACGTTATTCTTACAGTATAGAAAACAAGCGTGCATGCAGCGTGCATGGGAGATAGTTTTTGAACTGGTTTATAATTGCTTGCAAAGGAACTTGAAATGCCTCGTTTGGAGATCTCTCTGCTCGGGAAAATGGCGGTTCGGTTGCATAGCGCTGCCAATGTGCGCTGGTTTCCAGGCCTGGAAACCGGCAAAGCCAGCGTGCTGTTGGCATATCTTGCAGTACACCGAAGCCAGGCGCATTCACGTTTGGACCTGGCAGCGATGTTGTGGCCGCAGCGTTCGGATACCGAAGCGCTCAACAGCCTGCGCTTTTCGCTGGCAAAACTGCGCACCGAACTGAACGAGCAGCAATCGCCACAGCCTTTTTGGCTCGTGGACAAAACTCAGGTGCAGTGGAATCCGCAAACAGATATGTGGGTAGATGTGTTTGCGTTCGAGCAGGCTGCCGCGACTTGTGAGGCCAAACAAGCTAAGGTCATCTTACCGTCAGAGCAAATCCGGGCGGCCCTGGCCTTGTACCATGGCGATTTTTTGCACGGTCTGAAACTGGGTGTCAGCATAACATACGAAACCTGGGCCCTGGAAAAACGCGACCAGCTTGCTCGGCAGCGTCTGCGCCTGTTCAAGCTGCTGGCGCAATCGCTCACAGCCGAGGGGGAGCGGACGGAAGCCCAAGAAACCTGCCGGCTTATCCTGGCCGAACATCCCTGGGACGAAGAAACCCATTGCCATTTGATGCAATTATTGGCTGCTTCTGGGCAGCGCGGTGCAGCTCTGGCACAGTATGAAGCCTGCCGCCAGAAATTAAGTGAGTTGGGTATGGAGCCTGAACGCGCCACCTGTTTGTTGGCAAATCAAATTAAAAATGGGCCCAACATCTACCCATCCGAGCAAAAAACGCCGCTCGTGGCGCGCCGGCGTGAATTGGAACGCCTCATAGCTTATCTCGACCGCACCCTGGCCGGTCAGGGCCAAATCGCCCTGATCAGCGGTGAGGCCGGCAGCGGTAAAACCGCCCTGATGCGCGAATTTTCGCGCCAGGCACTGACCGCCCATCCCGATTTGCTGGCCGTGGGCGGGCAGTGCGACGCCTACGCCGGTATAGGCCAGCCTTACCAACCCTTTGTAGAAGCGCTGCAAATGCTGGCCGGCGACTGGCGGGATTTGCATTGGGCGGAGCGACTGCTGGTCCAAGAAGGGCAGCGCCTGCAGCGGGCTTTGCCCAAAGCCAGCCAATTGCTTGTGCAGGCGGCTCCGGCGTTGCTAAACCGGTTTGTGGATCGAGAACAACTGATGCAGAGACTGCAAGCGCTTACGGACAGCGGCGAAACCCCAGGCTTGCGACCCAAGCCCGACTGGCTGCGCGCCCTGAATCAACTTAGATCATTGGAGAAATTGTCTGCCGTAAGCGCACCACCCCTGGATGAAAACCTGCTGTTTGAACAGCTTGCCCGATTCCTGAGTGAGTTTGGGCGCCAGGTTCCGCTGCTGCTGCTGCTGGATGATTTGCACTGGGCCGATCCCGGCAGCGCCGCACTGCTTTTTCACTTAGCGCGCCGCCTGACATCCAGCCGAATCCTGATCCTGGCTGCCTACCGTCCCGGCGAGATTATCTCGAATTCTGCACATCCATTTGCGAAATCTTTGCTGGAAATACGGCGTTACGGTGGCAATCTCACCCTGGATCTGGACCACACTGCCGAAGGCAGATCCGACGCGCAGGCGTTTGTTTCGGCCTGGCTGGCCGAAGACCCCCACCTGCAGCCCAACCGACTGGACGAATCTTTTCAACGAGCCCTGGCGCAGCGTACGGGCGGCAACCCGCTCTTCACGATTGAACTGCTGCGTAATCTGCAGGAACGCGGCGAACTGAGCCGCTCTGCCGCCGGTGATTGGGTCGCCAGGCTCGACCTGGATTGGAGCGCTCTGCCGGAGCGCGTGGAGGCGGCGATTGCTGAACAAATCAACCACCTGCCGCCGCAATGGCAAGATTGGCTGGCCACAGCCAGTGTGGAAGGTGAGAGCTTCACAGCCGAGGCATTGGCACAGTTTCATGGCGTTTCCGAAAAGCAAATCCTGCAAGCTCTTAACGGCCCGCTGAATACTCGCCAGGGTGCCCTGCGCCTGGTGCTGGGCGAAGGTTTACATTGGGCCCATCTTCCGGATGGCCAGCTGCGCCCGCTCTCACGCTATCGGTTCCGTCACATTCTGTTTCAAAAGTACCTGTACCAGCGCCTCGACCCGGTTGATCGCAGCCGGAGGCATGCGGCTTTGGGTGCAGCCCTGGAAAACTTGTATACCGGAGATGACCAAGAACTGGCCCAACATGCCGCCGAACTGGCCCGCCACTTTGAAGCCGGCGGCCTGCAATTGGAAGCTGCGGCTTATGCCCTGCGGGCCGGGCAGCAGGCAGTTTACCGGGCTTCGAACCAGGTGGCGGTAACCCATTACCGGCATGGGTTGGCATTGTTAGCAGACCTGCCCCAGACACCAGAGCGCAGCCGCCTGGAGGCCCGCCTGTATCTCGGGCTGGGGGCGCCATTCATGATTGCCGATCATTGGGGAGGAACAGAACGGCAGCAGGCGATTGAACAGGCCTTGCAGCGCATCCAAGAGTTGGATGCGCAATCTGACCGGCTGGAATTTCTGGCAGTGTTGTTCAACCGGGCTGATTGGCTGAACAGCCAGGGGGAACACTCCCAGGCCGCTCGCCTGGGAGAAAAAATGCTGGCCTTATCTGAGGACCAACCCGGGCCGGCCTGGTTAATGGCGCACCGCACCCTGGGCCAGGCGCATTTGTTGCAGGGACATTTTGCCCAGGCCTGCCAACACTTTGAAAATACCTTCCAGGTGTATCATGCCATTGGCCGCGCTCAGGTTCCGCCTGCTGCGGCGCCCGACCTGGGAACTATCGGCTGGGCGGTTTTCGGTTTTGCGCTGGCAGCCGCGGGATATCTCGACCGGGGTTGGCAGCAGGCAGAGCAAGCCATCGCCCTGGCGCGCAGCCGACCGCTGCCCATCCTCGGAAGTGTACTCATTTTCGCCAGCGAGATTGCCATTTGGCGCGACGATCTGCCTCAACTTCAGGCGCTGAGCAGCGAACTGAATAACTTGGGCGAATCCGAATCGATGCGCTACTTTCATGCCTATGGATTGGGTAACCAGGGCTACGCCCGGTTGCTGGCAGCCGCCCAGGCCGAGGGTGCCGCGTCACAGGAATTGGCACAGGCGGGTCTGGAAGAAATCCAGCTTGGCTGGCAGTTGTGGCAAACCGCCGGGGTCCGCCCCGGCCGGGGACAATGGTTGCTGCGCCAGGCGCAAGCCGACCTGCAAACCGGACGGATTGCCGAAGGGCTGAACCGTATTCAACAAGCCTTGAAGGCATCTGACGCAAAAGGGATCGAGATTGCCCTGGCCGGGCTTTACCGGCTGCAAGGCGAGTTTTTCTTACGCCTGGAGCCACCCCGGCAAATTGAGGCGCAGGCCAGTTTCCAGCAGTCGCTGGAGATTGCTCGCCAGCAGGGGGCGCGCCTGTTTGAATTGAAATCTGCCATCAGCCTGGCTCGGCTGTGGCAACTGGAGCGAGCCGAAGAGGCTGCCAAGCTGCTGCAGGCAGCCTGCGCTGGGTTTACTGAAGGGTTTGAGTCGCCCGTTTGGAAGGAAGCCCAGACGCTGCTGGACCGGTTGAGTTGAGAGGGCAAATCTATTCGCCAATGCCGTGCGATGCGCCGCATTCGCCGAAGACCGAACGTTCCGCTTCATCCTGTATCTGTTGTTTGCACCGCGGCGGGGTGGGGGTAATGCCAAAATTTTGTCGGTAGTACCCTGCCATCCCTTTATATAAAGCCTGATAATAGCTCCAGGCGTACCACAAAAAAACGTGTCTCCGTCTCCCCCAAGTGGCGGAGGATAATACCCCCAGGTTGTCGGTTGCAACCTGGGGTATTTATCGTATGATGAATATACGATCGCATTAAAAATGTTATCGTCATCCCCTTCCCCTTCAGGATCGGAATGGATCAACAATTAATCATGGGAAACCGTGAATTTGAAACCCTCAAAAGGAAAACAGAATATGAACTTAATCATCTATCTCATTGTTGGAGCGATCGTTGGCTATATTGCCAGCCGGATTATGAACACGAATTCGCAACAGGGCTGGGTGCTCGATATCGTCGTTGGCATCGTAGGCTCGTTACTGGCCGGATACTTCATCAGCCCCTTGTTGGGCATTGGAACAATCAACGACGCCATCAGCATCCCGACTTTTCTGGTCTCGCTGCTGGGAGCAGTCATCCTGCTCGCGATCGTTAAACTATTCACGAGAAGTCGCGTCTAGTCGTTTCACCAATCAGTTTTAATCGGCCGGTTGTCCCGGTAACTCCATACAGAGTTATTGAGACAACCGGCTCCGATGATGCGTAACACAGTAAAACCTGCTTTATTGCTGAGCAAGATAGGTGATTACTGCCATAATACCGGGCTGCTGCTATCAAGACCTGTGAGAGTGGATGGCTTTTCCCGCCGGCAAAGGCTGGGTTAAATCACCTTGGCGCTGAGAATGTTTTAGCGCCCGATTACATTAGAGCAACAAATTCCTCTCTTGTCATTGTTTCCTGTTGGAGCAGACACTCCGTGACGCGTTCGACTGCCTTCCGGTTTTCGGTGATGATCCGTTTGGCTTCGCTATAACACTCGTCCAGAATTTGTTTGATGGCCTGGTCCATCGCCTCAAAGGTTTGTTGGCCGGCGCGTGGCGTTGTAAGCGCCTCGTAGCCTTCAGTGTGGTTGAACACCCGCAAGCCAGTGACACTCATCCCGAGACGCATGACCATTTCCTCGGCCAACTGCGTGGCAACCTGCAAATCGTTGCCCGCGCCAGTGGTGATGTCATCACAAAAAAGTTCCTCTGCGACGCGCCCACCCATCAGACCAGTGATCCGCGCCAGAATCTGGTTGCGCGACAGGAGAAGGGTGTCCTCGGTAGGGAGCGCCATGGTGAATCCCCCCAGCTTTCCACGCGGGATGATGGTGATCTTATAAACCGGGTCGGAGCGCGATGTAAGATGCATCACCGTCGCGTGACCGGCTTCATGGTATGCAATCGTGCGGCGCTCGTTTTCGTTGATCACCCGACTTTTCTGTCGGGTGCCGCCGGTCAGGTTCTTCTCCACAGCTTCCTGAAAATCCTGCACGGTGATCTCAGCGTGACCGTCACGCACGGCGAGAATGGCCGCTTCATTAACAATATTGGCCAGGTCCGCCCCCACCAGTCCCGGCGTGGACTTGGCAACATCCAGCAGATTAACATCCGGGGCCAGCCTTCGGCTTTTAACATGGACGCCTAAAATGGCCAGCCGCCCCTTTATGTCTGGACGGGGTACATTCACATGCCGGTCAAAGCGTCCGGGGCGGATGAGGGCGGGGTCGAGTACATCCAGGCGGTTGGTCGCAGCCAGCACCACCACTCCTTCGGAAGAGGTGAAACCATCCATCTCGACCAGCATTTGGTTCAAAGTTTGATCCTGTTCCATTTCGCCGCCCCCGGCGCCAGAGTGACGCTTGCGTCCAACTGCGTCGATCTCATCGATGAAGATGATACAGGGTGCTTTTGCACGCGCCTGCTTGAAAAGCGAGCGGACTCGGCTGGCTCCCACGCCCACGTACATTTCCACGAACTCGGAACCGGAGGTAGTAAAGAATGGCACGCCCGCTTCTCCAGCGATGGCTCTGGCGAGAAGTGTCTTGCCTGTGCCAGGCTCTCCAACCAACAGCACCCCGCGCGGCATGCTTGCGCCCATGTGCCGGTAGCGAGCGTTATCTTTCAGGAAGGCGACGATATCGCCCAATTCCTCGCGGCATTCTTCCACGCCAGCCACATCCGCAAAAGTGGTGTTCGGGATAACACCTTGCGCATATTTCTTGCGGGCAGCGAGCAAACCACCCCCACCGGTGCGTGAAATCGCGAACCCTCCCACCCCGAGAAAGACGATGATCAGGAGTGTGGTGGCGACGTTTTCGCTGTTCAACAGCGACGGTTGGACAAGTTCATATTCAAGTTGGCTCAGTTGAATTTCGCTCACGCCGAGATAATGCATTTGTTCAAGGAAAGGCGCTGTCTGATCGCGCTGCGCAAGATGCTTCGACCCATCCTGATAATAGACGGTCAATGCGCCACTTTTCTGGGTATCTTCGATCCTGAGCACGCGCCCCGCAGAGATGGCCTCGGCGAGGCTGCTCAAGGGTAACGGCTCGGGACGCGTTCGTATTTGAAAAATCAAGATACCAGCAATCACCAGGCCGACCAGCACGAATGCCAGGCCTACCCCGCTCCAACGGTGTTTTTTGAAGAATGCTATGATTGTGATTTTAGGTTGTTTCATGTTCCTCATTTCACTCATTAATTGAGCGCAATCTAATCCATATAATACTACTCCGATTTTGACGCTTTCTAGCTTTCAATATTGTTATATTCATCTAAGAAAATTATAAGATTCTGAGCACATACACCTTTTCCAAAGATTTGGCTGAATTGAGAGGGGTTTGTAGTAGAGTTGTGTTGACCAAGATCAACCCAAACACCAAAAATAACCTCTTTTCGACCTAACCCGAACTGGGGTTATTTAATCACTTATTACACTGATGTCTTATTGAGCGGAACTGAGATTGCTTCTTCGGACGAGTACGTCCTCATCGCAATGACATCGGTGCTGTCCGTGTCCCATTTTGCCTGAATGAGATTGGCTTTTACAACCGATACAAAACAGCGTTTCTCAAACAACTTTGCGGCAAATGAGCCGGGATAAGCCTGGTCTTTGGGCGCCCATTGGAAGCCCGCTGCTTTGTCATTAAAGTCTTGACGCTTTTTTTGCTCGTATGCCATGCCGCCCCAAGCTAAACTGTGACTGGGATCCTCCAACCCTGATTGTTTCCTTGACAGCCAATCGTGACTGTTCCACATTCATTCTGGCGCCAGATTTCTATCAGTGTGCGAGCAGAAAGCGAGTCTGTGTCTGAACTTCACGGACGGGAACACTTGAAGCTGCGGCAGCTGAGGTAAAATTGATGCATTGTCACTGGGGTGTCCCAGCATCCCAAATCGGAAACCGGGCTGCCGCGCCTCCGGTATTACAAAGGATCAATATGAAAGCAGAAAATATCATCGGCTCCGTCTCAATCGTCGAAAAAACGGAAAGGGCTTACCTTGGAATCCGTTTCGAAACGCCTTTTGATGGCATGTTTGCCCAGGTTGCGCAGGCGCTTAAGGAAATGCGGAAGTGGAGCAAAGAAAATTCTCTGGCAGATGACGGCCCATATTTTTTACGCTATTATCATTGTGACATGCAAAGTGTGATGGATGTTGAGGTTGGCTTGCTGACCAATTCCGGGCTTGCTGGCCAGGAACGGATTATCGGATCGAACCGAGAAAACTTCTCTGGGACGTGGAGCTGGCGATCAAGATTGCCGGTGATTGAGTTTATTTGAAGGAGTATTTATGCCAATTGAACCAGGTCTGGAAGAAGAAATTCGCCTCCGGGAACTCGACACGCTGACTGCGCTGAATTGGGCGAAAGAAGGCCGGATCGAAGACTGGGTCCACAAGTATCTGCTGAGCGGAAGTGGAGGCCCAACCAATTCGATCTTTTCAGAAGGCCTGAAACGCGAAAAACGCTGGTGGAATGGGCCGCTCTACCTTAGCCTCAGCGATTTGTCCCCCGTTGTTGGGCCCGACCCGGGGTTGGAATACACCGTTGATGGGGTGTATTGGCAGGAGCGCACCGGCGGGCTGGCGCAAACTTTTTCCGATCCACAGGCGCTGCCGCCGTTAATTGCCGAGTACCGCTCGGGTCAGTTGAGTGTGCGGGATGGCAACACCCGCTATGGGGCGATGAAACTGCTCGGCTGGTCTGCATGCTGGGTGGTCATCTGGTACAACTCGGAAAGTGATTACCACACCCACTCTGAAGTCCTCTTTGGAAGCAAGGCAGGCTGAGTTTTTGAGCCGGTTTTGAACGTATAAGGGATTTATGAACCTGTCCTTCAGACACTTTCAACGTGAAGATTATCCGGAATATGCCGCCTGGTTTGTGGATCCGGAGTTGAATCGCGAACTGGGGCCAATGGACGAAGAATGGTTAAACGCGATCTTAGCCGAACAAGAAGAGGAAGGTATCACCTGGGCAGTGTTTCGGGACGGCGAGTTTGTGGCTGTTGTTGAGACAAAATTTGATCCTGAAAAGGTTTTACCTGCTGCGATCACAGCGCTGGCAGTGAAACCTTCGCTTCGCAGACAGAGGATTGCTAAGGCGACCCTGCAAAAGGTTCTAACGGATCATCGTCTAAAAGGTTTGGTCAGCCACATCTGCTACATTCATCAGGATAATGCAGCCAGCCGCCTTTTGTGCGCAGGCGCAGGATTTGTGGCTGTCTCGGAGCCCAATCTTCATGGGTATATTGAATACCGCCATTACCAGGTAGCAGGGCTGTAAATCGCTCCGGGCTCTGTGGTCTGTTCGAGGTGAAATTATGCCTGGGCTCGGCGCTATGTGGGATTGACTGCGTTTAACTCCCCTGCCGTGATGGAAGTGCCTGGTGTTTTTCTGGTCGTTGGTGCAGATTACTGAAATGGAATACAATTATCTTACTGGAGAGGTCATGCAAACCATCTACTTTTATATTGAAACCGAAGAACCCTACGGCTGTTTCTCAAATTACTCGGCCCATGCGGTCTACCTTAAAGGAATCATTTGGCCGACGGCGGAGCATTATTACCAGGCCCAGAAGTTTGCCGGGTCTGAGCGTGAAGAGCAGGTGCGGCGCCAAAAAACTCCGGATGAAGCCAAGGGTTTGGGAAATGACGAAAATCATCCGCCGCGTTCAGGTTGGCACACCCAGATCAAGGACGAGGTGATGCTGGAAGTCGTGCGTGCCAAGTTTACCCAGCACCCGGATCTCCAGGAAGTTCTGCTCGCAACAGGCGATGCTGTACTGGCTGAAAATTCGAAGAAGGATTACTACTGGGGTATCGGTGAAGATGGCAGCGGACGCAACCAGCTTGGCAAGACACTGATGCGAGTGCGCTCCGAACTGTGCAAGGAAAACAGGTAAAATGACAAAAAGACGCGGCCTCTCCCCGAATTTTATGCTGGCACTCCAAACTGGTGTTGGGTTGGGATTAAATCGGATTATACAAGCAGTCAAACATGATCACACCCTGGATTTTGAAATCAGAGAAAACTATTTTAACATCTATTACCGCGGCGGCAGCCTGATGCGCCTAGAAGAAAAGCACGGGAAGTACACTGCCTTCTTTGACCGCCAATACATCCTCAATCCTGAGACCACCAGGCTGAGTGCCCTCATCGCGAAGGAGACTTTTATTGAGGATACGGATTTGTCTCACTGGCTTGATGCTCTTCCTTTCCTAAAACAAGAGATGGATTATTGGTTTACTGCGCACACCAAAGACGAACGCGAGTTCCAGCAGCTCATCGTGCGAGAAAATAATTTTGGCAATCCGGCCAAAAGTACGGATTATTTTATCTGCGACATTGAATACAGCAATGAAGTTGGCAGATTCGATCTTATCGCTGTCCATTGGCCGTCTTCTGGCGCGAAACGCAAGATAAACCAGAATCTTGATCTGGCGATCCTGGAGATGAAATACCTGAACAAATCTATGGCGCGCACAGCAGGTATTTATGAACATATCCTGGACATTCTCCGCTACTTCGAGCATGATGTTGACCATTTTGCGGGGCTGAAGGAAGAGATGCGCACGGTATTCAATCAAAAACTGGAATTGGGGCTGATTGATAATGTGAAACCGATTCTGTCCTTCAGCGACAAACTACCGGAGTACATTTTGATTCTCGCCAATCATGATCCGGATTCCAGCATCCTGATTCGTGAGCTTGAGCGCTTAAAAGCTATTGCGGAGGATTTACCCTTCACGATCAAGTTCGCAGTCAGCAATTTTATGGGGTATGGACTGTATAACCAAAATATTTTCACCCTGGAGGAGTTTTTGACCAGGTTTGAGAAGCAAATTTATGCAAGGTAACTCCTAAATGAGGTTCCGCTACTCCACCCCCTCCACTGCATCCTACAGATCCTGGATCCCGGGCGTGGTATAAATCCTGGTCATGTTCAAATTACTGTGCCCGAGGAGGTAGTACCTTCTCCAGGCTCACCCGCTGTCGACCAATGTCTTGGCAAACCTGTGGCGCAGAACGTGCGGGGTCAGACCGTCCAGGCCGGCTGCTTTGGCGAAGCGTTCGACGGACCGCTGGACAGTTTTTTCTTTCACGCCTTCGTTGCGCTGGCCGACGAAATGGAACTCATTGTCGATGTACGGCCGGACCTCCAGGTGGTCCAGGAGGGCTTTGGCGTTCAGCGGGACTTCGCACCGTTTCGTGTCCTTCCCTTCGCTTACGATTACCAGACGTTTGCGTTCATCCAGGATACCGTCCAGCAGATGCAGCTGGATAATTTCGCTGATCTGCAGGCCGGCTGACAAACGCAACCCCACGCAGATCGGGACCGACAACAAACATCAAAATCGTCCGCGTTTTGGCGTTTGTCAGCACACTTTTGTTTCAAATATAGATTTTCTGCCGATCTAATTTTATTCGACAGGAATAAGATTTGGGTGTATAGTTAAATTCTTCACAATAATCTCTAAACATCTTGAGGAATAATATGGCAGCCATACCTACTCGTAAAGTAAACCTGATTGCTTTTTCGATTGTCCTTGCCGCGCTCCTGACCAGCGCCGTCCTGACGGCGTTTTCCTGGGCGCCGGCTGCAGCCAGCCCCAACGCCCTTTGTACGGTGACCAGCGCCAGCGATTCTGGCGCTGGGACGCTGCGGGAACAGCTGGCTGATCCATCCTGCAGCAAGATCGATTTTGCCGGCAGCTACACCATCAACCTGGATTCGCCCCTCCAAATCGGGCGGAGCGTCTGGGTCGATGCAAGCGGCCAAACGGTGACCCTGAGCGGGGACTCGGGCAATGACGGCTCGCCCAATGTGCGCATCTTCACCATTGACGCCAGCGGTGCGGTGACCCTGACCCACCTGGTGGTGCGCAAAGGTGAAGCCAGCGGAATGGTTTACCCCGGCCTGGGCGGCGGGATCTACATTGCCGGTGGCAGCCAGGTGACCGTGCAGGACAGCCGGTTTGAACTCAACCAGTCTCTCCATTCGGGCGGGAACAGCAGCGGCGGGGCGATCTACAACCTCGGCAGTCTGGTGATCCAAAACTCCAGTTTTTATACCAACCAGGTCAATGTGAGCAACGGTTTCCAGGCGTCCGGCGGGGCGATCTACAACGCCAATAAACTGCAGGTGCACGACAGCATTTTCCACGCCAATAAGGTAACCTCTGAAGGCGGCGGTGGTGCAATTTCCTCCGCTCTGACGATGACGGTGACCGGCAGCACCTTTTATGAGAACGACGCGGCCAAACCAGGGGGCGCCTATGTGTACGGTGGGGCGATCTACAACCTGGGGGCGATGCACCTGGCAAGCAGCCTGCTGTACAGCAATACCGCTGACTATCGCGGCGCTGCGATTTATACCGATCTGGGCACCGCCCGCATCGAAAACACCACCATCTCGGGCAACTGGACCCGCCGCACCGATGGAATCGCTGGCGGTATCTACAACCAGGACATCCTCTATCTCGTTCAGACCACGGTGGTCGATAACATGGCGCCGCTGAGCGGCGCCGGTGTGGTCAACAGCGGTGGTGCACTCTACCTGATGAACTCGATCCTGGCCAACAATCGGGGCTCTGCGGATTGTACATCCGTTATCGGCACAGTTTACTCCAACCACGCACTGGTGGAAAACAGCACCTGTGGGGGCACTTTCCACTTTGACCCGCAGCTTGGCCCCCTGGTCAACAACGGCGGGACGATGCTGAGCCACATGCCCCTGCCCGACAGCCCGGTATTGGACGCCGGTTCGGATGCCGTGGGCGTCTGTCTGCATACTGACCAGCTCGGCGCCTCCCGCCCGTTGAACAGTCACTGCGATCTGGGGGCGGTGGAAGCGCCTGCCCAGGCCATCCTGCACCTGTCAAAAACCGCCTCGCCCGTGACACAGGTGCAGCCCGGCACCCCGGTCACGTACACGGTGGTGCTGGCCAACAGCGGAGCGCTCGATGCGCAAAACGTAGTCCTGACAGACACCCTGCCCGCCAAGACCCAGTTCAAGCAGTGGCTGATCCAACCCAGCGGGGCCAGCGAAAACGCCAACGTGGTTCGCTGGTCGGGCTCAGTGACGAGCAGCCAATCCGTCACGTTCACTTTCCAGGTTTCACAAACCGGCTCGGTATCCGAAATCATCACCAACACAGTGGTCTATTCACGCCCGGCGGCGGCAGGCAGTGCCAGCGCGGCTTTCCGTCTGGCTTGCGAGGACGCTTTCCAGGTCACCAATGGGAACGACAGCGGCCCGGGCTCGCTGCGACTGGGCGTGAATAATGTCTGTGACGGCGGCAGGATCACTTTCGCCGGCGACACCCTGGTGCGCCTGGCCAGCCCATTGAACGGCCAGGACCGCGCCATCCTGATCGACGGCAGCGCCGGCCGCGTGACGATCAGCGGCGATTCGGATGGTAATGGCAGCCCGGATGTGGGTGCTTTTGTGATTGACTCCTCTGGATTCATCACCCTGACGCACTTGAGCGTGGTCAGCGCGACATTGGCTGTGAATAATAATGGGACGCTGTATGCAGAATACTGCACCTTCGCTGATAACGCGTTGACAGGCGGCCCGATCATGGGTGGGGCGATCCTGAATATGCTCGGCACACTGACGGTGAATGACTGTACTTTCACAGGCAACAGCGTCTCCGGTCAAGGCGCAGCTGGTGGGGCGATCGCCAATTATATGGGCCTGGCCACGATCGTCAACAGCACTTTTGTGGGCAACTCGGTCGACGGCGTGGATGTCTCCATCGGCGGGGCGATCTTAAACTACGGGCTGATGTATTTATCCAACAGCACCCTGACCCAAAATACGGCGACCGGCGGCAGTGCTCCCATGGCAGGCGGCGGCGGTCTGTATAATGTGTACGACCTGCACCTATTCAACACCATCATCGCGGGCAGCACAGGCGGTGACTGCCTGAACAACGGGGGGACGGTTACAGAGAACATGAACAACCTGGTTGAGGATGGTTCATGCAGCCAAAATGGAGTGAATTTATTGAGCGGCGACCCGCTGCTGGCTCCTCTGGCGGATAACGGCGGCGGCACCCTCACCCAGGCGCTGCTGCCCGGCTCCCCGGCGATCGACCGCGGCGACGCAGCCAGTTGTGGAGTTTATGGGAATTTTCTCGATCAGCGCGGTCTGCCGCGCACCGACCTGGGCTGTGACATCGGCGCTTTTGAGCTGCGCTTTGCCGACAGCCCAACCGTGCACCGCCAGATCAGCTCCGTGGGGTTGACCACCTTCGGCCCGACTCTGGTGGGCATGCGCAGCGACCCCGGCTTTACGGACCCGGGCGTCATTACGGTGACCAAATCCGCCGCCTGGAATGTGCAGGGGCCGGAATCGATCGCAGCGAACTGGAAGATCGAACCGGCCGTCAGCACCAATATCAGTGTGACCCTGCAGCTCTGTTTTAGCGACGCTGAGAACACGGCCCTGCTTAATGTGAATGACGTGCGTTTGTGGCGGCGCGAGGCCGGCGGCGCCTGGGCGCAGATGGGCGGTATCCCGACCCTGGCGACAGACAGCTTCGGCAATCACTGCCTGACCGTGGCCGGCGTGGATGGCTTCAGCAGTTGGGCCCTGGCCACCAGCGCCCCCACCGCCCTGGGCCTGAAAAGCTTTGCCGCCCGTGTGCCCGGCATGGCCATCCCCGCCGCAGCCTTTGGCCTGGGAGCGGTGCTGCTGTCGGCAGCCCGCCGTCGGCGGAGGTGATTGGGTTAATAAGAAGCCCCCTGGTTTCTGCAAGGAGAGCAGGGGGCTTTATTTATGCGTTGAGGAACCGGGTCCAGGACTATAACACTCATTGAAAAATCAGGCAAGCGAAGTTGTGTGCGCTCGGGGCCCAAAAATGTCTTTGTAACCGATTATGGTCCAGGGCGATTAATCCGGATCAACTTGTTGATTGCTGGATCGTTTTCATCAACAGCTTTAGCAATTCGATTTGCCAGGCCATTATAATCAGGATCAAATGTGCATACCACAATGCCGGAATGTTTTGGATAGGTGCGATGGAGCAGGATAAAATGTTTTCGGTTGAAGGTTAATAAAATTCGATCTTGTTGGTGCGCATACGCCAGGACTTCTTCATCCGGAATTGATTGATTGGCCCTGCCAGCTTCAAGCGAAGTAAGGACATCATGACCCAATGAGCGCAAAATCAAAACTGCTGGAATTGGAAAATTCTCATTGCTATAAAACCTGGCCATCATTAAGCCGCTTCGTTTTCGATAATTTGTTGATCGATTTCTATTTGATGCGAACGGTAGTATGCCCAGGCATTCACAAGGTCCTCGGCGCGTAAAGTTGGATAGCTGCTGAGAATTTCAGCTTCAGTCATATTCAAATTTCGAGCATGTACCAACAACCAAACAGGTATACGCGTTCGCACGATGCACGGTTCCCCACCACAAACTCCAGGAGTGCTTTCTACGCCTGGAATTGAATCGCCCAAATCTTGAGCGACCCACTGTAATATCCGGGCTTTTTCCGAACGTTTTAAATTGTGGATAAGTTGTTCAATCTGACGAAGATTGTCCATATACATAACCTCTTATTTAAAGATTATAACAAAATATAAGGATTTAATGGGATTGAGGTTTATATACCTGCCGGAGTCAAAATCGGCATTGAATGTATGATTGTTTGTCTGGCTTTGCTCAAACCCGATTTAGTAGTTTTTGATCTATGGATATGATTGGGTATAATCAGGTTAATAGATCGCTGACAACAGCGTTCCCAATATCCCCTCATTTTTTAAGTTTCCCCAAGGAACCCCTAAAAAAATGCCAACCAACCCAAGCCCAGAGGAAGAAATTCATCAACAAGAATTAGACACCCTTACCGCTCTGAAATGGGCCAAAGAGGGAAAGATCGAAGCCTGGGTGCACAAGTATCTCTTGAGCGGGAGCGGGGGGCCGACCAATGCACAGTTTTCAGACGGCCTGAAACGCGAAAAACGCTGGTGGAATGGGCCAATCTACCTGAGCCTCAGCGATTTGTCCCCGGCTGTTGGGCCCGACCCGGGGTTGGAATACACCGTTGATGGGGTGTATTGGCAGGAGCGCACCGGCGGGCTGGCGCAAACTATTTCCGATCCACAGGCGCTGCCGCCGTTAATTGCCGAGTATCGCTCGGGTCAGTTAAGTGTGCGGGATGGCAACACCCGTTATGGGGCGATGAAGCTGCTCGGCTGGGCAAAGTGCTGGGTGGTTATCTGGTACAACCAGGAAAGCGATTATCAAAACCACTCTAAAATTCTCTTTGGAAGCAAGGCCGGCTGAGATCGCTACGGGTAGGCCAGGAAAATTCGTTTGAAATTTCTGCCGTTTTGAATTGGAGGATGGCTTGTTCAGGTAGTTCTATTCTGCCAGAACTACCTGGTCCTTGCCCAGTTCTTTGGCGCGCTTATTGGCATACTCAGCTTTATCAATTAATCCATTGAGACTTTCTCCGTTTACATGACTGGCAGCGCCGATCGAAACTGTGACCGGGAACTTCCATGCCCTGGAGGCTGATTTCACGGCCAAACGGATGCGTTCTGCAATCACTTTAGCGCCCGCCAGTGGAGTGTCAGGTAGAACCACGATGAATTCATCGCCGCTCCGCCAACGGGCAACGAAGTCGTTGGGGCGGATGTTGTTTTTGAAGACTGCCGCCATGTCGCGGATCAATTCATCCCCAGCGGCATAGTTGATACTGTTGTAGACCCGGATATTGTCTCCATCGATCATAAGCACGGAAAACGGCTTGCTTTCTACAGGGTTGTGGATGGCTTTTTCCAGATACAGCAGCGCGGCTTTCAAGTTTGGCAATCCGGAAATCATATCGGTATAGGCGGCGTGTTGAAGATCGTCAATCTTCTTTGCCATTCCTAACGCGTGTTGAATATTTTTATAGGCGATCCAGCGCGTCTGGTAAGTCAGGTCAGTTTCGCTTTCCGGGGTCCAGCGCGAATAGGCCAGGGCTGCCACTTTTAGCTCTTCGGATAAAAAGATTTTGTGGCTCATTTGGGGTGTCTTTTTTAGTGTCAGCATCGCTTCGCTCATTTGCATTAAAACGATTGCCGGACTGGCCGGTGAAACTTTCTGGTAGTGGATCATGACGATATGGACAGCGGGTTCAGCCATTCCCAGATCTTTAGCCTCTTTCTCGATGCGTTTGAGAAGCCTTTGCAGAAATTCTTCGCTGTCTGTAAAGTTTTTAGATCGGAGGATAACTGCAAATTCAACCCCTCCAATCCGGTAAACAGGTGCGAGGCTTTCCTCCATCAGTAAGATACTCAGCCAGCGAATTACCGAATCTCCATAGACGTGACCGCGCTTTTCGTTGATACTTTTCATATGGTTGATTTCAACGAACAACAAAGAAGCAGCCTGATCCCAACTCACATACGGCAGGGCTTCAGCGATCGAGTAATCATGTGGCAAGTCCATTAAAGGCATGCGTGCAAGTTCTTCAATAAAACTTAAATAAGACTTGCAGCCCGTCAGGGAGTCGGAGCGGATAAGGTCGGAAGTTGGAAATGTCATGAGTAGATTCATCCCTTTGTCAACGACCACCCGCTAAAGCGGGTGGCTTGTAACTGCGCTCTGCCGCAATTCTAACGAGGGGTCAGCTTTGGCTTCAAGACGCGCTACGAATGGCGGATTGACTGCCGCCCGACGACCAATGTTG
>Ga0268298_10001752_pt1 | contig 24824 bp, 23 predicted proteins | sample WWTPWeurt_MetaG_FD_194462 | JGI IMG/M metagenome (GOLD analysis project Ga0268298, IMG submission 194462) | Activated sludge microbial communities from WWTP in Nijmegen, Gelderland, Netherland - WWTP Weurt | ecosystem: Engineered > WWTP > Aerobic digester > Activated sludge | place...
CATCATGCCGGCACTATTTCCGCGGATCGCATCTTCGCTCGCCTTCGCGTGCACGAGTGTGTAGAAGCCACTCTCCTTTTTGGTTACGATCCCTTCGAGGTCATCCGGCGCCGCACCCCATCCATTGCCGGCTAACGTCTGTTTGGAATATGCGGATGAAAAACCAGCAAAAGCTCCTCCGGGCCAGCGCTCTGCGCCAAACTTACTATTCATGGCACTTTTCTCTTCTGGAGTTGCGAACTCAAACAAAACGGTCAGGATTCTGCGCGATTCGTCGATTCTGCCAGAGCCCGACAATGCAGTTGCAAAACTGAAATAAGCGGCGGAATTAGAAGGATCCAGCTCCAGTGCCGCGAGGTAACTGGATGCGGCGTCTTTGTATTTCTGTTCCTTGAGTAAGGACGCACCAGATTCTATTAGAGCCAGTGCCTTCTTTTTTGATTCGAAAGCATTTCTCTGGCCATCGATCAGTTTGTTCAAACGACTGGCATCCTGGGCAAACAGTGTAGCCACTGAAATGGAAAATGCAACTAAGAGTATTCTGAGTTTCATAGTGTCATGGACTACGAGTGCTGTCGTATTGTTCGATCAAAAAACTCAGTTAAAGGGTCCCCATCTACCTGCCATTCTCTGAACCACGGAAGTAGAACTGGCGCTTGACGCTCTGGACCATTCTGACGGAAGCCCGCTTACGGAATAATAGAACGATCCGTCATCTGTTCCTGCAATGAAGAACGGATCAAGATAGCCCACCGCTTTCAAATTGGAAACGCAATTGGACATAGTATAAGACCCACTTGCATCCCCGGCACTGCTCGAAGATGTAAATGTAACGCCACATGTGTCGCGAACGAAAACCATGCGCTTTCCTTCGCCGTAGATCATGTCATTTACGACAGGAAGCGCGGATCCAAAGACGTTAGGCGACAAATTGGTTGGTGCACCAACGAACGCATCATCTCCGTACTGGATCACTGTCGGAGAATTGCCTGCGTCATAGACGCGCACGCTTCCGTTCGCAAGCGTCGGGCCGGTTGCGATTTTCGGATTCAGTACACCCAGATTATCACCGTCTATCCAGGTAGTTCCGCCTCCGATAAAGCGTCTTCGCGTATTCTGCGGAGTGCCTGAACTTTCGATGAACAATTGTCCGGTGGGCCAGTAGACAAGGCTCCCCACTGCGGCCCCGGACCCGGCTTCCGTAATCGTTGCATCCACCCACGTTACCCCCGCATCCATGGAAGAAACAGATTGAAAGTTGGCACCAGTGGCGACACCCGCCGCGACAAATTCATTTCCGGCAAATCCAGAGCCAAACGCAACAGCGCTCATTCGTGCAGAAGTAGGACCGCAAGATTGCAGAGTCCACTGCGGAGTATATTTTCCTGTACTCGTCCATATACCGCATGCAGTTCCGTTTGTGGAACCAACGGCAACAAACGCCCCCGCTCCGTAGGCGATGCTACTGATCGTTCCGGTAGTGCATCCTGGAAAAAGAAAACTTTGCCACGTCCGCCCATTCACAGAATACCAGCCAGTGCAATTGGTTCCGGTTGCAATCATCATCCAGGGCGCGGCGAACGCAAGACTCGAGAGCCACGTGGTGTCAGGTCGATCGGAATATCTGCAACAACAAAGCGCAGAGAAAACGAGCGCGAGAATTCTTTGCTTCATAGTCAATAAACAGCGATGATATCGTTGAGGATGCCGTTGGACGGGATCGAGGATGGGATGGTGTCAGAGGAAACTGTCATCCCTGCATCAGTGGAGCGCATCACAAACGGCGGATTGCCGGAACACGCACCCATCGTGCCTACGGCAATCAACATGCCGTTAAGAAGAATCATTCTCTTCACATTGGTTGAGTTGGTACAGCTTGGGCACGTCAGACCGTTCGAATTGGATCCGCTCACACCGAATGTGCTGCGTCTGAAATTGCACGTATTGAGGGACACATCTTTCACCACCGACACAGCAGTGGTGCCGGACATGGTGGCCGCGCTCATCGCACTGAAGTTCGCAACAGAATCTCCAGCGCTATAGCTCAAACCGCCGTCTGTTGACTTTGAAAAAACAAGAGGAGATCCACTGCCCTGCCCGAACAGGTTCGAACCTGTGCCGGAAAGGACGGCAACCGCAGACGACGGCGCCGGACTTCCGAGCACCCACGTACTACCGTTCGTAGAGCGACTAACGTTCGTTGGCGGACCGCTGTGGCTTACATAAAAGACATTGTTGATGCATGTTGCGTCCAGAACGGTCAATGCAGAAGTAGCATTCACAGTAACAGGAGAAAAAGTCACACCACTGTCAGACGAATAATAGGCGCCCAGGGATCCACCTGGAGTCTGAACAAGCAAGACCCCGGCTCCGCAAACTGCAATTTGCTGGAACGCAACCGCTCCCAGCCCACCCTGCGCAGTCCAGGATCTTCCATAGTTTGTGGATTTCCAGAGCACGCCTGCGGTGCTTCCGTCCAACCCCAGCAAAGTGGTGCCCACAGCGGCGACTCGAACGATCTTCGCCGGTCCAGTGAAAGAAAACGCAGTCCATGAACCGTCACCGCGGGATTCCATTCCCATAGCGGAATCGGAAAATGCAATGCCGCGCTGAGAGAGGGTTGCCAGATACGTAGCAAGTGCTCCCAGGTATCCACCGTTTGAAGTATCAAACGGGCTGGCCTGAATCTTGATGCAGGATAAAACGGAAGTCAGTGAAAAGCAGAGAACCAAAAGCCGGGAAATCCATTTCATATAGGTGCCCGGCTCTAGTTCAAGGCTGCGATACCGTACTGCAATCACAAAATGCTATTTAAATGCGGCTGCGTTATCGTCTAACGTCTTGAGCAATTTTGCCCCTGCTTCCTTGAGTTTTGCCGCATCGTTCTTCTTGATTGCGATGTTTACTTCATCCATGCCGTTTTCGATATCCTTATAGGCATTAGGCGATGCTGCCTTGACCCCATCCTCCACATTCTCCCAGGTTGCGTCAAAGGCGGCAAAAGCAATGCCCGCTTTCTTCATATCACTGGCGGCCAGAGTCTCTGAAATCACTCCTTTGAGCGCAAGCACAGTGCCAGTCGCCACAACCTCTGTCGCCTCTTTCTTGCAGGCAGATGCGGTTGCCACGAGCGCGCACATCAAAACTACTTTTGCCAAATTTATTTTCTTCATGTGGTTCCTCCTGAAGTATTCTTTCTCATTCGCGAATATAGTACAGCCGTAGCGAGCAGGATCAAAAGCATTAACTGAGGAACGCTTGTCTCCCAGGTAGGGTAAACGCCAAAAGACGGAATGGACCACAGGTGCTCGGAAGAATTCACGGACAGCACATTTGCGATCTGCAGTGCATGCACTCCACTGCCTACAAACTTGAATCCAAGGTAGTAGATCAGGAGCCCCGTAAAAAGGAAAAACGGACGCAGCGGAATTCGCAGACCGACAAAGAGCATCAGAATAGCGGCTAACGTCAACACGGCGACTCCAATTCCAATGCCAGAAAAAAGATCCACAGGGCTAATGGCGGGAGCAATCCCAATATAGAAAAGAGTCGTCTCAGCTCCTTCGCGAAACACCGCAAGAAACGCCAGAAATCCAAGAGAGAGGAGACTTCCTCGTGCAAGAGCGGAGGTTACCTGATCTTTGATATAATTCTGCCACGACGCCAGGGATGACTTGCTATGAAGCCAGTAACTGACATACAAAAGCATGGCGGCCGCAAACAACCCTGTCAGGCCTTCTACAAGTTCACGATTTGAATTCGTAACAAAGCCAGCGAAAAGACGATGGATCAAGACACCGGACAAAATTGAAACGACGACTCCCACCAATGAACCGCCCCAGATCCAGGACTTCCGATTCGCTGAACCACTCTTCTCCAGGAAGGCTGCCAGTGCCACAATGACGAGGAGGGCTTCGAGACCTTCGCGGATCAAGATCGTGGCGGCGTCGAGCATCGTATAACGTTGCGACGCAGAGTATAGTCGCAGTTTGTCTTTGAGTATTTCCACCGAACGGCTTGCTATCTGATAATCGGCGGGCGTGGAACGAAGCGCCGCCTGCGCGGTCGTTATGTGATTCTCAATCAGAACGTAGTCATCACGAGATTTGGTTCCAATGAAGCCCTCCACATCCGGCCAACCAGATTGAAACGAATCAAATTCTAATTTTGCCCTGGCCGCGTCCTTTCGCTCTATGCTTTCAGATACTTGCGAAAGAATCACCAGCAGTTCGGGCACCGTAGCCTGAGCGATTTGTTTGCCCCCGGAATCTTCTTGCGATGCGCCAAACTTTCCTGCGAGGAAAGCAGCGTTTACATTGCGAAGAGCTCCCAGCGAGCGACGGATTTCATCTGGTCGCCCGGGTTCGGTAAACGCAAAGCGCACATCCCCCATCGCACTTTCTATCGCTTTGTATGCAGGACGCGATTGATGCTTCACTCCGTCCTCTACTGCGAACCAGCGATCGCCACACAACTCGTACTGCGCCCGGGCTGCCTTCAGGTCTCCTCTGGCCAGTGCTTCCTCAGATCGCGCCAGGATGGAATCCAGCTCACGCATATCCTCCACAGGGGAAGCAAACGCGGGCCACGCCAGAGCAGAAACAACCCAGAAGGCCAGACAAACAGTGCGCATGAGACAAGATTCTGAAATGGGGCACGGCAGGCAAGCCATTCTGATATTAAGAATCAGTCTCAATTAGATCGGGATTGCGGTCCGTTCCCAATTCTGGTTGAATCCTGCGGCCACCAGGGTTGCCTGGAGTGCCCCATGAGCTTGAAACGATTCCCACTGATTTGCGCAAGCGTCATAGCCATTGTCGCAACCTGCAGCGTGGAAAGCAGTCCGTATGATGTGGCGCTGAGTTCTTATTCACCCGTAACGCCACTTCGGGAAGTTCGTGCTCTCTGGATCGTACGCGATTCTATCAAAACCACAGAGTCCATTCGTGCCATCGTGGAATCGATGCGAAGAAACAAGTTCAATACCGCGATCGTCCAGGTAAGAGGCCGCGGCGACGCATACTATCGGTCCGAGTTCGTTCCGGTCGCAGCCGGAATTGCACCAGGGCTTGACCCTCTGGCAGAATTCATTCGCGTTGCAAAACCTTACGGCATATCTGTTCATGCGTGGATCAATGTTTTTCTGGGAGCAGACAGAGAAAGCCTGCGCACTGCGCCCAAAAATCACCTGGCCTTTGCACACAGGGACTGGTTTCTTCGGGATCGCAGCGGCAGATCCATGCTCACCTATTCAGCAAGGGAAATGCGCGCAGCGGATGTGGAAGGTGCATTTCTTGATCCATCTAACCAGGACGTTAGGCGATACAATGTGCAAGTCGTCCACGAGCTTCTGTCAAAGTATCCGGTAGATGGAATTCATCTGGATTACATTCGATACCCTTCTTCCCAGACGGGCACTCCCTTTGACTTCGGAATCAATTCACTCTTGCCCACTGATCCCAGGAAAGCACCTGACATTCTGGCCATGCGTAAGGCTCGAGCTGAGAACGTAACGCAGATGGTATCTGAAATTCGAGAAGAGATCCGACGCATCGGACCATCGCGCATTCTATCTGCCGCCGTATGGCCTAACAAGATGAAGGTGGAAGAGAGAGTATTTCAAATGTGGCCGGAATGGCTTCGATCGAGACTCATTGACTATGCGTTCCTCATGGCTTACTACGACACAGAGACTCTACACGACCAACGAGTATCGCAATTCTTCGATCCAGAAATCAACAACAGAATGATCATCGGTGTTGGAATTTACAAAAATCCTGCGCCTAAAGTAGCTCTTCATCAACTGACGAGCGCCCGTGCGATGGGAGCGGCCGGGATCTGCTACTTTCATGCAGAATGGTTTTTGAGTAAGAACGCAATTGAAAAAGAAAAGAAATACCAGCTTCCCGAAGTATTCGACACGTGGAAAGATCCAGGCTTTACTCCTGCGCGCACATCGAGCATTCCCTGATTCTAATCACGCAAGATCTTAAATTCCGTTCGCCTGTTCTTCGCATACGCTTCTTCTGTTTCTCCTGGATCCACTGGCTCCGTCTGCCCTTTGCCGTCCGTCTTCACTCTGTCAGGTGAAACACCACGATTTACTAGTTCGCGCTTCACCGCGAGGGCCCGATCACGAGAAAGCTGTAGATTTGCTTGTGGATCTCCCGTGCGATCGGTATGGCCCGTGACAAAGACCTTCGCTTGCGTCCTCTTGAGATATTCCGCCAGGCGATCCAGGATCGGCGATGATTCTGGAAGGACATCGCTGCGCGAGCTCTCAAAGAGTATGCTCGTTAAAGAAAAATTCTCCGAAGATTCCCATGGATCCTGATTCATGCTAAAAAGATCATAGTCGCCTGTGGGCGAGCGTCTTGCGAAAACAACGGTTCCATCTCTGGATTCTGCATAGGACGCTTCGTCCGATTGCGGATCGAGGCCCGGCTCTGCGCGTATCAGATTTTTCGCATCGGGGGATAGAATCTGATCGAGAGGAATGGACTGTATTTGGTACTTTCCGCTTTGTGCTCTCGTGGCAAAAAAGAACCGGCCGCGAAACACACCCGGAGTGATGGCGCTAAAAGAAAAAAGAGGACGAGCCTCAGACCAGCCACTCTCAATTAAATCCGAATAGTAAATATGTGCAAGTTCTGGCTTGCCGAATGGATATCGCACAAAGAATAAACGCTTACCGTACAGAAACGGGTTTTCTTCTATCAGATCCGTATTGATTGTTTCAGGCATGATTTCTGGCTCATCCCAGCCTGACTCCGTGTGACGCGCGTAGTAGAGATCGCGCGAAACTGCGATCCCTCTGGCAGTGCGAAACTCGTGCGACCCGTCGCGATTGGAACTGAATATAATTCCGCTTTCGTCCCCCAGTATGAAAGGGCTCTGGTCATCGAAGGAAGAATTCAGTTCTTTCAAAAGTTCCGGTGGCTCAAAAACACCGTTCACTTTCCTGCTACAGTACAGATCCGTGCCTGATCCGCCACGATTAGAATAGAAGTAAAGATTGTCGCGATCACTGAGCGAAGCCCCGAACTCCTGGGAGCGAGAATTCCACGGAAGGCGCACTGGCGCGGCAAAAAGAGACGCGAAGGTAAAAACAAAAGAAGCCAGGACAAAAGCGCGAGCAAGGGAGACCATGGGTACAGTATCGCGAGCAGGAAAAAAAAAGTGAGCCCCGGCTGAAGATTTAACGCATGCAAAGCGGGCCACAGGGGAAAAAAAGATCGACAGGTTTCGCACAGGCTAGCGCCTTTCCGTCCATCGCCTTGCGCGAAATCCTCCCCAAAAAAACAAAAAAGGAACCCAATCCATGAAGAAGATGCGCCCGTTGCCCACTCTAATATTCGCCAGCCGCTGGTTGCAGCTCCCTCTGTATCTAGGTTTGATCCTCGCACAGGCAGTCTACGTGGTGCACTTCTGGATTGAACTGGCTCATCTGGTAGAAGCTGCGATGGGATCCGCAGCTGCGGTCAAAGAAATCGCGCATTCAGTGAACATGGTTTCTCCGGAAGGGGAAGGACCCACCCATCTCAATGAAACACTCATCATGCTGGTTGTGCTGGGTCTCATTGACGTTGTGATGATTTCAAACCTGCTCATCATGGTGATCGTGGGTGGATATGAAACATTCGTATCTCGCATGCATCTGGAAGAACATCCGGACCAGCCAGAGTGGCTGTCGCACGTGAATGCGTCCGTCCTCAAGGTGAAACTGGCCACTGCCATCATCGGTATCTCTTCCATCCATCTTCTGAAAACGTTCATCAACTCTGCCCAGTACGATGCAAAGACTCTCATCGCACAGACTGGAATTCATTTTGTGTTCCTGCTGTCTGCCATTGCCATTGGACTTTCAGAAAGAGTGTCCGGTGGATCACATGCGCCCAAACACGAAGCGACAGGGGACGGAAAGCGTCACCACTGATTCTTATAACAGGCGACGGAAAATGGTTGAACCACATCAATCATTTTCCGTCCAATGCATTATGAAACGCATTCTGCTTCTTTGTCTCCTTTTATCCTCCCCTCTCCTAGCAGAAAAGCTTCAATCATTTGAAAAGGACAATCTGTTCGGATTCAAGAACGCTGCCGGCAAAGTAGTCATCCCTGCGCGATTCGTGATGGCAGGCGAATTCAACGCATTTGGATTTGCGACTGTAATAGAAGGAAGCAAGCCCTACCTCATTGATGCAAAGGGAACTCGTAAGTTTGAAATGTTCATGTTCGACAACGGACCAGACTACTTCGAAGAGGGAAAAGCCCGTTATATAGAAAAAGGAAAGATGGGATTCTTCGACGAACAGGGCCGTAAGGTGACTCCCGCCGCTTTTGACTTCGCATTTCCATTCGAAGGCGGGATGGCTGTGATCTGCAATGGCTGCAAAAGGCAGGAAGAAGGCGAACACTACAGAATGACAGGCGGCAAATGGACGTTGATAGACAAAACAGGCAAAATGCTTACCCCGGCTGTCTTTGATTCAGCACCAGTTATGGAGGGAAACGCACTCACCGGTTTTGTAGACGGAAAAAAACAAACAGTCAAGATCCGTTCTGATGCGAAAGAAGCAGCAAACTGTAAAATAGAAGCCAGGAATATTGAACCATGCAACGGCAAAACAATCCAGGTCGAAGGTATTCTGTCGAACAAGGGACAACAACACCCGCGCATTGCGCTGAATGAAAAGGAGTCCTACTGGGAAGTATTCGGCAGCGACTGGATTCTTGTATCCAGGGATGAAATCCATTGCCCCGGTGCGATACTGGCCACAGGAAGACTGCGCACGAAAGTAGGTCCATGTGATGCGAAATCTTCCACAAAGAACATGTACTGCGGCACGGCGCTCTATGTGGATCGATGGCAGTGTAAGTAATTCAACCTTTGATTCGTGAACCATTACTTCGTGCAAAGCTTGCCACGATCCTGATCGCTCGCATTGCGCGATGAATAGTACGCATCCCGGATTTCTTTATCATTGCACCCCGCAAGACCTAGACCAAAATAAACTAGATCTCCCGCATCTTTAACACCGGTTAAATGATGCCTCGATGTAGGCTTGAGTGCGCGTGCCGCACTGAGAGCATATTCATGATGACCCAGAACCACCTGAGCGATTCGAATTTCAGCCAGGCGCTCCGAAGGAGTCTTTGGGATTTCGGATTCAAACACAGAGAGAACCGACGCAGCCTGCGGCGATGCTTTTTGATCGTGCAAGATTTTTAGAATGGAGGCACGTCTACCGTAGTCGCTGCTTGAAAAAACAGAATGCTGCACAGGCATGTACTGTCTGGCAATTGCTTCAAGTTCCTGGCCCTGGGCGGTCCACTCCAGAGATTCCAGCCTCCGGATCGCCGCTTCTCCGTCTTCGCCAGACTGAACCAGGCGAAATAGCCCTGCCCTCTCCTCCGGAAGATTCATGTCCAGATGGGATGTGATTTCACGACGAAACGAATCGTCTCGCATGGCAGTTTCAAAGTCCTCCCGGGTAAACGGAATGTCGAGGGCCGCCTGCCATAGAACCCTGGCGGCGGGCAATTTGCAGTTTGATAGCTCACCGTCTATGTCACCGGCGATTCGCTTTTTCAGACTCGACACCGAAAGCGAAGAATGCCCGCCCCATCGCACTGCCTCTGACGGGTAAGAAAATGATCTCCCCGCGTTTTCACAGACGTTATGCGCCAATCTGCGTAAGAATGGAGCTGCCTTTGGATCCTCCGAGGGAAAACAAGAAAGTGCATTCAAAGCAGGCGTGACATCTGAAGACTTAAGAGCCGCATCGAGAGAGGTTGCGCGCACAAAGCTCGAAATCTTTTCTGTGTCCTCGCAGACATAGGACATGAATCGCGCAAGAGCAAGATCCCCGAAAGCCTGATCGTCTAACACTGATTTCACGAGTGGATCCGCTTCGGACCCCATCCAGTCCACCGCTTCTGCAAGAAGGTCTGAACGATCGTCCTGTGAACCGCTCTTGAATATGGATTTTCGATAGTCTTCGTCCAGGTGTGTCTGTGGCAGGAGCGGTACGCGCTCGATGGATGCCTCTTCTTTGCCCTTTGCGATTTCTACAATGATACTCCGATGCAATTTCGGAAGATCCAGCCTGCGAAATTCGTGAATTCCGTCTGGTTCTGTTGTGCGCGCCTGAACAAACTTCCCGTCCGTCGAAAAGATCCCGGAATAGATTTCAATCTGTCCTCTGGTGGCAATTGCCACATCGTATTTCTCCGGGAAAAGAGCTCCAGCAATCACAAATGGAATTACGATCAGACAGACCGGGCTGTGTCCGCAGTTTGCACCGCCGGATGACTTCTGCCTTCTTTCCACCTGAACCAGCGCACCATTCTTTTTTCCAAACTCCTCGAGCGCAGGAATGCTTGTTGGAATGGATACGTAAGACTTCAATTCAGCCGAACGCGAACAAGACGTAAGCACCATGCATGCCAGGAGTATCCCCGCGAAGAAGAGCTGATGGTCGATTGCCTGACTGGCCGAGCGATTCATAGAAACCAGGCTCTGAACAGCACACATCAAACGCCCCCTGCAATCAAAAAAAAGCTGGCCTGCGACGAGCTACCTTACGGAATGCTTGGCGTGAAGGTCGTCATTCTTGCAGGTGGACTCGGCACTCGCATCAGCGAAGAGTCACACCTCCGCCCAAAACCCATGATCGAAATCGGTGAAAAACCGATTCTCTGGCACATCATGAAAATCTACTCCCACTATGGCTTTGACGACTTCGTTGTCTGCCTTGGATACAAGGGCTATGTCATCAAGGAGTACTTCTCCAATTACTTTCTGCACGAATCTGATGTTACTTTTGATTTCAAGAATCAGCAAAGCATGATGGTGCACCATCACAAAGCAGAACCATGGAGAGTCACACTCGTAGAAACCGGAATGGAAACACAAACCGGTGGACGAGTGAAACGCGTCGCACCGTACATAGACAAAGAACCATTCCTCCTCACTTACGGCGATGGAGTTGGAAACGTAGACATCAAGGCACTCGTTGAATTTCACAAATCACACGGCAGACTGGCAACTGTGACAGCAACGCAGCCACTGGGAAGATACGGCGCGCTTGACTTTGAAGGGGAGCATCGCGTGACGGGCTTTCGCGAAAAACCGGTCGGTGACGGGGCGTGGATCAATGCTGGCTTTTTTGTGATGCAGCCAGAAGTACTGAACTACATCGAAAACGATTCAACGATTTTAGAACGCGCACCACTGGAAGGCCTTGCGGCAAAAGGAGAACTTCACGCGTTCAAACATCGTGGATTCTGGCAGCCCATGGATACCCTCCGTGACAAACGACAACTGGAAGAGATGTGGGCGTCCGGCAAGGCTCCGTGGAAGGTTTGGACGTGATCGTTGATCCTGGATTCTGGGCAGGCAAACAAGTATTTCTAACCGGTCACACCGGCTTCAAAGGGAGCTGGCTGTCTTTGTGGCTTTCTGAAATGAAAGCAAAGGTCACCGGGTATGCACTCTCGCCTCCAACAGACCCGAGTCTCTACGAGCGAGCGAAGATCAGCCAGGATCTGAACTCACACATCGCAGACATCAATGATCTAGCGCGCCTAACGTCTGCCGTCAAAGATGCTAAACCGGAGATCATCATTCATATGGCAGCCCAGCCACTTGTGCGCGAATCTTATGCGCAACCTGTAGAAACATATCAAACGAATGTGATGGGAACCATGCATTTGCTCGAGGCTGCGCGAGCCTGTGGAGGTGTCCGCTCCATCGTAATTGTTACAACAGATAAGTGCTACGAAAACAAAGAATGGCCGTGGGGCTACAGAGAGAATGACCACCTCGGAGGATACGATCCATACTCCTCAAGCAAAGCTTGTGCGGAAATTCTCACTGCCGCCTATCGTTCCTCATACTTCCATCCCGAAAAATATGCGCAGCATCGCACTGCGCTGGCCAGTGGAAGAGCGGGCAACGTGATTGGCGGAGGGGACTGGGCAAAAGACAGATTGATCCCGGACTGCATCGCTGCTTATCTTCGCAAAGAAGAAGTGATCATTAGAAACCCGCGCGCAACGCGACCATGGCAGCATGTGCTCGAACCACTCTCGGGCTACCTTTGTCTGGCTCAACACCTCTATTCCAGCGTAGATTTCGCGAAAGCCTATAACTTTGGTCCAGAGGACAAGGATGTGCGCACAGTTTCCAGCGTAGTGCAGCAATTGTTTAGCGCGTTAGGAAGGCCAGGTGGCGTCAAAGTGGAAGCATCTGCGAACCAGCCACACGAAGCGGGCATTCTGAAACTGGATTGCTCTTTGGCTCATACCGATCTTGGCTGGTCCCCTGTGTGGGGGCTGGACCAGACTCTGAGCAAAATCGCGCAGTGGGTGAAAGTGGATGAAAGCGGCGGAGATGTTCGCGCAATCACTCTGGAACAAATCAGAGAATACGCAAGCATTCGTGCAGCCGGTTGAGGATTGAAATGCAAATAATAGCTGGGAATGTATACGAAATCAAACTGCACGACTCGCCTCAATCGGCAGTGGCACTCGAAGATGGAACAAAGGATTCCATGGTGGATTTCGCTGTGCTTTTCCACACTACTCCAGCCACAGATCATGTGACCTGGCACGAAGAAGGTCCTTTCCAGGGCAGCCACCTGGCGGCAGCCGAAGTCTATCGCCTGCCAGCCTCCTCTGCCATTTCAAAAAACGCAACCGCACCCGATTCGCTCCTCGCAGATTTTTTCCGCAAACGCACTGCTCTTGCAGTCAAAGGCAATTATCGGTTTGGTCACAAGAAAGTCCCCTTCGAAGAAGGAAGACCCATCTCGTACGCCGGACGAGTCTATGATGAAAAGGAAATGCTCAACCTGGCAGATTCTGCCCTGGACTTCTGGCTGACTGCAGGACGATTCAGTGCGAAATTCGAATCAAGCCTGGCGCGATACGTGGGTGCGCGAAAGCTTCTCATCGCGAATTCAGGATCATCCGCGAACTTACTCGCATTTTCTGCGCTAACTTCGAGCAGGCTCGGGGACAAAAGACTGGTACCCGGAGATGAAGTCATCAGTGTTGCTGCAGGCTTTCCATCCACAATTACGCCGATCATCCAGAACGGATGTGTCCCCGTTTTTCTCGATGTGTCTCTCCCCACATACAATGTAGATGTAAAATATCTGGAAGAAGCAGTTTCTCCGCGCACTCGAGCAGTCATGCTCGCACATACCCTCGGAAATCCATTTGATCTGGCGGCAATCAAAGCGTTCTGCGCGAAGCACAACCTCTGGCTCATCGAAGACAACTGTGACGCTCTGGGTACAGAGTACTTCATAGACGGAGAATGGAAGAAAACTGGATCCATCGGAGATATGGGAACATTTAGTTTTTATCCTCCACATCACATGACCATGGGCGAAGGCGGCGCAGTGTGCACTTCGCGCGTACTCCTGGAAAAAATCATACTCTCCTTTAGAGACTGGGGTAGAGATTGCTGGTGCGATCCAGGAAAAGACAACACGTGCGGAATTCGATTCGAGCACAAGCTCGGTCAGTTACCACAAGGATATGATCACAAATACATCTACTCCCACTTTGGCTACAACCTCAAGGCAACGGACATGCAGGCTGCAGTGGGCTGCGCGCAGCTCGAAAAGCTTCCTTCTTTTGTAGAAGCGCGCATAAAGAATTTCAATCTACTCTATGAGGGTCTCAAAGACCTGGAAGATGTGTTGATTCTACCGCAAGCAACGGCCAACTCAAAGCCAAGCTGGTTTGGATTCCTGCTCACGGTTCGCAAAGGTGCACGCTTTACGCGCAACCAGATTGTCGCGCATCTGGAATCAAAGAAGATCCAGACCAGAATGCTGTTTGCTGGCAATTTCCTTCGCCACCCGAGCTTCGATGAAATGCGCGCCACGGGCAAAGGATACCGCGTCATCGGGGACCTGAGCGTCACAGATCAGATCATGAACGATACATTCTGGGTCGGTGTTTATCCAGGGCGTACGCAGAGTGAGATTGACTTCATGATCCGCGAGATTCGAAATTTTTGTCGGAAATGATATGTTTACTCTGCGAGAGACAGGTCTACCCGGCTGCTTCGAAGTACTGCCGCGGCAGATTTCGGATGTAAGAGGACGGTTCATCAAGACATTCCACGCACCATCCTACTCGCAACTGGGATTGGAAACAGAGTTCGTCGAAGAATACTATACGACCTCGCATCGCGGTGTTCTTCGCGGCCTGCATTTTCAAATTCCGCCCGCAGATCATGCGAAGCTCGTTTATTGCGTCGCTGGATCCGTATTTGATGCCGTGCTCGACCTTCGCAAAGACTCACCCACGTATGGCAGGTTCGCTCACCTTGAACTTTCGGAAGAGAAACGCAACCTATTGTATGTTCCGCGCGGAATCGCACACGGCTTTACTACGATTTCTGACGAATGCACGATGATCTACAAAGTAACTTCGGTTCATTCGCCTGCAGAGGACGCAGGCATTCGCTGGGATAGCGCTGGAATCCCCTGGCCTGGCAGCAACTTCATCATCTCGGAACGAGACCAATCTTTCCCGGGTCTATCTCAATACAATAGCCCATTCCGGATGAAACAAGTCTGATGATGTCAAGCTTGCAAGGTAGGACCATTCTTCTCACCGGGGCGGGTGGATTCATTGGAAGGCGGTTGAAAGAGCGCCTCCAAAAAGCGGGGGCGGATGTCCATTGTCTGATTCGGGCTGGTACTCAGGCTTTCTCTGCCCGAGACCATTTGCTGAGCGGCGAAGGTGCAGCCGCAGTCTCGAACCTGCAAAAGATTTGCGAAGACACAAAACCGGATATTGTCATCCATCTGGCGTCTCTCTTTCTCGCCTCACACACTCCTGCAGACATAGACTCCCTCATAGACAGCAACATTCGCCTGGGTACCCGACTTCTGGAAGCCATGGAGAAAGCGGGAATCCGTCGTATCATCAATACCGGAACCTTCTGGCAGCATTTTGAAAATCGGCCTTACGATCCGGTCAATCTGTACGCAGCCACCAAACAGGCATTTGAAGACATTCTTACGTACTACGTAAATTCAAATGCGTTCCAGGCAATCACGCTTCAACTCTATGATACTTATGGTCCAGGAGACACGCGACCCAAAGTGCTTGCTTTGCTGAATAAGATCGCGCGCGAAAATTCACATCTGGGAATGTCACCAGGAGAGCAGTTTCTGGACCTCGTGCATGTAGACGATGTGTGCGCCGCATTTGAAACAGCCGCAGTTCGCATGCTCAAAGATCAGGTCCAGGGGCATGAGGTCTATGCCGTCTCGTCGAGCAATCCGGTCCAGCTACGCGAAATAGTAAATATCTTTAACCATGCCGCTGGCAGCAAACTGGACATTGGCTGGGGCGAAAGGCCATACCGGGCGCGCGAAGTAATGCATCCATACAACAAGGGCATACCTGTGCCCGGTTGGGAGCCCCGCATCTCACTTCACGAAGGCATTCGGGATTTCATCCATTCAAATCAGGAGAGCAAAACATGAAAAAGAAACTCATCTCCATTGTAGTCCCTGTGTACTTTGAAGAGGAACTGATCGCTGAATTCTATTCCAGAATGCATCCAGTGATGAATCAACTGAAGTCCAGATTTGACACTGAACTGATATTCATCAATGACGGGAGCAAAGACAGATCTCTGGAAATCTTGCTTGAGCTGACGAAAAAAGATTCGCGAGTCCGGATTCTGGATTTCTCGCGCAATTTTGGCCACCAGCGCGCCATCACGGCCGGCATTGATTACGCGGACGGGGACGCAGTGGTCATCATCGATAGCGACCTGCAGGATCCACCGGAAGTCATCCCGGAGATGATTGCGAAATGGGAAGAAGGCTATGACGTGGTTGGCGGCACGCGCAAAGCTCGAAAAGGGGAAACAGCCTTCAAACTCTTCACTGCCCGCATTTTCTACAGACTCCTCAACAGTCTCAGTGAAATACCTCTCCCGCTGGATACGGGTGACTTTCGTTTAATGGATCGTAAGGTGGTGAAAGTCATTCGGACCATGAAAGAGGAAGGGAGATATGTGCGTGGCCTGATCGTATGGGCCGGATTTCGTCAGAGCAGTGTGCTCTACGAACGCGATGCACGATTTGCCGGAGAAACCAAATACAGCCTCAAGCGGATGCTCGGACTCGCGCTGGATGCAATTACAAGTTTTTCAGAGAAACCTTTGATGCTCGCAGTGCAGCTGGGTCTTTTCATCACAGCTGGCTCATTTCTGGCTATGCTCTATCTGCTTATCAGCAGAATTCTCAGACCTGAGTCTGTGGTCGCGGGCTGGACTTCATTGTTTGTGGCGATTCTGTTCGTAGGTGGAGTGCAAATCCTGGTGGTCGGAATCCTTGGTGTTTATATTGGAAGAATCTATCGCGAATCGCGCGACAGGCCACTCTACATTGTTCAAGAAACCTACGGCTTCAAAAAACGGAATTCAAAGTGAAATCACCGGAAATCTCTGTCTGCATTCCGGTGTATAACACGGAACCTTTCATTGCAGAGGCAATCGAATCGGCCCTGAATCAAACCTTCAAAGACTTCGAACTCATCATTCTGGACAATCGGTCTACGGACAATACTCTGAAAATAGTGCGCAAATTCAAAGATAAGAGAATTCGCGTTGTGGCGCACGAAAAGAATCTTGGCGCGGAAGCAAACTGGAACGCCGCTCTCGATCAGGCGAAGGGGAAATACATTAAGATCCTTTGTGCAGATGATTATATTTACCCCGACTGCCTGGAAAAGCAGGTAGAAGCCCTTCGTGCCGAGTCGTCTGCGGTACTTGTCTGTGCTGCCCGTCACATCGTGGATGAAAAAGGAAAGCGAATCATGAAACGTGGACCCCGGAAAAGCGAAACAGTGCCGGGCATAGAAGCGGTTCGACGCGCGATCAGAGGCGGTACGAACATCTATGGGGAAACCAGTTCTGCGCTGTTTCGCCGCGACGCACAGAAGAAAGCGGGGGCATTCGATGCGTCCATTCCGTATGTGATTGACCTTGATATGTGGACACGGCTGCTTCTACACGGAAATTTGATTCTGATGGATGAGGCAGTCTCCGCTTACAGAGTGGGGGCGGCATCCTGGAGCGCTGAAATTATGACCAAGCAAAAAGAAAACTTCATGCGCTTCATCGAGCGAATCGAAGCGAATCCCGCCTTCTGCCTGACCGGAACGGATGCGATCATTGGCCGCTTTCGCGCAACCCTTCAGGCAGCACTCAGACAACTCTTCTACAAATTCGTTCTGGGATGGAGAAAATCTTGAACGAAGAAGTGCATCAGCGCGGCCTGATTTCGCACTGGCTGCACCTGTTCATGCGTGCACAATTTTTGCGCTTCCTCATTGTGGGCGGAATCAATACCGCGTTCGCCTACGGTGTGTTCTCTCTGGGGTTATTCATTGGCCTGCACTATGCTGTGGCTTCACTAACATCCATCATTCTGGGGATGTTCTTTTCCTTTTTCACTCAGGGAAAACTGGTCTTCAAAAGCAACAAACCCGAGGAGCTCCTCAGGTTTCTCGGAGTGGCCACAGTGATGTACCTGGTCCATACCGGACTCCTGAAGGTTGCATCTACATTTGAAATCGATCTCTACCTGGCGGGCGCTGTTTTGACTGTTCCGCTTGCTCTATTGTCTTACGTCCTCAACAAACACCTGGTGTTCAGAAGAAACTGATCACTGATGCAACAACTTGCGTCTTTCCTGTTCAAGGTCGTACTCTACATTTGGCTTTTCATTGTACGGAAACTCATATTGCTCCACGTAATTCGAAACGCTAATCCTTTCTATGTCGATGGCCGGGGCACGAAATTCGGTTTTGATCAAGTCTCCTTTTACAGATGACTTATCCAGGGGCGCGGCAACAAACGAACCGCGTAACATCCGTTCCTCTCCATCTACAATCACTCGCTCCGTTTTCTCAATGCCAGATAACGGTACGTACGCAGTGTATTCACGGTATGCAGATCTCATAAAGACTGCAGCATGATCCGCGCGAAAGAATGGACGTCCATTCTGAACGCCAGAAGAATTCACTTTTGCGAAAACCAGGAACTGATTGGGATCTTTGCGCTCCTGGGAAAACTTTAAGTAGTAAACATCTACCCCGGCAAGTTCGCCGGCCTGGAACGCTCTTTTGAATTCACTTTCAGTTTTAATTATGGAAAGCTTCTTTAGTGTCATGGCACGGATATAATCCTGCCAGTACTCTTTTACTTCCACCATAGGGGCCAGCGGAGAATGTTGCCAGAGTGTCGGAGCATAGACAATACTACCTGCCGGCACTGCCGCAAACTCCGGAGTGTGCATGAAATCATCCATGATCAGCCATTGTCTCTGATTCTGACTCTGCAATTTCGCAACGTAGAAGTTGGTATAGTCCGTCAGTATGCTCCACGAGAATACGATGACGACCACAATGGCATGAAGCGCACGTCGCAAAGCGGAGTGATTGATCCTTTCGTTCACGAATATCAAAACCGCAGTTAGAGCCACAATGAACGCGTAATAGGAGAAAGAAGTGACCAGATACATGGGAAGACCCATTTGCACAAATATCTGATACCTGGAAGTCAACGAAGGCAGAGTTCCTGGAATCCAGAACAGGAACAGACAGAACCCGCACAACCACAGAAGATTCCGTCCCGACATTCTTTTAGGACGATCGCGCAGAACTACGAGAGCTAAAAACGCAAGCAACACAGCGCGCGCGAGCCAGTCTGCATGCGCACGAACCAGCACGTAGAAAATGCTGCTTCTATGTCCCTGCAGGTTTTCGGAAAGGTATGCGAATACAGAATCGTACGAGTGCCTGTAGTAGAGGGAAATCGGCAACGCTCCAATAGTTAACCTGTAGACGCTTTCGATGTATCGAGCAGGTGAAAAAGCAATTTCAATGCCAGTGTATTTCGTAGGATAGGCCAACCGGTAGCCAGCATAAATGATCAAATATACGAGCAATACGGCTGCAGTCGGCACCAGTTCCCGAACGATCTCGCGCCAGTGCGGCAACGCTTCCTTAAAACGAGTCAGTGAATGCCGTTCCATTACGCTACTCAGGACCAGAACCGGAATCAAACAGTAGTAAAGTACAAACAATTCATAGGTAAAGAAAGACATGAACAGGCACAATCCTGCTCCGGCATGATGCCAGGTCTTTTTCGTGTTCAGATAGCGATCAAACAACAAAACGGATGCAAATAGAAAGCTGATCCCGGTCATGAAGTGCGCCACAAAGGACGTAATCAGATTGTAATGCAGGCTATTCTGCAAAAACGCGAGAAACAGCACCACTGCGAGCAGCGCAAAATGCAACGTACGAAAAAGTCTCTGGAGCACAAAGAAGAACAAAACTACGTTGAGGGTCAGGGATGTGAACGCTACGATCTTGTAGTACACTGCGCTATGAAAGGCAAACGGCAAGTAGCTCATGAGAGAGCCGTAGATGACCCAGACACGCCCGAAATACTGAGACTCCTTTACGGCCGAATGAATGAGATAGGAGATAGGCTCGGGGGAAAGCGACTTGGACTGATACGCAAGAGCCAGAAGGGCGTCATCCTGCATCGTAAATCCGATTTCTAACATTGGATAGAGAGTCAGGCCGTAAACGACTGCCAGCATCACTTTGACGTGAAGATGTATCCGATTGTTTGCATCCGTAATCCAGGTCATGCAGCAGGGACTCCAAACTCAGGCAGGCACGATAGGTGCCGCACGCAATCAAATTTTTGTTGCCTGGGACGCGCTTCAAGGCGCGATTCACTATCCATGACCCTGCCCGGCGGCAAGCCCCAGCGCCAAATAGTGGAAACATTCTTCGCGACTGCGGCCAGGGGAACAGAAGAATGTGTGGAGCGCGAAATCAGAGACCTCGCGGCCCGTTATGCGGAATCTAAAATCAAAGACATTCGCCGCACCAGAGCTGGAGTAGAATTCAAAGGCACACTTCAGGCAGGGTATCTTGCATGCCTGTGGCTGCGAACTGCGTCCAGAGTCTTGCTCAAGCTTTCAGAATTCGACGCCTATTCACCGGAAGAACTGTATGACGGAGTGGCTGACATTGACTGGAGCCAGCATCTCAAAGCGAACCAGAGCCTGGCGGTGGATTGTGGTATTTCGCGCTCCAACATGACGCACTCTCATTACGGGGCACTCAAGACGAAAGACGCAATTGTTGATCAATTCATGGATCACGATGGAATCAGGCCGGGTGTGGATTTGAAGAATCCCGATGTCCGCATCAACGTCTACGTTCTAGAAGACTATGCCACGTTGAGTATAGATTTAAGCGGCGCTCTTCATGAGAGAGGATATCGCACAGAAATGACTGCCGCCCCACTAAAGGAGAATCTTGCCGCGGCTCTGCTTCTGACTGCCGGATTCAGAGAATCATTCGAGGCAGGCGGGACACTTGTGGATCCCATGTGCGGCTCTGGGACTCTTCCCATCGAAGCACTGGGCATAGCACTCGATGTGGCGCCAGGTCTGGATAGAAAAAACTTTGGATTCCTGAGATGGAAAGGTCATGACTCTTCTCTATGGGCGAGCGTCTTTGAGGACGCAAAAAAAAGAGCAGCTGCGGGATTTGATCGAGCCTATGGCGAACGCAAAGGACAATTTCCTTTCATCGGATTTGACGAAGACGCAAACGCAATTCGCATTGCGTCCGATACAATGCTTCGCATGGGCTTTGAAGGACTGGTCCATTTTGAAAGGAGAGAACTCTCTCTTGCGGCTCCGCCCGCGGATAAGAAAGGAATCGTCATCTGCAATCCCCCTTACGGCGAAAGACTGGGAGAAGAGACTGCACTGAAGGGCACCTATCGTAAGATCGGCGATCTCTATAAGCAGAAGTTCAAGGGATGGGAAGGTTTCGTTTTTACGGGTTCTGTCGCACTTTCAAAAGAAGTTGGACTCAAGGCGGACAAGAAGACCATTTTTTTTAATGGACCAATTGAATGCAGACTGCTGCAATTTAGTTTGTACTGAATCATGCGTGTGACACAAAGGCTCCTGCTGACAGTCATCGCTCTGGCTGCAGACACTTCCCTGCGGGGAGAGATTCCTTTAGAGCCAATCACCAGGCCTTTTCCGTACGTGGGAAGATTCTCCTGGGATAACGACGCGCCGCTTGGATCCGATCGCGAATACACAAGCGGACTTCGGTTAGATGCGGGGAGCTACGATTTTCTTTATCTGCCGCCTTCTTTCCTGCTCCATGCCCTCACCTCAATTACAGATTCGCCAGGGGGAGAATACTCCGGCATATCCGCATCGCAATTCATGTTCACTCCAAAAAATCTAATCCGATCAGACATCGCATACGGCGAACGTCCCTACAGCGGAGTGGCCCAGGCGAGCATGCTCTCTGCCATGTGGTGGGAAAATACAGCCATAAGCACGGAAATCGGCGCAGGTGAAATTGGTCCAAAATCGCAGGCAGGCAGTTCCCAAAGAAAGTTCCACCAGGTGATTCGCTCCACGCTCCCCGAAGGCTGGGGAAATCAAATTCCAACGCAGAAGTTCTTTCAGTGGAATTCTAATATTAAATATTCTATATCATCGTTTATGGCCATTGACTTAACGGGACGAGTCGGTGGACTTGATTCTTCCGTTTCTGCCGGACCACTCTTCCGATTTGGGTCAGCACCCAACACTCCCGCCCAGGGCACCGCCATATATGATGATCCTTCTCCACTGGCACCTCCGGCTGAGTCCGAAACGTACGTCTATATTGAGCCATCGATTAAGTACCAGGGGCGAAACGGAACCCTGGCAGGAGGTTCGCGCGGCCTCTCCACTTCCGATTTGAGGACGCTCGTATCGAATGTGTCTCCAAACTCCATCATCGCCAGTCCACTCTATGGCCAGATCTCGAACGAACACACGGGAAGCGACATCCGTCGCTTTGTCGCATTTCAGACCGCAGTGAACCAGGAACCATCCATTGGGTGGAACTATCTCATCTTTAACTCTATTTTCAACGGCGGGCCAACGATTGACAGAGATGTGCGCGACGCAATCCTCCGCGACATACTCACAAGCGGAATGAATGCCGCCGATTATCCGCTGGCACCTTTTTTCGCGTACGACACTCTATTTCGTAAGCCTCAAAAACCACAATCCGTCCTGACGAAGTATCTGGCGTATGTTTATCTCTTCCAGGGACGCCCATTGTCGGCGGAGAATCTGGTTGCCGCCACCGCTCTTCTCTGGAATGAACGCGATGGCTCCAGGAGATACGCAGTCCAGCCGCGGCATGTTCAGGGTCGATTTTCTATTGGTATGGTATTCAATCGGCCGGGTTGGTTTCTGCAAGCTGGCGCAACCATAAGCTCTCTCGAATATCATTCTGATTCAGGGGTTACTCCGTTTCACCGTTATGCGACATTGCAATTTGGAACGCGGTTCTAGAAGCTGACACAAACGTTTACCAGGGAATCACCCGACCATCGCGGTAAAATTTACCTGATTCGATCTGGTTGAGTGCAAGACCGACAATTCCAACAGCACCTTCTTCTAGACTGCGCGGCGCGCTCTTCCCACCCATGTCTGACCGAACCCATCCCGGACAGACTGCAACAACCTTTACCCGGTCCTGAGCGCGAGCCAGAGAAATAGTAAACGCATTCAGGGCAGATTTGGAAAACCGATAGGCGGCATGATCGCCTGCAAGATCAGAGATAGCGCCCATCCCACTCGAAACATGGATGACGCGCGCGGAAGGAGATTTCTCCAGAAAGGGAAAGAATGCTTTTGTAACACGCACCGGGCCGTTGAAATTTGTATCCATGACTCGTGTTATCTCTTCAACGTCAAAAGAAGTCACATCCGCTCTTCCTATGATGGCGGCGTTGTTGATGAGAACATCGAGTGCTTCTTTTCTTTCCTCAAAGAAAACAACTGCGCGCGCAATGGACGTGGGATCCGTTACATCGAGTGATATCGGGGTGGCAAGATCGCCTGACGGTAGGTTTTCTATGCTTCTGGCCGCATAGTACACTTTGCAACCGCGTGCTACCAGAGCGTCCGCTGTGGCTCGACCTATTCCTCGATTTGCTCCTGTGATGAGTACTGTTTGCATTCAAAGAATAAAACACAAACGAAAGCGATTGTCCATACGAAGGCGCACTTGCGCCCTCGCAGGACCCAGGATCAACCTGCGGTTCTTAGAAGCACAGAGGCAAGCAGTGCAAGCGAAATCGCCGGTGGAAGGCCTTGCATGATCGCCGCTCTCAGCATTCTTTTGCCCGCAGAAACCAGGAGCACAGTGCCCGCGCCGAACACAGATAGACATGCGAAAATCATGATCGCCGGCGCATACATCGGATGGAGTTCAAAACAGATGGCTCCGTACAGAGCGCCAATTGCGAGAAATAGATTATAAAATCCCTGGTTCAAAAATACGCTCTTCATGATCTCTGCCTGCTTTGCGTCAGGCACCCCAAATCTTTTGAAGATGGCAGGTCTCATCCACCACACGCTTTCCATCATGAAAATGTATACGTGAAGCAATCCAACGATGCCCGCTATGATTCTGGCTGCTAATAACATCTGAGTTCTCCTGAAAAATGATGAGCTCATCCTACCACAGAGTGGCACAGGATGCTAGCTCGATTGATGCCAATTTTCATCGTGATTATGCCATCAATTATTCGGCCTAATCGCATTAAACAGTTGTAATCCGCCACCGGGATGCCTCGATCGGAGCGTGAATGTAGTGATTTTGCTTGTGCCGGATGCGCCTGCGTCGGTGGTCACTGGACTGTCCGAGTTTTTCGAAATCGCCGGGCTGGACATGAATGAAAGAAGAGCGAAGAGACCTTGCCGGGTCAGGACCGCATCCGTCCAGGCAGACAGAGTTCCACTGAGAGGGAAGGTCATAATCGAGCCTGACATTGTAGGACGAATGACAGAACCTTGCGATCTGGTGATCGTGCCAGCCCTGGGCCCGAATGTGGCCGGAATCAGGAGAAGACTGGGCATGGAAATCGAATGGCTGAAGGACGCGGCCAGTCGTGGCACCCGCATTGCCAGTGTTTGTTCTGGAGCGTTTCTGCTCGCATCCACTGGCCTCATAGACGACAGAGAAGCAACAACTCACTGGCTGTTTGCCCCTTTATTTCGCAGAATGTTCCCCCGTGTGAAATTGAACATAGACAGACTGGTCATAGACACGGGGAAATTCCTGACGTCGGGCGGAAGCAATGCCTTCTACGATCTGGCCCTTCACGTGATTGAACAGTCCCTGGGAAGAGACACTGCTCTTTCGTGCGCGAGACACTTCCTTCTGGATACAAACAGAGTCTCTCAAACACCTTTCATTGCATTTAGCGCTCAGAAGCACCATGGAGATGCAGGAATTGGCGCTGCGCAGACGATCCTCGAAAAGGAATTCTCAACTGCTCTCTCTATTGATACGATCGCAGATCGAGTGGGCATGAGTCCCAGGAATTTCAAGAGAAAATTCAAGCAGGTGACGGGAGACGCGCCCTCAGTCTATTTGCAACGGCTTCGCATAGAATGGGCCAGAAACAGACTGGCGGAAACCGGAGACTCCATTGAAAGCATCAGCTACGCCGTGGGATATGAGAACGTAGGATTCTTTCGACTCCTCTTTAAGAGACACACGGGCCTGACTCCATTTGACTACAGGAGAAAAAACTCCAGGTCTTCGCGCAATTAAACGCGACTCCTTTGTCGCAAAACCAGGATTCTTCTTTTCAGATCCTGCAGGTTCACTTCAAATGCGCTATGCGATGCCCCGTCCGGCGAACGCTATGC
>Ga0268298_10001753_pt1 | contig 24824 bp, 13 predicted proteins | sample WWTPWeurt_MetaG_FD_194462 | JGI IMG/M metagenome (GOLD analysis project Ga0268298, IMG submission 194462) | Activated sludge microbial communities from WWTP in Nijmegen, Gelderland, Netherland - WWTP Weurt | ecosystem: Engineered > WWTP > Aerobic digester > Activated sludge | place...
ACAAACCGGTGCGCTTGTTGTAGGCCGTGGTGTCGGTGAAGCCGCCGATGATGAGGTAATTGTCGGTGACACGGGCGTTCCAGCTGAGCTCCCAGCCCTTGCTGAACGCGCCCTGTTCCTGAATGAACCAGCCTTCGCCCGGGCGGGCCGGGTCGGCGCGAGCCACGTTGTCCTGCAAGAGCTCGAAGTAGTTGCCGAGGAGCTGGAGACGCCCATGGAACAAGCTGGCGCGAAGGCCAATTTCCTTCTGCTTGCCATACTCGGGGTCGAGGGCCGAACCGTCAGGCTGGAGCTGGTAGTTGGGCGAGAAGGCGGTGTTGAGATTGCCGTAGAGCGAAAGGGTCTTGTCCTTGTTCAGGTGGTAGACGGCGCCGATGCTGTAGGTGGGGGAATCAGCCGTAACTCGGACAGGGGTCGGGTTGGTGATGTAGGTCTTGTTAGGGAAGGTGCCCGAAGCATAGGCCTTGGAGGTGCGCTTGTTACTCGCGTAACGCATGCCGCCCATGATGAACAGGCGCTCCTTGAAGAGCGAGAAGACGTCATTGAAGTAGAAATCGTTGGTCTCGTTCACAACGTTCGTCTGGGCGTCGAGGATTTCCAGCGGGCGCTCCGTGCCGATCCACGCCGGACCCTCGTGCTCGCGATCAAACATATTGATCGGCATGTAGGTGCGAGTGTTGAAGCCCGCGACGGTCGGGTCGGCGAGAAACTGTGCGTAGGTGATCGTTGGGAAATAATTGAAGAACTTCTGGATACTGGTTGCGGCGGTGGTGGCGGCGGGAATCAGGCCGTTGCCAAAGAGATAAGTTGGGTTGGTGATGCCGCCAGAGCTGCGGGTGGCGAGGATGCTGGTATTGAGCTCGTCTTGCTTGGTCCAGCCGTGGCCGAGGAGCAAGCGGTGCTTCACCGGGCCGGTGTCGCCCTCCCACACGAGTTCGTTGCGGGTGCGGTAGTTGCTGGTGTCCACCGGCAGGTTGCGTAGGCCGCGTGGCATCAGCGCCGCGTCCTGCAGGATGGTGAGCTGGGCGGAGAGCGCTTGGGTCTCATAGATGCGCTGCTTCTTGTCTTCCCACTGGAACTGCGAGCGGAAATAGAAGTGCGAATTAAAGGTGTGCGAGAAGCTGTAGGAGGCTACGTTGCGGGTCTGATGGCGATACTCCACGTCCTTGTCGGGGTGGTTGAAATTGCCGTTCCAGTTGATCTTGCGCGGCATCTCGTGCCAGACGCCGTCGCCGGTATACATGCCGAGCGGATTGCCGGCGTGCACGGGCGTTTCCCAGCTGCCCTGAGTCTCGATGTAATTCCAAAAATATTCGAAGGTAATCTTGGTCTTATCCGCGATCTGCCAGGTCAGCGACGGGGCGATGGAGCGTTCCGCCTTGTGCTGGCCGAACCAAGTCTCGCCATTCTCATAGACGCCGTTGACGCGAAAGAAGAGCTTCCGGCCCGGGCCGAAGGCGCCGGTATTGACGTCGAACTCGCCGCGGTAGGCGACCGTATCGCGCACCATGAGGCGGAGGCTGGCATCGGCCTTCTGTTTCGGCTGCTTGGTGATGCGGTTGATCGTGCCGCCGTAGCCGCCACCGCCGTAGAGCACCGCCGCCGGACCGCGGATGACCTCAACGCGCTCGATGTTGGCCAGTGGCTGGGAGCCGTTGCCAGTCGTCTGGGAGAAACCGTTTAGGAAGTTGGCACCGGCGCTCGACGAGCCGCGGAGGAGGAAGCCGTCGTTCTCCGTGGTCTTCGTGGAGGAGGCCTCGTAGGCGAGCAGCTGGGAGGAGTCGGTGGCGAGGAGGTCCTCGATGAACTGCTGGTTGAAGATAGTCACGTTCATCGGGACGTTCTCGATGGCGGTGTTCATACGCAGCACCTCGGCCGTGTGCGGGGACTGGTAGCCGTTGTCTTCCGCGCTCCGAACCTCGAAAGGGGAGAGTTCGTAGACCTTCTCGTCCGCGGGGGGCGTGGAGGAGGCGGGGTTGGCCGGCGCGGTTTGCGCGGGCAGATTCAACACCACGAGCAGGGCGGGGAGCAGGAGGCGGAGGTGACTTCGATGGAGCATGGACATGGTGGGATGGCTTGAGGTGGAAGAGATGCGGGGAGGCCCGGACTGACCAAGGCGGAACTGCCCAGCGGGTATGTGGATTTTCAGCCGCCGCAGGAGCAATGCGGCAACAAAAAGAAAAACTACTGCCGCCTTACCGGCTGCGGCCAAAGCTGGATTTGGGGGGCGGTTAGAACAGAGCGCGGCCTTCGCCTTGCGGCGGTGCCGGCAGGCGGAGCAGACGTGAGAGCGTGGGGGCGAGGTCGTCCACGCCGACGCGCTCGGTGCGCACGCCGACCGGCACGCCGACGCCATACCAGAGCAGGGGGACATGCGTGTCGTAGCTGTAAGGCGAGCCGTGGTTGGTGCCGTAGATGAAATCGATCCAGTAGGGCTTGGTCTGGTAGAATACGTCACCGCTGCGGCCGGCATGGAAACTCAACAAGGCGCGCCGGCCGAGATCCGTGCTGACATCGTGGGCGAGCAGCTGGGTGCGGGTATAGGCAGCCTCGATGAAATCAAGCGTGAGCAGTGCGTCGCGCACGACATTTTCGGCGGCGGTGGCGGCGACACCCTTGCGGACGAGGGTGTCGGGATTCAGATGCAGCCAGGCGCTGTCGACGGCGATCCAGCGCTCGGTCGCGGCGGCCAGCGGGCCGAAAGCGCGGTCGAGCGCAGCCTCGCAGGTCCGACGGACGAGGGCGTCGTCGAGTCGGCCGGCAGGGAAGTCAGGCCGGAGGGCTCGCAGTCGCTCCGGAGTGGAGACGGAGCCGTGATCGGCCGACAGCACGATCAGGCAGCGTTGCAGGCCTACCCGCTGGTCGAGAAAGCGGAAGAAATCCGCCAGGATGCGGTCGGTGCGCAGCACCATGTCCATCACCTCGTGGCTGTCGGGGCCGGTGTCGTGGCCGACGAGATCGTTGGCCGAGAAACTGATGGTGAGCAGGTCGGTCACGCCGCGCTGGCCGAGTTTTTCGCCATCGATGGCGGCGCGGGCGAAATCGGCGAGGATTTCGCTGGCGAACGGTGTGTGGATGAGGGCCTCGTAAAACGCGGGGCCGGGAGTCTTTTCCCCGCCATTGATGAGCTTGGGAAAAGTGGGGCTGAGGCCGAGGCCGGTGAACTCGTTGGGAGAATCATCCGGACCCTGGATGGAGTAGGCCTCGACGGGCAGCAGGCGATCCCAAGTCTTGCCGAAGTAGGTATCGGGTTTCTTGGCGGCGTTGAACGCCTCCACCCACGTCGGCAAGGCGCGCATGTAGTAGGTCGAGGTGACGAAGCGATCGCCCTCGGTGTAGTAGGCGGCGTCGGCAAAATGCCCGGCCATCAGGATGGCGGCGCGGTCCTTGTTGGAGAGGCCGATGACCTTGGGCTGGCCGCCGCGGGCCAGCTTGAGCGTGTCACCGACGGTGGTGGCGAGGTAGCTGCGAGGGGAACGGGCGGCGGTTGCGCGGTCGCCGGGACGCTGCGGGCCGGTGCGGGGAGCGAGCCCAACCACCTGTTCGGCGAGATCGTCGCAGCAGTAGATGCGGGCGAGGGTGGTGCGGTCCAGCCAGTCATTGGCAATGATGCCATGGACATTGGCATGCACGCCGCTCAGCAGCACGCCATGGCCGGGACCTGTCTTGGTGTAGGAGTGGCGATAGTGACAGTTTGCAAAGACCGCGCCGTGTTCTAGGAAAAGATTGAAGCCGCCCTGCACAAAATACGGGCGGAAGCGCTCCAGGTAGTCTTGGCGGAATTGGTCAAGGCTGATGGCGACGACCAGGGCGGGCGGCTCGGCGGGTTCGACCGCCGGCAGCAGGGCGGGCGGAAGGGCCGCGACGACCAGCAGCCGCAGCAGGCGGAAGCTGGGGCATATACCATTGGACTTGAGGCGGAGGGAGGACGGTTCGGGGTTTGGCATAAATGGGATGCGCGGCAAGGTGCTCAGGCTGGCGCCGAGCGCGGCGTGGCATGATAGCCAGCCGCACCCACGAAGGGGAACAAGCCAAACCAGCCGTAATTTTGTCCATCCGCTTGCGGCCAAATATGGCGTGGCGCGGGAACGGGTGAACTGTCAGTATAGCAGAATGCGCTCCCTACTGTTCCCCGTTGCGGAGACCTTTCCTTGCTGTTGTGGATGCCGGTGCTCGCGAGCAGCGCGCTGGCGGACGCCACGCCCGTGACCCGCCAACACAATATGGTGGTCGAAGGGCATCCGCAGACCACCGTCGCAGGCGTCGCCAAGCTTCAGGTCGGAGATAACGTCTTTGACGCCGACATCGCGTTTCCCTCGTGCTGCTCGGCCGGTTGGCCTTCGGCCGCCTGATGGCGGAGTCCATCGGTGACACTCACATCCATTGGGACAGCAACTGGCGGCGCGACAATGAGGAAGCCATCAAGGCCGAGTGTTCGCTGTCGGATGCCGAAGTGTGGGCGTTACAGGCCCTCGACTGGAAAGTCGAGTTGCCGGAGACGGCCGGCTCGGGCCAATATTTCGATGACATCAATGCCATCGAGGGCGGCGCCGGCGGCACCTACACCGGCTACGCCGTCCCCAGACTAGAAAGGTCGTCACCGTCAGCTGACCGTCGGCATCGAGGGTCAGGCGCAGCAGATAGCGGCGGTGGAGGAAAAACAAGGAGGCCGGCAGCACCAGGGTCAGCAGGACCAGGCCAGCCGGCAACAGCCACCAGGCGATGCCGCCGAGCGGCGCCTGCGTCCATTCCTCGCGCGGGGCGAGCGGCAGGAGCCACGCCGCCAGGCCGACGGGCAGAAAACTCACCCCGGTGACCGCCCGCAGCAGCCACTCGCGACCCGAGTCGTAGAGCACGAGCGGGAGGGGACGCGAAGGAGGAGGCGAAGGGAGCACACGCGAGAGTAACCCGACCCGGCTCCGTCGGCCATACGCAGAGTTGCGTAGCCGTGCGGTCGGATCAGGCGTGCTGTGCGGCCCCGGACGTCTTCGCCGCGGGTTGCTTCCGGCGGTCGTGGGCGAGCAGCGTGTAGAAGGCGGGGACGACGAACAGCGTGAAGAGCGTGCCGATGCTCATGCCGGTGGCGACGACGAGGCCGATGCTGAAGCGGCTCTCGGCGCCGGCGCCCTCGGCGCGCAGCAGCGGCAGCACGCCGAGCACCATGGCGGCGGTGGTCATGAGGATGGGCCGCAGGCGGACGGCGGCCGCGTGCTCGACGGCGCGGCGGATCGACATGCCCTGCTCCTCCTGGAGCTTGTTGGCGAACTCGACGATGAGGATGCCGTGCTTGGTGATGAGGCCGACCAGCGTGATGAGGCCGACCTGCGTGTAGATGTTGAGCGTGGCGACGTTGAAGAACAGGAACACGAGCGCGCCGGCGATCGAGAGCGGCACCGACATCATGATGATGAACGGGTCGCGCCAGCTTTCGTATTGCGCGGCGAGCACCAGGAAGATGGCGATGATGGCGAACAGGAACGTGACCAGGAGGGTGCTGCCTTCCTGCACGAACTGGCGCGACTCGCCGTTGTAATCGAGGGTGAAGCCCTGCGGGAACGTGTTGGCGGCCTCGGCGCGGAGCCAGTCGAGCGCCTGGCCCTGCGCCACGCCCGGGGCGAGGGCGAAGGACAGCGTGGCGGCGTTGAGCTGCTGGAAGCGGCGCAGCTCGCGCGGCTGCACGACGGATTCCAGGGTGGCAATGGCGGCGAGGGGCACGAGCTCGCCCTTGCTGGTCGAGATGTAGAAGTCGGTGATCTGATCGGGATTGAGGCGGGCCTGGCGCGTCACCTGCGGGATGACGCGGTAGGCGCGGCCGTCAAAGGCGAAGCGGTTCACGTAGCCGCCGCCGAGCATCGCACCCAGGTCGGCCCCGAGCTGCGACATGCTGACGCCGAGCGCGGCGGCCTTTTCGCGGTCGATGTGCACGTTCACCTGCGGCAGGTCGAACTTGAGGTTGTTGTCGCCGAAGACAAACAGGCCGCTCTGCATGGCGCGCTGCAGGAGCCCGTCGGACACCTCGGCCACGCGGGCGTGCGGCTCGGTGGAGTTGATGACGACCTGCACCGGCAGGCCGCCGGCCGCGCCGGGGAGGGAGGGCCGGATGAAGGCGGAGAGGCGGATGCCGCCGAGGGTGGCGAGCTTGGCCTGGAGCTCGGGCAGCACCTGCATCGTGGTGCGGTGGCGCTGGCCCCAGGGCTTGAGGCGCCAGCCGATGAAGGCCGTGCTGGCGCTGCCGCCGCGGCCGACGATCAGGAAGGTCTCCGCGGTCAGGTCCGCGTAATCGCGCCGGACGAGGGCCTCCACCTGCCGGGCAAACATCATCGTCTGCTCGGCGGTGGCGGTCGGGGTCAGCTCGGCGTTGAGCAGGATGGTGCCCTGGTCCTCGGGCGGGGCGAGTTCCTGCTTGGTCAGCTTGAGGAACACCGGGATGGTGGCGAACACGAGCGCGGCGACGATGAAGACGGCTGGCCGGGCCTCGAGCGCGCCGTGCAGGAAGCGTTCGTAGGCACCCTGCAGGCGCGCGAAGGTGCGGTTGAGGAAGGCCTCGAAGCCGCGTGGGTTGGCGCTGTGCCGCAGGATGCGGGAGCACATCATCGGCGAGAGCGTGAGGGCTACGAAGCCCGAGATGACGACCGATCCGGCGAGGGTGAAGGCGAACTCGCGGAACAGCGCGCCGGTCAGCCCGCCCTGGAAACCCACGGGCGCATACACGACGGCCAGGGTGATGGTCATGGCGATGACCGGGCCGACGAGCTCGCGCGCGCCGCGGAGCGCGGCGGCGAGCGGGTCCAGCCCCTCCTCGATGTGGCGGTGAATGTTCTCCACGACGACGATGGCGTCGTCCACCACGAGGCCGATGGCCAGCACCATGGCCAGCAGCGTGAGCAGGTTGATGGAGAAGCCCAGCGCCAGCATGAGCGTGCAGACGCCGACGAGGGACAGCGGGATCGCGACGATCGGGATGACGACGGAGCGGACCGAGCCGAGGAACAGGTAGATGACGAGGACGACGATGAGCATCGCCTCGACCAGGGTCTGGATCACCTCGCTGATGGAGTCGTTGATGAACTCGGTGAAGTCGGCGACGACGCGGCCGTTCAGGCCGGGGGGGAGCTGGCTCTGGATCTCGGGCATGGCGCGGCGGACGCCCTTGATGACGTCGATGGCGTTGGCCGACGGCAGCACGGAGACGCCGATGAACACGCCGGTGACGCCGGAGAAGTTCACCATCGCGTCGTAGTTCTCAGCGCCGAGCACGACGTCGGCGATGTCGCGCAGGCGCACGAGCTGCGCGCCGTTCTCGCGGACGACGAGGTCGCGGAAGCCCTCGACGTCGCGCAGGTCGGTCTGGGCGGTGAGGTTGACGGTGAGCATGGAGCCCTTGGTCTGGCCGACGGCGGAGAGGTAGTTCTGGGCGGCGAGGGCGGCGCGGACCTGGCCGGCGCTGAGGCCGAGGGCGGCCATGCGCTCGGGCTTGAGCCAGATGCGCATGGCGAAGACGCGGCCACCGAGGATCTCGGCCTTCTGCACGCCGGGCACGGTGGAGAGCTTCGGCTGCACGACGCGCGTGAGGTAGTCCGTGATCTGGTTGGACTCCATCGTGGCGCTGTTGAAGCCGACGTAGGCCGAGGCCGTGGTCTCGCCGACGGCGACGTCGAAGACCGGGTCCTCCGAGCCGGGGGGCAGCTCGCCGCGCACGCGGTTCACCTTGGCGGTGATCTGGGTGAGGGCGTCGTTCGGGTCGTAGTTGAGGCGCAGGCGGATCGAGATGCTGGCGCTGCCCTGGCGGCTGACGGAATCGATGAAGTCAATGCCGTCGGCCGAGGCGATCTCGCGCTCGAGCGGCGTGGTGACGAAGCCGCGCACGAGGTCGGCGTTGGCGCCGGGGTAGGCGACGGAGACGGTGATGACGGCGTTGCTGGTGAAGGGGTATTGGCGGACGACCAGCTTCTGGATGGCCTGCCAGCCGGCGAGGAGGAGGAAAATGTTGAGGACGGTCGCCAGGACGGGCCGCCGGATGAAGATGTCCGTGAGGTTCATCGGCTCAGCTCTCGTCGGGCTTCGGGGTGGGGCTGCTGGCGGGCACGACCGTGTTGTTCACCTTGAGGAGGGTGCCGGGGCGGAGCTTGGATTGGCCGATGGTGACGACCTCCTCGCCGGCTTTCAGGCCTTCGGGCAGGGCGATGAGGTCGCCGCGCTTCGGGCCGACCTTGACCCAGCGCTGCTCGGCGACGGTGGCGCCGTCCTTCCGGCCGACGACATAGACGGAGTCGCCGTAGGGGCTGTAAATCACCGCCGTGGCGGGGACCACCATGACGGTCTGCCGACCCGGCAGCACGATCTCGACGCGGGCGAACATGCCGGCCTGCAGCGTCTCGTCCGGATTGGCGAGGGTGGCGCGGAGGCGGAGGTTGCGGGTGGCGTCGGTGATGCGCGGGTCGATGGCCTCGATCCGGCCGTCGAACTGGCGGTCGGGGAACGCGTCCACGGTCACCTTCACCGGCAGGCCGGGGGCAACCTGCGCGATGTTCTGCTGGGGCAGGGCGAAGTCGGCATAGATGGGATCGACGGATTCGAGGGTGGCGAGGGGGTCGGCCTTGTTGAGGAACTGGCCGAGGTTGACCTGGCGGATGCCGATGCGGCCGGCGAAGGGGGCGACGATGCGCTTCTTGGCGAGGATGGCCTTGGTGGCCTCGATGGCGGCGGTGGCCTGGGCGAAGGTGGCCTCGGCCGCGTCGAGATCGGCCTGGGTGTTGGCGCTGGTCTGCCGGAGCTCGCGGGCGCGCTGGAGGTTGAGCTCGGCGAGGCGGGCGGTGGCCTCGTTGCTGCGGAGCTGGGCCGTCTCGGCGGCGGTGTCCAGCTCGACGAGCAGGTCGCCGGCCGCGACGCGGGCGCCGGACTCGAAGGCCACCCGGGTGATGCGCCCCTCGATCTCGGAGCGGACGAGGATGCCCTGGTGGCTCTGGAGGGTGCCGACGGCGCCGAGGGTCAGGGCCCATTCCTGCTGGAGGGCCGGGGCGGTGGTGACGGCGGCGGGCACCGGCTTGCGGGCGGCCGCGGCGGCCTTGGCGGCGCGGAGCTGCATGAACTTGTAGCCGAAAATGGCGCCGAGGACGCCGAGGGCGACCAGCACGGTGGTCAGGATGCGTGTCTTCATGGGGGAGGGGTCGGCTCCAAAAATGCGTCATATCCCCCGGAGTGCAAGACGCTGGCGGGAAAAGTTTTGCTTGTGTCGGCCCGGTGGCCGGGCCTATCGCTGGCGGTGCCTGTAGGGGTGTCCTCCGCGGAGGACTGAGATTGCGGTGCGCTCGGCCGCTCGACCCTTCGAACCTGGACGGATCATGCCGACGAAGGAAACAGCAGGCGCCGCGAGAGCGCCATCGGGCGCGTGGCGCCCCTTCTGCGGGAGTCTGTCCGGGGTCCGGGCCCCAACCCATGCAGATCCCGAAACAAATCCAATTCCGCCGAGGGCGTGCTTGCAAAATGCCTTGGCCGCTAAATCACACGACTTTCCTGTCATGGTCGTCACCGGTCATCCTGAGCCGTGCGAAGGATCCATCAGGATTCGGACGCGCCGATGGATTCTTCGCGTGGCTCAGAATGACATTCAGCGGTGTTTGCAAACACCCCCGTGGACTTGCCCCGCGCCAAGTCGAAGGGCTCCTCCTGTTTGGCTTGGTGCTGACGGCCCTGCCTCTCTGCGCTCAGACTGCGGCCGAACCAGCCGGCAAACTGGCCCCAAACGAGGAGAATATCTTCTTGGACCCCATCCGCGTCACCGCTGACCTCTGGGAATCTCCGCTCGCGCGTATCCCGGCCAGTGTTTCCGTTTACGACAAGGCCGCCCTGCGCAGCGGTGCCGTCCGGCACTTCAGCGATCTCGTCGATCAGATCCCCAACCTGACCTGGACCGGTGGCACGTCGCGGCCGCGCTACCTGCAGATTCGCGGCATCGGCGAGAATTCGCAGTTCGAGGGCGAGACGCCGGACTCCGCCGTGCGGTTCCTAGTCGATGACTTCGACTTCACCGGCCTCGGCACGATTGGCAGCGCGTTTGACGTGCAACAGGTCGAGGTGCTGCGCGGCCCGCAGGCCGGGGCCTTCGGTGCCAACGCCGCGGGCGGCGTCGTGCGCCTCGTCACCGCCGCGCCCACGCCGTTCTGGACCGGCCGCGCGGAGGCGACCATCGGCGGCGACTCGCTGCGTTCCGGCAGCTTTGCCGTCGGCGGCCCGCTGGTAGTCGCCAAGCCGGAGCAACTGATGATGCGCCTCGCCGTGCAGCAGGTGGGCAACGACGGCTTCCGCCGCAACCTCACGCTCAATGAGGACACCAACGCCCGCGACGAATTCACCGCGCGGCTGCGCCTGACCTGGAATCCGAACGCGCTCTGGCGCTGGGAGGCGGCGGTGCTCGCGGCGGATTTCGCCAACGGCTACGACGAGTTCGCCCTCGATAACAACGGCCACTCCACCTACAGCGACCAGCCGGGCTTCGACACGCAGGAATCCTTCGCCGGCAGTCTGCGCGGCACCTGGCGCGGCTGGGATGGCGTGCGCTTCACGACGGTCACGAGCGGGGCCCGCACGGATTCCCGCTATGCCTACGATGACGACTGGACTGCGGCGTCCTACATGGGCTTCAGCGACCACGCCCGCCGCCGCTGGGCCGTGAACCAGGAGCTGCGCCTCGACTCCGAGCCTCGCGCCGGCTGGGTCAGCCGCTGGACCCTGGGCGCATATTACTCCGGCATCGACGAGACCACCCGCTACACCAACACCGATCCCGGCAACATCCGCGGCCTCAAGACGGCCTATCACTCGGCCAACACCGCGCTCTTCGGCCAGCTCGGCCATGATTTCTCGCCGCACACGCGTCTCATCGCCGGGCTGCGCGTGGAGCTCATCGAGATGGACGGCACCGGCCTGAAGACGCGTTTCCGCAAGGGCCCCGGCACCTTCGACGCGCCGGTCCGCACCGCGCCGGCCTTCGCCGACACGCTCCTCGGCGGCAAGCTCACGCTGGAGCATGATCTCGCGCCCGGCGCCGTGGCCTTCGCCTCGCTCACCCGCGGCTACAAGGCCGGCGGCATCAACGTGGATGCGCGCATCGACACCACCGCCGACCCGCTCACCTACGGAACCGAGACGCTCTGGAACGGGGAGGCCGGTCTGCGCGGCCACGCGCTCGACGGCCGCGCCACCGGCGAGCTGACGGCGTTCTACCTCGCGCGGCAGGACACCCAGGTGCGCGACTCGGCAGGCTTCGGCGGCAACTACCGCTTTTTCACCGACAACGCGGACAAGGCGCACGTTTACGGCCTCGAGGCCGCCGGAACCTACGCGCTCGCCGCCCGCTGGTCGCTGCGCGCTACGCTCGCGCTGATGCGCTCCGAACTCGGGCGCTTTACGCTCGCCAACGGCAACACCGGCGGCGGACGCGACCTCGCAAACACGCCGCACCACGGCTACACCATCGGCGCGCGCTACGGCGCGGAGCGCGGCCTCTTCGGCAGCGCCGAGCTCGTCGGCCGGGCGGAACAGTTCGACTCGAACAACCAGCACGAGGCACGCCGCGCGTTCCGCGTCGTCAACGCCACGCTCGGCTACGCCTGGCCGCGGTGGACGCTCACGCTCTGGGCGAAAAATCTCCTCGATGCGACCTACGACAAGCGCGTGTATTTCTTCGGCAACGCGGACCCCGACTACATCGAAACCCGCTACGAGAACCGCGCCGACCCGCGCCAGCTCGGCGGGACGGTGAGCTACCGTTTCTGAGCACGCACCGTTGGTTCACCGCGCCAATGTCACCTATTAAGTGACATTGGCCTTTTGCCGCGGCGGCAGAAGCGGCAACAAAATTAATTCGGCTCGCGGCTTTTTCGCGGTTGCCCGGCGCGGCTGAACCACTGGCATCGGAAGTTTCCCTTCATGGATCTGCCCAATCCCGACCACGTGCTCCGCCTCGCGCAGGAGCTCAACCTCAAGGTCCACCAAGTCGCCGCCACGGCCCAGCTCATCGCCGAGGGCGCCACGGTGCCGTTCATCTCCCGCTACCGCAAGGAGGCCACCGGCCTGCTCGACGAGGTGCAGGTGACGGCCATCCGCGACCGCCTCGAGCAGATGAAGGCCATGGACGAGCGCCGCGCCGCCATCGTCGCCTCGCTCCAGGAGCGCAACCTGCTCACGCCCGGACTGGAGAAATCCATCCACGCCGCCACCACGCTTACCGCGCTCGAGGACCTCTACGCCCCCTACAAGCCCAAGAAGCGCACCCGCGCCACGATCGCCCGGGAAAAGGGTCTCGAGCCGCTCGCGGAGCTGCTCTGGGCGCAGGACGCCGCCACCGATCCCGTCGCCGCCGCCTCGGCCTACGCCGGCCGCGCCTACACGCCGGACGACGGCAAGAACACCCCGCAGCAGATCAAGGACGCCGACGAGGCGCTCGCCGGCGCGCGCGACATCCTCGCCGAGCGCATCAGCGACGACAAGGATGCCCGCGCCCGCCTGCGGCTCATCTTCCAGAAGGAAGCGACGATTTCGTCGAAAGTCATGTTCGGCAAGGAGGCCGAGGCGGCGAAGTTCAAGGATTACCACCAGTGGAGCGAGCCCCTCGCGAAGGCCCCGAGTCACCGCGTGCTGGCGATGCGCCGCGGCGAATCCGAATCCATGCTCATCATGCGCGTCACCCTGGCGGACGAGCTGCGCGCCCCGGCCGAGCTGGAGCCGCTTTTTGTCCGGGCGAAAAATCCGGCCGGCGAACAGGTGCGCCTTGCCGTGCAGGATGCCGCCAAGCGCCTGCTCAGCCCTGCGATGGAGACCGAGATGCGCCTCGAGTCCAAGAAGCGCGCCGACGAGGTCGCGATCAAGGTCTTCGCCGACAACCTCCGCGAGCTGCTCTTCGCCGCGCCGCTCGGCCAGAAGGCCGTCATGGCGATCGATCCCGGCTTCCGCACCGGCTGCAAGGTCGTGCTGCTCGACCGGCAGGGCAAGCTGCTGCACAACGACGTCGTCTATCCCGACCGGCACGAGGCCGAGGCGAAGGAGAAGCTCGCGGGCTTCGTGAAATTCTTCCACGTCGAGGCCGTCGCGATCGGCAACGGCACCGGCGGCCGCGAGACCGAGGCCTTCGTGCGCGGGCTCGGCCTGCCGCCGGCCATCCCGGTCGTCATGGTCAACGAGTCTGGCGCGTCCATCTACTCGGCCAGCGACGTGGCCCGCGAGGAATTCCCCGACCACGACCTCACCGTGCGCGGGGCCGTCTCCATCGGCCGCCGCCTCATGGATCCGCTGGCCGAGCTCGTGAAACTCGACCCGAAGTCCATCGGCGTCGGCCAATACCAGCACGACGTGGACCAGCCCGCGCTCAAGCGTTCGCTCGACGACACCGTGGTCAGCACCGTGAACGGTGTCGGCGTGGAACTGAACACGGCCTCGAAGCAACTGCTCAGCTACGTGTCCGGCCTCAACGCCGCCATCGCCGCCAACATCGTGGCCCGCCGCGACGAGAAGGGGCCCTTCAAGTCCCGCGCCGAGCTGCTCGAGGTGGCGCGCCTCGGCCCGAAGGCCTACGAGCAGGCCGCCGGATTCCTCCGCATCCGCGACGCCGCCAACCCGCTCGATGCCAGCGCTGTTCACCCGGAGAGTTATCCCATCGTCGAGCGAATGGCGGCCGACCTCGGCGTCACCGTCGCCGACCTCATGCGCGACGGGAAGGCCCGCGCCAAGCTGAAGCTGGAAAACTACGTGACGGAAAAAGTCGGCCTGCCCACGCTGACCGACATCGTTGGCGAACTCGCCAAGCCCGGCCGCGACCCGCGCGAGCAGTTCGAGGCCTTCAGTTTTTCCGCCGGCGTGAACAAGCCCGAGGACCTCAAGCCGGGCATGAAGCTGCCCGGCATCGTCACGAACGTCACGGCCTTCGGCGCCTTCGTCGATGTCGGCGTGCACCAGGACGGCCTCGTGCACGTGAGCCAGCTCGCCGACAGCTTCGTGAAGGAGCCTGCCGCCGTCGTGAAGCCCGGCCAGAAGGTGATGGTCACGGTGACCGAGCTCGATCTCGCGCGGAAGCGCATCGCGCTCTCGATGCGCAGCAAGCCGGAGATCGGGCCAAAAACCCAGGGTGGGCCGGGCGCGCCACGCGCGGCCGCTGGGGCGCGGAACACTCCTCCCTCGCCGCGTCCGCCCGCCGCGCCGCAATCCTTGAACGGCGACTGGTTCACCGCCGCGCTGAACAGGAAGAAGTAGGCATGAGAGGCAGACAGCATAGACCCTCGAGTCCTCAAGACCTGTCATTCTGAGCGGAGCGAAGAATCCATCACGATATCCGCAGGCGGTTGTGCCGATGGATTCCTCGCTACGCTCAGAATGACAAATCGGCTTTGGCATTGCCGCGCGGCGGTGCTCTTTGCAGGCTGCGCGCTTCCTACCCCGTTCTCATGACTACATCCCCGTTTGGTTCGGTCGCGCGCAGCGCCGTGTTGGCGCTCAGCCTTGGCTCTCTCCTGTCCCTATCGGCCTCGGCGGCCCCCCGCACCGTCACCACGCCCGTCGAGGGCCTGCGCGACGCCAGCCCGCGCGTCCACGCCCTGGTCGGAGGCCGCATCGTGGTGGCGCCGGGCAAAGTGATCGAAAACGGCACGCTCGTCCTGCGCGACGGCGTCATCGAAGCGGTCGGTGCCGACATCAAGGCGCCGGCCGACGCGCGCGTGTGGGATGTCACCGGCCGGACGCTCTACGCCGGTTTCATCGAGAGCGGCACCACGCTATTCCTGCCCGAGGCCTGGAAGCCCGCCGCGCCGGCAACTGCGGGTGATGCGCCGCCTCCCGCGACACCGCCACCCGCCGCGCCGCGCACCGGCACCCATTCGTGGAACAGCCGGGTCACGCCGGAACGCGCCGCGTCCCGCGTCCTTGCTCCCGATGCGAAGGGGGCCGAGAAACTCCGCGCGCTCGGCTTCACGACGGCCAACGTAGCCCCGGCGCGGGGCATGTTCCGCGGCACCGGCGCGCTCGTCAGCACGGGCACGGCGGGTTTCAACGGCGGGGTCGTCCGCCCGGCCACGGCGCAGGAGCTGGCATTTGAGTTCGGCAATTTCACCGACCGCACCTACCCGACCTCGCTGATGGGCGCGATGGCGCTCGTGCGCCAGACCCTGCTCGACGCGCAGTGGTATGCGGCCGCGCAGGCGGCCTATGCCGCCCACCCGGCCGGCCGCGAGCGGCCCGAGGCCAACGAGTCGCTCGCCGCGCTCGGGGCCGTCGTGGCGGGCGCGCAGCCCGTGCTGTTCGAGATCAGCGACGAGCTCGATGTGCCGCGCGTGCTGGGGCTGGCCGCCGAGTTCAAGCTCCACGTCGCCCTGCGCGGCAGCGGCACCGAATACCGCGTCCGCGACGTCCTCGCGTCGGCGAAGGTGCCGGTCGTGCTGCCGCTGGATTTTCCCGAGGTGCCCGAGGTCGAGGTGGCCGAGCGCGCCGTGGACATCCAGCTGCACGAGTTGCAGCACTGGGAGCTCGCCCCGGCCAACGCCGCGCGCCTCGCCGAGGCGGGCGTGCCCATCGCCTTCACCACCGCCAAGCTCAGGAAACCCGAGACGGAGTTCTGGGCGCGCGTCCGCCAGGCCGTCACGCGCGGCCTCGCCCCCGACGCCGCGCTCGCGGCGCTCACCACCACGCCGGCCGGGCTGCTCGGCGTCGGCGCGACGCAGGGCACGCTCGAGGCCGGCCGCGCCGCCAATGTCGTCGTGGCTTCCGGCAATCTCTTCCAAGCCGACGATGCCGCCATCGAGCTCGTGTGGGTGGACGGCGATCCGTTCGAGCAGGAAACCTGGGAGCGCCTCGATGCGCGCGGCACCTGGTCGCTCGCCTGGACCGGCGGCAAGGGGCCGGCGGAGCTCGTCATCAGCGGCACCAAGCCGGGCCGGCTGAAGGTGAAGGCCGGTGACAAGGAGCTGGCCACCAGCACGCCCGACAAGCGCACGCTCCTGCTCTTCGCCCCGGCCGGGCTTTTCGGCGCGACCGGCGGCACCGTGCGCCTCAGCGCCACCGGCGAGGGCGGCGCACTCACCGGCACCGGCGAGCTGCCCGACGGCACCGCCCTGCGCTGGACCGCGAAACGCACCGCGCCCTTCAAGCCCGAGGCACCCAAGCCCGCCGCGGCGGAGAAGTTCTTCGCCAGCTCCGGCGTTTATCCGGCCGGCGCCTACGGCCGCGCCGCGCTGCCCGAGCAGCCGGCCGTGCTGCTTGTGCGGAACGCGACGATCTGGACCAGCGGCCCCGCCGGCAACCTCGAGTCGGCCGACCTGCTCGTGCGTGCCGGCAAGATCGAAGCGGTCGGCCAGAACCTCGCCGCGCCCGCCGGCGCCACCGTGATCGACGCCACCGGCAAGCACGTGACTCCCGGCCTCATCGACTGCCACTCGCACACCGCCGTTTACCGCGGCATCAACGAGGGCGCCAGCGCCGTGACGGTCGAGGTGCGCGTGGGTGACGTCATCGATCCCACCGACATCGGCCTCTACCGCCAGCTCGCCGGCGGCACGACCACCTCGAACGTCCTGCACGGCTCCGCCAACCCGATGGGCGGGCAGAACCAGGTCATCAAGCTCCGGTGGGGCGCCGGGGCCGAGGGGATGAAGTTCGCCGGCGCGAAGCCGGGGGTGAAGTTCGCCCTCGGGGAGAACGTCGTCCGCGCCAACTTCGGCGCCGCCCGCACCCGCTATCCGATGAGCCGCATGGGTGTGCCCGAGATCATGCTCGATACCTTCAACCAGGCCCGCGAATACGGCGCCGCCTGGGAGGCCTTCCGCGCCGGCCGGACCGCGCTCGCGCCGCGCCGCGACCTCCGCCTCGAGGCCGCGCTTGAGATTTTGCAGGGCGAGCGGCTCATCCACATCCATTCCTACCGCGCCGACGAGATCCTGGCCTTCATCCGGCTCGCCGAGCAGCTGCACCTCAACGTCGCCACCTTCCAGCACGTCCTCGAGGGCTACAAGGTGGCGCCCGAGATCGCGCGGATCGGGGCCGGCGGCTCCACCTTCTCGGACTGGTGGGGTTACAAGTTCGAGGTCTTCGACGCCATTCCCTACAACGGCGCGCTCATGGCCCGGGCCGGGGTGAACGTCTCCTTCAACTCCGACGACGACGAACTCGCGCGCCGCCTCAACACCGAGGCCGCCAAGGCCGTCAAATACGGCGGCATCGCGCCCGTCGAGGCGCTCAAGTTCGTCACCATCAACCCGGCCCGGCAGCTGAGGATCGACGATCGCGTCGGCTCGCTCGAGCCCGGCAAGGACGCCGACTTCGTGATCTGGAACGGCAGCCCGCTCTCGACGATGGCGCGCCCGGACTCGACCTGGATCGACGGCCGCCGCTACTTCGGCCGCGACGACGACCGACAGCTCCGCGCCAGCGCCGCCACCGAGCGCGCGGCCTTGCTGCAAAAGGCGCTCGCCGAGCGTCAGAAAGCCCTCACGAGGCCCGCCGGCCCGGGCGGGGGAGGGGACGCGCCGCCCGATCCGGGTCATTACCACTATCACACCGATGAGCACGGCGAGTTCCGCGCCATCTATCACAACGGCGGCAACACCCACACCTGCTCCGCGCAGGACGGAGGCCGCGCATGAAAACCACGAATCCCTTTGCCATGGGTTTGATCGCAGGGGCGCAGTCTTGCTGCGCCCGTTCGGTGTCGATGCTCCTTGGGCGCGGCAAGTCTGCGCCCCTGCTGCTCTTTGCGGCCATGGCGCTTTCCGCCACCGCCTCGACCATCACCCCCGCCAAGCGCCCCGCCGCGCCCGTCCTGCTCCAGGGCGGCGACATTCACACTGTCAGCGGCGCCGTGCGGCCGAAGACCGACCTGCTGCTCGTGGACGGCAAGATTGCCGCCGTCGGCGGCACCATCTCGGCCCCTGCCGGCACGCAGGTCATCGATGTGACCGGCAAGCGCATCTACCCCGGCTTCATCGCGGCCTCGAGTCCGCTTGGCCTCGAGGAAATTGCCTCGGTGCGCGCGACCGTGGACACCAAGGAAATCGGCACCATCACCCCGAACGTGCGGACGCAGGTCGCCTTCAACCCCGACAGCGAGACGATCCCCGTGGCGCGCGCCAACGGCGTGCTCACCGTCCACACCCGGCCCTCCGCCGCAGGCGACACCGGGCAGCCGCGCGGCCTCATCGCCGGCCAGTCGGCCCTCATGCGGCTCGACGGCTGGACCTGGGAGGACATGACGGTCCGCGCCCGCGTCGGCCTGCACGTTTACTGGCCGCCGATGCCCGCCCACCGCGGTCCGCCGCCGCCCCCCGGCGCGCGCGACGCCTACAAGGAGGCCCGCACCTCGCTCCAGCAGGCCTTCGACACCGCCCGCGCCTACCTGACGGCCAAGGCTGGCCCGCCCGCCGCGACCGACCTCCGCTGGGAGGCCATGATCCCCGCGCTCCAGGGCGAGCAGCCGGTCTTCGTCCACGCCGACGACCTCAAGCAGATCAGCGCCGCGCTCGATTGGGCGCGCGAAGAAAAACTGCGGATGATCCTCGTCGGCGGCCGCGACGCCTGGCGCGTGGCCGACCGGCTCAAGGCCGCGGACATCGCCGTCATCATCGACGGCACGCACAACCTCCCGCTGCGGCGCGACGACGGCTACGACGATGTTTACGCCAACGCCGGCCGGCTGCACGCCGCCGGGGTGCGGTTCTGCATTGCGAACACCGGCGACACCAAGGGCGGCTCGGCCAACGCGCGCAACCTGCCCTACGAGGCGGCCATGGCCGCGGCCTTCGGGCTGCCGCCCGCCGAGGCCCTCAAGGCCATCACGCTTTATCCCGCGCAGATCCTCGGCGTCGGCGCCGAACTCGGCTCCATCGAGCCCGGCAAGCGCGCGACGCTCATCGTCACCGACGGCGACCCGCTCGAGATCCCGACGCAGGTCGAGCAGGCGTTCATCGACGGCGCGCCGATCCAGCTCCGCAGCCGGCACACCGATCTCTACGACAAATACCGCCAGCGCTACGGGAAGTGAGGCCAATTACGTCGTGAATTGGTGCTGTAGGGGCAGAGATTGTGTCAGCCAGCGCAGGCGCTGGCCAGCCCCTCCCTTACCCATGTAAGCGCGACACTCCTACCCCAAAAAACGACATCCAACTACGAAATTTAGGCTGATTCGCACTGCTGGATTTTGCGCGGGGGGCTGAGCGGCATTTCCCGGCCGGAGTGGCGTTGGGTGCTACCCGGTGTCGGCTGCAATGCCTTGACCAATGGCGGCATTGTTCTCGCCATCGGCCTCTGGGGTGGTGCGACCGCAGTCAACATCGTGTATAGCTGGCGCGGACTTGTCAGCGTGCTCGTGATTTGGTTGGCCGGCCACTGGTTCGCCAACCCGGAGCGGCACGCCGGTCCTCGCGTATTGCTCGTCCGATCGGCTGACGCCACCGCGATGCGCGCGGCCATCGGTTTCGTCCTACTGTAATCGAGCTCGGCGACACTCCGCTCAACCCTCCGCGCGGAAGGCGGCGCGGACGGCGGCGGCGGCGAGCTTGGGGCGGCGGTATTCGTCGAAGGTGCCCTTGTTGTTGTAGGTGCGCGGGCGGCGCATCGCTCGGCAACCGCTGTAGGTGCGCGCGTCGCTGAAATGCCAGAGCGCGATGCCGCTGCACCGCGGGTGGCCGAGCGCGGCGGCGCAGGCTTCGCTGAGATAGGCGGCCTGATATTCCTCGGTGAAGAAATCGTGGTGCGCATCGTGCCAGCCGTAGAGGCCCTCGGCGCCGATCTCGGAGACGATCACGGGCTTGGTGGCAAACCCGGCGCGATCGATGTGGTCGAAGCACGCGGCCAAATGCGGGCGGATCAGCTCCAGCGGGCGCGGGTGATCCTCGCAGTTATACCAACCGGGGTAGAGATTGAGGCTGATGACGTCGGCGAGATCGTAGTGTCGGTCGGTCAACGCGAACATCGAGGCATAGGTGAGCGGGCGGCGCGGATCGAGCGCGCGGATGAGCGCGGCGCTTGCCTCGAAGACCGGGCGCACGTAGTCGGCGTCGGTGCCCGCCTCGTTGAGGAAACCCCAAAGGATGACGCTCGGGTGGTTGTAGCTGTGCAGCAGCATCGCCTCCAGTGCGGCGCGATGATCGTGGCAAAACTTTTCGCTGGCAAACGTGCGCTCGCGTTGCCCCCAACCGAGATTCTCCTCCCACACGAGCAGGCCGAGCTTGTCGCAAAGGCCGAGGAAGCGCTGGTCTTGCTGGTAATGCGAGCCGCGCACGAAATTACAGCCGAGGTCCTTCAACAACTGGATGTCGGCATACATTTGCAGCGTGGGCGTGCAGGGTCCGAAATTGGGGTGCCATTCGTGGCGGTTGTAGCCACGCAGCCGGAGCATCTCGCCGTTGAGCCAGAGGCGGCCGTCGCGGGCTTCGATGCAGCGCAACCCGAAACGCACGGCCATGTCATCCACGATCGCGCCTGCACCGGCGGGGTGCAGCGTCACGCGCACGGTGTGCAGCGCGGGGGCATCGGGCGACCAGAGTCGCGGCGCGGGCACGCGGACGGTGGTGACGGCGCGTCCGTCGGTGACTGGCAGCAGAAACGCAGTCCCGGCGGGTTGATCGTCGAAGCCGAGCGCGACGCGCGCTTCGCCGTTTTTGATCCCGCCGAAGTGGAGGACTAGCTCGATCTCGCCCGCGCGATAGTGGTCGGTGGGCGAAACGAGCACATGTTCCAAATACGGCGAAGCGACCGGCAGCACGTGCAGCGCGACAGAGCGAAGGATGCCGCCGTATTGGTAGAAATCGAAATAGTGCTCGTGCATGGGCACGCGCTCGAAATCAAAACGATTGTCCACGAGCACGAGCAGTTCGCGCTCGGCGCGCGCCGCGGGCGGCACCGCGACGCGGAACGGCGCGTAACCGCAGGCGTTTTCATGGAGCGGCTGGCCATCCAAGTAAACGCGGCTCCACAGGGACACGGCGCCGAACTGCAACTGCGCGGGATGACCGGGTGGAACGGTGAACGTCGTGCGATAAACCGCTGCGCCACGTTTACCCGCCCAAGCGGGCAGCGCGTCAAACGCCGAAGGCACGGGGACCTTCTCGAACGGGAATCTGATCGCGTGCGGCGTGAAAGCGGCCAGATCAATTTCGCCGAGAAAGGCGAAGTTCCAGAGCCCGTCGAGCGAGTGGACGGGGCGAAGCGTGTGCGTGGTGGGCATGCGGATAATTGCGGAAAATGAGCGAGTGTAATCTAAGTGGCGCGGGTCGTCATACCCGCGGATTAGCGGGAGCCGACACATCTTGATAGGTTGCGAGAGGATACCTCACGGCACCCCCGTCAGCGTGGGTGGCTGCCCGGGTTGCGCGGTAAGCAGTTGCGTTTGGCCGGCGCGGGTCACGCGCCAGCGCGTGGCCTCCCCGACGGATTCGCTGGTGACGGTTTCGGTCGCGCCAGCACGCGGGAGCAGCAGCGTCCATGTGTGGAAAGTGGCCTTAGGTTTACGACTAGTCAGCACCAGTTGAACGGCGCTGCCGGGCTGCCCCTCGTTGGGGCCGCCGGCAAAATACGAATATCCACGGTGCATGATGCCGAGGCGCGATTTGTCGGACAGCTTGGTGTCGGCCACGGCGGAAAGCAGCATTCGACCAGATGGCCGTTCAAACCGCCAACGGTTGTCGTCAAGTTTGGCGATCTTGCTGGCCCCGTCTTCGTTGGCCAAGAGCAGTCGCCAATTCATAAACTGAGCCGACGAGAGTTTGTTGGTGTCTTCAAGCACCACCCAGCCGGTGCGTTGATTGAACCAGACTTGGCGGCGCGCGGAAGCGACGGGCAGACCGTAGGCTGCGGCGGCGTCACTGGCCAGCCCGACCCAATCACCGTGTTCCACCAACGGCCCGGGAACAGCGACCGGCTTGGCGCTCTGCTCCTGTTTGCCGAAAGTGACGACGCTGTGACTGCTCGTTAAAATATCCCAAGTCTTGCGCACAGGGTTGCGGTAACTGGCGCGGCCAGGCGCGGCCACCCAACTATCGCCGTCGGCGAGCAACATGATGGCGTTGCGGTTGCCGCGATCGTGCGCGTAGCCGGTGCGTGCGGCACCGCCGCTGCGCAGCGAAAGCACGACATCGCACTCCATCGTCCAGCCGGTGCGGAACAAGGCCACGCCATTGGCGAACACCTTGGCCGTGGGCAAGCCGCGTTCGCTCGGCGATACTGCGGCGATTTGTTGCCGCCCCGGCGCGCCGAGGCGGAGCAGAAAATCCATCAGATAAGGCGGGCGATCTGGCTGATGGAAATAGTCGCCGAGCCAGGCGGCAATCCCGTCGTCATAGGCGTAGGCGAGCGAGGCGCAGACGAATTCATTCGGTGCTTCGAACAGATCGTCGTCGCCCCAATTGATGTGCAACGGCGTGCGGTGACCATTCACGGGGCGGGCTACATAGTGCATCACCATCCACGCCGCGCTGTGCGCGAGACTGCGATCGTGCAAACTTTCGCGCGCCTTCGTCCAACCGCGGGCCCACCAACCATAGAAAAATTGCTCCGCGCCAAATTGGAAATAGCCGACTGGCTCGCCGTAGCTGCCATCGCTCTCGACAAAGTCCAGCCAGGCATTGAGCCCTTTCACCGCCGCCGCCTCGGCGTCGGCATCGTTGAGCACGATCGCGCCGATGCGAGCCCCGGCGGAAACGGTCGCGATCCAGTTGTTCCGGGGACGTTCGGGATTTTCGAGAAAGCGCAGACAGGGAATGAGCCCTTTGTCGCGCAACGCGGCCCGGATCTCGGCGGTTTCCTCGGGGGTGAACAGTTCCCCGGTCCACGCCAGGGTGAGCGCGATACCGCGGGTGAGTTCGGCGGTTTCGAGCCCGCCGACCGGCCGCGCGCGATCGAGCGGACGCAGCGCCGAGTGAATCCAAAAATCCAAGGGGCGCCGGACGAGATCAAGCGTGAGCGTGCGAACCAGCCGGCCGAGATCGGCCTGCCCGGTGGCCGCATAAACCAAAGCGAAACGCGGCAGCCAACCGCGGACGAAATAGGTGTAACGCTCCTCCTTGGTCGTGGCCTGCTCCGGCCAATGCCCGGCGGCAAGCAGCGCGCGCGCTTTGGCGAGGTAACTGTCCCAGGCCGTGCGCAGGCGCGGGTCTTCGGCCAGGCCCTCGGCCAAGCGGGCGAAATCCGCGTGTTGCAACCAGACCTCGGTGGTGAAGTGCGGCCGCGCCAGCCGGTCGGGGTCGAGAGGAAACACGAGCCGCTCCGCCTCCGGCACCGTCGGCCAAGTGGGCCACTCAGCCCGTGCGATCGGTGCGGCGCAGAGGGTTAGAATCACGAGCCACGCCGCGCCAACGCGGCGGGAAAACAGTAAAGGGTAACAGTTCATGAGCAAGGTCCTCAGAAGATATGCTCGTCGGGTTCGAGCGTGGTGTTTTGGAACTGGATGCGCTTGGCGGCGGCGGCGCGGTAGGCCATCGGCGTTTGGCCAACGGCTTTGCGGAAGACCCGGCAGAACAAGGTGGAGGAACTGAAGCCGGTTTTGTCCGCGATTTCGGTGATGGTTTGCTTTGAACTGACGAGGTAGGCCTTGGCTGCCTCCAACCGGAGTTCGCGCAGGTAGTTGAAGACGGTCTGGCCGGTCTCCTCCTTGAAGCGACGGCAAAGGTGCTCGGCGCTGAGCTTCACCTCCCAGGCGATTTCGTGCAGCTCGAGCGGACGACGGCAATTTTCAAAGAGGAACTGCTTCACGTGCTCCACGGCCCAACTGGCGGGCTCGGTGGCGTCGGCGGTGCGGCGGCGATCCCGCTCGGCAGTGGAGAGCGGCGCGTCGTTGAGCTGGCGGACGAGCTCCGTGACGATCAGGCGGCAAAAGCCGGTGACGCGGAAGCGGTAGCCGGCGGCGCGGCATTCGCTTTCCTGGCGAATCAGACGCACCCAGTCCTGAATGCGCGGGCCGCCGAAGGCATTGACGATCTTCACCGACTTGAAGTGGTGGCGGAGGAAGGCCGCGAAATTTACCTCGGGGTCGGACGCGGTGGGCGGGCCGTTGAGACCTGATGCACCCTGGGTGAAATCGAGGCGCAGCGCGGAGAAATCGAACCAGATGCGCATCACGTGCAACCGCTCCTCGGCGTTGCCCACGGGCACATAGGTCTGGCGGCAGCGGCGCGGCACAATCAGCACATCCCCCTGCTTGATGCGCCCGACCGGCTGACCGTCGAGCAGCAAGTCCACCGTGCCTTCGAGAAAGAGGATAATCTTGATGTCGCGGTTGTTGACCTCCAGCCGGCGTTTGCGGGGAATGAAGATCACACGTTCATCAACGAAGAGGAACGGTGGGTCGAGAAACTGAACGGCATTGAAACTCTCTCCCATGGGGCAGACGCCAACGTAGGCCTGACCGTTCGACTGACAAGGCGTGACTGCGCTCAGGGATGGACTGCCGCTGATAAGCATGAACCCGAATTGATGCCAGGGCGGTTTGGGGTAGCGGCAGCCGGAAATCATCAACACAGTTCACGATTGTTCCGTCTAGGAGCGTTGGAGTGGTCGCAGCTGACAAATCCGGGCGGAATATCAATTTTGAGCGGTTTTCGTCAGGCAGAGCCCATGACAAGCCGCATCCGCTCCATTACATTTCATCCTCAATCATGTCCGCTGTGTCACCCCCGATCATCGCACAACGCGCTTTCGACCGGTTTGTCGCGCTCCATCCCTTCAATTACTACACCGGCATTCTGACCCTACAGGCGCAGGCCCACTTCGGCGTGGCGCGCCACGACCCCAAGGTGATCGCGCAGGTGAAGTCGCATCTGCTGCCATTCGTGCGCGGGGAAGTTCAGTTCAAATGC
>Ga0268298_10001754_pt1 | contig 24821 bp, 16 predicted proteins | sample WWTPWeurt_MetaG_FD_194462 | JGI IMG/M metagenome (GOLD analysis project Ga0268298, IMG submission 194462) | Activated sludge microbial communities from WWTP in Nijmegen, Gelderland, Netherland - WWTP Weurt | ecosystem: Engineered > WWTP > Aerobic digester > Activated sludge | place...
CCTCTGCATTGAGCCGAGGAGCCTGAAATGAATTTGGTTTTTAAAATTTACATCTTATATCCCATAACCAGAACCATTGCTCCGCGTTCTTTCATGGTAGGCGTTTTGTTTTCTGCTCCCGGTACTCCAGGAATAGCATAACTCACGAAAACTCTTTTCAAGCGTCCGCCATTTGGTTTTTTGCTGTCATATGCTTTTTGCAGTTCAGTTGTTTCAACCACTACATTTTTTCCCATCACACCTGTAAATTCTTTTAAGAGAATACGATTAGTGATAGTTGCATCTTCATCGTAAATCTGAACAGTTATATCATTTGGCAATGACTTACCGTTGAATGAAAAACGATAATCTGTCTGATTGAATAAATACACCTCAACTTCTTTGGTTTGCTTGTAAGTTTTAAAATTGAAGTAAGTTACTTTAGATCCATCATAACGATAGGGTTTCAATGCATCTTTTGCCTCTACTTTTTGAGTTTCAATGTTTTCTTTAAATTCAGTTAGGTTTGCTGCAGTTTGAGCAAATAAAACCACAAAACAGAAGCTGGCTATAAATACAAAAGTCTTTTTCATTGGTTTTAGAATTAGGCATTAATAATTTTAGATCGAAGTGTTTTAATCAAATCGCCCAAAGATTTGAATTCTGTATCTGTCAATTCAAGTTCTGTTGCATTTTCATCAGCAACATAGGCCTTTACAGATTCAAATTCATCAAACGTTGACTGAATAGTTTTCAGATCTGTAATTAACCATCCAAGATCTATGCCAGCGTTTTTAGGATCTTCCAATCCCTTGATAATGTTGTTCAAAATAGACATCTGCTCAGTAATCTGTGCGCCCAGTCCATCTTTCGTTTTATTTTTTTCATAATCGTATACTCCCAGGTACATTCCTTCAGTCCAGGCACCGGCAAAGTGAATAGACGATTTGTGCTGCATGTCATTTTCCTCCATGTATGTTTCTGTTCTTTCATGGATATCGATCATCAGAATTTCAATTGAATCTTTGTTTTCGATGTTTTTATCAAAACGATCCATCAGATCTTTGTTTTCAAAAACAGACTCCATTCCGATCTGTTCAGCCAGATCAGTAATAACCGCCAGATATTTACGGCCTTCATTTGACTGCTCATTCAACACACAATATGCCATGTCAGCAGAGTACACACCAAAGTTCAGCATCTGTTTAAGCTCTTCAGTATATTTAGGTGAGTTTGCGGTTGGGTTTGTAATGTTGGAATGATAAGCCAAACCTGATTTTTTGAAAATACTTGCTACCTGAAGTGGTGAAGGCAAATGGTAATCCACATCGGGAGATTCAAACATATCTTCGGTTAACATATCTTCCTGTGACGTTGTATCTACTACGTTTACATCCTGAGGTTCAGAGTTTCCGCAAGAAAACATCCCCAGGCCAAGCGCAGCCACAATCAGGCCATTTTTTAGGTTCATTCCAGTCATGGTGTTTAAGTTTTAGGGTAGCTAAAGTAAAAAATCCTTTTCATTCGGCTGTAATTTCATTGAGAATTTTTAGGTTTGACGAAAGAAATCAGTTCGTTGAGTACTTACTGTCAGTAATTTCTAATTTTAATTTAATCAAGATGAAAAAGATTTTCGGGTTTGTTGTTGTTCTATTAGCTGCTTCTGCTGTGCATGGTCAACTATGGTTTGACGTAGGAATAAAAGGCGGAGGTGGTTCAGGTTTTCTGATGAATAAAACATTGAGCTCAGATCCACGATTCAGCATAAATCCCGGCTCTAACTATTTTTATGGAGGTAAAATCGGAATCAACTACGGTTATAATGTATCCGTTGCTACTGACTTTACGCTCGGTAATAATACATTTTCATTTAACCAGTCTGAACTAGGGGCTGCGACAAATACCTTTAAGTACACCATTAATTATAAGACCTTTAATATCACTCCGCTTTTCCGATTTACAAAAGATGCATCTTATATAGAAATCGGTCCTGAATTTTGCATGGTGAATAAAGCGAATTTCAGCGACGAATATACCCTTGCTGTAAAAACGGATGCAACAGAAGAAATCAATTCTAAACTTACAAATCTGGTATTTGGTTTTGGTGGATACATTGTAGGAAATGAAATTGTTGCACTTCAAATGGGAATGCGTGTCCACTATACGTTGGGCAACCTTACTTCTGATGATTATGAAAGTGGCCGATATCCCTTTACCAATTATTCAGATGTTGCATCGGGTGTTGCAACAAAACCGTTTACGCTTCAGTTTCATTTAGAGCTGAATATTTCACTGGGGCAGGTTGCACGATCTACAACTAAATGCGGAAGAAGAGTAGCATTCCTTTCTTTCTGATAGTTTAATTTTCTCGATTGACATGCCACTGGTTCTCCGGTTTCTATTGCCATTGGCAGCAGGCATCCTGACATCCTTTTACACAGAAGTTTCTGTTTCACTGACAACCATTTTTGTAGTTGCTGTTTTTTGTTTTGTTCCGCTCATTTTTCTAAACGCTTCGAAACATCAATTCAAAAACTTCTGGGGCGCTGTGATTACAATTCCACTGTTTTTTCTGGCCGGTATTTACATTGAAACAAATTCAGACGAGCGCAATTACGCGTCGTATTTTGAAAATTTTGTTCAACAGGATTCTACCAATATTTTCGGAATCACACTGTCAGGATATCCTGAAATAACAGAAAATTGGGTAAAAAGTGAAATAGAGGTTAAAAGCTGTAATGCACAATCCACAACAGGCAAATCTATTCTTTACATTGAAAAAGATTCACTTTCAGAAAAACTGGAACATGGAGATCAGCTGATTCTCAACGCGTCTTTTTTCTCTGTTAATCCTCCCAAAAACCCGTACGAATTTGATTACCGAAATTATCTGGCGCATCAGGGCATCCACACACAGGCATTTGTAAAACAAGGATTCTGGAAAAAATGCGGACACCAAAATGGTCTGCTGTCTTCGGTGCTTTCTATCCGAAAAAATTGTGCAGACATTCTGGACCAATCTTATCTGTCAAACGAAAACGCCAGCGTTGCTAAAGCGCTTTTACTTGGTGACAAAGAATATATTTCTGATGATTTGATGTTGAGTTATTCTTCAAGCGGAACACTCCATGTTCTGGCAGTTTCTGGGTTACATGTTGGTATAATTATGCTGGTTTTGAATTTTCTTTTACAACCGGTCAAAAAGATAAAAAACGGTAAATATATTTTTCTGGCACTGGCACTTTCAGGCATTTGGTTCTATACCCTTTTAACAGGATTTACGCCCTCTATTCTCAGGGCAGCTGTGATGTTTTCATTTGTTATTATTGGCAAAGAATTGCAGCGTGACAGTTCTATTCAGCAATCACTGCTTGTGTCTGCATTTATTCTAATTATCATTGAGCCACATATTCTTTTTCAGATTGGTTTTTTACTCAGTTATCTGGCTGTTGCCGGCATTGTTTATTTTCATCCGCTGATCTATAATAAATTTTATTTCAAGCACAAATGGACGGATAAAATATGGCAATTAAGTTCTGTATCTATAGCAGCCCAGATTTCAACATTACCCATTTCAATTTATTGTTTTCAACAGTTTCCAAATTATTTCCTTTTTGCCAATTTGATAGTTATTCCTGTTTCATTTATAATTCTGATTCTGGGAATAGTTGCCTTAATTTTTCATGCAGTACCTTATTTGGGAGATTTTAGTTTTTATCTGCTTGACAAACTCATAACATTCATGAATGGAAGCATTTCAACGTTTGATAATTTGCCTTATGCCGTGACAAAAAATCTCATTATAAAATGGTATGACGTGCTGATATTGTATGCGTTTATTTTATTCTCTTATCTGAGTATCATTCGCCGTTCAAAACAATTTCTTTTTGTGTCTTTACTGTCCATGAGTTTTTTCTGTATTTCAATCTGGCAAAATATCGTTTCAAAACACAACCTGAAATCTATCACCTTCTATACAGTCAAAGGAGAAAACAGAGTGGATTATTTTAATAAACAAACGCTTATTTCATTCACAACATCCGAAGAAAAAGCCGACGAAAAAAAACTTAATTTTCATATTTACCCGAACAGAAAGCAAACCGTGTTTAGAACAGAACCTGACACTTCCATTCTCATTAACCGGATGAACTCAATTATTGAGATTGAAGAACAAAAAATATTTTTTATGAACCAGCATATTGCTGACTCAATTCGTACGACTGGTTTTCCAAAAACAAATTTTGTTTATCTCTATGATATTTCATTTCTTGATCCTGCTTTTTCTTCGATTCTGTCAGATGAAAAAACACCAATCATTTTTGGTGATGGAGTGTCACATGGATTAAAAAACTATCTCAAAAAATCAGATTTGGATTTGGTTTATCATGATTTGCAATTGCAGGGTTCTATCACCAGGTCGTTTCATTAATCAACAGAATTCCCGATAATTATTGCTATTTTTCAGCAACCAAATGATTTACGGTACGTTTAACCAACCGTAGGTTGACATGAAAAAACAGTTACACGGCATAGTTTTACTAACTGCTTCATTAAGTTTTTGGCTTAATGTGAGCGGTGCATGTCCGCAAGTAAATGCTTCATTTACCACTTCACAAACGGTGGTATGCGGCCCCGGAGCGACAGTCATTTCTTTTGTCAACACCAGTACTGGCGCTAATAACGGAACAGCCGATTACGAATGGTTTCTGAACGGCGTTTCTTTTGACAACACCACAGGCCTTGTTGCTCCTGGTACTTCAACAATTTCAGCAATCGGTAACTATACGTTTATGCTCATAGCCACTGACCCAAGCATTCCCTGCACGGATACTGCGACGGTTGTGGTAAGCATAGTTCCCATACCAAACGCAAATTTTACTTTTAATCCAAACAATAGTTGCGGTGAATTGCCTGTGACATTTACCAATACATCAACAGGCACTTTTGGCGGAACTACCTATCTGTGGAATTTTGGAGATGCTTCAACTGCCACGACAACGAACGCCACACACGCATACGCGGCTGGTGGAACCTATAACGTAACTCTTACACAAACCAATGGCGCCGGATGCACCAATTCAGAAACTCAGGCAGTTTCTGTGCTCCCAATTCCAGCTGTTTCCATTGCCGGCGCTGATGCTGACGGCGATTTGATTAATTGTTTATTGCCTGCTGATCCTTCTACATCCGAAATTGTCACCTTCTCAAACTTCACTACCGGAGGAGTAAGCTACACCTGGGATTTTGGAGATGGGACAGGAACATTCACTACTGGATCTACAGCAGATTTCACACATACATATACGAGTTACGGAACATACACCGTTACAATGACGGCGACACACGCAAATGGCTGTACTTCTTCTGAAACGCTCACCGTTGTTTTTGAAAAATATGTTTCTGCTGCCATGACACTTGATATCACTGAATACAGTGGATGTGCTCCGCATGATTTAAGTACGCTGACTAATTTATCAGTAAACGCAAATTCATACACATGGAATTTTGGTGACGGAACAATAATCACAACTACAAGTCCGATACCTCCTTCACATTTTTATACTACATCAGGCAGCTACACTATTTCACTTACAGCTGTGAACAGCTGTAATAGCGCAAACTCAACCATTAGTCCAATTGTTATTGTTGCCGGGCCAACAGCAAATTTTAATACTAGTTTGGGAGGTTCAGCAGGTTGCGCACCACAAAACGTTACATACGCAAACGCATCAAGCGGAACATCACCAGCAAACAATTATCAATGGAATATGGGTAATGGAAATTCGTACATCAACGTCATCAATCCTCCTTTACAAACGTATACGAACAGTGGCACTTATACCATTACTCTCATATCAGGAAATGCGTGCGGACATGACACGGTGACCGCAAATATTATTATTGATACCATTCCGGTTGTTGATATTGTTTCTATACCTACCGATGGTTGTTCGCCACTCACAGTTTCAACAACAAATAATTCTTACGCACCTCCAATTAATTATACATGGACGGTGGACGGAGTTTTTGCAGGTAACATGACTAATTTGCCTAATCAGACTTTTATTAATTCAGGAAATGATATTCCGCAAAATCATACCATCCAGTTGGTGGGCAGCAATCATTGCGGGTCAGATACTGACATTGAAATCATCACTGTACACCCTGAAACTATTGCAAACTTCAATGTGATAGATGATACTATTTGTGCCGGAGAATCAGCATTATTTCTGGATGATTCACACGGAGAAAATATTACCTGGGATTGGGACTTTGGAGTTTCAACTGCATCAACACAAGGTCCGCATTCAATACAATACAACGTAGCAGGAACATACACAATCACGTTAACCGTGGATGGTTATTGCGGACAAGATGTGATGACATTGGACGTAGTTGTTTTGCCGATACCCGTTGCAGATTTTACTGCTAACCCTTTGAGCATTTGCGCAGGAGAATCAGTTTCTCTGACAAATAATTCTACACTCGGTGGAACATATTCCTGGACTTTTACAAATGGTACGCCGGCAAGTTCCAATGTTTATGCCCCGGCACCGGTAACGTTTTCTACAACCGGAAATCAGACAATCACATTGACTGTAAATGTGCTTGGTTGCGTTGATACCGATTCAGAAATAATTTCAGTGAACCCAATTCCTGATCCACTTTTTACCGTTACGCCAAATAATGGATGCTCACCGCTTGATGTAACGATTTCATATACAGGAACTGCAATTGCGGGCGACACTTATGATTGGGATTTAGGCAACGGAAATAACTCCATTCTTCCAAATCCACCAATACAAACTTATACGGCTGTTGGAGCAGATGTGATTTATTCTGTTGAATTAATTGTAACAAGTGCGTTTGGATGTATGGATAGTTTAACGTTGCCTATTACAGTTCATCCACTGCCTGTCGCTGATTTTACTCCGCTTCCTGATACGGCTTGTGCCGGAACTCCAATCGGTTTTTTAAATAATAGTACCGGTGCTGTTTTGAATATCTGGGATGTTGGTGACGGAACAAATTATTTCATACCAAGCCCTTCTCATACATACTCACTTACTGGTGATATTTCCGTACAGCTAGTTGCAGTAACTGCGTTCAATTGCACGGATACCGCGACTCACTCCATTTACATTGATTCTATTCCAACTGCAAATTTTATTTTTGATATCGTATGTGAAATTGATTCAACTCATTTTACTGATTTATCTGTTGGTGGTGTGACAGACTGGTTGTGGGACTTTGGTGATGGATCTCCCTTAAATACAAATTCAAGCCCAACTCATTTTTACGGTAACGATGGTTTTTATGCTGTGACATTAACTGTTACAAATCCTGCGAATTGCACAAACACATTGACGCAGGTTGTGAGTGTCAGTCAGGTACCTGTTGCTGATTTTACCAATAGCAGTACTTGTCTTGGAACGCCAACTGTATTTACAAATCTTACTGCTGGAATTGTCACAACCTGGCAATGGGATTTTGGTGACGGAACTCCGGTGAGCAACCTTCAAAATCCAACTCACACATATGCTACAACGGGCATTTTTAATGTCACATTAATTGCGTTAACCGGAAGTGGCTGTTCGGACACAATAACTTATCCAATTGTTGTAACACCTGTTCCAACAGCTGATTTTACTTTTGTCGATGTTTGTACAGATGATCAGACATTTTTCACTGATTTGTCTTTAGGAGCACCTGATACCTGGTTCTGGAATTTTGGTGATGGTTTTACAGATAATACAAATGATCCGAATCCAGTTCACACATATACTACCTCCGGAACTTACAACGTAACTTTAGTTGCGGGTTATGCTGCAAGCGGATGCACAAATTCCATTACACAAACTGTCACTGCTTTTCCACGCACAACACCCAACTTTTTAAACAACACTCCTTGTCTTGGAAACATTACCGGATTTTCTGATTTAACAGGTGGCGCACCTGATACCTGGCAATGGGATTTTGGTGACGGATCACCAATTGATAACAATCAGAATCCAACACACATGTATTTATCACCGGGAGTTTATCCGATAACATTAATCACAGAAAATGCATTTGGTTGTTCAGACACATTGAATACTACCGTTGAAGTTTACACATTACCAGCAGCAGATTTTACATCCAGTGTTGTTTGTCTGAATTCAATGACATCGTTTACTGATTTGTCAGTTGGTGCAACTTCATGGCAATGGAATTTTGGAGATGGATCACCGGTTGCACTCGCACAAAATCCTTTTCACCTTTATTCAACTGCTGGTACATTTAATGTGCAATTGGTTGCGTTCACTCCTTTTGGTTGTTCAGATACTTTAATATTACCGGTGACGGTGAATCCAAATCCGGTAGCCGATTTTACAGCAACTACCGCTTGTCATACCTACCCTAATTTTTATACTGATCTTTCTACCGGCGCAGTTTTATGGACCTGGGATTTTGGTGATGCAAGTCCGGTTGACAACAATCAAAATCCAAATCATATTTATCCAAATGCCGGAACATATTCCGTTGATTTAACCGTTGAAAATATTTTTGGTTGTACACATTCCACAACTCAAAATGTAAGTGTATTAATTCAACCTCAGGCTGATTTCACTTACAACAATGTATGTGCAGGAGAATCTGTTCAAATGACTGATTTGTCAACCAACGCACCAACTACTTTTCAATGGGATTTTGGTGATGGATCGCCTTTAGATTTTAATCAGAATCCAACGCATATTTTTGATCCTGGAGGAACGTATAACGTCACATACATTGTTGGAAATCCTGCAGGGTGTATGGATACTTTAATAACACCAGTTAATGTTTACACGGTTCCAGTTCCAAATTTTTCTGCAGATACCGTTTGTGTTTTTTCAGTGACCAATTTTGTTGATTTAACCACGGATGCTGTTGCACTTGCCAGCTGGTATTATGATTTCAGTGATGGCAATCAATCGTTCAGTCAGAATCCAACCTATATTTTTCAAAATGCAGGAACCTACAACGTAACGTTACTTGTAACAAACGTGAATGGTTGTGACAGCTCCATCACTTTACCGGTTTATGTTTCAGATGTACCTGTTGCTGATTTTATTGCTGACACAGTTTGTACAGGAAGTGCTACAACATTTGCAGATGTTTCAACAGGATTTCCAGATACCTGGTTGTGGAATTTTGGTGATGGAAATACTTCCAACGTTGGTCCGGTAACTTCTCATACTTACGCTTTACCTGGTACATATCCAGTTTCACTTTTTGTTTCAGCAGGTGGAGCATGTTTTGATCAGACATTTGAATTTGTAGTTGTGAGTGACAACATGCAGGCAGGAATTACCGCAGTGGATTCAGTCTGTGATGGGACAGCTATTTTGTTCACAGATAACTCAACAGTTCTGACCGGAACAATAGACAATTATTTCTGGGATTTTGGTGATGGTACAAACGCCTCAACACAAAACGCTACCCATACTTATGCTGCACCGGGTACATACACGGTCACGCATACGGTAAGTTCATTGGGCGGATGCTCAAGTTCAGTTACATGGGAGGTTACCATTATGGATGAACCCGTTTCAGATTTTGTTGATCTTTCTACTTGTCAAAATGGAGTGACAACGTTTACTGATTTATCATCTATAGCAAACGGAACCATCACAAACTGGACCTGGAATTTTGGTGATGGATCACCAATTTCTTCTTTACAAAATCCTACACATGTGTATAATGGCTCTGGTAATTTTAATGTTACTTTAACAGTTACTTCTGATTTTGGATGCACTAATTCTTTTGTTTCTCCGGTTGCGGTTTATCCTGCTCCAAATGCAAACTTCACCGCTCCCGTGGCATGCCCTCAAGACACCATTCAATATACCGATCTTTCAACTATTTCATCAGGTTCGATAACTGCGTGGGACTGGAATTTTGATGATGGCTCCGGTTCCACACAACAAAATCCGCAACATGGATTTTTGAATATTGGAGACAGTTTCAACGTTGAATTAATTGTGACTTCCAATTTTGGATGTACAGATACCGTTGTGAATTTGATTGAAACATTCCCTTTCCCTGATTTTGGTTGGGGACCAGATGTCACATCAGGTTGTCAGCCATTGGTAGTTACGTTCACAGATTCTTCCACTGTTTTGAACGGAACTATAACAAACTGGGAATGGAGTTTTGGTGACAGCGCCATGTCATTTGCACAAAATCCGGTACATATTTATGATGAGCCTGGCCAATACTATGTATCACTTTGGGTAACTACATCAGATGGCTGTACATTCAATTCTTATGTGGATTATCCAATCATTGTGTATCCAAAACCAGAAGCAGGATTCACACCGTTCTTTACCGAAGTTTCTATACTTGAACCTGAAGTACAATTCTATGATCAATCTAACGGTGCTTTAAATTGGGAATGGTCATTTGGTGATGGCGATTACAGCAATGATGTCAATCCACTTCATGAATATAATGACACCGGATATTTTGAAGTAATGCAAATTGTCTATACTGATTTTGGCTGTGCTGATACAGCTATTCATTCGGTACATGTTTTTGGAGAGTTTTCATTTTTCATTCCAAATTCATTTACACCAAATGGTGATGCAAAAAATCCAACCTGGAGAGGTTATGCCTGGGGAGCTGTCACCTATGAATTAATGGTTTTCAACCGCTGGGGTGAAGTGATTTTCTCAACTACAGATCAAACCGTTGAATGGGATGGAACTTACCACGGTGTAAAAGTTCCGGACGATGTTTATGTATGGAGATGTTTTATGCTTGATTCAGAACAGCAGGAGCATGAGTACATTGGTCACGTGACGGTGTTGAAATAGTTTTTTCTTTCAACCTTTTCAACCTTTTCAACTTAATTCAACCCCAAATACGTCTTAATTTCAGCCTGTGACATGTATTTCACCTCTTCATATTCAAATCTGAATCCTTTTGACTCCAGCCAGGATAAATGATCAGCAAGTATTTTACCTGTCTTGTGTTTGTTGTCTTTGATTAATCGCTGATATTCTTCAGAAACCATTTCATCCATTGCAGGAATTGCTTCACTGTCATAGACGTTTGTAACCGGAGTATTATCCAATCCCCACATCATAAAATTTAATAGCTCACTGTATTGTGAAAGAACATCCTGCTGATAAATGGATTCAGGATTTTCCATTAAAAAATCTTCACAAACCAACATTCTGTCACCTAATTCTTTCCACTCAATAGACAGTCCGGCATCCGAAGTTGTTTGAGCATACGTTTCTTTTAACACATCCACATAATCACCCAGCTCGGCAGACATGTCTTTTTTAAGTTTCTTTTCCAGAAATTTTATATCTGCAGCTGGATACGGATATCCTTCAGCCCACCAAATCTGAAAACCGGCTTTGGAATATTTTTTCTCTATGTTGTTTTGATTTTCTTCCGTCCAATCTCCCATTTCTTCTTCTGAAATATCAAATGAACCCATAAAATCTTTCAAAACAAAAAAGGAAGAATCTTTCTGATTCTGATCAAAATTAATTTTTAATGCTTCATACTTAGCAAATGCTGAATCTACATTTTCAATGGTTTTATCCAACTGATCAACGTATGTTTTAAACTCATCAAAGGAATTTCCGGCCATCAATGTATCTGAAGCTGTATTGGTAGAATCCACTACCCCAGTTTCATTTTCAGAAGATCCTGAACAAGAAGACAAGATGATTCCGCCAAGCAATAAATAAGAATAATATTTCATGAGTTTAATTTTAATCAGAACAAATGTAAATGAAAACTCTGAAATAGATGAACGCAACTAATAGTATATGATTTGTCTGCCCCAGGTTTTTACCGGAACATCAAAATACATTTCTGTTTTTTTTATCCAATTGCCGTAATCATCATATTCATAGACATAGCTGGTGGATTTTATTATTTCTCCTTTTACGTCATACGACATTACGGAAACAACATTTTTCAAACTGTCATATGCATAGATATAATCAGAGCCGATTTTTTCTGTTGGTAAATACAATACCGCTTTGGAAGTTTGGTTATTCTGATTGTACTCCTTGACCCATTTATTAATTGGATTCATAGATCCATCATAGGTTGCAATCACCGTTTGATTTCCACTGGCATCAAACTCATATTGGATGATTTTAGTTTTAGTTAGAGTTGAATCATACCACGCCTCACTGATCCGTTGATTTTTTTTATTGTAAGTGTAGGTATAAATAAAATCAGGTATTTCACTTTTGGTGTATGAACAGGATTTTATGCGTTGCCCTTTTTTATTGTACCAGTTTTTCCACGTGTAAATTATTTTATCAGTACCATCTTTTCTGATCCATTCTGTCTCCAGATTTTTTGTATTGTACGTGTACCAGATAGTGCCTGTGATTGTATTATCCGGCATATAAAAAATCTGTGAAATTAAATTTCCGGTTGAATCATAGTTTTTCTTGTAATAGGAAGAAATATTTCCGTTATAATAAAAATCCACCCAACCTGTGAGCATTCCATTTTCATTGTAATAGAATTCATTCCATTTTTGCTGGAGCGTGGAAATAACAGAGCCATCTTCGGATGGCATCACATCGAATTCAGTTTCAACGATTTTTTGAATGGGGCCGTTCAGATTTTGTTTGATCAAATCAGTTTGAGCCAAAATTCCTGCAGTAATAAAACAACCGATGAATAAACAAATTTGTTTCATGTACTAAAGATAATTATACCGTTAGAATTTTAAAACAAAAACGGGTGCTGAAAATCATACACCCGTTTTTGGAAATTTGCTTTGAAAAATTTTACTCCATGTTTTCAATTACATAATTGAGAACTTTTGTCATTAAATGCACTCTGTCTTTTCCTCTCACATTATGCGGATGCATTGGATAAGGGAAAAAATCCATCTGAACCTCAGCTTCTACAAATGATTTTACCAAGGCATAATTGTGCTGCATCACAACAACATCATCAATAGTACCATGAATCAGAAGTAAATCTCCTTTCAGATTTTTTACATAATTCATCAGACGGTTTTTGGTATATCCTTCTGTGTTCTCTTGCGGCGTATCCATGTATCTTTCGCCATACATCACTTCATAATACGACCAATCAGTTACCGGTCCGCCAGCAATTCCAACCTGAAAAGTTCCAGGATATCTGAGCATGAGTGATGTAGTCATAAATCCACCAAAGCTCCATCCATGCACTGCTAATTTATCTCCATCTACAAAAGGCATTGATTTCAGATGTTCTACCCCTTTTAACTGATCTTCCATTTCAACTGTTCCAAGTTGTCTGTGAATGACTCTTTCAAATTCAAAACCTCTGTTTTCTGATCCACGGTTATCTACCGTATAAACCAAATATCCCTGTTCAGCCATCCAGTACATCCACAAACTTGCTCCATCCAGCCATGAATCTGTAATCATTTGCGCATGCGGTCCGCCATAAACATAAACCAGCACCGGATATTTTTTAGACGCATCAAAATTGCTCGGTTTGATCAGACGATAATATAAATCGGTTGTTCCATCAGCAGCTTTGATTGTTCCTATTTCTGCTGTTCCAATCTTATGATCTTTGTATGGATTTTCAGCAGTTATAACTGTACGGATTGTTTTACCTGCATTGGTTTTAATCGCATCTACACCAGCAACAGAATGCGACGAATACGAATCAAAAAAGTAGTTGTAATTCGATGAGAATTGTACATCGTGCGTGCCTTTTTCTGCAGTAAGACGAGTTTGAACTCCTGTTGCAATATTTACTTTGAAATAGTTTGTCTCCAGCGGACTTCCACCAGTACCTGTAAAGTATAAATTTCCTTTTTCATCATGCCCGACAATTGACTGAGCAACCCATTTGTTTTTAGTCAACTGACGCACCAATGTTCCATCTGTTTTATATAAATACAGATTCATAAATCCATCCGCTTCACTGAACCATACAAACTGATCAGCACTTACAAAGTAGGGCGCATGTTCAGGTTCCACCCACCAGTCACTTTTTTCTTCAAAAAGCGTTTTGATCAGTTTACCGGTTTCAGCGTCGTATTGCTGCAATTTCATGTGATTTTGTCCACGGTTTAATTCAGCGATGTATAAGTGTTTTTCATCCGGAGACCAACCTACGTTTGTCAGATAATCATCTGCATTACCAGTTGGTTTTATATAAACCGTTTTTCCAGTGGTGAGGTTATAAATTCCAACTGAAGGTTTTTCACTTGCCTGTCCTGCCATCGGGTATTTGATATTGATCAGACTTCCTGTTGGTGTTGTGATGTCCAGCAATGGATAATCTGCTACTTCACTTTCATCTTTCTGATAAAACGCCAGGTAATTTCCTTTTGTTGACCAGAATATGCCACCTGCAATACCAAATTCATTTCTTGCAATGGATTGACCAGAAACAATGTGTTTATCAAAATTTGTTATCTGAATCTGCTCATTGGTTCCTGATTTGCGGATATAAAGATTGTTTTCAATGGTGAAGGCAATATTTTTTTCTCCTTCTGACATTTCAGCATTGGCAGATCCTTCAGGTAATTCAATAACAACTGTCGATTTTTTTTCAGTCAGATTGACCAGAAAATATTTGTTTGCAGCTGAGACAAAAAATGAATTCGCGTCTTTCCATTTTAAGATAGAAATATAACTCATGGTTGTTCCGCAAATCTGATTCAGTTCTTCGAGCGTAATTATCTGAACCGGTTCATCTTTTTTCACACCATTTTTAAAAAGTGTTTTGTAGTCAGATGAAACATAACTGTAAAAATCTGTACCCGGAATCCATGAAACCGAGGCAGTATGTTTAGGTGCGAAAGAACGGTACTGTTGCAAAACAGATTCTTTCAGGGTAATTTCCTTTAACTGTGCAAATACTAAAGTAGTTGCGAGACAAAAAGATAAGAGACTGACAATTTTTTTCATTTGATCTGATTTATTCTCCTAAGGTAGAAAGTTTTTTAATGAAGTGTACTTGAATGAGTATGAATGGTTTTTTGAGGAGTTAGGATAAAGGATTTAGGATATAGTTGGCTTGATAGATGGAATTTAAGCGCGTTAACCAAAGGATTTGTAAAACACTTAATTACAGAATATTCAAGCTAAAATTTTCTCCTCCACAAATACTAAATCCTAAATCCTATATCCTAAATCCTTAATCTGCATCAAAGACTAAATCCTATATCCTTAATCCTATATCCTAACTACTATATCCCGCCAACGATACTTTATCTAAAATTCCTATATTTGAAGAATTCAATAAACAAGCCAAAATGCCTGCAACAGCATCTAAAAAAGGTAAAACGCCTGCTAAAAAAAATTCTAAAATAGAATCCAAAATTATCTGGCGCGCTTTTGAACTTATGTGTACAGCTAAAACCATGGCTGAAAAATATGAGGCAAATGCAAAAATGACTTCTAAATATGTTCACGCTACTTCACGCGGACATGAGGCTATTCAGATTGCATTGGGAATGCAGCTTAAACCGCAGGATTGGGTTGCACCGTACTATCGAGATGACAGTATTTTACTCAGCATCGGTATGAAACCCTACGAAGTAATGCTTCAGGTTTTTGCAAAAAAAGATGATCCATTTTCCGGAGGAAGAACCTATTATTCGCATCCAAGTCTACGCCGTGATGACATGCCTAAAATTCCGCATCAGTCGTCCGCTACAGGTATGCAGGCTATTCCTACAACCGGTGTTGCAATGGGAATCCGTTATATGGAAAAAACGGGTATAGCACCTGATTACAAAGGTGAAAATCCGGTGGTGGTTTGTTCACTGGGTGATGCATCATGTACTGAAGGAGAAGTTTCTGAAGCATTTCAGATGGCAGCTTTAAAACAATTTCCAATTTTATATCTGGTTCAGGATAACGAGTGGGACATTTCTGCAAATTCAAAAGAAACACGCGCACAGGATATCACTTTTTACGCACAGGGATTTAACGGAATTGAAGTAAGAACAATTGACGGAAGCAATTTTGAAGAATCATACCATACCTTGCAAGAAGTTATTGAAATTATACGCAAAGAAAGAAGACCATTTATTGTACATGCAAAAGTTCCTTTGCTTGGACATCACACTTCAGGTGTGAGAATGGAATGGTACCGGGATGATTTAAAAGAACACGCACAACGTGATCCTTATCCAAAAATGAAAAAGCTGGTAACACAAGCCGGCATTACTGAAAAAGAAATTATTTCCATTGAAGAAAGAATAAAAGCCAAAGTCAATGAGCAATTTGAAATGGCTTTGAATGCTGAAGAACCAGATCCGGAATCAGTTTTGAATTTCACAATGGCCCCTACTCCAATTACAGAAGAAAAAGGAGAACGTGAACCAGCAGGAAAAAAACCAACCGTGATGGTTGACTGCGCTCTTTTTGGAATCAGAGAAATTTTAGCAAAACATCCAGAAGCGCTGTTATACGGACAAGATGTTGGAAGAAGATTAGGCGGAGTTTTTCGTGAAGCGGCAACGCTTGCGCAGCAATTTGGAGATGAACGCGTTTTCAATACACCAATTCAGGAAGCATTCATTATTGGAAGTACGGTAGGAATGTCAGCAGTTGGATTAAAACCTATTGTTGAAGTTCAATTTGCAGATTATATATGGCCAGGTTTGAATCAATTGTTTACAGAATTGAGCCGTTCTTATTATTTGTCAAATGGAAAATGGCCAGTGAGTGCAGTACTTCGCGTTCCGATTGGTGCTTATGGAAGTGGCGGACCATATCATTCATCCAGTGTTGAATCTGTTGTGACCAATATCAGAGGAATTAAAGTTGCTTATCCATCAACCGGAGCAGATTTGAAAGGTTTGATGAAATCAGCATTTTATGATCCAAACCCGGTAGTGATGCTGGAGCACAAAGGTTTGTACTGGTCTAAACTTAAAGGAACAGAAGCAGCAGCAACCATTGAACCAGATGAAGATTATGTTATTCCATTCGGTAAAGGAAGAGTGGTGCTGGAGGCTGATCCAGAAAAAATTGAAAAAGGAGAAACCTGTGTGGTGGTAACTTATGGAAGAGGTGTTTACTGGACCTTAGAAGCCGCTGAAAATTTCCCGGGACAAATTGAATTAATTGATTTGAGAACATTGTCTCCCTGGGATGAAGAAATGGTTTTTGCAGCTGTAAGAAAACACAACAAATGTGTATTGGTGACAGAAGAATCTTGTGAAGCTTCATTCACTTTAGGTGTGGCTGGTAAAATTCAAAAGAACTGTTTTAATTCACTTGACGCTCCGGTAGAAATTATTGGATCATTGGATACTCCTGCTATTCCGCTTAATTCAATTTTGGAAGCAGCAATGCTAAACAATGCTGAAAAAGTGAAAAAAGGAATTTCATCTGTGCTTAATTTTTAAATTCTCAAAAAAAATTGCACTGGTCTGCCATTGTGGATTTTTTGTAGAATGTGAAAATTGGAATTTCTGAATTTAATTTGCTATTTGTATCGTTCCATAATCTTCAAACGCATCAGACCTACCTCCGTAATTCGCCAATATCAATTGTATTTACTTTTTTTGGTGAATTTTCTTGTTGTTTCAATTCCCGCCAAATCATTTCAGCAAAAAATTCCGCAACGTTATCAGGATTTAATTTTTGATAAAATATCTATCAAACGTGACATCATCTACGGTTCCAACATAACCCAGGGAGGCAACAGAATTAATCTGACAATGGATATTTATTCCCCGGAAAATGATACCATAAAAAAACGTCCGCTCATCATTTTAGCACATGGTGGTTACTATCTTAATGGTCGTAAAGAAGATTTTTCAAGAGAATGTATCACATTGGCCAAAGCAGGTTATGTAGCAGTTTCCATTAATTATCGGCTGCTGGATGTGCGCGAATCTCCGGGTGTTTACAAACGTGCGACGGCAGATGCAGTAAATGATACAAAAGCGGTAGTACGATTTTTCAGAAAAGACTTTGAAAACGAAAATCTATTCCAAATTGATACTTCGGCAATTTTTATTGGTGGTTACTCGGCAGGCGCTATCACAAGTCTGCATTATGCGTATGCTACCACGCCAAAAGATGTGTATGCCATAGGCGGTAATTTGCTGGTATTGTACATGTCAGCACACGGCGGAATTCATGGAGACAGCGGAACTCCTGGTTACTCTTCACACGTCAAAGGTGTAATCAACATTGCTGGTTCCATCCATCTGGCCAATATGATAGATGCAGGCGAACCAATTTTATTCAGCGTACATGGCACAGCAGATGATGTAGTTCCGTTTAACACCGGCAACGCCGGATACTCCTGGGTTAGAACAGAAGGATCTGGTTTGGTTCACAAACGCGCAAGTGAAGTTGGTTTGATCAATCAATTAATCGTATTGCAAGATGAAGGTCACGCGTCTTATTTTTACTGTGATTCATGTCATACCGAATTACGCAGATTTATTTTTGAAAACCTGGAGAAATAAATCAATAATTGCTGGCGTAAAATATTTTTGCAAAAAACAGGTTACTATTATTAATCACATACATTCAGTTATCTGGTGAAGTATGAAAACGATGTTATTATTTTATTTAAAGAAAACGGACTGGCTATTATTCTTTGTTTGTTTTTATTTTTTAAGTGTTTCTGCAGCATTTTCAAAAACAACGGTGGAGGTTGAAGTGAGGGTTATGACAAAAGACTATAAAAGACCGATTCAGGGTGCGAGCATTGATGTAGAAGAGAACGGAGTTAAAATCAAAACATATTATACTGACAAGCGCGGTTTTGCAAAATTCAGTTTACCCACCGGAAAATTATACTGGCTAAGAATTAACAGTAAGGGCCTGATTACAAAAATTGCTGAAATTGATGCGGTTGCGGTTTATCCACCTTCATTGGCTGATCAAACTTATTGTCTGATGGAATGTGAATTAATTGCCTCAAAATGTCACCAGGCATATTCGTTTACAGAATCTGAACCTATGATCAAATTTTACCTGGACGAAGATTACCACTTTGATTACGATCCCGAGTACACCAAACAACAATTAGCCAGACTAAAAAAAATTGAAGAAAACTGTGATGAGCAACTAGAACATGAAGTTCGGTCAGAAACGCCGCTCGCAGGCAGAATTGAAAAAGCCATTGTAGCGTCAGTTGTTTTGATAACCGGAACTATTCAGACCATTTCAGAAACTGAACGTCCAGGTGCTCCGACATTCAATAAAGATTATAAAAAATGGAAGCTGAAGTATTTTCAACGACAGGTTCATTAAATTATGACTTGAATTTCAAAAAGTGAATCAGATCCGCTTAATTTCCTCTTCCAGAATCCAGCCAGAATTTCCATTCACTTCAATTTGTGTCCAGCTGTCATTTTCCTGAATGATTTTTACTTTGGATCCTTCATGTAATTTAAAGCTCACCGCAGCCTTGTCCAACGGTGAAAGATGAATATCCGCTTCTTCTGTAATCACAATTCCCTCACTATCGTCTGCAATCGAATTTTTGTGAAAATAAGCAGTGAGCGTACTAAATACTAAAACTATTGCCATCAACATTCCTCCCATAAGACTTAAATTTCTGATGCGTCTTGATTTGGTGATAATAAATAAGATGACAATAAAACTGAAAAGCAAACTCGATGCAATACTCACATACGCCCATAAATTGATATAAGGACCAAAAAGCAAACGCTTCAGCCATTCTGATAATGCAGGATCAGGTTGTTCTATTTTATCTTCAGTGAGCAGATTGACAAATTCCAGATTAAATTTTGCGTCTTCATTTTTCGGATCCAGCTTCAAAGCCTTTTCATAAGCCCAGATAGCGAGTCCCAATCGGTCACTTTTATAATAAGCATTCCCCAGATTGTAATACAATTCTGAATTCTGATTTGCTGAATCCAACGCTTCTTCATAAGATTTTGCAGCCGTTTTATAATGCTCTTCAATGTAGTATTGATTGCCTTCAGTAAATTTATCTACTGAAAAAGCATTCATTGAAAAAACAAATGCGGCAGCGAACAACAGTATGTGTCTAAATTTTTCCATCCAGCGCATCAATTAATTTAATCGTTTCTTTCACGGTGTCTTCCAGATTCTGAGCAGACACAGGAGCATACTGAGCCATTTCAATTTTTTTCCACACGTGTGACAACTCCAGCAGTAAAGCAGTATCTGTTTTTCTGTTTTCAAGTTCAACTGTAATTGATTTTAAAGAAAGACCTGAAAGTGATAAATCCAGTTTGGTCATCAAATAAGTGATCAATGAATTCTGCATCATTTTTAACGCGCTTCCGTGGTCGCCTGATTTAATTGACTGAGATGCTTTAGCGAGATTTTTAAGCGCATTTTTTCTGGCAGATTTTTTAGTGTTCTCCAGTTTTTCTTCCGGCGAACTGCTCTTGACTCTGCGTTTTGCAAACATCACCAGCAAAACAAGTACGGGTGGCACAATCAACAGCAAGTTATATGGCAACGTTCCAAAAACAAAATCGGCCGTGTTTACATTTACTCCTTTTTGCTGATGAATAAACTGGATATCCGTATTTTCAATTTCAATTGGTTGTTGTCCCTTTATAACTACCCCCCTATTTTCATCTCCTTTTTCTACATGAATTTTTATAGTTGGAATGATGCATTGTCTGATTCTCTTTTCACCGGTATCAAAATACGAAAATGAAAAAGGTGAAATTTCAAAATCTCCTTCTTCTGTTGGTGTGATGAAATATTGATAATTTATTTTTCCTTTGATTCCTTGCGAAGAAACGGACGTTTCATCCGTTACCTCCGGATCAATCACCATAAAGGATGAAGGAAGTTTTAATTTAGGTTCATCAAATCCGTTAAAGTTTCCGGTTCCTGAAATTTCCAGATTGAATTCAAGCGCTTCACCTTCAGTCAAAGAAGTTTTGTCAATGGTATGAATCAAATTAAATTTTCCAACCAGTCCGTTGAAATCTTCAGGTGTATCCGCTGGTAATTTTTTTACATCAATGGTCAGTGAATTTGATTTTCCGTCTTCCCGGATAGTAGTAAACAAATCAACGGAATGGAGTAAAGAGGCATAATAAGGTTCTATCGTAATTTTTCCTGCCCGCTCAGGTATGCACAGTTCCTGTTTCAGTTCCAGAACATAATATTTCGCTCCTTTGATATTTTCCTGAGTCATGGTATAATTCAGGCGATTTGGATTTAAATCTTTTCTGTAAATACCGCTCGCATTTCCGTTTTCAATGGCCTCTATCTGACTTGGCTTTTTGGTGCTGTAAAATTTAAGCGTCAATACAAATGGTTCACCCACGTAAACTGAATTTTTATCTGACGTAATTTTAAAAAAGTAAGATCCGGATGATGTTGCTGTTTGATTATTTCCACTGCCTGAACCCGTCACTGTTATTGCAATTGATTGTCCTGAATTAACTTTCTTCAGTTTGCATTTCATGCTTGCCGGCGGAATATTATATGTGCCTTTTTTATTTGCGCGCAAATGAAATGTGAGCGTGTATTGATTTTCATTTTTTGTCACATTGTTCACAGTGACACTGCTTGAAGAATATCCTTTGTCTGGTCCGCCTACTACTTCCAGTTCACCAAAATCTGGCGCCGTCACCGGACAATCCTGATTGGCAATAATCTGATACGTAAAAACCTCACCTACTTCAACGGTAGATTTGTTCACGGCCGCTTCAATAACCGGACCCTGAGCGAACAAAACCCCAGTGGAAAAAAGTAATGCTATGACAAAACCTAATCTCATTTACCAATCTTTCTTTTTTGATTCACCCGTACCTACTACTTTGTGTTTTTCCATTTTACCTCTAGTATCTTTCTCACTTTTCAATGCAGCTTCAAGCATTCGTTTAGCCTGTTCTTTTGAAATTTTTGGCATCTTTCCCTGTTGCTGATCGTTTTTGTCCTGATTGGATTTATCGCCTCCGTTGTTTTGAGAATCCTGATTCTCTTCATTCTCGTTCTCATTCTGATTTCCGTTTTCATTCTCGTTCTGATTCCCGCTCTCATTCTGGTTATCGTTCTGATTTTCATTCTCATTCTCATTCTCATTCTGCTCCTGCTCCTGCTCTTGCTGTTGTTGCTGCTGTTGTTGCTGCTGTTGCTGTTGCTTTTTCATCTCCAGCGCATAAGCAAGATTGTACCGCGTGTCTTCATCTTTTGGATTTAGTTTTAGAGCAGATTTGTATGCGTCGATAGCATCATCCAATTTCTGATTCATAAAATAAGCATTGCCCAGATTGTGATAAACAAGCGCCCTGTCAAAAGCTGTTGGGGCAAGATCAATAATGGAACCGTACATGTCAGCTGCTTTCTGAAAATCGTTTTTTCGGAAGTAGGCATTTGCCATGTTGTATGCGGGCTTAAAACTCAGAGGTGAATTATTCAAAGCCTCTTGATAATATTCAATAGCGTCATCGTACTCCTTATTTTCAAATGCACGGTTTCCGTAATAGAGATTTTTTCTCTCCATATCCTGAGCTGCCAGATTCACTGACAACAGCAGAAAAACTATGATCAAATAATTCTTAGCCATTATACTCCTGTAATTTATGTACAATACCTGAACGTTTTTCTGTCAGGAAAAAATCAATAATTAAAAATAAAAGTCCCAGTCCGAGAAACCATTGAAACTGATCCTGGTAATCAACATACAATACTGATTCCATTTCTGTTTTTTCAATTTCACGTATAGATTCCAATAAACCTTCCAAATTCACATACGTTCCTTCAGCCTGAACATAAGCACCGCCGCCGGCAGCGGCAACTGATTGCAGCATTTCACCGTTTAATTTTGTAAGTACTGTATTTCCTTCATCATCTTTTTTAAATCCCTGTACTTTTCCTTCACGGTAATCCGGAATTGGAGTTTCTTTGCTGGTACCCATACCTACCGTGCTTACAACAATATTATGTTCAAATGCACCTTTGGCAACGGTTTCAGCACCACCTTCATGGTCTTCTCCGTCTGACATAACAATGATTGCTTTGTTCACGCCGTTTTCCATGTCAAAACTCTTTATGCACTTGTCAATTGCCAAACCAATATCGGTTCCCTGATTGGACATCATCTCTGGTCTGACAGATGATAAAAACATTCGTGCTGCGCGATAATCATTGGTAAGCGGAACCTGCACAAAAGCATCTCCGGCAAAAATTACCACACCTACTTTATCGCCATGCAAACTGTTTAAAAGGCGTTCAATGGATAATTTGGCAATCTGCAAACGGTCCATTTTTGGATCCAGATCAAGTGCCCGCATCGAATTTGAAATATCCAGCGCAATCATGATTTCTATTCCTTCATGAATAGCCTTGTTTTTTCCCTGACCGAATTGAGGATTTGCCATTGCAAGAATTAAAAATGCAAGACCGTTTCTGAAAAGAAAAAACTTAAAAAAAGACTTGAGGTTTGAAACCGGTGAAGTAAGATATTTTAATAGCCGGTCATCTGCAAGCAAAGTTAGTTTGTTATTTTTCCACTTGATCACGTTCAGATATCCGAGCACTACCAGGGGAACAATGAATAATGCCCACAGCCACTCCGGATTTTCAAATTGAAATGATTCTTCATCTTCTTTGAGATAAAAAAACAAACTGAAATACAGCAACCAGAAAAAACCTTCCCAGGCCAATACAGAGATCAGCAGATTCTTAAAATCATATTTATGTTGATTCAATTCCATTTAAGGGATGCTTTTCAATAATGTATGACTTAAAGTTTTATGCAGCAGCAGTAACAATAATCCGATAGCCAGCAATCCATAGTATTTTTCCGGTGGATTGATTTTATACTCCAGCACTTTTACTTTTGACTTTTCAAGCTGATCTATTTCATCATATATTTTTTCAAGTTCTTTATTGTCATGCGCCCGGAAATACTTTCCTCCGGTTTCTTCTGCAATAATCGTCATCAGCTCTTCATCAATTTCAACAGGCATTTCCTGTGTGATTGTACCAAAAGGTGTTTCAACCGGAAATGGAGCAGTACCATTTTTTCCTACTCCAATAGTATAAATACAAATGTTGTTGTCCTTTGCAACTACCGCTGCTTCCAGCGGATCAGTATCACCTGCATTATTAACTCCATCTGTGAGCAGAATAATGACTTTACTTTTTGCATCACTTTCAAGCAAACGATTTATCGCATAACTTAAACCAAGACCGATAGCTGTGCCATCAGTAATGACATCGGTATTCTGCACTTGTTCAAACATCGATTTCAGCAATTCGTGATCATTGGTAAGAGGTGCCTGGGTGTATGCTTCTGCCTGAAAAACTACCAGACCAATGCGGTCAGCCGGACGCTCGTTGATAAAATCAATGGCCACCGTTTTTGCGGCTTCCAACCTGTTTGGAGAAAAATCCATTGCTTTCATACTGCCAGAAGCATCGAGCGCCATGACAATGTCAATTCCCTCCATGTTTTTCTTTTTATACTCTTCAATATCTTCAGGCAAATGAGGGCGTGCCATTGCGAGAATTATGAAACTCAGACCAATCACAAATACAAATAAATTCATGTGACGGAAGAAAGCAACAAAATTGAATTTCCTTTTTTCTATCTGCTGCAGAGATGAAAAATTTACATTTCTGAACCGGCCAGATTCCTGCCACAAATACCAGAAAACAACAACAGGTATCAGCAGAAATAACCAGAACATCTCCTTGTTCACGTAGTCAAAATCAAAAACCGCTATGTTGAAATATTTACTCATTTACAGCCGTTTCAGAAATTGGATCAACTTCTGTTTTTTTAGTTTTTTCAACAAATTCAATTGACAGTTTCAGAGAAACAAATCCGTCATCATCAGCCGGTGTGAATTTTGCAAACTTGACCATGTCTGCCTGACTGAGAAT
>Ga0268298_10001755_pt1 | contig 24810 bp, 23 predicted proteins | sample WWTPWeurt_MetaG_FD_194462 | JGI IMG/M metagenome (GOLD analysis project Ga0268298, IMG submission 194462) | Activated sludge microbial communities from WWTP in Nijmegen, Gelderland, Netherland - WWTP Weurt | ecosystem: Engineered > WWTP > Aerobic digester > Activated sludge | place...
CACCATTACTGACGCCGGCTCTGCCCATGCGTCCACTCGTTCGTACTTGAGCACAGACTCATCCGGTTCCGCGAGCAGTCCCTGATGAAGCTCAGCAAGAAGTGCCTTACTCACACCAAGCCTAGTTTGAAACTCTGTCTCGGGAACGTTGATTCCGTTACACACCTCGTTGAGTGCGTTGACGAGACCAAGCAGTTCATCGCGCGACAACGAGACTAGTGTTCTCTCGCTTGTATGAAGGACGAGATTCATAGGCCCTCTCGTGGGATTTGGCGTTTTGAAGGCGCCCAACGTTTGAATTCACCGGCCTTGCGCGGCTTTATGCGCAAGGTCCGGTGGAATGATGGGTTGGGCATCGCGGATCAGTGCCTCCGATGTGGTGCGAATTCGTAACCAGTTTGCAAAGCCGCCGATGTGGTCATATTCGAATGGCTGCCCATGAAGAGAGGCGAGATCAATAGAGAGCGCTATGTCACCGACCGGAATTGAGATCATTCGCGCGTATTGCTTACCACGTGCTTCCCACAGAGGTAGAGCTGGATTGTGAGCGAATGCACATCTGACCATATAGACCAGTGTGCGCAACTCGTCTCGGGGTTGCCGAGAGTTCGGATTGTTCTTGAAGCCAGCTACTTCGAATGCGGCGTCCAACACCATTGCGGAAGTGCCGAAGGCCATGCCGACAAGGGCTTGAGCCGCAGGAACGACTGCCTCGATGGTTGAAAATGTTCCCGAAGGAAAACCGACGTTCTCTCTCTCGAATAAGATGGATACGTCAGTATCAAGATTTGGCAGGTCAAGATGGCCTAACTCGCAGTAGCACATGAGTCGAATCGCAAATTCGAGGTGCCGAAACGCATAGTTGACGTCGGCGAGTGCTTCAGCGGTGGTGTTGGGCACCGACATGACGGTCAATTTTTTAGCTTTGCGCTATTGGCCGCTATTTCTGCAAGAGATTTCTTATAAGTATCGCTGACAAACATCTCGTACTGCCGACAAAGTTCGTTTAGGGGGATTGCCTTGCGCTTCCCAATGTTAAAACCCTCGTCTGTCTTGCCCTGGATCATACGAACTTCGCCCCTGAATTTCTCTGAACTGAATATCCGGTCGACTTCGCCCTTGATGCTCGCAGGAATATGTTCAGAAAAATTGGTTGAGCAAGCGATTTCCATTTCTCTTTGAATTACGAAGTCTGGGCAATATTGTTTCTTCATATAGTTGGCAGCCTCGCAAGCACCACGAGCTTTACCGATTTCTGCGCCAATTGCACCCTTAACCTCTTCTTGTTGCCTATCTTCATTTGCTTGCGTGACAAATGACGGGATACCAATAGCTGCAAACAATACGCAACCTATTGCGTATTTTCGGAGTGCTGATTGTTCAATGGCATATCGCTTGACTGCTGGCAGCTTGTTGATTGCGAAGTAAATGAGCATTCCGAATAGGCCGCCAGCCATCGAAGCCCCCAAGGCTTCTGCATAGGGCTTGCCACTAGCCAATGAATACAGGACTGGCAGAGCGACGATAACGCTGATGTCAATGAACCTATTGATGATGGGATTCATATCTTGCTCTCCAGAGTTATCGGTCAGCGCAACGTAATTGCATCGATGCCCAACGTGAAGTGAATAGCATATTTGCAGGGTTGTCCTTCCCCCGCGCTGCGTAACCTGGTCGAGACGTCACCGTCGAACCCCCTTGCATTCTGCCCCATGGGCACTATACTGGTGTTATGTACAGCATTAAATCGGCCCCCAAACCCGGCGATGCCTCTGCGCGCCAGCCTTTGCGCTCCGTGAAGCTTCTGGATCAGCTTCGCGAGCGCATCCGCTACAGGCACTACAGCATACGTACCGAAGATGCATATGTCTATTGGGTGCGTGCCTTCATCCGTTTTCATGGGCTTCGCCATCCACGGGATCTGGGCGGTGCGGAAGTCGGAGCGTTTCTTTCCTGGCTTGCCGCAGAGCGCAACGTGGCACCTTCGACTCACAAGCAGGCCCTGTCGGCGATTCTCTTCCTTTACCGTGAAGTTCTGGAAACCGATCTGCCCTGGCTGACGGACTTGGTCCGGCCCAAGGAACGGGTCAAGGTTCCCACTGTCCTGTCGCGTGTCGAAGTGGCGCGTCTTCTCGATGCTCTTGACGGCCCCGCCGCCCTGCTTGCCCGCGTGCTCTATGGAACAGGGATGCGGCTCATGGAGGCGCTTCGGTTGCGCGTCAAGGATGTCGATTTCGACCGCAAGGAAATCATCGTCCGTCAGGGAAAAGGGGGAAAGGACAGGCGCGTCATGCTTCCCCTCTCCCTAGTCACTTCCTTGCGCGATCAGCTGGCCCGGGCACGAATCGTCTGGGAGCAGGACAGGCAACAAGGCCTTCCAGGCGTCGAACTGCCCGACGCGCTGGCACGCAAGATGCCGACCGCGCCCCTCTCTTGGGCCTGGTTCTGGGTCTGGCCGTCGCCCAAACTGGCGGTCGATCCACGCTCCGGGATTCGGCGTCGGCATCATCTGTACGAACAGCGGCTGCAGCGTGCTATCCGTCAGGCCACGCAACTGGCCGGAATCGCCAAGCCGGTCACGGTCCACACCTTGCGCCATTCCTTTGCCACGCACCTGCTTGAAAGCGGTTACGACATCCGCACGGTGCAGGAATTGCTGGGGCATTCGGATGTTTCCACCACCATGATCTACACCCACGTCCTCAACCGCGGCGGACGGGGCGTGGTGAGTCCGGTGGATGGCTTGGAGGCCCGTTGGCCGGTGGCCGCCCGCTCCCTGGCCGGAGCAATGGATCGCTTTGCTGCGTTCCCCCCGGGTTTCATGGCCGAGGGACGCGAGTTCCACGAAGAAAAGGAAGGCGCCGGGTAGCCGATGCACTTCCTGCTCGATACGCATGACGCAACTGTTTTCCGCGCTGACCCGGGGATTCGCCTGGAGAACTGGGTCGCGTCTTCCCCTTAGGGCGGCCCAAAGCCCCCTGCAATTTCTGTACCATCCTCTGGCCCCTGTGCCATAATCCCCCCCACTTTCGAGGTACTCCATGGACGACAACAAGGCCAAGGCGCTGGCGGCAGCGCTGCAACAGATCGAAAAGCAGTTCGGCAAGGGCTCCATCATGAAGATGGGCGAAGCTGAAGTGGAAGCGGGTTTGCAAGTGGTGTCCACCGGTTCTTTGGGGCTCGATATCGCCTTGGGCGTCGGCGGCCTGCCCCGGGGCCGGGTGGTTGAAATCTACGGCCCGGAATCCTCCGGCAAGACGACCCTGTGCTTGCAGGTGGTGGCGGAGATGCAGAAGCTGGGGGGCGTCGCGGCCTTCATCGACGCCGAGCACGCCCTGGATCCGCAGTACGCCCAGAAGCTGGGCGTCAATGTGGGCGATCTGCTCATCTCCCAGCCGGATACCGGCGAGCAGGCGCTTGAGATTTCCGACATGCTGGTGCGCTCCGGCTCCGTCGATATCATCGTCATCGACTCGGTGGCCGCCCTCACCCCCCGGGCCGAAATCGAGGGCGAGATGGGTGACCAGATGGTCGGCCTGCACGCCCGCCTGATGAGCCAGGCGCTCAGGAAGCTCACCGCCAATATCAAGAAGACCAACACCCTGGTCATCTTCATCAACCAGATCCGCATGAAGATCGGCGTCATGTTCGGCAACCCGGAAACCACTACCGGCGGCAATGCCCTCAAGTTCTACGCCTCCGTGCGCCTGGACATCCGTCGCATCGGCTCGATCAAGAAAGGCGACGAGGTCATCGGCAACGAGACCAAGGTCAAGGTGGTCAAGAACAAGGTATCGCCTCCCTTCCGCGAGGCCATTTTCGACATCCTCTACGGCGAAGGCATCTCCCGCGAGGGCGAGATCATCGAAATGGGCGTCAATCACAAGCTGGTGGATAAATCCGGCGCCTGGTACGCCTACAAGGGCGAAAAGATCGGCCAGGGCAAGGACAACGCCCGGGAATTTCTCAAGTCCCACCCGGATACGGCGCGGGAAATCGAAGCCCGCATCCGCGAGGCCGCCGCCGGCACCGTGCTCAAGCCGACCCGCTCGGCCGCCGAGGATGCCTGAGCCGGAGGCCCGGGCCCTGCGGCTCCTCGCCCGCCGCGACCACAGCCGGGCGGAGCTGAGGGCCAAGCTGGCCCCTCTGGCGGAATCGGCCGAAAGGCTCGATGCCCTGCTGGATGATCTGGAAGCCCGCCAACTCCTTTCCGACCGCCGCTACGCCAGTCTGCGGGTGGCGTCCCGCTCCCCCCGCCTGGGCAACACCCGCCTGCGCCAGGAATTGAAGTCCCGCGGGGTGGATGACGCGACCATCGCGGCCACCCTGCCCGAAGCCGGGGAGGAACTCGGGCGCTGCCGCGCCGTGCGCGAGAGAAAATTTGGCGATTTGCCGGGCAGCGCCGAGGAGCGCGCGCGCCAGTACCGTTTTCTGCACACCCGGGGGTTCTCCCCGGATGCCATCCGCCGTGCCCTGGCCGGCGGCGAGGATTGATCCCATGGACGCCGTGGCGCCTTCCACTCTTTCCGCCCACAACCTCAAGAAGCGCTACAAGACCCGCACCGTGGTGCACGACGTGTCCTTCGAAGTCAAAAGCGGCGAAGTGGTCGGCCTGCTGGGGCCCAACGGGGCCGGCAAGACTACCTGCTTCTACATGATCGTCGGCCTGGTGCCGGCTGACGGAGGCGATGTCTACATCGACGACGCCAAGCTCTCCCACCTGCCCATGCACGCGCGGGCGCGCCAGGGTCTGTCCTATCTGCCCCAGGAAGCGTCGGTCTTCAGGAAGCTCAACGTCGAGGACAATATCCGCGCCGTCCTCGAATTGCAGGACATGTCCGGCCCGGAAGTTTCCGAGCGCCTGGAAATGCTGCTCTCGGAACTGCACATCGGCCACGTGCGGGAAGTGAATGCCGCGGCCCTTTCCGGCGGCGAGCGGCGCCGGGTGGAAATCGCCCGGGCCCTGGCCACACGGCCCCGCTTCATCCTCCTGGACGAGCCCTTCGCCGGGGTCGATCCCATCGCCGTGCTGGAAATCCAGAAGATCATCCGCTTCCTGAAGGAACGCAACATCGGCGTCCTCATCACCGACCACAACGTGCGCGAAACCCTCGGCATCTGCGACCACGCCTACATCATCAACGCCGGCGAAGTCCTGGCCGCTGGACGGCCGGCGGAAATCGTGGACAATGAAAGCGTGCGTAAAGTCTATCTGGGCGAGAACTTCCGACTCTGACCGGAACCGCTCTCATGAAGCCCGCCCTCCAGCTCAAACTCTCCCAGCACCTGGCGCTGACGCCCCAGTTGCAGCAGTCCATCAAGCTGTTGCAGCTCTCCACCCTGGAGATGAACCAGGAAATCGAGCGCTATCTGCTGGAAAACCCTCTCCTGGAACGGGAAGACGAAGGCGAATCCTGGCGCGCCGCCGCGACGGCCGGCGAGGGTTCCCGCGGCGATGGCCAGAGCGACTCCCACGAGACGCCCGCCGAGCGCGAGGCCGGCGACGGCGAACGGGAGCGGGAGCGCGACTCCGCCACCGAAGCCCCCGAACCGCCCGCCGGCAGCGATGACGACCGCTGGTCCTCCGACGCCGGCACCTTCACCGGCGCCGGCCGCGACGAAGACGACGATTCCGACGGCCACGACGTGCATGCCGGCACCACCAGCCTGCGCGACCACCTGGTGTGGCAACTGGGCATGACCCAGCTCTCGCAGCGGGACCGCAGCCTGGCCCGCTTCCTGATCGAAGCCCTGGACGACGACGGCTACCTGACCACGCCCCTGGAGGAGCTGTGGCAGACCCTGCCGCCGGAGTACGAGATCGAGATCGAAGAACTGGAAATCGCCCTGCGCCAGGTGCAGCACTTCGACCCCACCGGCGTTGCTGCCCGTAATCCCCGCGAGTGCCTGATGATCCAGTTGAAGGCCCAGGAGCCGGGCTACGACCGGGACATGGCCCTGACCATCGTCGATCGCCACCTGGAACTGCTCGCCGCGCGGGATTTCGTCAAGCTGCGCCGCCTGATGGGCGTGGACGACGAAGACATCAAGGCCGCCCAGGCCCTCATCGTCAGTCTCGACCCCCGTCCCGGCGCCCGCTTCTCCCCCCTGGAGGCGCGCTACATCGTGCCCGACGTGCTGGTGAAGAAGCTGAAGGGCAAATGGACGGCCTACATCAACCCCGACGCCTACCCGCGGCTGCGGGTCAATCGCCTGTACGCCGAAATCCTGGCCAAGCAGCGCCGCGGCAACGGCAATCTGTCCGGCCAGTTGCAGGAGGCCCGCTGGCTCATCAAGAATGTGCAGCAGCGCTTCGAGACCATCCAGCGCGTCACCCAGACCATCGTGGACCGCCAGCGCCAGTTTTTCGAACACGGCGAAGTCGCCATGCGGCCCCTGGTCTTGCGCGAAATCGCCGACATCCTGGGCTTGCACGAATCCACCGTCTCCCGCGTCACCAGCCAGAAATACATGGCCACGCCGCGGGGCATCTTCGAGCTGAAGTACTTCTTCGGCAGCCACGTCTCCACCGATACCGGAGGCGCCTGTTCCGCCACGGCCATCCGCGCCCTCATCAAGCAATTGATCGGCAACGAGGATGGCAGGAAGCCCTTGTCGGATAGTCAAATATCCGAAATACTAGGCCAGCAGGGAATCGTTGTGGCGCGCCGCACGGTCGCCAAATACCGCGAGGCCCTCAACATCCCGCCGGTCAATCTAAGAAAGACTCTGTAAGAAGGAGAAACCATGAATCTGCAGATCAGCGGTCATCACGTCGAAGTTACCCCGGCCCTGCGCGAATACGTCGAAAGCAAACTCGACCCTGTGGTTCGCCATTTCGACCGCGTCACCGGCGTCAACGTGATCCTTTCCGTCGAAAAGCTGAAGCAGCGCGCCGAAGTGACGGTCCATGTTCCCGGCAAGGACATCTTTGTCGAGAACGCCGGCGATGATCTCTATGCCTCCATCGACGTGCTGTTCGACAAGCTCGACCGCCAGGTCCAGAAGTACAAGCAGAAGGTCCAGGACCATCACCGCGGCGACAAGGCCGCCCACCACGTGGCCGAATAGGCCCCACCGCTGCCGCGGCGCTCCACCGGGCCGCCGCGGCGCGACCCTCCCCCCGCCATGAATCCCTTCGTCAAACTCCTGCCGGCCGCCCACGTCCTTCTCGACCTCGAGGCAGGCAGCAAGAAGCGGGTCTTCGAACAGGCCGGCCTGCTCTTCGAAAACAACGTCGGCATCGCCTGCTCCCTGGTATTCGAAAGCCTTTTCGCCCGCGAAAAACTGGGTTCCACCGGCCTCGGCCAGGGCATCGCCATTCCCCATGGCCGCATCAAGGGCTTGAAGCAGGCCACCGGCGCCTTCCTGCGCCTCACCCAGCCCGTCCCCTTCGATTCTCCCGACGGGCGTCCCGTGAGTCAGCTATTCGTCCTCCTGGTCCCCGAGCAGGCCACCGAGGAACACCTCCAGATCCTTTCCGAACTCGCCCAGCGCTTCGCCGACCGGTCGTTCCGCGAAGCCCTCGCCGCAGCGCCCGACGCTGCCGCCGTGGTCGCCCAGTTTCAGAAGTAGGCGGTGCGGCGGTGCGGCACATCAGTCTCGACCAGCTCTACGACGACAACCGGGACAAGCTGCTGCTCAACTGGGTCGTGGCCCACGGCGCCGAGCGCCGCATCGAACTCAAGACCTCCAACAATTACGGCGCCGACGTGGTCGGCCACATCAACGTCATCCACCCGGAGCGCCTCCAGGTCATGGGCCTGGCCGAGTACGACTGGGTGCAGCGCATCGGCGAGGCCAAGTTCCGCCACCAGTTCCAGGAATTGCTCGCGGCCCAGTCCCCGGCCATCATCGTCGCCGAAGGCCTGGCGCCGCCGGAAGCCCTGTTCCTCGCCTGTGAGGCCAGCGGCACCCCGCTCCTCACCACACCCAAGCCCTGCTCGGCGGTCATCGACCTGCTGCGCATCTACCTGTCCCGGCGCCTCGCCGACACCACCAGCCTGCACGGCGTGTTCATGGACGTGCTGGGCATGGGGGTTCTGGTGACCGGGGATTCCGGCGTGGGCAAGTCGGAACTCGCCCTGGAACTCATTTCTCGTGGTCACGGCCTGGTGGCCGACGACGTGGTGGAAATGGCCCGCATCGCCCCCGCCACCATAGAAGGCCGCTGTCCGGGGATGCTGCGCGACTTCCTGGAAGTGCGCGGCCTGGGGCTGCTCAACATCCGCACCATCTTTGGCGAGACCGCCTCGCGCCGCAAGATGAAGCTCAAGCTCATCGTCCATCTGCAACGGCCGGCCCAGGGCATGGAAGCGCCCCGCCTGCCCCTGGACGCCCAGAGCCAGGAAGTCCTGGGCGTCCCCATCCGCAAGGTGGTCATCCCGGTGGCCGCCGGCCGCAACCTGGCCGTCCTGCTGGAGGCCGCGGTACGCAATACCATCCTGCAACTGCGAGGCATCGACAGCATGCAGGATTTCATCGAAAGACAGCAGCGCATCATGCTTGACGAGGATGCCTGATTGCCTGATATTGCAGCGGCATTCCAACCCTACTACCCGCAAGGAGATACCATGAAGACCCTCGTCGCCCTCGTAGCAATGACCCTCGCCTTCGCCGCCGGCACCGCCCAGGCCGCCACCGCCCAGCAGAACAAGATGAAGGAGTGCAATGCCTCCGCCGGTGACAAGAAAGGCGACGAACGCAAGGCCTACATGAAGGAATGCCTGTCGGCCAAACCCGCCGATGACGCCAAGCCCGCCAGCAACGCCAAGACCGCCCAGCAGGAAAAGATGAAGTCCTGCAACAAGGAAGCCGGTGAGAAGGGCCTGAAAGGCGCCGAGCGCAAGAGCTTCATGTCCGGCTGCCTCAAGGGTTAAGCGACGCCGCCGTCCTGGCCGGCCCGCCCGGGCCGGCCTTCCCGCCACCCCCTCCTGCCCCCCCTGCGGACCATGAAGACAGCGCTCCTCTCCTTCGCCCTCCTCGCCTCCCTGATCGGTGACGCCAACGCTTTCAGCTTTTCCGAAGAAGAACAGAAGGAAAAGGCTGCCTCCGATGCCGCCCGCCAGCGCCATGCGGCCCTCCTCTCCACGCCCTGCCAGCAGGCCGTCAAGGACAAGCGCATCATGGTCATCGTTGGCCAGCGCACGGCCAAGGGCATGCTTTCCGACCAGGGTGCCTTTTCCGCCCACTTCCAGGCCATCGACAAGCGCCTGAAGCGCCTGGGGCTCAATTCCATTTCCCAGGAGGAAATGAAGGCCAAGGTCGCCCAGGCGGAAATCGACGCCTACCTGAACAACGACATGGAGGCCGCCCTCAACGCCTCCAAGAAGATGACCTCCGACTTCATCCTGCGCGGCGTCATCTCCAGCCGCACGGGCTACAACCAGTTGGTTCGCCTGCCCGAGGTCTATGTCAGCATGAGCTTCACCCTCACCGGCGCCGACGGCCGCATGATCTCGGAAGCCAGTGGGGCCGCCGAGTCCTACTCCAACAGCGACGTGGGCGGCATGGCGGTGACCCTCATCAACGAGCAGGCGGAGAGCGTCGTCGCCCGCCTGTACAGCGAGTACTGCCGCAAGACTGGCATCGGCGGCAAAACCAAGAAGTAAGCTTCCCAGAGGTCCACCATGAAACTCCGTTCCCTCGCCGCCTGCTGCCTGTGGGCTCTCTTCGGCTCCGCCTACGGCCAGCCGGTGTTCGACAACCCTTCGCCCACCGCCGGCAGCAGCACTTCGCAGCAGGCCAACGAGATGGCGAACAAGGGCATGTACAAGCCCATCGAATACCAGAACGCCGGCAAGCCCGGCCCGGCCATCGTCGTCATCCCCGGCGAGATCAAGAGCGCCAACGCCTCCTTCACCCAGAAATTCGGCCCCAACAACATCGCCGACTACGCCGAACTGGAACTGAGCAAGGCCAATTTCAAGATTCTTGAGCGGGCCGACCTGGGGCCGCTGCTCAACGAATTCACCCTCGCCTACACCATGGGTGACCCTGATGCCGCGCGCAAGATTCTGCAGAAGGGCAAGTTCAAGACCACCAAGTACGTGGTCAAATTCGACATCCTCAAGGCCGAACCGGTGGCCCAGGCGCAACAGGGCTTCGACGGCCGGGCCGTGGGCTCGCTCATCGGCATCCTGGGGGGCAGCCGCGGCTCGGCCGCCGCCGGCGCCGCCGTGGGTTCGGTTCAGACGGGCGAATCCACCGGCGTGTGGATCATCGGCATGCGCTACAAGATCATCGACGCCAACACCACCGAGCAGGTCGCCACCGGCTACAGCGAGGAGAAAATGGAACTGGGGGCCAAGGGCACTTCGGTCCTGGGCTTCTCCAGCGGCTCCTCCGGCGGACTCACGCTAGATACCCTGGTGCAGCGTCTGGTGCAGAAGAACGTCTGGGAAATCGATTCCAAACACAAATGAGTGACGCCCGGGGAGGGCACGATGGCTGAAATTCCGCAAAAACTGGGTAAGTACGAGGTCCGGCGCGAGCTTGGCCGGGGCGCCATGGGGATCGTCTACGAAGGCTGGGACCCCATGATCGACCGCCGCGTGGCCCTGAAGACGGTCAAGAAGGACCAGCTCGACCGCACGGAAGTCGACGAAATCCTCTCCCGCTTCAAGCGCGAGGCCCAGGCTGCCGGCCGCCTCAACCACCCCAATGTGGTGGCGGTCTATGAATACGGCGAAGACGCCGACGGCGTCGCCTTCATCGCCATGGAGTACGTCGAAGGGCGCGAACTCAAGGACTATTTCGACAAGCAGGAACGCTTTTCCCTGAGCGAAATCGTCCGCCTCATGGGCGAATTGCTCAACGCCCTCGCCCACGCCCACGAGCACGGCATCATCCACCGCGACATCAAGCCGGCCAACATCTTCCTGCTGAAGAACGGCCAGGCCAAGGTGGGTGACTTCGGCATCGCCCGCATCGAGTCGTCCAACCTGACCCAGGCCGGTTCCGTCCTCGGCACCCCCGCCTACATGTCGCCGGAACAGTTCATGGGGCAGCGGGTCGACGGACGCTCCGACCTCTTCTCGGCCGGCGTCATCCTCTATCAGTTCCTCACCGGGGAGAAGCCTTTTGCGGGGCAACTCACCACCATCATGCACAAGGTGCTGAAGGAGGACCCCATCGCACCGTCGGAACTCAACGTCCAGGTGCCCTCGGTCTTCGACGGCGTGATCCGCAAGGCCCTGGCCAAGCGCCCCGAGGAGCGCTACCAGTCGGCCAAGGAATTCGCCGCCACCCTTGCCGCGGCGCTCAACGGCAAGGCCGCCGCCCACGAGGATGCCACCGTGGTGAACGGGGGAGCCTCGGAGGATTCCACCGAGGTTTTCAACGAATCCACCGTCGCCTACCAGCCCACGGCCACCCCGGTCGCGCCCGTCTACGCGCCCCCGCCGCCTCCGCCCGCTGCTGCGGCGCAGGTTTACCAGGCGCCTCCCCCACCGCCGGCTTCCCGGCCGGCTGCCGCGAGCCCCGCCGCCGGCAAGCGGCCCCTGCCGATGTGGGCCATGGCCGCCGGCGTGGGGGCCGTGGTCGTCATCGGCGGCGCCGTCGCCCTGTTGGGCAAGTCGGACGGCGGGGCTCCGTCCGCGCCGGCCAACGGCACGGCCCCTGCCGCGGCCTCCAGCGCCGCCCCGGCGCCGGTCGCCTCGTCCGGCGGCGGTGACTCTCCTCGCCTGCTGACCATCTCCGCCGTGGGTTTCGCCGACACCAGCGACCCGCGCTTCGCCTCCGATTCCAACGCCCTGCGCGCCGCCCTGCGCGAGGAGACCCGCCGCGACCTGGTGGAGAAAGCCGTCGCCCTTTACGTCCAGTCCAATTCCCTGGCCCAGAATTACGGCGTGCTGCGGGAAAAGCTCCTGGGGCGCGGCAACGACTTCATCGAGGCCGTGGTCCAGGAAGACTCGCCCCAGGCGGGCAAGGACGGTCTGGTTTCCATGACCGCCAAGGCCACGGTGCGCATCCGCGACGTGCAGAAATCCCTCAATCAGATGTCCAAGGACGAACGGGTCGATTTCATCCGCAACAACGGTGATCCCCGCATCGCGGTGCAGATCAGCACCCTGAGCGCTGCGGAAGGGGCGGCGTCCAAGCGCTCCCAGATCGTCGAGAACGCCCTCAAGGAAAAGATCCAGTCCTTCGGCTTCCGGACCTGGAGCGAGGACGGTGGTGACAAGAAGGCCGATTTCCTGGTGGTCGGCGAGGCCAAGTTCAAGAAGCTGTCGGTGCGCCTGGAGGCTTCGGGACTGGTCATCGACCGGGCCGCCATCACCTCCTGGACCATCAAGTGCGTCGATAAGAAGACCGGCGAGGAACTCTATTACAACACCGCCGTTCCCCAGCGCATGACCTGGAACAGCGAGGACGAGGCCATGGCGGACATCGGCCGCCTCATCGGCGAGGAATTCTCCAAGGGCTTCTTCCTGCAGCACTTCCACTTTGCCGCCCAGAAGGTGAAACTCAACCTCTCCGGCCTGCCCGACGACACCATGGCCAAGCGCCTGCTGACGGAAATTGCCGGCCTGCGCAACATCCTTGGGGTGACGGCGGGCAAGCTGGGCAGCGACAGCCGCTATGAACTGGATCTCGCCGGTGGGGGAAGCAATCTCGCCGATCTGGTCTCGGCGAGCGTCGCAGTACCCCTCAACCAGAAATTTGGCCGCAATTGCTTCAATGTCTCGGGCAGCAACGGCGACGAGGTCAGCATGAACTTCGAGCCCGCCTGCAAGGAGCCCGGCGTCGTCGGCCGCCTCGACTCCACACCCCCGGCCGCCCTTTTCGAAGCCCCGGCCGCCAAGCGGGAGGCCATCGTCAAGAATCCGGAAGTGCTGAAGAAGCTGAACATCTGATCGAGACAGGCAGCCCCAGATAGGTAAGCGGTAACCCTATGGCGTTCTTCCCGTCGCGCACGCGGTGCGGAGAATGGTTCCCGTACTAGTAGTCAGTCACATAGGTTCAGCTATGTTCGGCACGCCCCGCATCCCCGCTCGCTTTGTCGCTCATCCTCGCCATAGCTTCGGCTATGGCTGCGGTTCGCTTCGCGCGATCCGGGCGCGGAGGCGCGCCTCGGCATTCACGCAAACCTATGTGACTGACTACTAGACTCCAATCGCCGGGAAATTCAACCTACCCCACCTGCAAGCGATCCACCGTCATCTGTTTCAGGATGTCTAAGACTGGGCCGGGCAACTGCGCACTGTCGACATCAGCAAGGGCAGCAGCCGTTTTGGTAACTGCGGCAAGATCGAAGCCTACCTCGGCCAGCAGCTGGACGAGATTGCCAAGGAGAATTTCCTGCTCGGCTACCCACCGGAAACCGTCATCCGACGACTGGCCCACGACCTGGGCGAAATCAACGCTGCCCATCCCTTCCGAGACGGCAATGGCCGGGTTCAACGCGCGTTCTGCGCACAGTTGGCGGAACAGGCAGGCTACTTCATCGACTTCGCCGAAGTCAGCCGCGACGAAATGGTCGCCGCCATGACCGCCAGCTTCCGCGGTGACAATATGCAGCTCGAAGCACTGCTGGAACGAATCACGGCGATTATCGAATAGCCGGCCTGGACAAATGACCACCAAACTCAACCTCCGCCAAACCCTCGTCGATTTTCTCAAGGCCCGGCCCAACGAGCGCTTCACGGCGCGGCAGATCGCCCTCTGGATTTTCGAGAATCTGCGCGAGGCCTGCGAGGAGAAGCGGCGGAACAGTCAGCAGGATTTGCGCGAGGACGCGGCCTTTCTGTGGCAGTTGGTGGCCGAGATCGGCGCCAATCGCCCGGAAATCCAGAAGCGCTGGCCCCAGGTGCGCACGACGGAAGGCCGGCCGCGCCAGTATTACTGGACGGCGGTCACGGAAGCCGCCGAAGTGGCGGAGGCGGAGAAGACTGCCGCAACGCCCAGGGGAAAGCTGAGCGAGCATGAGCTTTACCCGCTGCTTTGCCGCTACCTGCACAGCGAATGGCAGCTCTTCCCCAAGCGTATCGACGAGAAACGCTCTTCCAACCGCAACGGCCCCAACGGCAACAAGTGGCTGTTCCCCGACCTGGTGGCCCTGGAAGACCTGGGGCGGGAGTGGGACCGGGAAATCCGCGCCTGCGTGCAGCAGGTGGGGGCGCAACGGGCGCGCTTGTGGTCCTTCGAGGTCAAGTTGCTGATCAACCGGGCCAACGTACGGGAAGCCTGGTTCCAGGCGGTTTCCAACTCCAGCTGGGCCAATCTCGGCTATCTGGTGGCAGCCGAAATCCAGGAATCGGCCATGAAGGAACTGCGGCTGCTCGCCGCCTCCTACGGCATCGGCCTGATCCGCCTGGACGCCCACGACCCGAGCGAGAGCGAAGTGCTGATCCCCGCCCGGGAGCGCCCGGACATCGACTGGGATGCCTGCAACCGCCTGGCCCAGGAAAACAGCGATTTCCAGAACGTGGTGAGCTGGGTGCGCCAGTTCCACCAGACCGACAACGCCGGGGTCGGCGATTGGGACTTGCCGGCCGCAACCGACTGAATCGCCGCCCCCGGCATCGAAAATCCACCTGTCGGCGCCTCAGAACCCCCGTAAATCATCCACCGCCAGCGCCAGCGGCCCGCCGGTGATGGTTTCCAGGGTGCTCTTGATCACCGCCAGATCGTTGTCGAAGCTGCCGTGGGCGGCGTCGATGGGGGTTTCGGGCTTTTGGGCGCTGAGCACCTTGTCGCTGTCGATCACCTTCCAGCGCTTGCCGAGACCCGCCGCACGGGCGACCTCGCGCCAGGTGGCGAGGGCCGCGACAGTGCTGGAGGCGCCGTCCCAACCGCCGTAGCCGGGGTCGTTGATCTTGTCCAGGCCCAGGATGGGCGTGCGCAGGTCCGTCTCCAGGGCGTTGGAAACGAAGTACAGCAGCGACTTCCGGTAGATGCCGGCAACATTGTCGTCGAGTTCGACCCGGTTGGAGAGTACGTGCACGTGGAGCTTCTGCATGACTTCCGGCAGGGCGGCGTAGTGCTGGTTGGCGAATTCCACGCTGCACGCCGGGGCAAAGAGATGGGTGGAGGCGAGGCGGGGAACGAGGCCTCTCTGGGCCAGGAGTCTGAGGAAGGCGCCGAGGATGATGGAGCCGGCGGAGTGCCCCACCAGATAGATTTCCAGCTGGTCGCCCCAGGTGGCCGCGAGCTTGGTGAGGGCGTCCGCCAGGAGGTCGCCGCCGCGGCCGGTGAGGGCGGAGCGCTGGGCGTTTTCCTTCATTTCGCTCCAGATGGGGCGGACGGCCTTGCGGCCCAGATGTTTTTCGATCATGGGATCACTGAGATCGGCCAAAGACCAGCCCGCCAGCCCGGGCTTCGGTGCGAAGGCCTCCCGCAGCAGGTTGCCGATGGATTCCAGGATGCCCGTCTTCCACACCAGGAACAGCGGGTAGCAGCCGTTGCCGGTGAAGTAGCGGCCCATGGCCCGGGCCCGGTCGATCCCGTCGGATTCGCTGTTGAGGCCGCCGTGGGCGTAGATGACCAGGCGCTTGCTGTCCGCGCCGCTCTGGCGGAACCAGGCGTCGGGCAGCACGCAGGCCTGGTGGAAGAGCTTGCGGCTCGGTTCGTCCTCGGTAAGGTAGCGGTCCACCCGGCCGTCGTTGCCCAGGACGACGCTGTGGCGGTAGGCCTGATCCTCGCTCCACCAGCGGCTCTGGTCGGCCCCGGCGGCGGCGCCGGCCCGCGCCCCGCCGCCGGTGAGGCGGCCGACGACGACGCCGGGCACCCCCAGGGCCGCCACCCAGGCGTCCATGGCGTTGGCCAGCCAGTCCGCGTAGGCGAGGACGGCAAAACCGCCCCGCCCCCAATCGACCCCCCAGGAATTCTGGACGATGAAACCCCGTTCGTTGAAACCCACCAGGGCAAAGGCATGGCCGCCGTCGCGGGAAGGCTGGCCGTCGAAGGGAATGCTGGGCACGTCCTCATGGCCTGCGGGAGGCTTGCGGTCGGCTTTGTCCAGACTCCAGCCATCGTGCGTAAATGCGGAGACGTAGACCGCCCCCACTTCGCGAATGGCCGCCTGCAGGTCGGTGATGGAGGCCTTGTCGATGCGGAAATAGACCCCCAGGGTCGTGCGGGTGGCCCGCTCGGCCCAACCGAAGAGCGGCGTGCCGCTTTCGCCCTGGCGGTAGGGCCAGTCCTTGTTCAGGCAGACACCATGCTTGTGCCAGCCCTTCAAGGCGCCGCGGCAGCTCGAACCGTCGTAATCCTCGCCGGCGTATTCGTCGTAGCGGCGCGCAAAGTCGTACAACATGCGGGGACTGACCGACTCCAGGCGCTTGGGCATGCCCGCCTTCTGCCACAGCAGATAGTTGATCACACAGGCCAGGCCGAAGCCGGTACAAGCCCCCTCCTGGCCCTGGTCGAGGATCAGCCCGGCCCGGGTATAGGCCCCCAGGCAGGCCTTGATGCGCTCGTCGGGAGGATACTGGTCGGGCAAGGACACGGGAGGCGGCGCGTAGGCGCGGTCGCGCAGATCCCCCGGGTCGGGCACCGCCGTAAGCTTGCGCCCGGCGCGACCGACGGGCGCCTGCCGCCCGGCCCGGCCTGCCGCCCCAACGAGGCCGGTCGCCGCTGCCTCCGGCCAGGACGGAGCGGCCCGGGCAAAGACATCCTTGAAGCGGGCCAGACCATGGCTGCCGCCATTGACCAGTTTGCGCGCCCGGCGCAGGTCGTCCGCCGCCAAGGCTTCGCGCAGGGCCGAGGCCCGGCTGGTGAGGAAGGCAGCGAGCAGGGCGGCGGCGATTTCCGGCGCATTGGCGAGATCCGGTTCTGCTTCCAGGTCGATACCCAACTCCGCGCCAAACTGCCGGTAATTGGCCCGCCCGGTCAGTTGGACGAACCCCCGCCCCATGAAGCGGGCCCCGTCGCCGGCCTGGGTGTTGCCCAGGTTTTTCCGGCCGTCGTAAAGGCTGAAAGGCGCCCCGCCGGGAGGCGTGTTGAATTGCGACTGGAATTCGGAAATGGGCAGAAAGCCCTCGCTCTCGGCACGGATGGTGCCCAAGGCGCTCAGCAGCAGGCCCCGATCGGCCAGTCCGGCAGCGCGCAGGGCGGCCAGCACATAGGGCAGAAAGCGGGCGATGTTGGCCGGCTTGGTGGCCGGGAAGAGGGTGCGCACGGCGTCGGCCGAAGGCGTGGCCTCAAGCGCTGCGAAAGCCACCACCCCCAGGGCCTCCAGGCAGCGCGGCCCGACGACGCCGTCCGCAATCAGCCCCACCCCGGCCTGCCAGCGTCGCAACGCTGCTTCGGTATCGGCATCCAGCGCGTCACCCATGGCCAGCCCGGCGTATTCCGCCGCCACCGGCCCGAGGACGGCCCCGAGGGCCTTTTTCAGTTCCACCACCCGGTTACCCCGGGCTCCGCGTCGCAGTATGGCTTCCATGGCGATCCTCCAAGTTTCGAGACCAAACCGTATGGCAACGGTTCGAGGACTCCAATCTAGTCCATGGGAATGAAAAATGCCATCGCAATGAATACGGAGTGATCCGGAGCGACAGCCCCTTCCACCGCAGGGGCGCCATTGCCCCGCCGATCGCCCGGGATTAGGGTTATACCCTATGGCCCGCCCCGACCGGGCGGCGATAATCGCGCGATGCTCACCCCGCCCCCTCCCCGATCCCAGTACAAATCCTGGCTGTGGACCGCCCCCTACCTGGCGGTGGGGGTGTTCGCGGTGGCCATGCTGGTCGTCACGGCGCTCCTGCAATGGCGCGAGCAGGACACCGCCCAGGCGGCCCTGGAAGGCGATATGCACTGGGCTGAGCGCACCATCGAGGCGCGGGTGCGGGGGCATCAGGATTTTCTCGCCAGCCTGGCCCGGGAAAGGGAGTTCGGCCGCCTGGATTACGAATCCTTCCAGGTCCGCGCCGGCCGCTACGTGCGCGACAACCCGGAGTTTGCGGCCATCGTCTGGGTCGATACCCTGGGCAAGGTCGAATGGGTCGCGCCCAACGAGGCGACCGCCACCTTTACCGGCGACCAACTCACCGGGGTACGGCTCGACTCCCTCAACGAGGCCCTGCGCCAGCGCCGCCAGCGATTCGGCGCCGATTACCTGGAACTCGGCCGCGATCCGAGCACCGATCTCATCCACCCGGTCCAGCGCGGCAGCAGCGATCTGGGAGCCTTCGTCGCCCCCCTCTCCCTGGCCGTCCTGATGCGCACGTCGCTGCCCACCTGGTTCAGCGCCCGCTACCGCCTTTCCCTCATCGACCAGTCCCAGCGCGAGTTGTACGCCAACAGCTCGCTGCGGCCCACCGACCGGCGCCTGGCGGGCGAAATCAGCCTCGATCTCGCCGACACCCGCTTTGCCCTCAACGTCGTGGCCCACCGCACTGGCGGCGCCTGGCTGCCCTACGTCCCTGCGGCGCTGATCGCGCTCCTTACCGTGCTGGCGGCGGCGAGCCTCGTCCAGTTGCGCCGCCACGCGGAGCACCGCGCCCGCACCGAGGAGCAGTTGCGGGCCGCCTACGCCTTTCGCCAGGCCATGTCCCAATCCCTGGTCACCGGCCTGCGGGCGGTGGATCTGGAGGGGCGCATCACCTTCGTCAATGCCGCCTTCTGCCGCATGACCGGCTTTTCCGAACAGGAATTGCTGGGCGTCGCGCCTCCCTACCCCTACTGGCCGGCCGAGGAAGCGGCCCAGTTGCAGCACAACATCGATCAGGCCCTGGCCGGCCTCGCCCCGGCCAGCGGCTTCGAGATGCGCATCATGCGCAAGAACGGCGAGCGCTTCGACGTGCGGCTCTACTTCTCCCCCCTCATCGACGCCCAGGGCCATCAGATCGGCTGGATGGCCTCGATGAACGACATCACCGAACCCAAGCGCGCCCGGGTGGAACTGGAAGAAGCCCACCAGCGCTTCGAAACGGTCATCGACGGTCTGGACGCGGCAGTGCATGTGGCGGACGCCGGGAGCGGCGAAATCCTCTTCGCCAACCGGACCTTCGAAAACCGCTTCGGTCCCCATGCCGTGGGCCGCGTCTCCGCCCAGGTCACCGCCGCCTGCCGCCCGCCGCCCGAGGCCCTCGCCGCGGACCCCGCCACCCTGCCCCCCGCCGCCCTGCCCTGCGAACTGTACGATGGCGAACTCCTGCATGCCCTCGACGGGCGCTGGTACCACGTCCACGAGCAGGCCATCCGCTGGGTGGACGGCCGCACGGTGCGCGTCCAGGTGGCCGCCGACATCACCGAACGCAAGCACCTGGAGGAAGTCGAGCGGGAGCAGCACAAGCGCCTGGAGCAGACCTCCCGCCTCATCACCATGGGCGAAATGGCCTCCTCCCTGGCCCACGAACTCAACCAGCCCCTCTCGGCCATCGCCAATTACTGCGCCGGCTGCATCAAGCGCCTCTCGGACGGCAATCCCCGCATCGACGACATCCTCGCCGCCATGCACAAGGCCGCCGCCCAGGCGGAGCGGGCCGGCAAGATCATCCGCCGCATGCGCGACATGGTGAAGAAGGAAGCCCCCCGCCGGGAGCCGGTGGCCCTGGCCGAACTGGTGGAGGAGACCCGTGCCCTGGCCGACATCGAGGCCGGCAAGCTGGGCGTCGAGGTGCTCATCGACCTCCCCGCCGACCTGCCCCGGGTGGTCGTGGACCGCATCATGATCGAACAGGTCCTGCTCAACCTTATGCGTAACGGCATCGAAGCCATGGCGCCGACGCCGGCCGGAACGCGGCGCCTCGGCGTATCGGCCCGCCACAACGAAGCCGGCTGGGTCGAGGTGGCGGTGGCCGACCGCGGCCACGGCCTGGCCGCCGACGACCTCGAACGGATATTCGCCCCCTTCTACACCACCAAGCCGGACGGCATGGGCATCGGTCTCGCCATCTGCCGCTCCATGATCGAATTCCACCAGGGAAGGCTATGGCCCGAACCCCACGCCGGGGGCGGCACCGTCTTCCGCTTCACCCTACCCGCCGAGGAAACCCATGACTGACGCGAACCCCGTAATCCACGTCATCGACGACGACGACGCCATGCGCGATTCCATGACCTGGCTGCTGGAGGGCGAAGGCTACGCCGTAGCCGCCTACGCCTCGGCCCCTGCCTTCCTCGCCGCCCGCCGCGACGACATGCGCGGCTGTCTGGTCCTCGACGTGCGCATGCCGGACATGAGCGGCCTGGAACTCCAGGAACGGCTCGACGCCCTGGGCTCCACCCTGCCCATCGTCTTCATCACCGGCCACGGCGACGTCCCCATGGCCGTCGCCGCCCTGCACCGCGGCGCCTGCGACTTCGTCCAGAAGCCCTTCAACGACGCCGACATCCTTTCCCGCATCCAGCGCGCCCTGGAACTGGACGCCGTCCTCGCCGCCCGCCGCACCCGCGACGCCGCCCTCAGCCACCGCCTGGAACAGCTCACCCCGCGGGAGGCGGAAGTCCTCCGCCTGGTGGTGGCCGGCCGCCTCAACAAACAGATCGCCGACGAACTCGACATCAGCATGAAGACCGTCGAAGCCCACCGCGCCCGGGTCATGGAAAAAATGGGCGTACGCACCCTGGCCGAACTGGTGAAGGCCGTGGTCGCCCTGGAGAAGGATGACGGCTGAAGCGCCGGGGCTACAACCCAAAAACCGTTTTGCTGATTAACAGTCGATCGATTGTTATCGTTTTATACAATTTATGGTCTGTTAATTTAATATACAATCTACGCCATGTTTTTGTTCTTGCACCCCGCGGATGGCGAAGATGAATTACCCGATCAAGACGCTGAGCCAATTGCCCCTGGTCCTCAAGGCCTTCCGTAAGCAAAGGGGGCTGACCCAGGCGGCGCTGGCCGAAAAACTGGGCGTCACCCAGCAAAGCTACGCCGCCTTCGAGGCCAACCCGGCAGCGGCGAGCCTGGAGCGCCTGTTCACGGTATTGCGCCTGCTGGATGTCGACATTTCGCTCGCGAAAAGCGGATCGGCCCTCGACACCCTGAGCGAACCGGATGTTCAGCCCTACGGCCAAGCCTCGCCAGCCGCAGCGGTTCCGCGCAAGGTCGCCACCCCAAAAGCCGCAGGCAAACCGGCGAACCAGCAAACCGCCCCCGCCATGCCGCCGAAGAAGCGGGAAAGCTGGTAAGCATGGGACGCCGCGCCAAGACCCAGCGCCTCAACATCTGGATGAACGGTCTCCCGGTCGGCTACTGGGAGACCGGCCGGCAGGGCGAGCATCTGGCCTATTTCGACGACTGGCTGACCGATCCACAGGGCCGCCCGCTTTCCCTGTCGCTGCCCTTCCTTCCCGGCAATGCCGCCCATCGCGGCGAAGCGGTCGGCAACTACTTCGACAACCTGCTCCCCGACAGCGACGCCATCCGTCGCCGTCTGGCGCAGCGTCACGGGGCTGGCGGCACCGAGGCCTTTCAACTGCTGCACAAACTGGGGCGCGATTGCGTCGGTGCGATCCAGCTCCTGCCGGAGAACGAAACGCCGAGCGACATCGACGAAATCCACGGCCAGGCCCTGAGCGAGGCCGACATCGCCGAACGGCTGCGCAACACCACCGCCGCCCCCGCACCGGGCATGCAGGACGACGGCGATCTGCGCCTCTCCATCGCCGGCGCCCAGGAAAAAACCGCCCTCCTGCGCCATAACGGCCAATGGCTGCTGCCGCAGGGCAGCACACCGACCACCCACATCTTCAAACTGCCCCTCGGCCTCGTCGGCAACATGCAGGCCGACATGCGCACCTCCGCCGAAAACGAATGGCTCTGCGCGAAGATCGTCGCTGCCTTCGGCATCCCCGTCGCGCCCTGCGACATCGGCGTTTTCGAAGACCAGAAGGTCCTCGTCGTCGAACGTTTCGACCGCACGCCTGCCAGCGACGGCAGCTGGATCGTCCGCCTGCCCCAGGAAGACCTGTGCCAGGCCACCGGCACCTCGCCGCTGCGCAAGTACCAGTCCGAAGGCGGGCCGGGCATCGCCGCCATCATGTCCCTGCTGCTCGGCTCGGAAACCGCCGAGCAGGACCGAACCAATTTCTTCAACGCCCAGATCATCTTCTGGCTACTCGCCGCCCCCGACGGTCACGCCAAGAACTTCAGCATCGCCCACCGCCCCGGTGGCCGCTACCGTTCCACGCCCATATACGACGTGCTCTCGGCCCACCCCATCATCGGCACCGGCAAACAGCAAATCGCCCCGCAAAAAGCCCGCCTCGCTATGGCCGTGCGCGGCAACACCAACCACTACCTGATCGAAAAGATTCACCGCCGCCACTGGCTCGCCCAGGCCCAACACGTCGGCCTCGGCGCCGCCAGCGCAGAACGCCTGATTGAAGAAATCGTCGCTGGCGTGGATGTAGTAATCGATAAAGTCAGCCAACAATTGCCAGCCGCTTTTCCGCCAGACGTAGCCGAAACGATTCTCTCCGGCGTGCGCAATCAGGCGGCCCGACTGGTGGAATAGCGCGCTCCGGCAAAACTTCCGCCCAGGCGTAACCGGTAACCCTACGGCGTTCTTCCGTTCGCGCGCGCGATGACGAGAATTGCTCCCTGGACAAATCACCGACGGGAGCAAGAGCGATGGCAAGACGAAAGCAGGGCAAAGGGTCACGGCGCCCCCCACACGAGTGGGGAACCTTGTTGGCGAAATTCGACGACAGCGGCCTGGGCGTTGCCGCCTTCTGCCGACGGGAAGCGATCAGTGCGGCGAGCCTGTACCGCTGGCGCCGCCTGCTCGGCGAGGGTGGCGAAGTCGTCGGCCGGGAGACGGCGCCGACATTCGTCGATCTCGGTACGCTGAATTCGGTGGCGACACCCCGGCCACGGATCGATCTCAAGCTCGACCTCGGCGACGGCCTGATCCTGCATCTGGTACGCCACTGATGTTCTTCCCCGAAGGCCAAGTCCGGGTACATGTCTATGGCTGCCCGGTCGACATGCGCAAATCCTACGATGGTCTCTACGCCCTGACGCGCCAGGAACTCGGCCAGGACCCCCTGAATGGCCGGCTGTTCGTCTTCATCAACCGCCGCGCGACCCAGATGAAGGTGCTCTACTGGGACCGCACCGGCTTCTGCGTGTGGGCGAAGCGGCTCGAACAAGGACGATTCCTCTCCGACTGGCGCCGCGTTACCACCCGGGAAATGGACTGGACCGGACTCAAGCTCCTGCTCGAAGGCATCGAGGCGAAAGTCGTCAAGAAGCGCTACCGGCGGCCTTCTGGCGCCGATGCCTGCGGTATAATCAGGGGATGAGTTCGACGCCCACAAGCCGTGTGCCCAGCCTCGCCGAGGCCGCCACCTTCAGCCCGCACCAGGTCGTCGATCTGGTTGGTTCGCTGAGCCGGGAAGTCGACACCCTCAAGCATCAACTCGATTGGTTCAAGCGCCAGGTCTTCGGCCAGAAGAGCGAACGCCGCCTCATCGACGGGGCCCACGGCCAGATGAGTCTGGGCGAGGCCCTCGACGCGGCGCCGACGCCTTCGCCCCCGCCGCCCGAGCGCCCCGTCGCCGCCCATACCCGGCGAATGGCGGCGAAGAAACCCGACACCGGCGACGACAGCGTGCCCTTCTTCGACGAGACCAGGGTGCCGGTCGAAGTCATCGAACTGGCCGCGCCGGAAGCCGCGGGACTCGCTCCGGAAGACTTCGAGGTCATCGGCCACAAGGAGAGCTTCCGGCTCGCCCAGCGTCCGGGCAGCTATGTGGTGCTCAAGTACCGGCGGCCGGTCATCAAGCTCAAGGCGAGCCAGGCCATCGTCTGCCCGGGCGCGCCGGCCGGCGTCCTCGACGGCAGCCGCGCCGATGTGAGTTTCCTCGCCGGCCTCCTGCTCGACAAGTTCGCCTATCACCTGCCGTTCTACCGCCAGCACCAGCGTCTTGGCGACGCCGGCATCACCGTCAGCCGGCCGTGGCTGACCCAGATCGGGCAGCAGGCCATCGCGCTGCTCGAACCGATCTACGATGCGCAATTCGCCTCGATCCGCGCCTCCCGTGTCAAGGCCATGGACGAGACGCCGATCAAGGCCGGCCGCGCCGGACCCGGCAAGCTCAAGCCCGCGTACTTCTGGCCGGTCTATGGCCAGCTCGACGAAGTGTGCTTCCCGTTCTATGAGAGTCGCCGCATCGAGCACGTCGAAGAGGCGCTCGGCCTGACGCCGGTCGAGCGCGGCGTCCTGCTCAGCGACGGCTATACCGCGTACGCGCACTACACCAACAAGACCGGGCTCACCCACGCCCAATGCTGGGCCCACACCCGGCGCAAGCTGTTCGAGGCGCAGGGCGCCGAACCGGAAGCGGCGGCGCGCGGACTGGACTTCATCAGCGGCCTCTACGCGGTGGAAGCCCACATCCGAGACCAGAAGCTCAATGCGGCGAAGAAGCTCGACTATCGCCTGATGCACGCCAAGCCGATTGTCGACCAGTTCTTCGCCTGGGTGAACCAGCAGTTCGAGGCCCAGGGCCTGTTGCCGAGCAACCCGCTGACCAAGGCCCTGGCCTATGCCCGGGAGCGACGATTCGGGCTGGAGGTCTATCTGACCGACCCGGACGTGCCGATCGACACCAACCACCTGGAGCGCGCCCTACGGGCCATTCCGATGGGTCGGAAAAATTGGATGTTCTGTTGGACCGAGCTCGGGGCCAGACACGTCGGCATCATGCAAAGTCTGATCGTGACCTGCCGCCTGCACCAGATCGATCCCTACGACTATCTGGTCGATGTGCTCCAGCGTGTCGGCCAGCATCCGGCCAGTCAGGTCCACGAACTCACGCCACGGCTGTGGAAGCAGCGCTTCGCCGAAAATCCCCTCCGTTCCCCTTTGCATAGCCTTCAGGCGTAGGAAAGAACGCCCGGTAGTTACCGGTTAC
>Ga0268298_10001756_pt1 | contig 24805 bp, 22 predicted proteins | sample WWTPWeurt_MetaG_FD_194462 | JGI IMG/M metagenome (GOLD analysis project Ga0268298, IMG submission 194462) | Activated sludge microbial communities from WWTP in Nijmegen, Gelderland, Netherland - WWTP Weurt | ecosystem: Engineered > WWTP > Aerobic digester > Activated sludge | place...
CAACGGCCTCCGGTGCTACCACTGGCTTTTTATTCACTCCTTTGTGTTTTGACCGTTGCTTTTCTTTCTTTTCAATAACCATTCTGGTGAGTTGCTTTTCTGTTTTCACCACCACAGTTTTGTTTTTGCTTTCCTTCGCCTGCTGCACCATTTTCAGGGGTTGTTCGGATTTTATATTCAGCCAAAAAACTCCGGCCACCATAAGTATTGCTGCTGCACTGCTCCAATTCCATAAAGGTCTTTTACTTTTCCTGCCTTCAAGAGAAGCTTCAATCAGCTCCCACTTACCGGCCAGCGAAGGCTGGTAACCTTCAGGCAGGCTGTTGAGTGAATTTATTTTTTCCTGTATAATTTTATTCTCCAAGTTTTCCATAACTCCTCCATCCGTGTTGTTCAACCATTTTTTTTAGTCGTGCTTTTGCTTTTTGGTATTGTGTTTTGCTGGTGCTTTCAGTTATACCCAGCATTTCGGCAATCTCTTTGTGTGTGTACCCTTCCACCACAAACAGATTCAGAACGGTGCGGTATCCGGTGGGCAGTTGGGTAATAAGCTCAACCAATTCTTCGGCATGCATTTGCTGCAGTACATCGCTCTGGTCGGGAATCTCTGCAATGGTTTCCTCCGTCATCAGGTAAAAACTGTTTTTCTTACGTAACTCCATCAATGCCTCATTCACCACCATTTTTCTCACCCACATAAATAAACTGTGCTCTCCTGTAAATTCAAATTCTGATAAGCGCTGAAACATCCGCATCAATGCGCGCATGGTGCAATCCTCGGCTTCGGTATGCTGCGGAATATAGCGCTGACTTACTCTGAACATAGAAGCATACAGCATTTCAAAAAGTTCCCGCTGAGCCTTGCGGTCGCCTTTCTTACATAATTTCACAAATGCTGCTGTAAAATGTTTCATGTGCTTCAACTGCTAAAATGCAACCCGGGCATTAAAAGTTGCCTAAGGTAAAAAGAAAATTGAAAAACAATTCTAATTCGCTGAAAAACAGAGTCAGGTTTTAGCCCAAAGGTGGTCATGCGCCTCGGGCAAAAAGTGGCGGAAGCAGAATTTTTCCAATTCAGCCAACTCCTGTTTAGCCTCGTAATCGAAGTTGTTTTTTTGAGCCAGCGCCTTTTTGAGCGGTATAAACCGAAGCGATTTTTGCACAGGATTATAATGCAGATATAGCGGCAATACTTTTACACCGCTAATCATTTTATGGGGCTTACCCTGTTTTGTTCCTTTACTAAAAGTTAATTCGAGCATCACGGGCATATGGCACCAGGTAAAAATATCATACGCCACAAAATCGGCCAACGAGTAGATGGCAAACCCTTTTTTGTTTTCACCGGTATGCGGGTCGTTAAACGTTACCACCTCCATGGGTTGTGCATTGTGCGGATGACCTCCAAGAATAATATCGGCTCCGCACTCGTTAAATACCCTGTGAAATAACTCAACCGTGTGGGCCGATGGGTAGGCCTGATAAGCATTACCTGCATGCAGGGAGAGTACAATAAAATCAGCACCTCGTTTTCGTGCTGCAGCGCATTGCTTTTTTATAACCGACAGGTCGCACCCGGGTACGTTAAGCGGAAAGTGATTCACCAGCCAGGGTTTTCCAGCGGGAGTGGCGAGCTTATTTAGTGAATAAGTTGCGGCTATAAATGCAGTTTTAATTCCGTTACGTTCCATTACAGGAAAATCATCAACGGCATGTTCATTCATTGCTGCACCGCACCAGGCAATTTTATTCTCTTTTAAAAATTCCAGCGTTTGAAAAAGTCCTTTTTTGCCCATATCCATTGAGTGGTTATTAGCCACACTCAACACATCGTATCCTTTGTATTTTCCGTTTCCGTTAAAAATGCTGAACATTTCAGGTGAGCAGTTAAAATACATATCGTTCAGCATCACCTCGGGCACCAATTGCGCTTTTTTCGATTGTTTAAACGGTGTTTCCAGATTGGCAAAAACCAAATCGGCATTAAAAAACCAATCTCCTGTTTCGTCCCACAATTGCGCAGCCGATTGTTTATTCACAAGCCGATAAGGCATCAAGTCGCCTCCTGCATGCATGGTACACGAAGCATCTGCATTAAAACCGGTGTCGGTAAAATCTATTTTTTGTGAACGAAAATAAGCTTCGAGTCCTGAATTTTCGGTGGCTTCGGTATGTGGCTTTAAATAGTATTTATACCCCAGGTAAATGGCTCCGGCCTCGCCCATAGTGAATGGATTTTCTTCAAAATTTACCAATGGAAAACGCCAGTCCTTTTTCTTAAACAAATGTATCAGCCCAAATACTCCTTTGAGCAGCAGCACCACCCATTTTCCTTTACGGGTGAGGGTTCTTACCGGAAAAACGCCCATGATGAACAAGTGCTAAAATCATCAGGTGAAACAACAGCGCAAAACATACCCCAAAATACACCTCGTTCACTTCTTCCCAAAGTCCACTTTTACCCGCCCTGTATAATTTTATGGAATAAGTAAACGCAACACTCAGCAGCATTTGCCAAAACACCCATGAAGGTGCAATCTTAAAACGGGTGTACGAAAACAAAACCGGTATCAGCAGTCCGGCACATACGTAAGGAGTGAAATCAAAAAAAATGGCAACTACCGAACTGTCTTTGTACACCACACAAAGCAGCGCATTGGCCACACCCACCACCATTAGTGTAAAACGCGTGAGTTGCTTTATACTTAACGACAGGTATTTTTTATTGGCGTGCAATAAATCTTTTGAAATACTGATAGCCGAGGTAAACAAAAAGCTGTTGCCCGTTGAAATAATGGTGGCCAGCAACCCGGTAAAAAAAAGACCCATGAGTATAGGAGACAAAAATTGTTGTCCGGCTATAAGGTAAAGCTGAGATGAAGGGAACAGCGAGCCCGAATGCTGTAACAAACTTAAGGCATAAAGGGCTGCAGTGGCTGCCAAAAAATCAAACAGCGTCCAGCAAAGTACGCTTATCACCAATCCCTTTTGTGCTGTGGCTGGTTTATTAACCGAATAAATACGCTGGTGGTAATTGGGGTCGACCAATACTACCGCGGCAAATAAAAACCAGGAACCAATATACCAATACGACTGTGGTAAATGAAAGCGCAGTAAATCGGGATTAATGGTTTGAAACGGAGAAAGTCCGTAGGTAACAAACAGACTAATGACAATTGCTGCAAATCCTGCAAACATAAAAACAAACTGAAGCAAATCTGTTTTCACTACGGTTTTAAATCCGCCCTTTAAAATGTACCCGCCCGAAAAAAGGGTGGCCAGCACAATACACCAAACCATATTCCAGCCCCAGATAAAATGCAATACCTGAGCCGTCATGAGCAGATACATGGCCGGAGCCGTAATGAGTAAAATAAGCAGCGTTCCAATGGTGGCCACCCTGTTTCCGTAATGATGCCTGAGTAAATCCGACAAGGTTGTAAATTTTCCTTCCCTTGCTTTTTTGGCATAAAACAAGGCAAACACCAGCGAAAACAACGAATACGGAAGACTTAAAAACAGCCATGCCGAAACACCATGTTGCGCATACAGTTCACCTATTCCCAGCACCCAGCCATACATGGTTGATACAAGAGTAGCCACAAACGGAAAAAGGGTAACCTTGCGACCGGCAAGAATAAAGTCGGACGATGACTCGGGAGTTTTTTTTTGTACGAAGGCTATTAAAACCAGTACTAAAAAATAACCCACAATAATTAACTGAGCTGCGGCAGGCACGGGTGCAAATAAAAGCATGGATTGGGTTATTTATGAGTAAAAGTTTAGCCCAATGCAAAATTAATCCCAGGAGCAGGGCAAATTGTTTGTTTGATTTATAGCCCCTTACGGATAAGGGTGTGAAAATAACACCTCTGCATACAACCTCAGCACTCGTCCTGTGGTCTTTATCAGTAATTAACCTCACTTCATATTGAGTACCCGCGGCCAAACTTTAAGTGATGAGGAGTTGATTGTTCTTTGCCGGAACAATCAGGTTTCTGCACAAAATGAACTTTACAAACGTTTTGCCAGAAGGGTAATGGGTATTGCCATGCGCTATAGCCGCAACCGCGAGGATGCCCAGGACATTGTTCAGGATAGTTTTGTGAAAATTTTTCTTGGCCTTAAAAACTTTAAGGGCGATGGCTCTTTTGAGGGATGGATAAAACGCATTGCGGTAAACACAGCCATCAATCATATTCAAAAACAGATGAAGTTTAGCAATGAAACAGATATTGATGCGGCTTCGGAACTGATATACGATAACCAGATTATAAAAAATATATCGGCCAACGAACTCATTGGTTTGGTACAGGCCATGCCCGATGGATTTCGCACCGTGTTTAATCTGTTCGTAATTGAGGGTTATCCTCATCAGGAAATAGGCGAAATGCTGGGTATTTCAGAAGGAACATCCAAATCACAATTAGCCAGAGCCCGCCAGCACCTGGCCAATAAAATTAAATCGAAAAAGTTAGATTATAATGAATAGCAATATGCAAAATCAGTTTGATGAACTCCTTCATCAGAAGTTGTACGACTTCTGTGATGATCCTGATGAAGGGCTGATTGATAAAATACATCAGAAAAAAGACCGGGTCATCCGCCTGTACCGATTAATTCCAATTATTTTATCGGTAGTAGCCATTACCCTGGCCGGCATTTGGTTTTCATCTTCTGAAAACGACCGGAAAAATTTAATGCCTGCTTTTGAAAGCAAACCCGCCTTTGCTCCCCAATCTTCCGTTTATTCGGCCAAACCCGTTTCCCGTTCAGGTGCCCGCTTCATAGCCACCGGCAATGCTGCGGCTTCTGTTGCCTCATCACAAGCAGCAGCCGTTACCAATAACAACAATAGGGTTGTTTTAATGGAAGATGCTATACCTGCCGCTACGCAAAAAAACCTGATACCCGACCGTGTTTCTTCTTCAGAAATTACCGGCTGCGAAGCCAGTTTTGATTTTTACACTTCCTACACCGGAGAGTTATTCTTTATCAACTCAAGCAGTATGAATAATAACACATCGGTTCACTGGGATTTTGGTGATGGTAACGGAAGCGATGAACTCAATCCTTCGCATCAATACCAGAAACCTGCCGGATACGTTGTGCAGCTTGCATTATATGTAAGCGGCAAACCTGCCTGTAATTTGAGCAAGGTAATTCAATACACCTCTTCGCCAGTTGGCACAGGTAAAATCATTAAAGGAACTGTGTTTGAAGAATTGTTTATTTCAAAAGACGCCATTGTTTCCTTGTACAAGCAAACAACATCGGGTGATAAATACGAACTGTATTCACTGCACAAAACCGATGCTTCGGGCAATTATATGTTCACTCATCTTCCGGATGGAAAATATGTGGTACTTGCCGAGAAAAACGGCACTTCGCGTTTTGTGCCTACCTGGTACGGAAACGTAACGCTGAACGAAGATGCCGACCGCATAGTGCTTGACGACCGCGACCGGCACAGCAATCGGTTGTTCGATATTCATTTACAACAAGTGCATCTTTCCGACCCGCTGGATATGACTGCCTCTTCAACCCGTGTTGATACTGGTGGTGCTTATGTAACACTTGTTGACAGATACAACAATGTGGTGGGTACATTTAAAACGGATATTTACGGCAACCTGATAAGCGGGCAAACCGAAATTCCTCCGGGATATTATAAAGTAATTAATCCGGCAACCTCTAAAGAATCAACTATTGAAATTGGTTCCGGAAATTCAGGTACCATTAATCATTACAGTGATTTGGTTACTGATAAAACACGCGATGAGTCAAAACCACTGATGCCTGCCGACCCGCTGGTAATAATGCCAAACCCTGCCGTGAGCGATATACGGTTTGAAATAAAACTCGACACCTATCAGCAGGTGGTGGTGCGCATTATAAATGCCAACGGAATTGAGGTATACAACGAAACCACTAGTGGTGAACCGGGTGCCAACAAGTTTAATATTGTTGTCAGCTCATTTAAGCCGGGAGTGTATTACGTAATGGTAAAAAAAGGACAGGGTGCTCCCGTTATTAGTCAGTTGATAAAAGCTAATTAGGCAGGAATTACTTTTTTGTAAATCTTCCGTGCCCCGACCGTGAGCCTTTGAAGCTTTTTTTCCCAGCGGATGGTGGTTTTATCTTGGGGTTATAAACAGGTGCTTCGCCCAGTTTGGCAGGGAGCGGCTCTTTTTTAACCTCATACCCTATCAACCTTTCTATCTGGTGAAAACGGAACTGATCTCTGGGGCTGATAATGGTGATAGCTGTTCCTTTAGCATCGGCCCGGGCGGTGCGGCCCACACGATGCACATAATCTTCGGGGTCGGGTGGTGCATCAAAATTAATCACCAGTCCAATACCATCCACATCTATTCCTCTCGATAAAATATCGGTGCCGATTAAAATGCGTAATTCCTTATTCCGAAACTGCCGCATAATTATTTCGCGCTCCTGCTGTTCCAAATCAGAGTGAAATGCCTTGCAGGGCAATTTTGATCTGCGCAGCAACACGTCCAGTTGTTTTACTTTCTCCTTGGTAGAGGCAAAAATAATCACCGAGTCGGCTTCGCTGTGTGCCAGTATGTGCTTAAGCAATCCTTCTTTTTGCTCTTCGTAGGCCGAATAAGCTAATTGGGTAATTCCTTCGGCCGGTTTTGAAATGGCTATGCTTATTTCTTTCGGATCTCTCAAAATACGCGAGGCCATTTGTCTTATTTTGGGTGGCATGGTAGCCGAGAACAATAATGTTTGCCGTTCGGCAGGCAGGTAACTCACAATGCGCATAATGTCTTCGTAAAATCCCATGTCAAGCATGCGGTCGGCTTCATCCAGAATTAAATGTTTAATCGCACTTAAATCAATATGCCTGGTAGTGATGAGCGAAATTAAACGGCCCGGTGTAGCTACCGCAATATCGGCACCTTTCATCATGGCCTTTTTTTGTTGCTCCCAGGCGTTGCCGTCACCTCCACCGTAAATAGCGATGGAATTAATGCCTGTATGATAAGCCAGTCCTTCTATTTGCTGATCGATTTGAAGAGCCAGTTCCCTGGTTGGTGCTATGATGAGTGTACTTAATTCGCGGTAGTCGTGGTACAAAATATTGTCGAGCACCGGCAACACATAGGCCGCAGTTTTACCTGTACCTGTTTGTGCACAGGCTACCAAATCACACCCGTCCATTACTAGTGGAATAGCCTGCTGCTGAATTGGGGTGGGCGAATCAAAACCCATATCGGCAAGGCCGAGTACTACCGAGGGTTGAAAATGAAAATCAGAAAATGTCAATGATTAAAAAAATAAGACCCGCAAGATAAGGGAAAACCCTTTACCATGCACAGTAACCGCCTCTGCTCTGTTTTCAAACCACATTTTGCGGCACGAATCCGCTACCTTCGCGGCTGTGAACACCACCCTTAAGGTACATTTATCCCTGCTCACAGTTTCGGCACTTTATGCAGCCACATTTACCATTGCCAAGGAGGTAATGAACGGCTATGTGCAGCCATCGGCCTTTATTCTTATTCGGGTGGCAGCGGCTGCATTGCTGTTTTTTATTGCGCACTCCCTATTTGTACGCGATAAAAAAGTAGAAGATAAAAAAGATTTTATTCGCCTGTTTGTGTGCAGCATGTTTGGAGTGGGTTTCAATATGCTACTGTTTTTTAACGGGCTCCACCTCACCTCGCCAATTAACGGGGCGGTGCTTATGACCTGTTCGCCCATTTTTGTGGTGGTATTTGCCGCTTTGTTACTTCGCGAAGAAATTACCGCTGCCAAAGGGTTTGGTATTATGCTGGCCGCAGCTGGAGCCGCCTTACTTATTGGTGGTCGCGAACTTAATTTCTCCTCGTCCACCGCAAGGGGCGATTTGATGGTGGCCGTTAATGCAATTATCTATTCCTTTTACTTAGTTTACTCAAAACCATTGCTGCTAAAATACAAACCTGTTACCGTTAGCAAGTGGACCTTTTTATTCGGAACCCTTATTGTTTTACCGTTCGGGTGGCAGGAGTTTGAACAAATTCAATGGGCCGTTATGCCTGTAAAAGTTTACTGGCAATTGGCCTTCGTGGTTGTGGGAACCACGTTTCTCACCTACCTGCTCAACTCATGGGCACTGCGCTACGCAACTCCCGCGCTGGTGGGTTCGTATATCTACCTGCAACCTGTTCTGGCTACGCTTATTGCAGTGCTTTCGCAAAAGGATATGCTTACCATAGCAAAGTTTAGTTACACATTATTGATATTTGCCGGAGTGTATCTGGTAAGTAAACCAACAAAACAACATGCTTAGATCAATGACAGGCTTTGGACAAGCCACCGGTGATTTCGAAAAATTTAATGTGAAGGCCGAAATAAAAGCGCTTAACGGAAAATTTTTGGAAATAAACCTGCGTACCCCAAAAATTATTCTGAACAAAGAGGCCGAACTGCGTACCACTTTTGGTAAACTGTTTGAGCGTGGTACGGTAACCCTTTCGGTAAATCTGGAGTTTAAAAACCCCGGTGATTTATTACAGCCCATAAACAAAGAAGTGGTTAATTTTTACCTCGAAGAAATTCATCTGATTGAAAACAAACTAAGCATACCCAAAGGCTCCCTCACTGGCTCCCTCTTTAATATCCCCAATGCCCTTCAATCAACCGAAAAAGAACTGAGCGAAGGCGAATGGAAAGAAATACTGAGTGTGCTAATGAAAGCCTGGGAGGCTTTTGAATTATTCAGAAAACAGGAAGGCGCACTTACCGAAAAAGAAATTTGTACTATGGTAAATCGCATCAATGCGCTTTGTGACGAGGTAGAAGCCCTGGAACCCGAACGTATGAAAGGTGTGCGCGACCGCATACAGGGTGATTTGGAAAATATGCTGGCCAAAGACCAGATTGACGCCAACCGTCTGGAGCAGGAGCTTATTTACTATATTGAAAAAATGGATATTGCCGAAGAAAAACTGAGGCTTAAAAATCATTGTGATTATTTTTTGCAAACCATTAACGAAAACTCAACCGGTAAAAAACTTGGTTTCATTGCTCAGGAAATGGGCCGTGAAATAAACACCATGGGCGCTAAAGCCAACTTTTTCCCTATACAGAAAAAAATTGTAGAGATGAAAGACGAGCTGGAAAAAATAAAAGAACAATTGAATAATGTGGTATGAGCACAGGTAAGGTCATCATTTTTTCGGCTCCATCGGGTTCGGGCAAAACCACCATTGTAAAACATTTGCTCCATAACAACAGCAATCTTGCCTTTTCGGTTTCGGCCACCACGCGCCAGCCGCGCCCCGGTGAGGTTAACGGAAAAGATTATTATTTTCTCACCAATACAAATTTTTTACAGCGCGTACAAAACAACGAATTTGCCGAATACGAAGAAGTGTACCCGGGCACCTATTACGGCACCCTGCACAGCGAAGTAGAACGCATTTGGGCCATGGGAAAAGTTGTTGTTTTTGATGTGGATGTAGTGGGCGGATTAAACTTAAAACGCATCTGGGGCAACCATGCTCTGGCAGTATTTGTTAAGTCTCCTTCTATTGCTGTTTTGCAAAACCGGTTAAGAGCCCGCGCTACCGAAACCGAGCAAGATTTAGAAAAACGAATTCACAAAGCATTATCCGAATTGCAGTTTGAACCACGGTTTGATGTAGTGCTTATAAACGACCGGTTAGAGGAAACGTTTGAAAAAGCACAGCAACTCCTTCAGGATTTTTTAACTACAGCCCCTTTGTAATTGTTATGCATATAGGTCTATTTTTCGGCTCATTTAATCCGCCACACACCGGCCACCTGGTTATTGCCAGCCATATGATTGAATACAGCGATATTGAAAAAATATGGTTCATGGTATCGCCACATAATCCGCTAAAAGTAAAAGGCGATTTACTTGATGCATCGGCCCGTCTGCAATTGGTGCAGCATGCCGTGGCGCACGATCCGCGTTTTGAAGCATCGGATTTTGAGTTTAATCTGGAGCGGCCCTCGTACACCATTAATACCATGCGGCAACTTGCCCAAAAATATCCCGAACACCGGTTTACTCTGATAATGGGTGGCGACAACCTGCACTCGCTTCACCTGTGGAAAGACTACGAAACCCTGCTCGACACCTACCGTATTTTTGTGTACCGCAGAGAAGGTTTTGACAATGCCGAACTGGCCGACCATCCAAACGTGGTGGTGTTTGATGTTCCGCTGCTCAATATCTCATCTACCTTCATTCGCAAGGCCGTGAAAAAAGGAAAATCCATCCGTTACTTAGTGCCACAGGTGGTTGAAGAACAAATTACATTAAATAAGTATTACCAATAATGTCGCTTACCATACGCCAGGCAAACGCTCAGGATGCAGACGCATTATCGCAACTGGGTGCTACTACTTTTTACGATACCTTTCATACGTTTCACACTGATGACGACATGAAAAAGTATATAGCCCATGCCTACAATATCGACAAGATAAGTGCTTGCCTAACCAACCCCGGCATCATGTATTACCTAGCCGAAAATAACGGCCTGCCGGTGGGCTATATAAAGCTTATTAAAAATGTGCAGCCCCCCGAGTTGCCTGAAGGTCGTGTAGCCGAATTGGAAAAAATTTATGTGCTGAAAGAATACCTTGGAACCGGTATTGGAAAAAAACTTATGCAACAGGCTATTGTTGCCATTGTGCAGGAAAATTTCGACTGGCTGTTTTTGGGCGTGTGGCAGGAAAACCAGCGGGCACTTGATTTTTATAAAGGCTTTGGATGGGAAATTTGCGGTATCAGGCAATTTAAACTTGGCGATACCATTTGCGATGATTACGTACTTAAACTGAAATTGGGCTAATTCATTTGTCTTACCGCTTCCCGCAATTAGATTTTTTGTTTTCCCCTTTACGTATCTCTTTGCAAGTGGGATTGTGTGACCGAGAAAGAGAAAGCACAAATTTCTTTTACCTTTTCAAAATTTTAAAATAAACAGGTATTGAGTTTAGCTCTGCCTGCACTACATAAAATCCGGGTGGTAGTGTACAGAGTGAAATGGTTTGGAGAGCCCGGTTTTTTAAAGAGGTTTCCAACACTTTTTTTCCGCTCATATCCATCACGGTAAAAACTCCTGTAGTAAGCTGCGGGTTGCTTATTTCAACCGAAACATTATCGGTAACAATGGTAGGATATAATTGAATTCGTTTTTTAAGTTCAGCCTGAGTTGGGCTTATTCCGTTGTACGTTTTCAGCAAGGAATCGGCACGGCAGGCATCGGGCACTCCGTAACCGTAAAAATTATCGGGGTTGTTTAAATGATTTGCGCTTACGGTAATGGCGCGCATAATTTCCCAGCCGCTTCGTTGCGGATTGGCTTGCTTAAGGCAGGCGGCCAACCCGGCAATGAGCGGAGACGAAAGCGAAGTGCCGCTGGTAAATGTAATATATCCGGCATCGCTTATGCAGGCCGCATTAGCACCCATAGCCGTTACATCGGGTTTTATTTTTCCGGTAGCGGTTGGCCCTACTGACGACATGCTGTGGTATTGTTTATTGGCATCAACACTGCCCACACATAAAATAGAGTCGGCATCGCAAGGAGCACAAATAGTAGTTGCTTTAGCCGAGCCTTCGTTGCCGGCACTGTTCACCACTATCATTCCCTTGGCAGCTGCCCAGCGTGCGGCATTAGTAATAATGGCTGTTTTGCCATCCATTTGTGCATCGGTGTAGTCGCCTTCGCCCGGGGCAAATGTGCGGTAGCTTAACGAAGAGTTGATGATATCTACTCCCAGCGAGTCGGCCCACTCGGCAGCGGCCAGCCAGTTTAATTCTTCCTGATGCACATCGTTGGCATTATTTATTTCGGTAACGGCAAAAGCAAAATCGGCACCGGGAGCTGCGCCTGTGAATGTGTCGGGCCACAAAGCGCCTACCGTTGAAAACACCAGCGAACCGTGGTAATGATTGGTGAATGCGTTTTTATCGGGATTCACAAAATTTCGGTTGGCCACAAAACGGTTTTGCGTACGGGCCGAATCATAAGCCCTGATGGTATCAATACCCGAAAAGCCAATATCAAAAAATGCCACAAACACTCCGCGCCCGGTAAATCCGTTTTGATGCAGGCACATCAGATTAAGCATATTGTTTTGCGTAGCTGCACCGCCAAAACCCGTGGTAGTAAGCTGCGGGTTAGCTTCGGTTCTGATATTGGCCACTTCACTTTGAAACGGCTGTACCGATTGAATAAACGGAAATATTTGCAGCAACTGCGCAGCCGATAACGAAGTAGTAACATGTACCATATTTAACCAGCGCGAGGCAAGGTGCACCACCACCGCTTGTTGCTGCATAGCCTCCACATAAGCGGTATTCACAGGCAAATCGGTTTCAGAAAAAGCAATGCCCCGTTGTTTGTGTTTGATTATGGCCAGGGGAGAAAGTGCAGCGGCTACACTTTTTTCAGATACAGCAGTGCCCTTGTTTTTTAAAAATAAAAGGTATTGATTGTTTTGAGCAGTTGCGTGCAGGGCTATAAGCAGCAGGGCAGGGATAAAAAATTTTCGTATAAACATATCACTAATCAAGTCCAAAGTTACGCAATAAGAGTTGCATGATGTATGTTTGAAAAAGTAAAACGCAGGTAAAAAATGAAAATCATTTCCTACAATGTAAACGGAATACGCTCGGCCATGAGCAAGGGACTGGTAAACTGGATGCAGCGCGAAAGTGCAGATGTGTATTGCTTTCAGGAAACCAAAGCTTCGCCCGAACAGGTAGATTTAATGCTGTTTGATTTAATAGGCTACAAAACCTGGTGGTTTTCGGCCGAGAAAAAAGGATATAGCGGAGTAGCCATTATTTCGCGTAAGCAGCCCGACCATATTGAATACGGATTTAATCATCCCGAATACGATAAAGAGGGTCGTATTATTCGGGCCGATTTTGGTGACCTTTCGGTTATTAGTGTATACATTCCTTCGGGGTCGAGCGGAGAAGAACGGCAGGCATACAAAATGAAGTGGCTCACTTTTTTTGAAAACTATATCGGCCAGCTAAAAAAGAGCAGACCCAACCTGATAATAGGGGGTGATTACAATATTTGCCGCGAGGCCATTGATATTCACGATCCGGTTGGAAATAAAAACAGTTCAGGCTTTTTGCCCGAAGAGCGGGCGTGGTTTGCACAGTTTATCGAACAACAGGGAATGGTGGATTCATTTCGCGAATTACATAAAGAACCGCATCGTTACTCCTGGTGGACTTTTCGTGCTGCTGCACGCTCGCGCAATAAAGGGTGGCGCATTGATTACAATTTGCTCAGCGGTTTGTTGCCCGCCAAACTGGAAGATGCCGATATTTACCAGTCGGTGATGCACTCGGACCACTGCCCCGTGATGGTAAAATTGAAGTTATAACGGAGAACTTGAAATATGCATTTGTACCCCGTTTCGGGCTACATAATATTTTTTAAGGGCATACCTTGCAGGTCCGCCAAAAACAAAACCATCTAGGCTGTACTTAGAGTTGCAGCAGGGTATCCACACCGAGTTTTTATAGCTGCCGCATTGCAAAAAAGCCTCCGAATTATCCATGCTTACTATGGAGCACGAGTCGTACACGTTGTAGGTGCAATTGCGATCAAAGGCCACCACCTCGTCAAGTCCATTGTGGTAAATAAATATTCCGCGGTTCCCTCCTGGATAATAAGCCCATCCGCCAATAATATTGAGTTGCTGGTATTGCGGCAACGTGGTGTTTATGTACACATCTACCAGTACATCGGGCACAGGGCTGCTTATTCCGGTTTTGTCTTTGCAGGTAGTAAATAGCAAAACCGTAAAGATTAAACTAATTTTATTCATACGTATAAAACCCTTTCCCCGTTTTGCGCCCCCAGTGGCCGGCATCTACTTTTTGCTGCTGCAGCCTGCTGGGCCTGAATTTTCCATCCTGATGAAAGAGGTGATAAATGGAATTGGTCACCGAAAAATTGGTGTCCACTCCTATCAGATCCATCAATCTAAAAGGACCCAGTTTAAAACCCGATGCCTCGGCCAGGTCGTCAATAGTTTCAATGGGTGCTATATTTTCTTCAGCAAGTTTTAATCCTTCCACATAATAATGGCGGGCCACTCGGTTTACAATAAATCCCGGAGCATCTTTAGCCATCACCGCTGTTTTGCCTACTTTAGTTATCAGGCTTTTTACCGTTTCGGCCACGGCTTCGCTGGTTTGCACCCCCGATATAATTTCCACCAGTTTCATAATATGAGCGGGATTAAAAAAGTGAATTCCCACCACGCGCTCGGGATGTGGCACTCCGGCTGCAATTTGTGTTACAGGAATAGAAGAAGTGTTGGTGGCTAAAATGGTTTCAGGCGGATTGATGGAAGCAATTTCTGAAAACAATTTGCATTTAATATCCAGCCGCTCCACTACCGCTTCAATCACCAGTTCGGCTTTAAGCAGGTTAAAATTGTTGGTAACTGTAATTCGTTTTTGCGTTTCGAGAAATCCGGCCTCGCTTAGTTTCCCTTTTTCCACGGCCCCTTTCAGGTTTTTTTCAATTACCGTTTTTGCTTTTTCCAGTGCCTCTATCTGAATATCGTAGAGCACCACATTGTATCCTTCGGTAGCAAAAACCTGAGCAATTCCGGCACCCATTGTTCCTGATCCGAGGACAGCTACGTGTTGAATGTTGATCATACGTCAACAAATTTACTTGAAAAAACTGACAGGACGCGTATTTTCGGACATTCAACTTATGCGCCTTACAAAAAGCGGGTTATTGTTTTTAGGAATTCTCGTGCTGTTGTCATGCAAACAACATAAGGGAGAGTTGCAGCGGTCGCGATCCAAAGGAAAAACCAAAGTAAAAAGCGTGCCTAAAGAAAAACAGCCCAAGGACGACTGGCGCCTGGAGTGGTCGGAAGGGTTTGAGCGCATTGATGCCGGGTTGTGGACAAAACGCGACTGGTTTAAAGGCGAAGGAAGCACCGGATTTAATCCGATAAATGCCGAAACCGATGAAGGCCACCTGATGCTTACCCTGAATGCCGAACCTTATAATGATAAACCCATTTCGGGGGCCGAAATATACAGTACGCGCGAAGTAGCTTTTGGCAAACTGGAAGTGAAAATGCGGGTGCCTAAAGGCAAGGGAATTGCCTGCTCTATGGTTACCACCTCACTTGCGGGGGCCGAAAAAAAACCACACGATGAAGTAAGTATTCAGTTTAAGGGCTCGGAAACGCGTAGTGTGTTTTTCAATTATTTTAAACGGAAAGAACAACCGCTCAACGGCAACAGTTACTTTTTACCTTTTGATGCATCAGATGGGTTTCATATATATTCCATTGAACGAAGTCATCGATACATCAGGTGGTATATTGATGGCAAACTTTATTACCAAACCTATGAAGGCATTCCAGGCTCGGCTCACCGTATTATGTTCAGTATCTGGAGCTCTTCGGACGAGGCAGCAATTAAAAACATGCCTGCTGTTTTGTTTGTTGACTATATAAAATACTTTACCCGCAACCATTAATCGAACAATTAAAGGGGAGTACCCCTGATTTTTGATAAGTTTGCGTTTTACCTTACGATTACTTTGATTAAAAAAATTATTATTTATTCGGGCTTTGTAGTGTTGTTTGGCTGGTGGATATACCGGAAACTGTATCATCCCGATGAAACAGGCATTTACAACGTAAAACAAAGCGATATTGTTCTGTTCGACACTATAAGCGGACCACAGGAAGATTTGCGTATTCCACTGGAAGTGGTTACCCAATGGACCCATTTTGCCAAAGGCTCCACCAGCAGGGTGGCTATATTGCTCACCGACACCAATTCGAGCTGGTTGGCGCTGGTTCACGGATTTAAGTCGGCCGGGATTCCATTTTTGGTTACGCAAAACTATAAGGCAGCATTAAAACACCAGATGGTGGTTGTTTATCCATCCCTCTCGGGAAAATATTTAAATGCCGAGGCACTTCGTTCTATGGCCGAGTTTCCGCGAAATGGGGGGATTTTGGTTGCTTTTAATGGAATCAGTGAAGGAATAAGCGAAGTATTCGGGTTTAAAAAGTCGGCACCACAGTATAAAAGCTTCGAATTAAGGTTTGAGCGCACTGTAACCGAAAATTCGCATATGGGAAACGCCAGCAACTGGATCATTCGATTGGGAAACAAAGATGCGGGCGTTGATCCGATAGCAACCACAAGTTACATTGGTGCTATAGATAAACCATTGGCTTATTATGAAGACAATTCGGCAGCCATAACAGTAAAGCCATATGCGGCAGGAAAATCATACGCCATTGGGCTTGATTTAGGATATTTTTTACATCGCGCTTATAACAATATAAGACAAGACATATGGGTAAGTAACCCTGGACAAATTTCGCCAACGGCCGATGTGCTTATGAACTTACTTAAAAACATTTACCGCCAAAATTGCAGCAGGGCAATAACTATTTCTCCCATCCCCGAAAACAAAAAACTTTCAGTGATATTTACGCATAATGTCAGTTCTGCGAAACAATTTTTTAATGCCCTGCACTTTGCCAATTTTGAGCATGGTCAGAAAATAAAAACCACCTATTTCATGCAGGCAAAATATATCAACGATTTTACAGGCGCTGCCTTTATTACTCCGGCAAATGCAAAATACCTAAGAAAAATGGTGGAGTGGGGAATGGAAATAGGAAGCCAAACGGTAACAGCCTCCAACAAATTTATTTACCTGGGTACCGGAAACGGAAAAGAAACATACCCCAACTATCTTCCATATGTGTATGACGATAAAAAAGTGTACAATGCCACCATTACTGGCGAATTGCGCGTAAGTAAGTTTTTACTAGAAAAGGTTGCCGGTATTCCGGTTAATAGTTTTCGTACGGCCGCTTATTTGGTGCCACAAAATTTACCCCAATTGCTAAAAGGAAGCAAGTATCAGTACAGTTCTTCATCTACCATTAACCGAACCTACACGCATCGACCTTTTCCTCTCAATTATGGATACGATAATTTTTCAGAAACCGGGCTATTTGAATTTCCTGTAACCATCAACGATGAATTTTCAGCCGGGCAACTTAAGGAACATTTGGGCAAAGCTATTGAGATGGCGTATGAGCTAACCAATTTTCAGGGCAATATGCTCATTTCGCTTACTCCCGACACGCTTGCGAAACTTGATTTTGAAAAAGACCTGCTCGAGTCGGTGAAAGATTTTTCGTGGGTGGGTTCACTAAGTGATTATGCCGCGTTTTGGAAAGCACGCGACAGGGTTGAGATTGATATGCTGGGTGACACCCTGCTTGAGATAAATGCGCCCCTTGCTATAACCGGGCTCACTATTCAATTGCCTGAAGGATGGCAAATGTACAATTATGAACCCGTTGATCTTCCCGTTGATCAATATGATGATAAATTGTGGTTCTATAATTTAAAGGGGAAGGCAAGAATTTACCTCACCCGTAAAACATTATAACAATTTAATAATTATTGCATAAAATTCAGCCAACAATCACACTCTAGTTTTGCTCCTGTATTGATTAAATACAGTCTTTAGTGACAAAACGAAAAGTTCAGGTAGTGGTTGTTTCGGATGTTCATTTAGGAACATATGGCTGCCACGCCCGGGAACTTAACAACTATCTGAAATCAATTGTACCGGAAATACTGGTACTTAATGGAGACATTATTGATATTTGGCAGTTCAGCAAATACTACTGGCCCGATTCTCATATGAAGGTGGTGCAACGGGTTTTTAAAATGCTGGCCAATGGCACAAAAGTGTATTACCTCACGGGAAATCACGATGAGATGATCCGTAAGTTTGGTGAGTTCAAAATTGGAAATCTTGAAATTGACAACAAGCTAAAACTGGAACTGGACGGAAAAACAGCCTGGATTTTTCACGGGGATATTTTTGACATTACCATGAAACATTCTAAATGGCTTGCAAAGCTAGGAGCCGTTGGGTACGACTCTTTAATTCTGCTTAATCGTTTTGTTAATTTTATTTTCATTGCCTTTGGGAGAGGTAAGATTTCCCTATCAAAAAGGATTAAAAACAGCGTAAAGGGGGCGGTAAAGTTTATCAGCGACTTTGAGCAAAGTGCCACTGAAATTGCCATTGACAAGGGGTTTGATTTTGTGGTTTGCGGCCACATACATCAACCTGAAATGAGAGTTTATAACAACAACAAAGGCTCTATCTTGTACCTGAACTCTGGTGATTGGGTAGAAAACCTTACTTCTCTTGAATACAACAATGGTGACTGGAAGCTTTTTTCCTATCAAAACGACTTTATTGAAACCGAAGAACGCGTTGACGACAAAGAAAAACTGATAATTCCTTCAATAGCCAACCTGTATGAACATATTATTCGCCATACAAGCAACGGGTAATGGGCACTTAAGCAGGGCCCGTGAGTTCATTCCATATCTAAGACAGTATGGTTCTGTAGATTTACTTGTGAGCGGAACGCAGTCAGATGTTCACCTCCCTTATTTGATAAAATACAAAAAGCACGGTATTAGTTTTACATTTGGAAAAGGAGGAGGTATTGATATCGCTGACACCATAAAACAATTAAAGCCATTTACCTTTTTCAAAGATGTTTGTTCCTTTCCGGTTCAAAATTACGACTTGGTTATAAACGATTTTGAACCCGTAACAGCCTGGGCTTGCCACATCAAACAAAAAACCTGTGTGGCTCTTAGTCATCAGTCGGCATACCTTAGTAAAAAGGTACCCCGACCCAAGAAAAAAAACCCTCTTGCCGAGGCTATATTGAAACATTATGCACCATGCTCCCATGCCATAAGTTTTCATTTTAGCCCTTTTGACAGCTTTATTCACACTCCCGTAATAAGATCTGATATACGAAACAGGGAGGTAAGCAACCAAGGGCATATTACTGTTTATCTCCCGGCCCATAGCGATACCCTGCTTGTTAAAAACCTTACCCGTATTAAAGATGTTAAATGGGAGGTTTTTTCAAAACACAGCAATAAAGGACACCGGATTCAAAATGTTTTGATCTCTCCCATAAATAATGAGGCGTTCACAAAAAGTATGGCCTCATCAAACGGACTATTGACCGCTGGAGGTTTTGAAGGCCCTGCCGAAGCCCTTTTTCTTGGCAAAAAAGTATTGTCAATACCCATGCAAGGGCAATACGAGCAGCAATGCAATGGTGAAGCGCTAAAAAAAATGGGTGTGGAGGTTGTTGATAAAATAGATCAATATTTTACCTATAGGTTGTTAAACTGGCTGGAAAACAAAAGAGCAATAACAATAAACTATCCGGATGAAACTGCCCAGATAGTAGAACAACTCATGGACGGGAAAAAGGCCCCGAGCAGCAACCATAATGAGTTAATCTTACAGTTAAACCATAGCTAGAAAAATACGAATTAAATTTACCAGAGTTGCTTTGGGTGCGTGTTTATTTAAACATTTATAACCCGAATAAGCCCTTTCACAAAACAGCAAATAAAAACTAATTCACTCTTCCCAGTTTATACAGGCTTTTTATGATAATATTCAGATCCCGCTCTACTGAGTATTCTTTGGCATATATAAAGTTGAGTTTTTCGGTAGTAACTACATCAATACGGGTGTTTTTTAATTCATCGAGCGGTGAGAGAATACCCGATTTTATTTTAGGCAGTTTGGGTTCACCGCCTGTGCGGGCATAGCCCACCCAGGTGTTTTTTCCAAGTAGCACATGCAGCAGGTTTCGTACATAATGTACCGGATTATTAAACAGCATAAGCACCGGGGAAAGACCAATGAAAACAAGACTGAGCACAATATCGAGTATGCGCTTGTTTCGCAGCGATTGTTCTTTACTTAAAGATAAGCTTATATCAATGGAGTAAAAATCACCGGGAGCATCTTTCGAATCGCTTCCTATAATGAACAAGCTTTCTTCGGGAACTATTTTAAAATGTACTTCCTGCTGCCTGATGGAGGTCATCCATTCAATAATGCGGTGGGCGGGCAAATTTTTTGAACAGAAAATAATTTCATCTACATGAAAAATGCTGATGATTTCATTTAGCTCGTTTACATTTCCCAGGTAAAAATTGTTGTTGAGTGGCTTTTCCTCTATGCCTGCAAAACCCACAAATCTGGTACGTGCCCCCGAGCGTTCCAGCAAATTCAGTACCCGGTCGGCCTCTTCTCCATCGCCTACAATAATGGTTTTGCGGGAGTGGCTCTCACCAAAATTTAAACTTTTAAACCGGATAAAATGAATAAGTGTGCGATAGAATGTAAGCGCAAGGGCAGCCCATCCTGTTCCCAGCAAAATAAGGGCGCGGGAATTGCGCATGTTTTCAGGCAAAAACGCATAGAGAAAAGCAATCACCATGGTGCCCGAAAAAATACCCCTGAGTATTTTTTGAGGCGTATTTTCTTTGCTGTAAACTCCGTGCAGATAGCAACTGAACACCCAAATGAGGGCATATGCCGGTACATACAATAGCATCAGCTCGGGGCCATATTCGCCTCCCAGCACGTAACGGTGGTTTCGTTCCCAGTACTCTTTTATGTAATACATTCCTGCCGTAATCAGTGCAGCATCAAGCAGCGGTATAGCCATAGCCTTTGCAAAACGGGAACACAGCGCAAAGGCCGCTCTCAGGTAAATGGCTATATGAATAAGAAAACTAAAGGAAGAAGCCAGCGAACGCGAATAATGTTTACGTGCAAAAATGACCATCGCATTGTAAAACACAAACACATAGTTTACGCTGGTTTTTTTAGTGCTCTCGCCCTTGTAATGTATAATGGTGGTTTCGGGAAAATAGTAATTTTTATATCCGGCTTTGGTAATGCGGTACGACAGGTCAATGTCTTCTCCGTACATAAAAAAAGTTTCGTCAAGCAGCCCTGTTTCGTCAAGTGCTTTTTTGCGCAGCATCATAAATGCTCCGGCCAGCACATCTACTGCATGGGTTTCGTTTTCGCTTAGGTAACCCAAATGGTAGCGCCCGAATTTGTGCGAGCGGGGAAACAGTTTTGATAACCCGAATATCTTATAAAATGCTACTTTTGGGGTAGGTAATCCGCGTTTTGATTCGGGCAAAAAATTTCCTTTTCCGTCAATCATTTTTACGCCCACAGATCCTGCATCGGGTGTGCGGTCCATAAAGGCAATTACTTTATTAAACGTATCCTCTTCTACTACCGTATCGGGGTTGAGCAGCAGTACATACTGGCCTCCCGACTGAAGAATAGCCTGATTGTTTGCCTTTGAAAAACCCAGATTTTCTCTGTTGGCTATCAGTTTTACTTCGGGAAATTTTTGCTGCACCATCTCCACCGAGCCATCAACCGATCGGTTATCAACCACCCACACCTCGGCATCAATTCCCGCACAGGCCTTGCGTACCGAGTGCAGGGCCTGCTCCAGGAAATGTTTCACATTATAATTGACAATAATTACGGAAAGTTTCATGGGTGTGTAAAAACAAAAATACAATAAAATAAAGTAAGCGTTATTATCCTTTGTAAGGTATCCGGTTTTGTATAGAGCGACCCAGTGTTACCTCATCGGCATATTCCAGCTCTCCGCCCACCGAAATGCCACGCGAAATGGTAGTGATATGCACCTGCAAGTCACGCAGTTTTTTAGAAAGATAAAACGTGGTGGTGTCTCCTTCCATGGTGGCACTAAGCGCTACCAGCACCTCCTTTATACCTTCTTCTTTTATGCGGGTTGTTAAATGTTCAATATTTAAAAGTTCGGGGCCCACTCCGTCCATAGGCGAAATTAATCCGCCCAGCACAAAGTATAGTCCGCTAAACTGAGACGTGTTTTCAATGGCCATCACATCGCGCAGGTCTTCTACCACACAAATAATTTCGTTGTTCCTGCGGGGGTTGTTGCAAATGGAACAAATTTCTCCGTCAGATACATTGTGGCAGCGGGTACAAAATTTTATTTCGCTGCGCAGTTGTTCCATCGCATTCGCCATACGGCTCACCGATGAAACATCCTGTTTTAGCAGGTAAAGCACCATGCGCAGTGCCGATTTCTTGCCCACTCCCGGAAAACGGGAAAATTCATTTACAGCCTGTTCAATTAATTGTGAGGGAAAATTCATTGCACAAATATACTGGAGGCCGCCACAAAAAGGCCGATTTTTTACCTGAGTTTCAGAAACGACAAATAAATGCTTTGCTTTCTTTTGCTTATATTGCCTGCGAATTGTAATAATTCCTATGCCTTATTGCTGCAAAACCATACGACTTTTTTTCGCTTTTAGCTGGCTGATACTCCTTGCGGGTATCTCGTGCAAAGAGTCCCTTAAAAAGAACGACCTGGAGTTGCTTAATCTGGTAGCTACCAACGAAACCGTTACTGCACTCGAGGCTTTATACGACAAGCACGGATTGGCTGCAGCCGAGTATTACCTTGATACTGCTTTTCATGCAAAAGAAAACAAATCACCATTAAACTTTTACCGCTATTACTACCATAAGGCTTATGTGCTCAATCATTTTACTCACGATTACAATGCCGCATTAGAGTATATCTCTATTTTGATTGACCGGCTGGAAACGGAAAAAATATTTGATGCACTTACTGCCGAATCATACTTTGTAAAAGGCGATACCTATATCCTGCTCAAAAATTTTCCGCAGGCGTATCGTTACTATTCCGTTGGGATAAACCTGTGCCAGATGATGGACGACAAGGTTGCCAAAAGCAGGCAATTTGACCGCTTTGGTTTAGTATTGTACCGGCAAAAATACTACAAGGAAGCCCGCAAATATTTTTCGGAGGCCTATGCCGAAATTTCAAAAGAAGATACCTCCTTTATTCCCGTACTAAAAAAACAAGAACTGCTGGATAATATTGCCCTGTGTTACACAAACGAGGGCAACCTTGACTCGGCCATGTTGTTTTACGACAGCGCCCTTGCCGAAATAAAAAATTTCGGAACCCGCGGAGACCTTCCCTTAAAAACACAGCGCGGAGCCGAAGGGGTAGTGCTGGGCAATATGGCCAAGGTTTATTTGTTGCGCGGAGATACGGAAAAAGCTGTTAGCCTTTACCGGCAAAGCATTGAATTAACCCTTAGCAGTATTAAGCAAAAAGAAGATGCCAGTTATTCGCTGGTGCATTTAGCCGATATTTACCTTACACAGCAAAATATTCATGAAGCCGATTTAATCATTGATACGCTCGAAGCAATTATACAAAACTCTCAGAATGCCGGAATGGAACAGGCATTTAAAAAACATATGCTTCGGTTAAAACGCGAATCGGCCATGATGAAAAAGGACTGGGCGAATGCAGCAGAATATGCCGATGAGCACCTGAAAATCTTAATGGATGAAGGAAGCGGAAACGAAAAGCGCGACTCGGATATTAACGATGTGCTTACCAGTTTTGAAAAGGAGCAGCAAATGCTGAATCTGGTAAAGGAAAACCAGTTTAATAAAAACATTAATACCCTTATCGGAGTCCTCTTTTTGCTATCAGTAATCATTGTGTTCGTGGTGTTTTTCAGCTGGCGAAACGCAAGACAGCGCACGGCCGAACTGGAGGTGCTGAACAAGCGCATTGAAGACCAAAAATTACAACTGGAAGAGAATAATGCCACCCTGCTTGAACTAAATCAGGAGAAGGATAAAATTTTAAGTATTGCCGCCCACGATTTGCGCAACCCCGTGTCGGCAGTAAAAAGTATTACCCAGCTTATTGAAAGCGAAGAGGCCGTTAAAAACAGCCATGAGGTAAAAACATTGTTGGGTTTAATGACCAAAGCCAGCGATAGCGCGATGGAATTAATCAACGAAATTTTAATTCTGGCAAAATTAAAATCGGCCTCCGACAATAAAATGGAGCGCATAAGCACCAATGAGTTTTTAAAGGTAACTGCCGACCTGCTGAAAAGCCGTGCCGATGAAAAGGAAATAGAATTAGTGCTGCTTCCTTCCATGCCCGATGTTGATATTTCCGTTGACGAGGAACGTTTCAGGCGTGCCGTGAGCAACCTGCTGGTAAATGCCATTAAGTTTAGCCACAAAGGTTCAAAAATATGGATTGGTGCATCGGTGCTGGCCGACCGGGTTCATATTTATATTAAAGATCAGGGAATAGGAATTCCTGAAAAAATAAGGGGATTGGTGTTCGATACATTCAGTGCAGCCAAACGACCCGGCACATCAGACGAACCCGCTTACGGATTGGGCCTCTCTATTGTAAAGCAGATTGTGGGCGAACACAGCGGTTCGGTTTGGTTCGACAGCGAAGAAGGAAAAGGAACTACGTTTTACATTGCCATTCCGGCCTGCATGTAACGCCTAACGGGAAAACCAACTGCTGATACGCAAATCAACATTCGCCCTTATGTCCAGGTAAAACAAATTGTAGTCTCCCACGTGGTAATTTTTTATTTTGCCATACCTGCGCACAGTTGCCTCGGGGGCATACACCCATAAAATTCCCTGTGCCGCATTTACCCGGGCCTGCACTGTTGCCGGATAAGCTTCGGTTAAGTTTTGATGTGCCCCGCCCTTATGCGCAGCAACGGTTGTAAGCAATGTGTCCCGCCTCCAGCTTATCGGATTTACACAGGCTATTTTACCCGGCACCATCGAAGCAAAACCATCGGTGTAGCCGTATTTGTAGGACCTCCACGTAACATAACAATTGGTTTGTGTGGCCGAATCTCCCGGTGGAATATGTTTAAATTCGGTTTCCCTCACCGGCCATCCGACTAAATACGCACAAATTAATTTTTGCTGAAGCGGAGTGCCGTCAAAAAATTCCTGCATCAGCTTAATAGCAT
>Ga0268298_10001757_pt1 | contig 24803 bp, 26 predicted proteins | sample WWTPWeurt_MetaG_FD_194462 | JGI IMG/M metagenome (GOLD analysis project Ga0268298, IMG submission 194462) | Activated sludge microbial communities from WWTP in Nijmegen, Gelderland, Netherland - WWTP Weurt | ecosystem: Engineered > WWTP > Aerobic digester > Activated sludge | place...
CCGCCATCAAGGCCATGCAAACGACCTACGGCCCCACGGCGATGACGGGCGACGGCATCAACGATGCCCCCGCGCTGGCCCAGGCCGATATCGGCGTGGCCATGGGCGCGGCTGGTACCGACATTGCGATGGAGGCTGCCGACGTTGTGATCATGAACGACGACCTGCGTCGCGTCGCCGAGACGGTTCGCCTCTCGCGCAAGACGCACAACGTGCTTTGGCAGAACATCGCGCTGGCGCTGGGCATCAAGGGCGCGTTCCTGCTGCTGGCGATCTTCGACAACGCCACGATGTGGATGGCGGTGTTCGCCGACATGGGCGCCAGCCTGCTGGTGGTGGGCAATGGCCTGCGCTTGCTCCGGGCGGGCGCGACAATTCGAGTGCGTTCGTGGTGAGCGGTGCCTCGGGCGAGGTTCGATTCGTTGAACTGGTGGGCTCGGTCTGGTCGCGGGGGAGCAGCTACCGCTGGGAGAATGGGGCCCTGGACTCGTCCCGAAACCGGGTCATCGCCTCCAAGCTGATTGCCGATATCGACATGCGTCTGTGACGATGGGAGCGCCCCGGAACACTGGCGCCCCGACCGAACGCTGAACCCGAAACGACGACGATGAGCTGGCAACAATCCTTGCGGCGACCGGGTGTTGCGGCAGCCATGGCAGCCGCGCTGCTCTTCGGCGCCGGAACGCCTCTCGCCAAGCAGTTGCTGACAGGTGTCGACCCCTGGATGCTGGCCGGGCTGCTGTACCTGGGCTCGGGTCTCGGCCTCGGTGCCTGGCGGCTTGTCCGTCGTGCCGAGCCCGTGCAACTGCCGGCGGGCCAATGGGTGTGGCTGGAGGGCGCGGTGCTGGCCGGTGGCGTGGTCGGGCCCCTGCTGCTGATGTTCGGGCTGACGCGCATGCCGGCCTCGGGCGCGTCCTTGCTGTTGAACGCCGAGGGCGTGTTCACCGCGCTGCTGGCCTGGTTCGCTTTCAAGGAGAACTTCGACCGCCGCATCGCGCTCGGCATGCTCGCGATCGTGGCCGGGGCTGCGGTGCTGAGTTGGCCGGGAGAGGCGCAATTCGGTGCCGCCTGGCCGGCATTGGCGGTGCTCGGGGCTTGCGGGGCCTGGGCCGTCGATAACAACTTGACGCGCAAAGTGGCGTTGAATGACGCGACCTGGATCGCTGCGGTCAAGGGCCTGTCCGCCGGCTCGGTGAATTTGCTGCTGGCGCTGGGCTCAGGCAGCAAGCTGCCTTCAGCGCCTCTGGTGGCCAGCGGCATGGCGCTCGGCCTGGCGGCGTATGGCATCAGCCTGGTGCTGTTCGTCATCGGGCTGCGTCACCTGGGCACCGCGCGCACGGGCGCCTACTTCTCCGTCGCGCCGTTCTTCGGTGCGATTCTGGCCGTCACCTGGTTGGGCGAACCGATCACGGCAGCGTTGCTGGTGGCGGGTGCACTGATGGCACTGGGACTTTGGCTGCACCTGAGCGAAACGCACGAGCACGGGCACACGCGCGAAGCCATCGTGCATGCACATGAACACGAGCACGACTCCCATCATGCGCATACCCATGCCGAAGGCGAAACTGCGCCGCGGCACTCCCACATGCATCACCACGAGGTGCTGACTCACTCGCACGGGCATTTTCCGGAAGCGCATCACCGGCATTCACACTGAAGGCTCGGTCCGCAAAGGGGATCGCCATCGGGCGCCGGCTTCGGCCCGATGCGTCATTGGCACCGAGGCCAGGCCCGCGGGGCCTGCGGCGGTTTCGGCTATGGCGGAGCTGTCAACCAGACCTGTGTTTGCCGTGCTCAACCTCGCCCGCCACCACCATGAACGCCCCCACCGGCAACCGCGATGGCAGTGCGCGCTCCAACCTTCGCGCGAAGCCGGACGCCGACGGCAGAAAGACGCCGTAGCGGACTTGCGCGTTGCGAACCGGCAGAGCTCGCAGCGCATCATCCATCTCGGCACGGGTGCACCAGTGCGCCCCTCGATAGGCGCCGCTTCCACCCTGGCGGCCCTTGTCGAGCCAGAGCAGGCTGTGTCGGTTGAGCAAGCCGACCACGAAGCGGCGACGGCTGACACGGACGATCTCGGCCAGCGCCTGCGGCCATTGCTCGACGAAGCACAGCGCAGTGACCGACAGCACCGAGTCGAAGGACGCATCGGCGAACGGCAACGCAGTCGCGTCGCCAAGAACGTAGTCTTCTGGTCCGGCGCCGCGTCCGTGCGCGAAGGCCAGAGCGTCGGCATCGCGATCGAGCCCGATCACTCGTGCACCGTCTTCTGCCGCGCGGCGCGTGAACCAGCCCGTGCCGCACCCGACATCGAGCACGCTGTCACCCGGTTGCAGCCCAAGCGGACGCCGGATGAGCCTGTACTCCGTGTCGCCGATCCACCGGCCGCGCGGTGTGTCGTACCAGGTGTCGTAGTCCCCGGGTGTCACCGCAGGGTCACGGCGAGCGCAGCCGCTGCCAGGCATCCACCAGGCCAAGGGCTGCGCGCGTCACTTCTTCGGGCGTGGTCATGCGCCCCACCGACAAGCGAACCGCGCCAGCGGCCTGCGCCGCGTCCACACCCATCGCGGCGAGCACACCGCTGACGGCGTCGTGCTCGGAATGACAGGCCGAGCCCACCGAAGCGGCGACGACCTCGGCGGCTTCAGCCAGCAAGGCGCGACCGCTGACGCCCGGAAAGGACACATGCAGTGTGTTGGGCAAGCGGTGCTCAGGGTGGCCGTTGAGGCGCAGGCCCGGAATCGCACCGCTCAGGTGTTCATGCAGTTGGTCGCGCAATGTGCGCAGATGCTCCGACGTGGCGGGCAGCGATGCCTTGGCCAGAGCCGCTGCGGCACCCAGCGCGACGATGGCCGCCACGTTCTCGGTACCGGGCCGCAGACCGTGCTCCTGCTCGGCGCCATGCAGCACCGACCGGATCGGCGTGCCGGTGCGCACGTACAGTGCACCAACGCCCTTGGGCGCGTAGAACTTGTGGCCGGCCAAGGTCAGCAGATCGACGCCCAGTTCATCGACGTTCAGCGGCAGCTTGCCGGCCGACTGCGCGGCATCGGTGTGCAGCAGGATGCCGCGTTCTCGCGTCATGCGTGCGATCTCGGCAATCGGCTGCAGCGTGCCCACCTCGTTGTTGGCATGCATCACCGAGACCAGGGCCGTGTCGGGTCTCAATGCGTCGGCCACCTGGTGGGACGAGATCCGCCCGAACCGGTCAACCGGCAGAACTGTCAGCGTCCACCCCTGATCGCGCAAGTAGAGCGCAGGCGCCATGACCGCAGGATGTTCGACCGCGCTGACCACAAGGTGGCGCCGCTCGCCGCCGAGCGCGCGCTCCACGCCCAGCAGTGCCAGGTTGTTGGCCTCGGTCGCGCAGCCCGTGAAGACGATCTCCTCGGCCCGCGCGCCGATCAGCCCGGCCACCTGATCACGCGCCTTGGCGACGGCCTGCGCGGCGCGCCGGCCATAGGCGTGGGTGCTGGATGGATTGCCCCACTCGCCGCGCAACCACGGCAGCATGGCTTCCAGCACCTCTGGCGCAACCGGCGTGGTGGCGTTGTAGTCGAGATAGATCGGGTCCCTCATGCTTCAAGCCTTGTCGGTCGCGGGCCGGTTCGCGCAGGCGGCGGGCTGGTGGACAAGCGTGCCACGAGCGCACCCGCTCGGTAGATGCGTAACTCGCCCGCCTCGAAGGGCGTCCAGCCCGCATCATCGCCCAGCGGTTCGGTGGCGATCAGGACGGTGTCGCCCTCGTCACCGGTCGATTCGAGGAAGTGCAAGCGATCGTGCCCATAAGCGATCAGGTGCTCGCCATCAGAGAGCAGGAAGTTGAACTTGCCGTGCCCGGCGATCTGTTCGCTCACAACGCCGAGCACGTCCAGCCAATCGGCTTCGACGCCAGGCGTCGGGTAGTGACCGGTGACGCGGCTCATCAGGTGGCAGAAGGCGGACTCCGAATCGGTCTGGCCCTCAGGCCGGCAGACACGCCCGTCGTTAGCCGCTTCCAGTGCGACGATGTCGGGCACCATGCCGTTGTGGGCGAAGGTCCAATGCCGATCGCAGCAGTCGTGCACGAAGGGATGCGTGTTGTTCAGGGTGTTGATCGGCGGGAAGCGCGCCTTTCGCACGTGGGCGACGATCAGGTCCGATTGCAGTGTGTCGATCACGCGCTCGAACTGCGCGCTGTCGTGGCCGGGCAGCGGTTCCCGTACGAGCTGGAACACATCTCCCTCGCGCCACGCGACGCCCCAGCCGTCCGGGTTGTCCGCCGCTGCGCCACCGCGTGCGCGGAACTCGGCCATGGGCAGGGAGCGCCCTGAGCGCGGGGCTTTCGAGGACCAGCCGAACAATTGGCACATACGTACTTCAGCCCTTATTGGTTGGCATGTTCGCGTCGGCCTCAGCGACGGGCCTCAGCCGCTCGCTCCTGGAGGGTCGAGAGGTAGGTGCGGATGCGCTTGGCATTCACACCCCGATCGATGCGTCCGAGTCGGGACCGGGAGCGCACGTCGACCAGCGCGCCCCTGTCCGCGGCCTTGACCCTGACGATCACTTCGTCGGTGAAGCCGTACAGCAGACTGCTCGTGGTCGCTTCCAGGCGCCCTTCGGTGGGCACGTTGGCGACGATGGTCCAGTCCTTCTCTTTGGCGACCGCCAGGGCCTGCGCAAACGCCTGCTCGGGTGGCATGACCAGTCTCAGCGGGGCCAGGTCGGGATACGCGGCACGTTGCAAGGCGGCAGTCTTTGCGCCCGGGTAGTCGCTGGGGTTGGGCATGTCCCAAAACACCGGAGCATCGGTGGTGTCGGTGCTGATGTCGTTGATGGGCGGCGTGGTTCTGCTGGCGTATTCCCACCGCAGTGCCGTCGCCACCGGAACCAACGCAACGATCAACCCGAGGGCGGCGATGACCAGGCCGCGCCGCGTGCCACCCGGCCGGGTCTGGACCAGGCCAAGCGCTGCCAAGGCGAGCGCGACTGCCGCACCATAGGTCGCCCATTCGGAGACCCGCAAACCGACCACGAAGTGCCACCAGCCCAGCCGATAGCCGATGCCCGATGCGACGATGGCGGCGATCGCGGCCAGGCCGAGGATCAGGCCCGACAGGGCGGGTACGGACAGGGGTTGGGTCGGCTTCAAAATCGATCGACGGTTCATGGTGTTTGGAGTCTCAGGCGCCCGCTACGGGCCAGCCGTTGGCGCGCCACGCAGTCATGCCACCCCGAATGACCTGGGCATCGGTGAAGCCGGCATCGGCGAGCAAGCGCGCCGCCTGGGCCGAGCGCCTGTCGGTGCGGCAGATCAGGCGGATGGGCCGCTGCTGGTGTTCCTTGAGCTCCGTCAGCCGCTGTGGCAACTCCTCCAGCGGCACGCTGCGGGCGTCGCGCACATGGCCCCACTCACCGGCGAAGTCGGCTGCCGGGCGCACGTCCAGCAGCAGCACATCCTCACCCGCATCGAGTTGCCGCTTCAGGTCAGCCACCTCCAGCATCGGCTTTGCCCGCAACTTGCGCACGATGCGCGGCAGAAACGCGACGGCAGCCAGCAGGGACATTGCGATGGTGATGTTGCGGATCAGATCGTCGCCACCCGACAGCGCCTCGCGCCCGGCATGGCCGAGCCAGGTGTAGGCAAACGCGCCGGGCAGCATGAAGACCCAGGTGGCCAGCAGGTAATTGAGGAACGAAATGCGCGTCAGGCCCAGCGCGTAGTTCAGCAGGTTGAAGGGGAACAGCGGCACCAGCCGCACGATGGCGACGAAGCGCCAACCTTCCGTTGCCACACCGTCATTGAGCCGCTGCTTCCGCGGCCCGGCGCGGCGCGCCACCCAGTCCGCCCCGAGGTAGCGGGCGATGAGAAACGCCAGCGCGGCGCCCACGGTCGCACCGGTCAGGTTCCACAGCGTGCCCCAGAGTGGCCCGAACAAAGCGCCGCCGGCCAGCGTGATGACGGCACCTGGCAGGAACAACACCGTGGCCACGGCGTAGAGGGCCATGAACAGCAGCGGCCCCGCCCACCCGGCAGCTTCGACCCAGGCCTGCAGCGCGGCCACATCGAAGCGCCCACGCTGGGTCAGCGCGACGCCGACGGCCGCCAACAGCGCCAGGCCCAACGCCCAGCGCAGGACGGTCCGATTCATCACGAGGCACTCTCTCCGGACCAGTGACGTCGGTTGATTGCGTAGCCGTCGACCTTGCCCTTGAACGGCATCAGCAGCATGCCGTCCAGGCGCGCCACCTGACGTGGATCGGTGTGCCCGTGGATGCCGATGACGATGGCGTCATGCCCGGCGCGCGGTTGAGCACGGTAGGTGCCGAACAGGCGGTCCCACCACGGCAGGTTGAAACCGAAGTTGGAGTTGGTCTCGTCGTCCTCGACCGAGTGGTGCACGCGGTGCATGTCCGGCGTGACGACAAACAGGCGCAGCACCCGGTCGAGTGCGGCCGGCAGCCGGATGTTGCCGTGGTTGAACATCGCAGTCGCGTTGAGCAGCACCTCGAAGATCACCACCGCCAGCACCGGCGGGCCGAGCACGGTGATGGTGGCGAACTTGATCAGCATCGACAGCGCGATCTCGATCGGGTGGAAGCGCGCGCCGGTGGTCAAGTCGTAGTCCAGGTCGGCGTGGTGCACCTGGTGCAGCCGCCACAGCGCCGGCACCGCATGCACCATCACGTGTTGCAGCCAGATCACGAAATCCATCGCGATCACCGCTACCGGCACCGCCAGCCAGAACGGCACCTGGAAGTGGTTGAGCAGACCCCAGCCATTTGCCACGCCGAAAGCAGCGATGCCTGCGGCTGCGAGCGGGAACATCAGCCTCAGCAGCACGGTGTTGAGCACGACCAGCCCCAGGTTGCCGCCCCAGCGCAGGGCCTTGGACACGGTCAGCGCACGCCGCGGTGCGGCCAGTTCCCACAGCGCCACGGCCGCGAAGACGCCCAGGAAGAAACTCAACCGGATGGCCGGCTCGTGGGCCAGGACGAACTGTTCAAAATCCATGGCTGTCTCCAGTGGCCAGGCGTTGGGGCATCACGACAGGCTATTTACCTTTCATACCAACGACCGTTAGAATGTACACCATGAACAACCGAACGCTCAAGGACCTTCTGTACGAACAGGTCGCCCGTGTGGGCAAGGCCCTGGCCAGCCCGAAGCGGCTGGAGATGCTGGAAATGCTGGCGCAGGGCGAGAAGGCGGTCGAGACCGTGGCCGCCGAGGTTGGCATCGACGTCAAGCTCGCCAGTGCGCACCTGAAGGCGCTGAAGGAAGCCCGGCTTGTGCAAAGCCGCCGCGAGGGCAAGCGCATGGTCTACCGGCTCAGTGGCAAGGACGTGGCGCACCTGGGCGTGACGCTGCGCCAGGTGGCCGAAGAGCACCTGCTGGAACTGCGCCTGGCACTGCAGCAGATGATGGCTGAGCCCGACCGGCTGGCCAGCGTCGGTCGCAAGGACCTGCTGGCGCAGGCCAAGCGCGGCGAGGTCATCGTGCTCGACGTGCGCCCGCAGGACGAGTACGACACCGCCCATCTGCCCTATGCCCGATCGCTGCCGCTGCCCGAGCTGGCGCAACGCTTGGCCGAGCTGCCGCGTGATGTCGAAATCGTTGCCTACTGCCGCGGCCCCTTCTGCCTGATGTCCGACGAGGCGGTGAAGCTGCTGCAGGCACGCGGCTTCCGCGCCCGCAAGACCTTCGATGGCGTCAGCGAGTGGCAGGCTGCGGGCCTGCCGGTCCAACGTACCTGAACCAGCTTCTGGACAACCAAGGAACCACCATGGCCTCCACCCTGTTCATCCTCAACGACGCGCCCTACGGGAACGAACGCGCCTACAACGCGCTGCGCCTGGCGGCTGCGGTAGCGGGCAAGGACGACCAACAGGTCAGACTGTTCCTGATGGCCGACGCCGTGGCCTGCGCCAAGAGCGGCCAGAAGGTGCCCGAGGGCTACTACAACGTGCAGTTGATGGTCGGCAAGGTGCTGCGCAAAGGCGACGTGGGGCTGTGTGGCACCTGCATGGACGCGCGCGGCATGCGCGAGGACGAGGTGATCGAGGGCGCACGGCGCAGCACGCTGGCACAGCTTGCGGACTGGACCATCGAAGCCGACAAGGTGTTGGTCTTCTGATCGTGAAAGCCGGGAGCGTGGTTCCGGAACTCGGTGTCATCGAGGGCTACTTCGGGAGACCGTGGCGCCACGGGGATCGCAAGCTGGTGCTGACGCAGCTGCGCGAGCTGGGCTACTCATGGTTCCACCATGCCCCGAAGGCGGATGCCTTTCTGCGGCGTCGGTGGCGCGAGCCGCACCCGCCCGCCGCACATGCCGAACTGGCCGATCTGTCGGCGCATTGCCGCAGCCTCGGCATGCGGTTCGGCATCGGGCTGAGCCCCTACGAGCTGTACCGCGACTACACCGGTCCCGCGAAGGCGGACTTCGCCGCCAAGCTCCGGGCACTCGATGAGATCGGCATCGACGATCTCGCGATCCTCTTCGACGACACACGAGGCGATATGCCGGACCTCGCGGCCCGGGAGGCCGAGATCGTGCACGCAGCCCTGGCCACCACCCGGGCCAGTCGGGTCGTGATGTGCCCGACCTACTACTCCGACGACAAGATGCTGGATGTCGTCTTCGGCGAGCGCCCAGCGGGCTACCTCGATGACCTCGGGCGCAGGCTCGATCCCCGCGTCGGTGTCTACTGGACCGGCGAAGAGATCTGCGCGCGCGAGTTCAGTGCCGGCCACCTGGCGCGCGTTGCCGAGTCGCTGCAGCGCAAGCCGACCCTGTGGGACAACTACCCGGTCAACGATGGGCCGCAGATGTCGCGCTTCCTGCACCTGCGCGGATTCACGGGGCGCCCGAGTGCGATCGGGCCTCACATCGCGGCGCATGCCATCAACCCGGCGCTGCAGCCGCAGCTGAGCCTGATTCCCGCGGCCACGCTGGTGACCAGTTATCGCGAGGGTCCGGCCTACGGCTATATGCGTGCCTTCCGGGAGGCCGCGCGCATGTTGGCTGGCGCCGAACTGGCGGCGATGCTGGAGGAAGACCTGCACGCCCTTCAAGACCTGGGCCTCGATCGGCTGGGCGATGAACGCTTGCGTTTGCGCAAGCGCTACCTGGCGGTGAACCATCCCATGGCCACCGAGGTGGTGGGCTGGCTGGACGGCGCCGACACAGTGGACCGCTGGGTCGAAGAGACCTGATGGCCAGCCCTGAACTGCCCGAAGCAATGAACCCCACCCTCTGGAGACAAACATGCCCCGCCTTCGACTCACGCTGATCCTGGCGCTGGCCGCCGCAACTTGCCTGCCCATTGCTGCGCAGGCGCAGGCCGACAAGGCCACCCTCAACGCGATCGAGGGCTACTTCGACTTCGTCGACGCCAACAGCGGCACACTCATGGCCGAGCAGATTCCGGCGGAGGACTACAAGCGTCTCTTCGTGCTGGACGTGCGCGATGCCGGCCAGTTCGGCCAGGACCACATTCCCGGTGCCGTGAACATTGAGTGGCGCCAGGTCTTCGCCCAGCGCGCCAAGCTGCCCAAGGACAAGACTATCCTCGTCTACTGCAACACCAGTTCGTTCGCCGGACAAGTGGCGATGGCGCTGCGCATGGACGGCTTCGAGAACGTGCGCCTGCTGCACGGTGGCTACAACGAGTGGAAGGCCCGAGGCGGCATGGAAGCCCACGCCCGCGCCAGCAAGAAGAGCTGAGGTCTGGCCGCGAACGAGCCCGCGTTCGCCGGGTCCGGAATACGGATGTGAGTGCGCGGCTGAAGTATGCAGGATCATCCACGCCGAAGGAACTGGCCCCTACATCAGCCTTTGCTCATACGTCTGGCTCGGACGCCGCACCGAGACGCCCCCCAGCGGACCGGCCGCGGCCGAGCAGCTCACGCACCTGTGGGCTACCCGCAGCAGCATCCCTTGCGCGCCGGCGCTGCGCCGAGGGCTTCGGGGCTCAGCGGGCTCTCGATCGGAGCTGGCGAGTAGCCCGCTTCTTGAATGGCTTCGCGCAGTTCGCTGGCACCGGCCTCGCCGGGTTCGATGTCCACACGGTGCGTCGCCAGGTCGAATTGCACCTTGGCCGTCGCATCCACGCCCTTCAGTGCCTTGGTGATGGTGCTGACGCAGTGACCGCAGGTCATGTCGTTGACTTGGAAGGAGATCATTGGGTGTCCTCAGGGTTTCGTACTCGGTGACGCACTCTGAAGCTTGCCATCGTTGTAAGGTCAAGCCCTGCCGCCGAATGCCCATGCGCATTGCGTGACTTTGCAGCGTTGAGGCTTGACCTTCCCATCGTTGGAGCGTTGAAGATCCGGGCTCGTTGAACCAACGTACCAGGAACGACCCCATGATCCCAGCCATGCTCGCGCCCCTTCCTCCGAAGTCCATCGAGCTGCAAATCGGTGGCATGACCTGCGCCTCTTGCGTGGCACGTGTCGAGAAGGCGCTCAGGAAGATCCCCGGCGTCACTGAGGCCACGGTCAATCTGGCAACCGAGCGAGTCTCTGTTCAGGGTGGGGCGGCTGTCACAGCCGACGTTCTGGCCGCTGCGGTGCGTCGGGCCGGCTATGAGGTCTGCACCACCGAGCTCACGTTCCGGGTTGAAGGCATGACCTGCGCCTCCTGCGCTGGGCGCGTCGAATCGGCACTGTTGAAGGTGCCGGGTGTGACCGGCGCGTCAGTCAATCTGGCTACCGAGCGCGCGACGGTGCAGGCACTCTCGACAGTCACCACATCAGAACTCATGGCGGCGGTCAAACGAGCCGGGTACGTGGCCAGCGAGTCGGACAACGCAAAACCTCAGACCGACACACAGCGGCCGGCGTGGTGGCCGGTCGCGGCCGGGGCGGCGCTGACGCTGCCCCTGGTGGCGCCCATGCTGCTGCAGCTGTTCGGGGTGCACTGGATGCTTGACGGCTGGTTGCAGCTGGCACTTGCTGCTCCCGTGCAGTTCTGGCTTGGTTGGCGCTTCTACCGCGCCGGCTGGAAAGCGGTGCGTGCTGGCGCCGGCAACATGGACCTGCTGGTTGCGCTCGGCACTTCGGCGGCGTTCGGCCTGTCGGTCTACCTGCTCTTCAAGCACGCCGACCATGGCATGCCCCACCTCTACTTCGAAGCCTCGGCGGCCGTCATCACGCTGGTGCTGCTGGGCAAGTGGCTGGAGAGCCGCGCCAAGCGCCAGACGGCCGATGCCATCCGGGCGCTGAATGCCTTGCGGCCCGCCACTGCACGGATCCTGCGTGGCGGGGTCGAGATCGAGTTACCCGTCGGGCAGGTGGCCGTCGGCGACGTCGTCCTGGTTCGCCCCGGCGAGCGGATTGCTGTCGATGGCCAGGTGATGGACGGCCGCAGCCATGCCGACGAATCGCTGATCACCGGCGAAAGCCTGCCCGTCGCCAAGGCAAGCGGTGACAGGGTGACCGGCGGCTCGATCAACGCAGAAGGCGCGCTGACGGTGAAGACGCTGGCCGTCGGCACAGAGACCACCCTGGCCCGCATCATCCGAATGGTCGAGTCGGCACAGGCTGGCAAGGCGCCGATCCAGCGCATGGTGGACCGGGTCAGCGCGGTCTTCGTGCCGGTAGTACTGGGCCTTGCGCTGCTGACGCTGCTGGGCTGGGCGGGAGTCACCGGTGACTGGGAACTGGCCGTGGTCAACGCCGTGTCGGTGCTGGTCATCGCCTGCCCTTGCGCGCTGGGGCTGGCCACGCCCACCGCCATCATGGTGGGTACCGGCGTGGCGGCCCGCCACGGCATCCTCATCAAGGACGCGCAAGCCCTGGAGTTGGCACATGCTGTGACGACCGTCGTGTTCGACAAGACCGGTACGCTCACCGAGGGCCGGCCCTCGCTGGTTGCCGTGCTTGCAGCGCCGGGCCAGACCCGCGACGCTGTACTCGGCCTGTCTGCGGCACTTCAGCAAACGAGCGAGCATCCCCTGGCACGCGCCGTGATGGACGCGGTGCGAAGCGGGCGTGTCTCGGCGCCGGTGCCGCAGGCGCTGGATGTCCAGACACTGCCGGGCCGCGGCCTGCAGGCCACGGCGAACGGCCAGGTGGTGCTGCTAGGCAGCAGCCGGTTGATGCAAGAGCGGCAGCTTGATGCGGGCGCATTGGCAGACGCCGCAGAGCAACTCGAAGGTCAGGGTCGAACGATCTCGTGGCTGCTGCGCGAGACCGGCCAGACCACGGAGTTGCTGGGCCTGCTGGCTTTTGGCGATGCCATCAAGGCCAGCGCCTGCGACGCGGTGGCGCGCCTGCACGGCCTGGGCATCGAAACGGTGATGCTGACAGGCGACAACCGCGGCAGCGCCGAGGCAGTTGCGCGGGACCTCGACATCCGGCAGTTCCGCGCCGAAGTGCTGCCGGACGACAAGGCCGCCTTCATCCAGCAGTTGCGCGCGGCGGGCAAGGTGGTGGCCATGGTTGGTGACGGCATCAACGACGCTCCGGCGCTGGCTGCGGCCGACGTCGGCATCGCCATGTCCACGGGCACCGACGTGGCGATGGAAGTCGCCGGTATCACCTTGATGCGGGGCGACCCGGGCCTGGTGGCCGACGCGCTGGATGTGTCGCGCCGAACGTATGCCACGCTGAAGCGCGGCCTGTTCTGGGCCTTCGCGTACAACGTGGTCGGCATTCCGCTGGCTGCGTTCGGCCTGCTGAACCCGGTGATCGCCGGTGCGGCCATGGCGCTCAGCAGCGTCAGCGTGGTGGGCAATGCCCTGCTGCTGCGACGCTGGCACCCTGCAACCGCGCAGAGCAAGACCCTGGCGTCCACAACACAACTGCGCACGGTCACAAACTAAGGAAGCTCCATGCAATCGATGAACATCGGCCTGGCTGCCAAGGCCTCGGGAGTGTCGGCCAAGATGATCCGGCACTACGAGGAGGTGGGCCTGGTGCCAGAACCAAATCGAACCGACTCGGGCTACCGCCAGTACACAGCGGCCGAGGTGCACACGCTGCGCTTCATCCGGCAGGCGCGCGACCTGGGTTTCTCGATCCATGAGATCGGCGAACTGGTGAGCCTGTGGCACAACCGCAAGCGGCCGAGCCGGCTGGTCAAGGCCTTGGCCGAGGCCCACATCGAGGCGCTGGAACAGAAGGCGCAGGAACTGCTCGCGATGAAGAGCACGCTCGAACACCTGGTGCACTGCTGCCATGGCGACGATCGGCCGGAGTGCCCCATCCTGGAGACACTGGCGGGCAGCGCGGTGCTGCATGTGCCGAACGCGGAAATGGGAGGCAAGCGCGGCCATCCCGCACCGCGTGCGCGCAAAACCGCTGCCCGTTAGCCCGTGCCGGAAGCCGTGGCTTCGAGGACTGTCCTGCTCGCAAGCCCGCCGCGCAGGCAACGGCAGCAATACCTCTGCTCGCAGACAGCCCGGATCCTCTAGGCTAAAGTGACGACATGGTTGGCTTGGTCCGAACGGTCTTGATCTGGTTGCTCGTCCTTGCGCTTCCCGCGCAGGGCGCGGCAGCCGCAACCATGGTTTTCTGCAACGCAAATCACCATGCGGCCGTGAGCGCCACCGCTTCACGTCAGATCGCCATGGTGGGCCCTGGTCTGACTAAGCAACAGCACGCGCACCCGCATGCCGTGGCCGGGGACCTGGCATCGCACACCCACAGTCACGCGGTTCAGCAGGGAGTGGGTGATGACGACCATGCGGTGAGCAGTGCCAGTTCAGACACCGGGACTGACTCGGTCGGCTCCGCGGGTGATCTGTCGGCCACAAAGCTGGCGCACGCCGACAAACACAAGTGCAGTGCGTGTGCGTCGTGCTGCTCTGCCGCCGTGATCGGCAGCACCGTTCTGAACGTGCCCGCTCCCGGCGTCGCGCCCACCGTGTTCATCTCGGTGGTGCCCACGGTGGAGAAATTTTCTTCCGACGGTCCCGACCGTCCTCCCCGAGTCCTCCTCGTCTAGCCGAGGTTGACGCGACCGCGTGCATTGCCACGCGGCGCCTCGCCCGGCCCTGTCTCTCCCCTCGCCGCGGACGCGGCCCACGGGAAATCCAGACTCTGTCGAGAGGACCTCATGGTCAAGACCTTGTTGCGCGGGCTCGCACCTGCCGCGCTATGTGCTGCCATCCTGGCCGCGCACGCGCAAACACCGCCGCCGACCGGGCGCCGCGACCCGCTCGATGCCAGTGCCGACGTGCCCCCGCTGGTCTATCGGTCGTCGCTCGTGCCGTCACGATCGGCAGACGCCGACAAACCCATCACCTGGCGTGAAGCAAACGACACCGTCACCCGTATCGGCGGCTGGCGGACCTATGCGCGCGAAGCGCAAGAGCCCGTGCCGGCCCAGACGGCCCTGTCCCCGGCAGCGTCGGCTTCGACACCCAATGGCACTGCCAAACCGATGGCCAAACCAATGCCCATGCCACCGGGCCACAGCGGGCACAAAACCCCATGAAGTCCAGCATGTCACTCACCTTGACACGTGCCCGAGCGCGCCCTGCGGCCCATCCTCCACACCTGCGCGCCGCATTCTTGATCGCCACCGCCTTGCTGGGCGGCTGCGCGTCGTTCAGCCCTGACGGCGGCTTTGCCACGGTCGAGCAGACCGCCAAAGACCGCCTCGGCAAGGAAGTCCTCTGGTCCCGATCCAGCGCCGATCAGGACAGCATCGACCAGCGGGTCAGCGAACTGTTGGCCAAACCATTGACAGCGGACGACGCTGTGCAGGTCGCGCTGCTGAACAACCGCGGCCTGCAAGCGAACTTCCAGGAACTCGGCATCACCGAGGCCGAACTGGTGCAGGCCGGGCGCATCCCGAACCCGGGATTCAGCTTCGGGCGCCTGACCCGGGGCAGTGAAGTCGAAATCGATCGCGGCCTGCACTTCAATCTCGCCCGCCTGCTGGCCATGCCCCTCATCGGTCCGATGGAGGCTCGTCGCTTTCAGCAGACCCAGGGCATGGTCGCCATGAGCGTGCTGAACCTGGCCGCGGACACGCGCAAGGCCTACGTGCAGGCCCTGGCGGCCGAAGAGACCGTGCGCTACATGCAGCAGGTCAAGCAGGCGGCAGCAGCCGGCGCTGAACTGGCCCGGCGCATGGAGTTGGTGGGCAACTTCAACACGCTGCAGCGGGCACGCGAGCAGGGTTTCGCAGCCGACGCGTCGCTCAACCTTGCTCGGGCCGAGCAGGCCCAGCGCGCCACGCGAGAGCGGCTGACCCGGCTGTTGGGCCTGTGGGGTCCGCAGGCGCAGTTCGTGCTGCCGCAGCGGCTGTCCGACCTGCCCAAGGAAGTGCGCGATCTGCCTGACGTGGAGCGCACGGCGCTGGCACAGCGGCTCGACGTGCAGGGCGCCCGCCTGGCCGCAGAGCAGACGGCCAGAAACCTCGGCCTGACGCGGACCACGCGCTTCATCAACGTGCTCGAGGTCGGTTTCGTGCGCAACAGCTCGAACGAGGCGCCCACCCAGCGCGGCTGGGAAATCGGCTTCGAGCTGCCACTGTTCGACTGGGGTGGCGCCCGGGTGGCCAAGGCCGAGGCGGTGTACATGCAGACCCTGCACCGCGCCGCCGAGACCGCCATCAACGCAAGGTCCGAAGTGCGTGAGGCCTACACCGCCTACCGATCGGCCTACGACATTGCGCGCTACCACCTCGACGAAATCGTGCCGCTGCGCAAGCAGATCGCCGAAGAGAACGTGCTTCGCTACAACGGCATGCTGATCGGCGTGTTCGAGTTGCTGGCCGACGCGCGCGCGCAGATCGCCAGTGTCAACGCTGCCATCGAAGCCAAGCGCGACTTCTGGATCGCGCAGGCCGATCTCGACATGGCCCTCATCGGCAAGCCCAGCCTCGCTGCTGCGCTGGGTGCAGCCACGGCCAGCCCTGCGGCCGAAGCTGCCGGCGCAGGACATTGAACATGAAGGACTCCCCCATGCTCTCCCGACGCAATCTGTTGACTGGAGCCGGTGCCATCACGGCTGCTGCCGCCGCGGTCTCCGTCAGCAAAGTGGCCATGGCCGCATTGCCCGAGCCGGTGATCCAGAGCAAGCCCGACACCATGCCGCCGCTGGTGCCGAACACGGGCCGCCCCTACAACCCGGTGCTCACGCTCAACGGCTGGACCCTGCCCTGGCGCATGAACAATGGCGTCAAGGAGTTCCATCTTGTGGCCGAACCCGTGGTGCGTGAGATGACTCCCGGCTTCAAGGCGCACCTGTGGGGCTACAACGGCCAGAGCCCGGGCCCGACGATCGAAGTCGTCGAGGGTGACCGCGTGCGCATCTTCGTCACCAACAAGCTCGGCGAGGTGACCAGCGTGCACTGGCATGGCCAGCGCCTGCCCAACGGCATGGACGGGGTGACAGGGCTCACCCAGCCGGGCATCGCGCCTGGCAAGACCTTCGTCTACGAGTTCGTCGCGCGCCGGCCCGGCACCTTCATGTACCACCCGCACGCCGACGAGATGGTGCAGATGGCGATGGGCATGATGGGCTTCTGGATCACGCACCCGAAGGCGAAGCACCCGCTCATCGACGAGGTGGACCGCGACTTCGTCTTCCTGCTGAACGCCTACGACATCGACCCCGGCAGCTACACGCCGAAGATCATGACGATGCTCGACTTCAACCTGTGGAGCTGGAACAGCCGCATCTTTCCCGGCATCGACCCGTTGGTGGTGAGGAAAAACGACAAGGTGCGTCTGCGCATCGGCAACCTCACGATGACCAACCACCCGATCCACCTGCATGGGCACGAATTCCTTGTCACGGGTACCGACGGCGGACCGACGCCGAAGCGCTCGCGCCAGTACGAGGTCACGACCGACATCGCTGTCGGGCAGATGCGGCAGGTCGAGTTCCTGGCCGACGAGGAAGGCGACTGGGCCTTCCATTGCCACAAGAGCCACCACACGATGAACGCCATGGGGCACAACGTGCCCACCATGATCGGTGTCGACCACACCAGCGTGGCCAGGCAGATCACCAACCTGATCCCGGACTACATGGTGATGGGGGAGCGCGGCATGCACGACATGACCGAAATGGAGATGCCGCTGCCCGACAACACTGCCGCGATGATGACCGGCACGGGCCCCTTCGGCGCGGTCGGCATGGGCGGCATGTTCAGCGTCCTCAAGGTGCGCCGGGACCAGAAGCCCGGGGACTACAAGGACCCCGGCTGGTACCAGCACCCTCCCGGCACCCTCGCCTACGAGTGGACCGGCGCGCTGGCCGAGCCGGCGCGCGTCAAGGCAGAGGGCACAGGGTCGATGCCGCCGCTGGCCAGGGCGGCCGTCGACACCGAGGTCACCGTTCGCAAGCCAAGCGGCCATTCAGGGCACTGAGCCCGACAGCAAAGAGGAAACGAACCCCATGAACGCACTCAAGGCATTGCTCCTTGCCATCGCGCTGGCCAGCACTGGTTCGGCATTCGCCCATGGCGACGAAGCGCATGCATCCAAGCCTGGCCCGGTCCGGAAAGAGCAGAAGGACTGGGGCATTGCCAGCGACGTCAAGGCAGTCAGGCGAACCGTCGTCTTCACGATGGCGGACACCATGCGCTTCACACCCGATTTCCTGCAAGTGAAGCAAGGCGAGACGATCAAGATCGTTCTCAAGAACGAGGGAACGATGCTGCACGAGTTCGTGCTCGGCACGAAGAAGGAACTCGAAGAACACGCGGCGCTGATGGTGAAATTTCCTAACATGGAGCATGACGAGCCCTACATGGCTCACGTGCCGGCTGGCAAGACCGCCACGATCATCTGGACCTTCAATCGCGCGGGAGAGTTCGACTTCGCGTGCCTGATCGCCGGCCACTATCAAGCTGGCATGGTGGGCAAGATCAGCGTGACGGCGAAGTGACATGACCAGCCCCCCAAGCCCCTCTGCAATCACTGCCACCCCAACGCGCCGACTTGGCACGCATCCACTCACCAAAGGAACCGACATGAAGCACTTCATCACCACGATCGCCTTGGCATCGACACTGGCTGTACCGGCTATGGCCCAACAGAAGGCCGAGGACCACAGCGCACACCATCCTGCCGCGGCGACAGCGTCCGCCAGCATGACCGAAGGCGAAATCCGCAAGGTTGATCGGGAGGCCAAGAAACTCACCATCAAGCATGGCGAGATCAAGAACCTGGACATGCCCCCCATGACCATGGTCTTCCAGGTCAAAGACGTCAGCTTGATGGACAAGCTCAAGGCCGGCGACAAGATTCGCTTCGTCGCCGAGAGCACGGCATCGGGCCTCGTGGTGACCGACATCCGTTCTGCCCCGTGACAGCCCGTCAACCGAGCCGAGACGGTGTCGGGCACTGGCCGAGGTAGCTCGCAGCTCGCCACAAGCCATCATGGATATCCTCGCGCACACCCTCTGGGCCGGCCTCGGCGTGGCAGTACTGCGCCGCAGCCGCCCGATCGCGCCGCGAACGGTGGCGGCAACGCTGGGACTGGCCGCCGCACCGGATATGTTGCACTTGCTGCCGATCATCGGCTGGTGGGCGTTCGGAGGCGGTGGCTGGGATGCCGTTCTGGCCTACGCCGTGGCGGTGCCGGGCCAGGAGCCCGGCTTGCCGGCGATGGTGAACCTGCTCTCGCACCATCTGCACTGCATCACGCACAGCGCAGTTGTTGCCGGCGGCTTCACCTTGCTGATGTGGATGCTGCGGCGCTCGCTGTGGATTCCGCTGCTGGGTTGGTGGTCGCACATCGTCATCGATGTTTTCACCCATTCGGCCGACTACTACGCCGTGCCGGTGCTGTACCCATTCACCCAGCGGGGCTTCGATGGCATCGCATGGAACACGCCCTGGATGCTGGCCCTGAACTATGCCGCCATTGCCGCCACCACCTGGTGGGTTTGGCGCTCAGGCAAGGCCCTCCGGAATCGATGAGTTCTCAATCAGTGAAGGGCCGCCGGATAGCCTGATGGACGAAGGCAAACTTGCGGCAGGTCAACAGATGGGAAATTTTCCCATGTTGTACTGCTCTCATCGTGACGAACCTGCCCGAATCCCGCTCTGACCTCTCGCTCGATGCTGCCTTGCGCGTGATGGCGCCACTCGTGCAGTGGTTGTTGCACGAGGGCGTCACTTATCCGCGCTTTGCCAACGCACTGAAACAGACCTTTCTCGATGCTGCACCCGACGTGCTCGAGGACAGTTCGACCAAGGTCAACGATTCGAGCATCAGCGCCCTCACTGGCGTGCACCGCAAGGACGTGCGCGAGTGGCGCTCGGTGGGCAACCCGCTGCCGCAGGCAAAGACCTTTGGCTCGGTGATGGAGGTTTTTGCGCGCTGGTGCAACGATTCAGCGTACTGCGACCGGAAAGGCAAACCGCGCATGCTGGCGCTCGGTGGCGGCCCAGGAACGTTTGAATCGCTGGCCGCCTCGGTGACCAACGACGTGCATCCCCACACACTGCTGCGAGAGTTGATCCGCCTGGGCATTGCCGAACGACCGGACGCCGCGCCGGATGCTGCCGGCGACAAAGTCAGGCTGTGTACCGAAGCCTTCGTGCCGAAGGAAGGCTCGGCCGAGATGCTGCAACTATTTTCAGACAACCTGGCAGATCACCTCGCCGCAGCGACACACAACCTGAGTCAGTCCGGCAAGCCGATGCTGGAGCAAAGCGTGTTCGCGGACGACCTGCGGCCCGAATCCGTGGCCGCCATGAATGCATTGGCACGACAGATCTGGCTCAAGACATTTCACGAGATCGTGCGCGATGCCACCGCACTGAGTGAGCGGGACCGCGGCCAGAGCGGTGCCGATCAACGCGTTCGCATTGGCATGTACGTCTATCACGGCCCCAACGTCAAGCAAGCTGACTAAATGCCGCTCACTTTGAAAGGCACTTTCAATGTTCAAGCTCTCCTTCTCACGCCTTCGGGCCATCGGTGCGGTAGTGGTCACGCTTCAGTTCGCCGCCGCCTGCGGTGGCGGGGCTGACACCAGCCTGGCGGGTGTTGGTTCGGGTGGCACTGGCTTCGTCAGCGGTGCCGTCACCAAGGGCCCGGTCGGCAACGCCACGGTCATCGCCTACGGCATCGCGGGCGGCCAAACAGGCGCTCAGGTGGGGTCAGCCACGACGGACGCCAATGGCAACTTCAGCATGTCGATCGGCAGCTATGCGGGCCCGCTGATGTTGCAGGCCGGCGGCGGGAGTTACATCGATGAGGCGACCGGCAAGACCATGGGCATGGCACAGGGCGATGTCATGAGCGTCGCGCTGCCGGCCGTGGCTGCGGGCGCAAATACCAGCGGCGTTCAGGTGACCCCGGTGACTGCCATGGCGCACGCCATCGCAAAGCAGATGGCAGGTGGCATGACTGATGCCAACATCGCGGCGGCCAACACTGCCATGGGCGGCTACTTCTCTGTCACGGACATCGTTCACGTCCAGCCCATGAACCCCCTGGTTCAAGGCTCCGGTGCCGGTGCCAGTCAAGACGCCCAGAACTACGGCATGACATTGGCCGCCATGGCGAAGTACGCACAGGCGCAGGGCATGAGTGCCTCGTCAGCCATGGTCACTGCGCTGATGAACGACGCCGCCGATGGGATCATGGACGGCAAGACCGGCAGCGTTGCGGTATCGATGGGCGGCATGATGGGCTCGGCAATGATGCCGTCAGCGGCCGGAACGACGGGCTTGGCCGGCGCCATGAATGCCTTCATGAACTCGGCGCAGAACAAGTCCGGAATCACCACGCCTGCGCTGATGAACAAGCTCATGGGATCCGACGGCCACCTCATGGGCAGCGGGCCGCGATGACCACGGCCAGCCGCGCCCATAACGGCCGTCTGAAGCCGGGCAACGCACGATGAACACTGAGCCGACCAAAAGCGCAGCCATCGACAGCACCAGACGCGCGCTTGTGCTGGGCGCGGCGGGCGCGTCACTGGCAAACTTGGCTGCCTGTGGTGGTGGTGGTGCAGGCAGTGCGGACGGCATGATGAGCACGGCGCCACCGCTTGTCGATCCGGTGCCGGCGCCGGTGTCAGGCACCGATACGAGCTTGCCCATCATCGCCCTCGACCAGGGCCAGCTCGACGCCAACGGCGTGCGCAACTTTGCGTTGTCGGTGAAGGCCGGCGCCACCCAGTTCCGAAGCGGCTTGGCTGCCGCCACGCTGGGCTACAACGGCGCGCTGCTCGGGCCAGCCTTGAGATTGCGCAGAGGTGAGAAGACCAGCATCGCCGTGCAGAACCATTTGGACGAGGAAACCACCGTTCACTGGCACGGGCTGCTCGTGCCGGCCGAAATGGACGGCGGCCCGCACCAAGCCATCGCACCCGGCGCCCAGTGGCGCGCGAGCTTCACCGTCAACAACCCTGCCTCAACCTGCTGGTTCCATCCACACACGCACGGCTCGACCGGCCGCCAAGTGGTGAAGGGACTGGCCGGCCTGCTGATCGTCGAAGACCCTGCCGACGCCGGATCGGGTCTGCCCAGCCATTGGGGCGTCGACGACCTGGCGCTGGTGCTGCAGGACAAGCGCTTCACGGCATCCGGGCAGATCGACTACGTGCTGACGGCCAACGATCGCCTCAACGGCTACACCGGCGACGTGCTCCTGGTGAACGGTGCCATCGCGCCAGTCTGGCAGGCACCCCGGCAGTGGGTGCGCCTGCGCCTGCTCAACGGCTGCAATGCGCGCATCTTGAGCCTGCGGCTGGGCAGTGGTGCCCCCTTGCTGCAGGTGGCCAACGAGTCCGGCCTGCTGGCCGCGCCCATCGCACGTGCGTCGATCACGCTGGCGCCGGGCGAGCGCGCCGAGGCCTTGGTCGATTTCAGCAACGTGGCCAATGGCCAGGACGTGTCGTTGCTGGCCGCAACGGCTGCTGGTGGCATGGGCATGGGAGGCGGCGCTGCAGAGGTCACGACGATGAAGTGCCGCGTCAATTTGCCGCGGCAGCCAAGTGCGATCTCGCAGCCGCCAAGCACCTTGATCAGCACGCCGGCCATCGCGGCTGGCCCCGGCGCCACTGTCCGATCCTTCACACTCGGCGGCGGGATGATGGGCAGCCCCTTCACCATCAACGGCCAGGTCTTTGACATGGGCCGAATCGATCTGACCGTCCCTGCGAACAGCGTTGAAATCTGGAAGTTCAGCAATGCCACGGGCATGGCGCATCCGATCCATGTGCATGGCGTCCGAATGTCATTGCTGGCGCGCGATGGGGCCTTGCCGCCGGCCTACGAACGAGGGCTGCGCGACACCTTCGTTGTCCACTCGATGGGGTCCGTGACCATCGCTGTGGAAACCGCCGCACTGGCATCGCCAACACCGCTGATGCTGCATTGCCACCTCCTCGAGCACGAGGACGCAGGGATGATGGCTCAGTTCATCACCGCATAGGCGCGACCACTTCGGCCGGCAACGGCCAGGTCCCGAAGCCGAGCTTGCGCTCAGTCGATCAACAGAACCCTGGTGACCACACCCCCTACGATGTTGACCAAGACGTAGTCCGAGCCAATCTGCACCCAGTGTTGACCGCGAGGTGGCGCGCTCAGGCGGTGGGCGCGCCAGTCATCGACCACGTAGCTTCGATTGTTGTGATGCGTTGACGGCAATTGGCTGCCTGCGCGGATGTCGTGGTCTGGGCCTGCTCCACGCCCCGTGGGGTTTGGCTGTGGGTCCTTCGCGCTGGCATGGTCGGATTTGCGCCGTTGGTCGCGGGGCCTCACTGCTTTGACATCGGTCGTCCCTTGCGCCACCTGTCCAGGCGCAGACGCTCCGCTCTCCACTGGCTTCGCGGTGGCAATGCCTGGAGCGCCCATCAGCAGCGCCAAGCCTGAAGCCAGCCAAATTGCGATGGTGCGAACAGGTCTGATTGTGTGAATCATGGTGGATTTCTCCCTTTGGTGAGTGCTCAGTGGCATAGCTGACCGCCGCTGCATTGCTTGCCCGCCGTGGGCGACCGCCAGGATGTCAGCGCCAGCCTTGACACACAGGGCATGCAGCACGCGGTTGTGTTCACTTTGGGTAGCCCGCATAGACGCTCGACAGGCCCGACGCGTCGACGAGCAGCACCTGATACGGATCCTTGCGCCCCGGCACGTCCATGCCAGGCGCCGATGGCGGCATGCCCGGTACGGCCAGACCGATGGCCTTGGGCCTCGTGGCCAGCAAACGCTTGACGTCCGCAGCCGGCACATGCCCCTCCAGGACATAACCCGCAACGGTGGCGGTGTGGCAACTGCCGTAGCGGTCCGGCAAACCAAGGCGCTTTCGCGCCGCTGTGGTGTCGTTGACTTCAGTCACCTTGACCGCGAATCCGGCGGCACGCATGTGCTCGACCCAAGAGCCGCAACAGCCGCAGCTTGGGCTCTTGAAGACCTGCACTTCGGTTGGTGGCGAGGCGGCCAACACGGGCAGCACGGACAGGGCAGCGAGTGCACCTGCACTTTGAAAGAAGTGACGTCTGTTCATGATTTGGTTCTCACGAAGTTGTTGTGCTTTCCAAAGGCAACTGAGGCACGGCAGGTTCAGGCCCAAGGTGTATTTGGGGAGGCTCCCTTCGCAATTGCCACTGCTTGACAATTGCATATAGCGCAGGGATGACGCACAGCGTCAGGATCGTCGACGAAATCATTCCGCCGACCATCGGCGCGGCGATGCGGCTCATCACCTCGGAACCGGTGCCACTGCCCCACATGATCGGCAACAGGCCGGCCATGATGGCCACGACGGTCATCATCTTCGGGCGCACGCGCTCGACGGCGCCTTCCATCACCGCTGCGTACAAGTCTGACGGACCGGGTTGGCGCCCGTCAGTGCGGCAGCGCACCTGCGCCTGTTCCCAGGCATGGTCGAGATAGATCAGCATCACGACGCCGGTTTCCGCCGCCACCCCGGCCAGCGCGATGAAGCCTACGGCCACCGCCACGGACAGGTTGTAGTTGAGCCACCACATCAGCCAGACGCCACCCACCAGCGCGAACGGCACCGACAGCATCACGATGAAGGTTTCGGTGAGCCGCCTGAAGTTCAGATAGAGCAGCAGGAAGATCAGCAGCAGCGTGACGGGCACCACGATCTTCATCTTCTCGATGGCACGCTCCATCGCCTCGAACTGGCCGCTCCAGGTGATGTAGTAGCCGGGCGGAAACTTCACCTGCTCGGCCACCGCCTTGCGCGCATCGGCCACGTAGGAGCCAATGTCGCGGTCGCGGATGTCGACGAAGATGTAGGCCGACAGCAGCGCGTTCTCGGTGCGGATGCCCGGGGTGCCGCGCGCCACCACCACCTTGGCCACCTGGCCCAGCGGCACCATCGCGCCGCCCATGATCGGCACCAACACCTCGCGCTCGATCTGCTCGGGGTTGCTGCGCAGTTCACGCGGGTAGCGCACGGTAACGCCGAAGCGTTCCCGGCCTTCTACCGTGGTCGTCACCATCTCACCGCCCAAAGCGGTTCCGATCACGTCCAGCAGTTCGCCCACCGACAGCCCGTAGCGCGCCAGCGCGGCGCGATCGGGCTCGATGTTGAGGTAACTGCCACCCGTCAGGCGTTCGGCGAAGGCCGAGGTCGTGCCCGGCACCGTCTTGACCACGGACTCGATCTCCTTGGCGAGTTTCTCCATCTCGCCAAGGTCCTTGCCAAAGACCTTGATGCCGATCGGCGTGCGGATGCCGGTGGACAGCATGTCGATGCGCGCCTTGATCGGCATGGTCCAGGCGTTGGAGACGCCGGGGAACTGCAGCGCCTTGTCCATCTCGGCGATCAGCTTGTCGGTGGTCATGCCCGCGCGCCATTCTTCCTGTGGCTTCAGGTTGATGACGGTCTCGAACATCTCGGTGGGCGCCGGATCGGT
>Ga0268298_10001758_pt1 | contig 24792 bp, 24 predicted proteins | sample WWTPWeurt_MetaG_FD_194462 | JGI IMG/M metagenome (GOLD analysis project Ga0268298, IMG submission 194462) | Activated sludge microbial communities from WWTP in Nijmegen, Gelderland, Netherland - WWTP Weurt | ecosystem: Engineered > WWTP > Aerobic digester > Activated sludge | place...
AACCATGAGCCGTAGGCTAGCAGGCGCGCCAGGTTCAGATCTGGACGGAGAGGATCAGGGGATCCGCGCGGTCCACCCGCGCATCGAACGAGGCGCCCGGCGCCAACTTGTGAGCGGACTCGAGACCCAGCACCTCTTGGTGGCGCACACGGTAGGGGGGGCGACCGGGAACTTCGACGTCCAGCGTGAGCTCGACCACGGGAAGGTTGTTCACGCGAGCACCGGTCTGGCGCGCGCTCACGAGCCGCGCTCGTCCGGACACACCCGTCTGCTCGAGGCGCTGGCGAGCCCGCGAGCTCGCCGTGGCCGCAAAGAGAAACGTTCCGACCAGCACGACGACGTAGCCCAATACTGCGACCACGAGAGCCGGCTTCACCACCGGAACGTGGAATGCGTCGAGCAAACGCGCCGTCACGAGCCCGAGGGCGATGCCCCCGAACGCAACGAGGAATACCGGACGCAACTGGGTCCCGGACTTGGTGAGAGGCGGGTCGGACACCGCTCGCGATGCTAGCCGCGCGACCGGCAGGCTCCAATCACCCCCTCCGAATCGAGCCGTATCGCAGCCTGCGCATGCGAGTCTTGCGCCAGGACCAGAGACAGGTCATTTGCCGCCGCGGAGTCAGCCCGGATCGACCCCATGACTCATCCCGCCCGCGATGCTGACCCGACCAGGGACATCACTCGGGCGCACCAAGAGCAGCGTTCATGAAGAAGTCGAACAAGAAGACGGCTCCCGCCAAGAAGGCGCCTCCCGCCAAGAAAGCGCCTCCCGCCAAGAAGACGGCTCCCGCCAAGAAGGCGCCTCCCGCCAAGAAAGCGCCTCCCGCCAAGAAGACGGCTCCCGCCATGAAGGCGCCTCCTGCGCAGAAGCCTGCTGCGAAGAAGCCGACTGCCGTGAAGCAGGTCGCTGGCGCCAAAGAGGGCAAGTCCAAACCCACCTCCGCCAAGCCCCCTGCGAAGTCCGCGCCTGCGAAGGCCGCGCCTGCGAAGGCCGCGCCTGCGAAGGCCGCGCCTGCGAAGGCCGCGCCTGCGAAGGCCGCGCCTGCGAAGTCCGCGCCTGCGAAGTCCGCGCCTGCGAAGTCCGCGCCTGCGAAGTCCGCGCCCGCGAAGGCCGCGCCCGCGAAGTCCCCACCTGCGAAGGCCGCGCCCGCGAAGACGAAAGGCTCCGCGCGCGTCGAAGCGTCCGGCGAACCTGCCATCGTGCAAGCGGCCCGTATTCTCGGACCGGGCTCGGGTCAGCTTTTGGCTCGCGTGCGTTTGGCCGCCGAGAACCCGCACGGTTACGTCGTCAAATACGCATCTGAGCTTCGCCTGCGCGGAGTGAGCGCGCCCGGTCCTCGCCTCGGCTTGATCGCGCTCTTGGATGGACTGGCGGTGGAGAAACGCGTCGCGCTCGTCGATTGGAAGGCGGCGGCCGAAGACGTGGTTTTCGAGCTGAAAAAGCTCAAGACCCCGGGCAAAGTCGATTGGGGTTGGGTGAGCTCCGTCGACCCCGACGAGCTCGGCGAAGTCTCCACCGAGCGCTTCTTGCAGGCGGTGGCCGCCCAACTGGATCACGGGAAGCTCGCGCTCCTGAACCTCGACACCGGCTCCGACCAGTTTGCCGTGATCGCCATCGAGCCCTCGCTCGAGAAGGGGGTGTTGACCATCATGAAGAACGCCGGCTACGCCGCTGCGCGCATCGCGGCCAAGCCGTTGGTCACGAAGGCGAAGCCCGTTGCCAAGCGTGCGCGCGGTGGCTCACCCCTCAGCGAGTGGCCCGACTGCAAAGACGACCCGTCGAACACCTGGCGCTACTTCATCCATCCCGAGCGCGAACTGTCGCGCTGTCTCCGCAAGTGGCCGCAGGCGTTCGACATCATGGAGGGCCCAGCGACGTCCACCAGCACGCGTACGGAGAAGAAGAGCTTCGTCACGGCAGCGCAGTGCTCGCAGGCGTACGTCGAATACTACGAAGCATTGAAGCAGGAAGGCTGGCTTCAGTTCACGGCCCAAGAGCACGCCAAAGAGCTCCGCGCTCGGGCCAAGTGACCTTCGGATGAGCTCTCGAAGATCCGCCGGCCCCGCCATTCTGACGGCGCTCTCGTTGGCTTTCCTCGCCGGCTGCAGCGCGGACGGTGCATCCGAGCCCGGTGGCTCCGGGGGGAATTCGGCCGACGCGTCCAGCGGCGGGAACGCCACGGGCGGCTCAGACGGCTCGGGCGGCTCTTCGGGGAGCGGCGGCTCGGGCGGCTCTTCGGGGAGCAGCGGCAGCGGCGGCGCCCCTGCCGACGGCGGGAGCGACGCTTCGACGTGCAAACTGTCGAAGCCCTATTCCTCGTCGAACGCCACCTGCAATGCCTGTGCAGAAGCCGAGTGCTGCGCCCTCGTCAACGCCTGTTTCTCGGACCCGGACTGCGACGACGGCTACGTCAATTGCATCCTGGCTTGCGCACTCCTGCCCGAAGACGCCGGCGATGCAGGTATCGAGCCTTGCCTCGCCGTCTGCGCCACCGACCATCCGAAGGGCAAAGGCGAGTATGACGCCGCCATCGGTTGCGCCGAGTCGAAGTGCTCGTCTTGCCTCTGACTCAGATCAGGTCGAGTCCGAGCCGCAGCGTCAGAGTGGGGAGCACGCCGTAGGTCACGAGGCCTTCGTCCACCGCAGTCGTGGCTTCACCGATGCGCGGATCGTCGATGGCTCCATCCTTGGCGGTGGCGTGAGTCTTCGCAGAGAAGACCTTCGTCACGCCCAAAGCGCCCGCGAGCACGACGCGCTCGGCGATCTTCGCTTGGTAGCCGAGCTCGAGAAACCCGAGACCGAGCGAGCTCTCGACCTCGTAGCTTCCACCGAGCCCCGCGATGCCAGTCACTTGGCTGGTGTCGAAGGCGCCCCGCAGGCTGACACGGGAATAGCCGGCGTCGAGGTAGACGCCCACGTCGCGGAAGGGCCGAATCCCGGCGCCCAGCCGCCAGGCGTTGCCACTCTGGAACCCGCTTTCGAGCATGGCTCCGAGCACCGGATCCGAGCTCACGGCGGCGGCGGTGCCGGTGATCTTGCCGAGATACATCGAGGGCACCCAGCCGAACCCGCCGAACAAGCGCAGTCCGACGGGCGTCTCGAACGTGCTCTGGAAGCCGAGATCGATGGGGGCACGGGTCGCGCCCTCGAGCGAGAGCATGTAGCGATCGCGGTCGCGTGACGATTTCGGCGAAGCCGCGTCGGGTGCATCGGGCCCACGTCCGGCGTGCTCGTGCAGCGAGCGGGTGCTGGGACGACGGCGAACGGTCTTCGTCTCCCATTCCGGAGACGGGGGTGCAGCGCTGGGCGGCGGGGCGCTCGGAGGCGGTGCGATGGGCGTCGCCCAGCCAGTCGTGGCGGGCAGCGGCGGAAGTGCCGCCACGACACTCGGGTTCAGGCGATCGAGCGACGACTCGCGCGGGCGAGAACTCGAATCACTTTCACTCACGATGGGGAAGCTCGCCTTCGACGTGGGCTCCGGCTCGTTTGCCGACGCCCGAGAAACAGCGAGCAGATTCAATCCGACTACGAACGCGACTATTGGACCTTGGTTCATCGAGGGGTTCGCCCGGATCGATGCGGGCTCCTCACCTACGATTCACGGTCCTTTTTCCGAAAACTTGAGCGCGCCGCGCGCGGCGAAATCCGTGCCCGTCATACGCGTCGTCGGCGAGCGAACGCGAGACCAGCCAGTGCCAACGCGACGCCGACGAGCCCGCTCGATGAACGTTCGCCACCCACCGAGCATCCACCCGAGTCTCCACTCGTCTGGGCAGGGTTGCCGCCCGTCCCGGGGCTCCCGCCGGTACCGGCGCCGCCTCCAGTGACGCCTCCGCCGAGACCACCTGCGCCGCCCGCGCCCGCGCCGCCGACGCCGCCGCCACCGGCACCTGCCGCGCCGCCTGCGCCGCCGGTGCCCGCCGTGCTGCAATGCGTGGCGCAAGCGGTGGCGCAGGAGCTGTTGCACGCGCAGTAGGCCACCGAGTCGTATCCGTCGGCGCCCGCAGCAGTGGCGGTCTTGCAGTTGGCGATGCAATTCGCGTCGTGGCACTGGTCCGCGCAGGCGAGCACGGCTTTGCAGTTGGCGTCGGCGAGGCAATCGCTCACCACGTTCACGCACTCGGTGTTGCGGCAGGTCTCGCACTCGGTGCCGCCGGTGAGCGGAGTGCAGACCTTCTGCTTCACCGTCTGCGAGCTGATCTGGAGATCGACCTCTTGGCAGAGCATGCCCGTCGGGCACGAGCTCGTGCTGCAGAACTCCGTGCAATACTGCTGGTTCATGCACACGTAGGAAGTGCACTCGGCACCGGTGCTGCACGGCGCTCCGCCCGTGGGCTTCTGCGTGATGGGTGTGCCCGTGCCGGTCTCGAGGCTCGGTGTGCCGCCCGCCGCCGCGAACGCCTGCTCGATGAGCGCCTTGTGGTAGTCGAGGCGCGTGAACTTCGGAGTGTCGTTGGGGTTCGAGCAGCTCTGGGAGCGCGAAGCGATGCCGATGATGGCGCCGCCCGCCGAGAAGAGCGGCCCCCCGGAGTCACCGGAGCAAATCGACTGAGTTGCCGCGATTTCTCCGTCCCCAATCAGCTCGTTCCAGTCTTTGCCGACGCTCAAGAGCTTGACGTTGGTGCGCCGCCGGCGCGTGCCCGACCCCATCTGGTTGTCGTTGATGGCGCCATAGCCCACCGCGGTCACCAGCTCACCGAGCTGGGGCGGATACGTCGTGCGGATCTTGGCGGGCGTCACTCCGGCCACCGCTTGGTTCAACACGATGAGCGCGATGTCGTTGTTGCAGAGGTTCTTGCCGGGCGTGACGAAGAGCTGAGCGCCCACGGCCACCGGACTGCCCCAGAACTGCGGGTTCACGCCCGTGTACACCTTGATGCTCGAGGGCGTGTAGTTGTTGCCGACGTGATCGCCGTTGGTCGAGTTGCCGTCGATGTCGCAGCCAATGCCCTGTGTGACGTTCTGGGAGACGCAGTGCCGCGCGGTGATCAGCAGCTTGGGTGCGATGACGGTCGCGGTACACGCGCCGCCACCCATGGTGATCATCACCACCGACGGATGAGCGGAACCGCCCGAGTCGTCGACGCCGCCGATGATGGATTCGGAGGACTCGCCCGTACTGGGAGCGCTCGGCGCCGAGCCGGAGCAACCGAGAGCGAGGAGCGAGACCGGGAGCACGGAAGACAAGCGAAGCGATCGCGTCATGGGGATCTCTCGAGCGAAGGAACGGTGAACCGGAAAACTATCGCACCCCGGCATCGCCTCGACCATCTCGCTCGTGACGAAGCACTGCGTCACGCGGGCCCGCCCACATCCGCCTACCCGCTCACTCGACCAGGCGAAGGCCGACGGGCAGCTCTTCTCCGAAGAACTCACCACGCTCGCGGTCCTCGATGGGCACGACCTCTTCCACGGCGCGCACCCACTCCGGGTCGGCGTTCACGCTTCGGAGCGCCTTCGCAGTCCGCTCGCGCAGGTCTCCGCGCACATCTCGCGTCCGATCCCCGGTGAGCCGCGCGAGGAGCATCCCGGCACGCGGGGCGGTGGCGATGTCGGCCCACTTTTCACGGAGCAAGTGGTCGAGCCAGCTCTCGGCGATCCGGGTCGCGACGACGTGGTGGATGCTGGCGTAGGCCGGCGCGCGTGAACCGAGGCGCCCGAGGGCAGCCCAGAGGCGGGGGTTCTGTTCGCTCCAGGTCCGCTCCATCAACCACTCACCGAGCTCGACTCGGCGCTCCGCCGGGACGCGTTCCAGAGAAGAGGCGAGCTCGAGCATCTCGTCCATGGCCTGCGGCTTCATCCCTTTGGGCTTCTTGCCGGCCTTGCCAGCCGGCGCGAGGAACGGATCGACGCGGTCGCGCACGTGCACCTGGAGGTTCTCGGCCAGGCCTCCCGCCACGCGCCGCCAAGCGATCCAAAACTGCTGCCAGGCCCGGGCGTCGTCTTGGAAGCCGAGCCCGTGCTCGAACAGAGGCGAGAGCCCGCGGATGCGACGCGGATCTTCGGGATGCCCGTAGCCGGGGCGCAGGCAGTAGCCGGTGAGCATCCAGAAAACGCGCTCGTGATCCGCCGAGCGCCGCCGCGACTTGTGGAGCGGCGCCACGACATCGAACAGCGCTCGGCACAACTCCCCGCTCCAGTGCTGCCGCTCGCCCAAGAGACGGGTGAGCTCCCGCCAGAGGTCTTTGACCTCGCGCTCCTTCACGTCGGACTGGGCCTTGCCGAAGACTCGCTCGATGGCGGTCTTGGCCTCGTCGAAGCGCAGGCTCGCCGGACGCACGCTCGGACGGGGCCGCTCGGAAGCGCGCGGCTCGTCGCCGGCTTTGTCTCCGCGCAGCTCGAAGGCCAGCGCGAAACGCCGCGCCTTCGTCGGGTCGGCGGGCGAGGACTCGACGCAATGGAGCTCGAGGGTTCCGACCGGCGAGAGCTCGCCCTCGAGCACGACCACCACGTCCTCGCCCTTTTCTTCGCCCTCGAAGGCCGTGGCTACGGGCGGAAGGCGCTCGAAGCGATCGTCCAACGCTTCGACCACTTCACCCGGCGCATGTACGACCCGGTCGGTCGAATGCAGCTCGAAGCGCACGGGCCGGCCGACGTGCAGAGCGAGTGGGCGCCCCGCGACGATGTGGCGCTCGCCTTCGCGTGCACCGCGCGGCACGACGCACACCGCGCGTCGCCCGCCGCCGCCTTCTATGCCCACATAGAACCCCTGGGGCGACCCACCGCCGATCACGATTCCGTGACCTCGAAGGGCGAGGCCAAACGTGACTGCGCCGCGAGCTACTGCAACGTCTGGGTCGCGCTCGGAGAGACGTGACACTGGCGCTTCGCCCCACGACGACACGACCTCGAGCACGCGCTCTCTCGCTCGCGCGGCGCGGAACACCCCGCCGTTGAAGAGCAGCGCCGAGAGCGCGACGTCGGGCGGGGCGTGGGAGGCGACGAACGCCGCGATGTGCCGCGTGATGGCAGGGTCATGTTCGTAGGGCAACCCGAACGCGACGAGCCCGCCGCGGCCCTTCTTGGGCGCCTCGTCACGGGCGGCGAGCGGAAAGAAGCCCTCGATCACGATGCGCTCGGCTTCCTCGCGGCCGAGCTCGGTGCGCAAAGTGCCGCCAACCAGGGCCGACCCCGAGCTCGCGAGCGCGACGGGAAAGCTCTCGGGCGCGGACTCGGACAGCAGTGCTTCCTTCGCCGATCGGCATTGGAGCACGAGCGCCGCGAACCGCCTCGGCTCGAGATGAGCAGGCGGTGTCACGAGACGCGCTTCGGCGGCGTGCGCCAGCGCGAGGTCCATGTTGTCCCCACCCAGCAAGATGTGTCGGCCCACGGCGATGCGGTCGAAAGCGAGCGCACCGCTCGGGTCTCGCTCGAAGCGGATCAACGTCAGGTCGGTGGTGCCACCGCCCACGTCGCACACGAGCACCAGGCGAGACGCATGCCCACCGAGCAGGGACTCGAAGTGCCCGGTTCCCAAGTGAGCGAGCGAATCGTAGAACGCGGCTTGGGGCTCCTCGAGCAGGCGCACCGAGAGACCTGCGGCTCGGGCCGCCCGCAGCGTGAGGAGCCGCGCGGTCTGGTCGAACGAAGCAGGCACCGTCAGTACGACGTCCTGCTCGGCGAGCGCGTGAGTGGGGTGAGCGTCGTCCCACGCGCGCTTCACGTGACCGAGGAGTCGCGCACCGGCTTCGACCGGCGAGATGCGCGGGACACCGGCGTCTTCGTCGACTCCCCACGGCAGGATCGGTTGCGTGCGATCGACCCGCGAGTGGCAGAGCCAGCTCTTGGCGCTCGATACCACGCGGCCCGGAGCTTCACGCCCGCGCCGACGCGCCAGCTCGCCCACGACGAACGGTGCGTCCCCGAACGGATCGTTCTCGAGCTCTGCCGGAAGCGGTGCATAGAGGAACGATGGCAGCAGGGGCAACGCGCGAGTTTCGCCCTGGGACACGAGCTGTGGCACCGGGAAGACCTGCACCCCTTCGGGCGCTCCGGGCCGCGCCCAGGCCACGACCGTGTGCGTCGTTCCGAGATCGATGCCGACGACGAGCTCTTTCATCAGCGAGCGCCGTAGTTGTGCGCCGATTGCTCCTCGTTCCGATCGGTTGCGGGCGGCGGCGACGGCGAGAACGCGCTGATGCGTGCGCGCGTCTCTGCGTCCAAGCGAAGCTCCGCCGCAGCGAGCGCCGGCTCGAGCTGCTCCAAGTTGCGCGCGCCGATGAGCGGCGCGGTCATGGCGGGGTGGCTCGCTACCCAGGCAATGGCGAGCGTCGCCGGATGCACTCCCAGCTCGCTCGCCAACTCGGCGAATGCCTCCGCGATCTCGAAGTTCGACTGGGCGCCGTAGCGCGTCTTGTACATCGCGTTGTCCACGATGCGGCCGTGCTCGGGGGTGCGACCGACGCCGTATTTTCCACTGAGAAGCCCACCGGCCAGCGGGCTGTAGCTGAGCACCGCGAGCTTCTCGGCCTGGGCATGCGGCAAGATCTCGACTTCGGCTTGGCGCTTCAGCAGGTTGTACATGGGCTGTGTGGCCACGATGGGCGAAAATCCGAGCCGCTCACTCGTCGCCAGGGTCTTCGCGGTCTGCCAAGCCGAGAAGTTGCTCACCGCGGGATAGAGGATCTTGCCCTGTGCCACCAGCTGCTCGACGGCGCGGAGCGTCTCGTCGAGAGCGGTCTCGTCGTCGAAGCGGTGCAAGAAGAAGACGTCGACGCGGTCCGTGGCCAAGCGCCGGAGGCTCGCCTCTACCGCCCGCACCAAATGATAACGAGAGGAGCCGCGAGCGTTCACGTCGCCCGACGTGGGGAAGTAGGCTTTGGTCGAGATCACGACCTCGTCCCGACAGTCGGCGACGAGGCGTCCAAGGATTTCCTCCGATCGACCGCGGGCGTAGACGTCGGCGCAATCGAACAGATTGACGCCTGCGTCCCGACAGCGGCGAAAGAGAGAGGCGCTCATCGCCTCGTCGGCGTCCCCGCCGAACGACATCGTGCCGAAGGCCAAGCGGGAGATGCGGACGCCGGTTCGTCCGAAGAAGCAATAGTCCATGGCGGCTCCGAGTGGATGATCCGGGCGTCCTGGTCTTGTGACCAGGACCACGATGGAGATAACTTGGATGGAGCATGGGGGAAATGCTCTTCGACGATGCGGCGCGGGTCGCCGCTCTTCACGACTACCGCGTCCTCGACACTGCCGCCGACCCGGTCCTCGACGGCATCACCCGGCTCGCGTGCTCGCTGCTCGGGACGCCCATCGCGCTGGTCTCGCTCCTGGATTCGCACCGCCAGTGGTTCAAGTCCAAGTGCGGCCTCGAGGTGAGCGAGACCCCGCGAGAGCTCGCGTTCTGCGACCACGCGATCCGCGAAGACTGCCCCATGGCGGTGGAAGACGCGACGGCCGACCCGCGTTTTTTCGACAACCCGTTGGTCACTGGTGAGCCCCACATTCGCTTCTACTGCGGCATCCCGCTCCGCACGCCCGACGGTCACGCCCTGGGCACGCTTTGCGTGATCGATCGAGTGCCACGCAGCATCACTCCCGAGCAGGTCCACGCGCTGAGCCTCCTCGCCAAACAGGCGGAGAGTGCCCTCGAGCTTCGCCGGCGACTCGCGCTCGTGGAAGAACACCTCACGAATCAGCAAGCGCTACAGCAGAGCCGAGAGCTCCTTTCGTCGATGCTGGTTCACGACCTCCGAGCTCCGGTGACCAACATCGCTCTCTTGGCGATGACCTTGTCCACGCTCACCGACGGCGAGACAAGCGTGGCGGAGGAGATCGCGCTCGAGGCCGAGCGCATGGGACGGATGCTATCCGACGTGCTCGACGTCTGTCTGGCGGAGGTCGGACAGCTGCGACCTCGCGCCAAGGACTTCCCCCTCGCCGCATTCGTCGAGAAGATCGTTCGGCGGTTCGGACCGCGTTGTGCGCAGCGCGATCAGCACTTGACCCTCCAAGCGCCGAGCGACGAGCTGATGATCCACGCCGACGCCGAGCTTTTGGAGCGAGTCCTCGAAAACCTCCTCTCCAACGCCTGTGCTCACGCGCCGGCTGGGACGCTCGTCGCGGTGTCCGTCGCACGAAACGGCGGTGCTCACGCGCGCGTCGACGTGAGCGACCAGGGGCCGACCCTCGATCCCGAGCTCGGCCAAGCGCTGTTTCTCAAGCTCGACGCGTTTGCCTCGAAAACGGCCGCGTACGACCACAAGAGCCACGGTCTCGGTCTCGCGTTCTGTCGGCTCGCCATCGAAGCCCACGGGGGTCAGGTCGGAGTGGAGCCGCGCGCCAACGGCGGGAACACCTTCTTCTTCGAGCTGCCCTTGCGACCCGCCGCGTTCGAGTAGACTGCCGACCGATGCCCGGCGACAGCGACGCGACCGTACGCGAAAGCTCGCGGGCGGGAGACGCCGGGCCGACCGTGGCGCTGACGCCGATGGGCTCGGCGAGCCGCACGGCACCCGACCTGTTGCCGCCCACCACCGGGGGCTCGCTGCGCACGGCCGAGGCGACGTTGATCCTCGCGAGAGAGGAGGCGAGCCGGACGCGCGCGCTCATGCGCTTGGTGGTGCCGCTCTCGTTGGCCGCGCTGGTCGCGCTGTTCGTTCCGGAAACGGCGCTGCCGCTCCGCGGCGTGGTGGCCGCCGCCTTCGGTTCGACCTTGCTCTTGACGCTCGGGCTCCTCTATTGGTTTCGCGACGCGCGCCGCTACGACGCCCGACTCGCGCTCGTCCACGCCCTGTTCTGTGTGGCGTCGATCCTCGCGGCGTGCCTCTACGTCGGCATCTTCTCACCCACCATCATGGGCGCGTGCGTCGGCATCTACTACTTCGGGCTGAGCGACTCGAAGTTCTCCGCGTGGCTCATCTTCCTCAGCCTTGCCGGGGGCTACGCACTGCTGAGTATCGCGGGCATCGCCGGCTGGCTCCCTCTCGAGAGAGCCGTCGTCGCGCTCCACGACCCCGACGTGCGAGGCCTCGTGGCGCTCGCCGTCAGCAGCGAGCTCTTGCTCGTGCTCACGTTCGTCATGGCGCGCAAGAGCCGACAGGCCACACGCGAAGCCTTCGAGCGCCTCGAGCAAGCGGCGCTCCAGATCCGCCAGCGCGAGGCGCTCCTCGACGAGGCCCGCGCCGACCTCGACGTGGCTCGCGCCGCCAACGTCGGGCGCTTCACCGACAAAACCGTCGGCGACTTCGCGGTCGGCGAGATCCTCGGCCGGGGCGCCATGGGCGAGGTCTACCGGGCCGAGCAGCTGTCGACGCGCCGGCCGGTGGCGCTGAAGTTCTTGAACCCAGCGGTGGTGGGCGACGCCGAGATGATGGAGCGCTTCTTCCGCGAGGCCAAGGTTGCCGGCACGCTGCGCTCGCCCCACGTGGTCGAGATCTTCGCATTCGGGCGCGCCGACGACGGCTCGCCGTTCATCGTAATGGAGCTACTCCGGGGCATCGACCTCGCCGATCGCCTGCGCGAGGCGAAGCGTCTCGACGTCAGCGAGGTGCTCGAGCTCGTGACCCAAGTAGCCGAAGCGCTCGGCGCCGCCGACCGCGCGGGCGTGGTGCACCGCGACATCAAGCCGCAGAACTTGTTTCGAATCGAAGACGGCCAGCGCCGCGTGTGGAAGGTGCTCGACTTCGGCGTTTCCAAGGTGCGCGAGGTCACGAGCCACCTCACCCAGGGCGCAATCATCGGCACACCGAGCTACATGTCCCCCGAACAAGCGCGGGGGCTCGACGTGGACCACCGGAGCGACGTCTTCTCGCTGGGCGTCATCGCCTACCGCTGCTTGACGGGCCGGCCCGCGTTCACCGCGCCCGACAGCGTACTCACGGTCTACAACGTCGTGCACGTGCAGCCCGCGCGACCCTCGGATCTCGCGCCGCAGGTCGGTCCCGACTTGGAACGCGTGCTCGCCTTGGTCCTGGCGAAGGACCGCACGCGCCGCTTCTCGAGCGCGACGATGTTCGCGGCTGCGCTCTCCGACGCGGCTCGAGACCGACTCGACGCGCGCCTCAAGTCCGACGCCGACGCGCTGATCGAGTCCGAACCTTGGGGCAGCGAGCTCGGCCTCCGGCGTTGAGCTTCAGCCAGCGCCGGTGCACTCGACCGACGCCCGGTCGAGGGTGAGGTCCGCGCCCAGCTTGAACGCCACGCCCCAGCGCCAGAGCACGTTCTCGGCGTCATTCCTGAGCGAGAAGTCCACGCAACAGCGCTGGCCCGCGCCTTCGGGAGAGCACTGCACGGGCAAAGCAACCGACCCGTCCTCCAACACGGAGAGGTTGTACGAGATCCAATCGCCGAGGGTCGGATTCGGGCCAGCGTCTTCGCCGATCACCGAATCGCAGTGAGCCGCCTGCCGGAGTGGCAAGTCGGAGGCAGCCAAAAGCGCGCGGTACACCTGGAAGCGAGTCGGACGCGACGGCGCAGCAGGAGAGGCGGACGCGGCCGGCTGCGTCGACGCTGGCGCAGGCTCGGGCTGGGGAGCTGGCCGGCAGGCGCAACCAGCGACGAGCCAAACGAGGAGCCAACCCCTCAGGCTAGCCATGCGACGCCGACCTCCCGACACGCGCAGCCATCTTTCGACACGATAGCATCCACCGCTCCGAGTCGACCGTGCAGGGCGATGGCGAGCAGGATTCCCGTTGACACGGCTCCGCCTGAGCTTTTGACTGCATGAGTGACACTGAGGGTGGGTGAACTCGCGCGTGCGAGCAAGGCGCTCGAGCGGCTTTACACGCTCGATAGCGCGGTCGACTTCCCGAAGCGGGCCATCGACACGATTCTCGCGCTCGTCCCGTCCGAGATCGGGTCGATGCACGCCATCGACGTGGCGCGTGGGACGTCGGTCAACTGGCTCTTGCCTCGCGAACAGGACACGACCGAACTCTGGGAGCTGTGGGCGCGGTCCTTCACGTCACACCCTGTGCTCGTCCACTACGAGAAGACTCGCGATCCACGACCGTTGATGACATCGGCACTGATGACGAAGCGTCAGTTCGTGCAGACGCCGTTCTACATCGACTTCTACCGCCAAATTCGCATGCAAGACTGCCTGGGGATGACCATCGTCAAGGGGAAACGCGAGCTCTTCACGTTCGGGCTCGTGCGCAGCGGCTGGGGGTTTTCCCAGCGCGAGAGGGCGATGCTCGACTTCATGCGCTCGCACGTCGCGGTCGCGCTAGCGAACTCCCGCGTGGTCGACGGATTGGGGGAGCGCTGCATCTGGATCGATCACGACACGAACGTGACGCTCGCATCCGAGTCGACGCGGAGCACGCTCGCGCGTGCGCTCGGCCTCCGGGCATGGTCGGAGCGGGCGCTGCCCGATGGCGTGCAGAGGTGGGTCCGCGATGCCCTCGCGCGACTCCGCCCCGGCTCGGAGCTGGGCCCACCGCCGACGCCGCTCCGAATCGGCACGCTCGAGCTCCGCTTGTCGCTGCGGGAAGACGGCGCGTGTATCAAGGTTCTGGAGCCCGCCGCAACGCCTTCGCCGTACTCCCACGGCCTGAGTCCGCGCGAGGCCGAGGTGCTCGCGTGGGCGGCGCGCGGCAAGACCAACTGGGAGATCGCGACAATCCTATCCGTGCGACGCCGCACCGTCGCCACGCACCTCGAGCGCATCTACGCCAAGCTCGACGTCACGTCGCGCAGCGCCGCCGTCGCTCGAGTGTTCGGGCGACCACTGTCGGCCATTTGACCGATACCGAGCCCCAGCACCCGTCGATAGCTTGATCCGCGATGAGGGCGGAGCCGTCGGCGGCCGAAGTGAGGCGCTTGATCGAGGAGTTTCTCTCTTCGTGTGCGTGGCACGAGAAGGTGATCGCCATGACACTGACGGAACCGGGCCGCTTCGAGCAGCGAATCAGCGCTCGGGCCGCGGCCCACGCGGTGGAGCTCGCTCGCGAAGACGATGCCTGGGTGTTTCCGCGCGTCGCCCTCGTGGTGGAAACAGAGTCCGGATTGCAGCGGAACGCCATCTACAGCTTTCGGGTGCACCACAGAAACGGCGACTGGGTGATCCTCGATCTCCCAGCAGTCGCGTACTGACAGGAAGGGAGCGGTCATGGGTCTCTACGACGACGACAACAATGCGGTAACAAGCGGCGATCAGAACGACAAAGAGTATTGGTACTCCAAGGCGCACGCAGAGGCGCTCGATCTGGCGCTCAAACAAAAGCAACCCGAAGGAGCCATCAAGGACTTTCTCGCCGAAGCGATCAAGGTCCACGACGCTGCCCTCGCGAAGTTCCCCAACCACGCGGAGGTCAAGGCGTGGAAGGAGAAGGCCGAGACGATCAAGTCCAAGATCAACCCGAAGGCGGAATGGGATCGCTGGAAGCCCGACTGGCCCTGGGACTCGCCGTTCCTCCACGGCTGGGTCGAATACAATTGGGCCGTGTGCGCCAGGGCGGCGGGCGATTGGGCAACCGTCTACGAGCAGGCCCGCGCCGCCGACAATCACTTGGGCGACTACGGCGCCAAGAAACATTACAAGTCGTGGAGCGAGGATCTCCGCGCGTGGGTCGACAGGGCCTACGACCACGCCAAGGAAATCTGGGAAGAGTCGCGAAAGCACCGCTGATGCGCGATCGTCTTCGCTCGCTCATCGACAAGCCCGTGACGATTCGCACGGTGCCGGACGACCCGGTGTGGAAGCCGACGTCCGGCGTCGTGTTCGACGTTTCCGAGGACGCAGTAGACGTCCTCATCGGAAGCTCGGTCATGAAGACCGTACGCATCGCCACCATCATCGACGTGAGCATCGACGAGCGTCAGGCGCGAGACATGCTGCTCGAAGACCCACCGGAGGACCCGAGCTACGCGCTGGGAAAACGCAAGCTCTTCGAGGCTGATCAAGCGCAACACCTCGCTCAACCCCCCGACCGCGTGACGGCTGCGGCGGCAGAGGCGTGTGGATACTTGCGCCGAACGCGAACGGTGGCTCCGTCCCACCTCGGGACGGAGCTCCTGCTCGAGCGCGCGCACCACTTGGCGACCGGTCGCTGGGACTACGAGTGCGACCCGAGCGCGACCGGGGGCGAGCTCGCCAACCACAACTATCGTTCTGCGAAAGCCCGCGCGTCGAAGTTGAACGAGGCGCTCGAGCTGCGGAGGCCGGAGGACGAGGTCGCGAGCCATGTCGCGGCGATCGGGAAATGGACCGCCCGCGCCCTCGCCAAGTACCCGAACCATGGGGAGCTCCGCCAATGGCGGGAACGCGCGGAGTCCATCCGCAAGAAGCTCTCCGAAGACGTGCGGCGCGCCAACGCTCTCGGTGAGCCGCTGGTATGACGTTGGGCGAGGCGGAGGCTGCGCTGGCGGCCGAGGTCATGCGCCTGGAGAACCTGGCGGACGAGCTCGACTGCTGCACGGACCCGCTCCGACGCGCCGAGCTCCTCGCGAGGGTGAACCAAACGGTAGACGAGTGCAATCGAACCGATCGCGAGTTCGTGGAAGCCTATCGCTCTGCGCGCTCGCGGTGGGATACGACGTGGACACGTGCGGCCGCGCGACTGCCCGAAGTCGGGGCCGCGATCCACAAGCGCGTGGGCCCACTGCTCCGGATCCTCCGCCTCGTGTCCCCACTCGAAGCGGATGGCCACACGCGCCGACCTTCACTCGATGACGAGCTCGACTTGGCGGAGCGCGAAGCCGAAGGGGACCCGGACCTCCTGGAGCTCGTGCGGTCCTTGCGTGAGGCAGAGTGAGCATCGAATCACTCCTCGACGAGTTCGCCGAGCTCGCGTGCGCCCTGGAGGGTGTCCCTCCAGAGGGTATCGCGGCGCTCGAGGGGCGAGCGAGAGGATGGCTCGTTTTCAAGGCGAAAGACGTCGCCATCGCACGCATGCTTTCGGCGGCAGCGCTCACGCATCGCTCTCTCCGCATTCGCCGCCATGCAACGCGGGTTCGCCTGACGCGACACTTCGAGGCGCACAACCAGTTCGTGGCGAGCTCAGTGGAAGCGAAACGGTCGCTGGACACCACCGCAGCCGAGCTCCTTGGAATCGCCAAACGGCTGCGCAAAATCGAGCTCCACCTCCTACGGGCGCGGCAGAAGACCGCGATGCGTGAGGAGCTTGCGGCTCTCGTCAGGAGGCTCGAAAGCGTCGACTGCGCCGCTCACGACGCGCGCAAGGCCCAGCTCGCAGCGCTCGCGCAGGAGCTCGAAAAGGCGCTGAGATGAAGTGCTTGGAGCGAGTCCACTCCACCGATCGCGCGGTCGGAGCAGGGTTGCTAGGGCTCGGGAGCGCTGTCACCGCGCTCGTCGTCGTTCTGTTCACCGGCCCGGGTCACGGGCGATGGTTGATGGTCGGAGCGCTAGGCTTCTTGCTCGTCGTGCTCGGTCACGAGCTACCACAGGCGCTCTTCATCGACTTCGGGCGCGGGCTGCTCGTGGCGCGCCGGGGCTTGATCCTCCGGCGTACGCGCGAAGTGCCCTTCTCGAGCGTGCGCAGCGTGCAAGTGCGCGGGCAGGCGATCCAGATCGAGCTCGACCAGGACAGCATCGAAGTTCCAGGGGATGGCGAGCTCGAGCGCCGCGCCGCGCTGCTGGGGCGCGCGATTTCGCGCCGGCCGTGAGCCGAGCGGCCCAGCGTGTCGGTCGTTCAGCCGACGGGCAGCCATCTCGGTCTCGGCTAATCGGTGGACATGGAGGGGCTGGGACGCTCGCGCCTGCTTGCCGTCAGCGCGTGCCTCGCGCGACTTCATCGCCTGCGCCCCGTCGACGCATTCTGGAGGTGCGCGCTCGGCGAGGTGCTCTCGTTGGTGCCTGGCAGATGCGCCTCGATGCACGTCGTGGACGTCGAGCGCCGCAGGGTGAAGAGCTGGCATCACCCGTCGAGCTGCGCGGACACGGGGGCGCTCGTCCTCGAGCACCCTGCGCTGCGCCGCCTCGTGAGCTCCCGGCGCACACGCGTCGTCTCACTCTCCGACCTAGGGTCTGCCGCTTGGCCGAACCAGCTCCTGGCAACTTACCGGCGACTCGGGTTGAAAGACGCAATCGCGATCCGATTGGAGGACCACGGCCCGGCGCTCTACGCCCTCATCGTCGCGCGCGAGACTCGTGGCTTCTCCGAGACCGACCGCGCGGTGCTGCGGCTCTTGCGACCTCACCTGTTGATCGCCCTGGGAAACATGCACCTGTTCGAACAACTCCGTCGACGGCCATTCCCGACGGGGGTCCCACCCCTCAGCGCGCGCGAGGCCGAGGTGCTCGCTTGGGCCGCGGAGGGTAAGACCAACCGCGAGATCGCGCCGAGGACCCGAAGCAGCCGCCCATAGCAGACCCGTTCGCGCCTCATCACCGAGGTAGGCCTGGCGAGAACCTCCATCGCGAGCGCTCCGAGCGAGCCACTTTCCAGCAGCTCGCTGTCGCGACTGCTTCGAGCAAGCTATGCTCGGGGCATGACCGAGCGCGTCGACCTCGCTGACCCGTCCTGCGAGCCCAGCGACGAAGCACTACAGGGGCTCGCCGCGCGCGCCTTCGCGGGCGTGAAGGAAGCTCACGAAAAGCGCCTCGCCGCGTTGTGGGAGGACATCGATCGCCGGCGTCGCAGCGTGCTATCGGCGCTGGGCGAGTCGAGCGGGCAGAGGCGGAAGCTCGACCCATGAGGCCCGTGCTGCTGGTGATCGCCGGGCCCAACGGAGCGGGGAAGACCACGATCACGGTGCGTCTCCGTCAAGACCACTGGAGCGAAGGTGTCGAGTATCTGAACCCCGACGACGTTGCCCGCGACCGTTTTGGCGATTGGAGCTCGCCCGAGGCGGTGCTCGAAGCGGCGAAGTGGACCCAAGCTCGGCGCGAGGAGCTCTTGGGTCAACGCAGCGGCATCGCCTTCGAAACCGTCTTCTCGACCGAGGAGAAGGTCGAATTCGTGAGACGCGCGCGCGACCTTGGATACTTCGTCCGCGTCTTCTTCATCGGCACGGCCGACCCTCGCATCAACGCCGCGAGGATCGCGGGTCGCGTCATGCTGGGCGGCCACTCGGTCCCCATCGAAAAGATCGTCTCGCGATACGGGCGCTCCGTTGCGAACCTCGCCGCCGCCATCGTCTTGGCTGACCGCGTTTACATCTACGACAACTCCGTAGAAGACCGAGAAGCGCGCCTCTGCGTGCGCACTCAAGACGGGCTCTTGCGCAAAGTGTACGGAGCGTTGCCCGTCTGGATCGCCTCGACCATCGACCAGGTGCCCCGGCACCCGGACTTCGTCGACCTCCGCGCGGCCTGACGGCGTCACTCGCTGCCGCTTCGAACGCCGAGCTCGATCTTCCAGCGCTCGCCGGGCTCTCGCGGCTCGTGGGGCACGGCTTCGAGGAGCAGCGTGCCGACCGGCGTGATTTGCGCCGCCAAGCTCACCGGCACCACGTCGCCTTCGCTGCGACCTTCTGCGGGGAGCTCGACTTCGATGGGCGAGAGCTCTTCGAGTTCGCTCGGAGCCCAGCTCTCCAGGGTCGCCCCTGCTGCGTCGTCGCGACGCACGCTCGAGCCGAAGAAGCGGAACTTCACCGGCTCGCCCACCACGAGTCCGAGCTCGATGGGCGGCAAGTCCGCGGAGCTGCCTTCCTCGAGGCCGAACGGCGCGACGCAGAGCGCGACGACCGGCGGCTCGACGCCGGGCACGGCCGGCGCGGGGCTCTCGATGCCGACGTAGTACGCCCGCGCGGTGCCGCCGCGGATGCGCAGGCCCTTGCCGCGGCGAACGATGCCGTAGTACGCCGCGCCGCGCGCCACCGCGAGATCGGGATCGGCGCCCGGCAGCACGGCGGGGGCTCGCGAGCCGTCTTCTGCCAGCCAGCGACCGAGCACCGCCGTCAAGCGGCGGGTCAGCGCGTCGGCTTTTAGCACGCCGCCGTTGTAGAGAACCTTGCTCGGGTGGAGCAGCGCGCCGTGACTCGCGCCGAGGCCGCTCAAGCGCTCGGTCGCTTCGACTTGGCGCGCCAGGAACGCCACCAGGTGTTTGGTCACGGCGGCGTCGGCCGCGTAGGGCAGACCGAGCTCGGTGAGCGCGCTCCGGGCGCGAGCCTGAGGTCGTGCGCTCGAAGCCACCTCGGGGAAGAAGCCGTCCAAGAGCACGCTTTCGAGCTCGCCGCGGGTGAGCTCGGTTGCGAGGGTGGAGCCGAGCAGCGCCGAACCCTTGCCGGCCACCGCGACCCGCAGGCTCGCGAGCTCCGGCGCGGAGAGCATGCGCTCCTTCGCGCCTCGGCACACGAAGCCGAGGCTCGCGAGCTGCCAGCGATCCACCTCTTTGCCGGACGCTCGGAGCTTCTGTGCTGCGACATGAGCGAGGGCGAGATCCATGTTGTCGCCGCCGAGCAAGATGTGATCGCCGACTGCGATGCGGTGAAGCTCGAGATTCCCGTCCCGCTCCACCGCGGCGATGGCCGAAAAGTCCGTCGTGCCACCGCCCACGTCGACCACGAGCACCACGTCGCCCGGGGCGAGGTGCTGCCGAAAGCCGGCTCCCTGGCTCTCGATCCAGGCGTAGAGCGCGGCCTGCGGTTCTTCCAAGAGCGTGACGTCGTCGAGACCTGCAGCGTAGGCGGCCTCGACCGTGAGGTCACGGGCCGCGGCATCGAACGACGCCGGCACGGTGAGATAGACCTCTTGCTCGCCCAGCGGTACGCCGCGAGCGGCGAGCCACGCCTCGCTCAGGTGATCGAGGTAGCGGAACGAGGCCTCCACCGGCGATATCTTTTCGATGTCATCGGGGGCGCCGCGCGGCAGGATCGGGCCGCGGCGGTCCACCCCTGCGTGACACAGCCAGCTCTTGGCGCTCGAGATCACTCGCGCCGGAACTTCGGCGGCGCGCGAGCGCGCGTGCTCTCCGACCGCGAAGCGACGCGCCGCATCCCAGGGCAGTGCCAGGGGTGGCTCGCTCTCGTGGCCGAAGTACAGGAACGAGGGCAAGAGGGCGCGCGACTCGAGGGCTCCCGGACCGACGAGCTGCGGCAACGCCAGCACCTCGGGCGGCGGGACTTGGTCGCCATCGACGCGCGCGAGGTCGATGGCCGCGAGCGCGGTGTGAGTAGTGCCGAGGTCGATGCCGACGACGAAGCGAGCGCTCATAGCTCGACTTCCGCCGGTGCGAGGACGCTCGCATCGTGCCCCGGGAGCGCGGTGGGGAGCTCGAGCTTCGACACGCGCCAACCTTTGTGGCGCAAGGTGCCACGATATGGAGCCTTGCCCGCCACGTTGCCGGTGAGCTTGACGCTCTCGGCGTCGAAGCCTTCGGCGAGCGTGAGCGGCGAACCCTCTGATTCGCTCCGGATGGCGTCGATCTCGGCGTGAGCGAACAAGGCCTTGCGACACCCCTCGTGCACGACGCGCGCGGCCGCGCCGATGTCGGCGTCGGGGAAGCTCGCGATGTCTTGCTTCAAGAAGTCGACGAGTCTGCCCTCCCGCTGCAAGAGACCGAGCAGCTGGAGCGCCGGCAACACGGGAGGCGGAGCCAAAGACTTCGGAGGCCCGGGCTCGGGCGGGTCTGCCTTCTCGGGCGCTGGGGGCGGCGCTTCGCCGCTGGAAAGCCCGCGCACGCGAGCTGCAAAGATGCCGTCGAAGAGCACACGGAAGAAGCAGACGAAGGCGAGTGCAAAGCGCGAGAAGAAGGGCAGCGGCTCGGTCACGCCGTCAGCATAGTCCGCGCTTCCCCTCGGCTTCCATCAATCCTGCGGCGCGATGGAGAGGGCGCTCCGGGCCCGAACGGCGTCGATCACGCTCGTGCCCTTCACCACCAGAACGGCCTTACGGACGTCCGACATCCGCGTCAGCGGGTCGCCGTCGAAGATCACCAGGTCGGCGTCTTTGCCCGGCTCGAGGGAGCCCGTTCGGCCGTCCATCTTCATCACGCGCGCTGCGCCCAGGGTCGCGATGGAGAGCACGTCGGCGTTGGGGATGCCGAGCTCTGCGTAGAGCTCCAGCTCGCGATGCAACGCGAAGCCGGTCCACGCATCCGACCCGGCCACCAGGGGCACGTTGCGATCCCAGAGTCGCTTGACGAGCTCCGCGCTCCGGCGAAAGGCCTTCACGTAGCGCTCGTCCATTCCGGGCGGCACCGGCAACGCGCCCTCGGTGGCCTCGCGCTCGACTTGATTCGGCAACCTGCCCAAGAGCGGCGCCAGTGTCGGGTTCGGGTGATCCGCGCGCACCGTGAGCTCGGCCTCGATCACGTTCAGGGTCGGGTCGACCACCGTCTTGTGCTTCACCAGCGCGTCGACGAGCGCCTTGCTCTTCTTCGAGTCGAGATCCACATCGGCCCCGCGTTGCCCCAAGAGCGCCGTGCGGCGCCGCTCGTCTTCGGGCTTCGCGTGGAGGTCGTAGATCACGTATTCGATGTGCTGGATCTCGTCGAATCCGGCGCGCACCACGTCTTCGCTCGACATGCCCTGGGGGATGTGGCCGCTCACGCGGAGGCCTCGAGCCTTGGCGGCCCGCACCAGCACGGGCACGAGCGCCGGCTTCACGGAGCTGTAGATCTTGAGCTGGACGTAGCCCTTGTCGGCGTAGGCCTTGACCACGCTCTCGGCCTCTTCCGGCGTGTCCGCGAACAGCTTGAACGGGCCCTGCACGGGGCCGCGCCCATCGACGAAGCCTGCCAAGACCACGTGGGGGCCGAGTTCTTTGCCCTGGTCCCAGCGTGATTTTCGCAGAAGCGCAGCATCTACCTCGCTCCCGAGGTCGCGCACGGTAGTGATGCCGTTCGCCACGTGCATGAGCCCGTCGTCGTCGGTCAGGTGTACGTGCATGTCCCAGAGACCAGGCGTGACGAGCTTGCCCTTGGCGTCGATGACCTCGTAGCCGGCCGGAGGTTCGAGCTTGGCGCCGATCCGCTTCACCTTACCCGCCTCGATCAAGATCGTCGCATCGTCGCTCGCACGTTTGCGCTTCGAGTCGAACAGCCGCGCGTGGACCACAGCGAGCTTCTCGACGCCATGCGCCACGCTCTTCGCGATGTCTTCGCGGCGCGCGATGGCGAATGGTCGTTGGAGCTCGCGCAAGGTCGCGATGGACTTGCGAAAGCCCGCCCGGATGCCGGCCCCCGTGTCGTCGACCTGCGCGAAGCTCTCGCCGTCCGAGTCGAACCACTCGATGCGCGGCGAAAAGCCGAAGCCCGCGAGCTCGAAGGCGCGCACCTCCACTCCGCCGCTGCCGTCGTCGGCGTCGAGCTTCGTGCGCCGGACCTCGCGCGCCCGGAGCTCCCCACCGGGCAGGAGCCGCGCACTGCCGTGGGCGAGCGCATAGCGGAGAGCGGGCGCGTTGACGGAGAGCGACACGTTGAGCGGAACGTAGAACCCGCGTGGCCCCGTGCCGCGCTCGCTCTTGCTCTCCCAGCGGCAGGCTCCCGTCTCGCACTGGAAGACCTCGCGCACCTGCTCGGCTCGCATGTTCTTGCCCGAGAGCTCCAAGCGCTTCGGCAGACCTTCGGCGTCGAGCTCGAGGCGCGTGTGGAGCTTGGGCCGCTTTCCCCGCTCGACCAGCTCGAGATCTTCGTCCGACGAGCCATCGGCGCGACGCACCAGCACGACGCTGCCCGCGACGCGGTCGCCGAACAGGATCTCGTAGCGCAGCGTGCGCTCCGACACTCGCGCCTCGGCTTTCGGCGCTGGTACGGGAGCGCTCGCCGTCGGAGGCGGCGGCGCGACGGTTGGAGCCGCGCACGCACAAACCAGTGCCAAGAGCCAAAGGCTTCGCACACCCACGCCAACGACGATAGCGGCTCGGGTGGCGCTCGCGCTAGCCTGAACGCCACCATGTCGACAGCGCTCTCCGACATCGTCCCGGTGCTCGAGTCCATCGCGCCGCTTCGTTATGCCGAAGACTGGGACAACGTTGGGCTCCTCGTCGAGCCGAGCCGCGACGGACACGCCGTGCACCGCGTGCTCCTCACCATCGATCTCGGCGAAGACGTGTTGGAAGAGGCCGCCGAGCGCGGCGCGGAGCTCGTGATCGCCTATCATCCGCCCATCTTCTCCGGGCTCAAGCGCTTGACTCAGACGCACGCCGGCGAGCGCGTGATCGTGGCAGCGCTCCGCGGCGGTATCGCCGTCTACTCACCCCATACGGCCCTCGACGCGGCGCCAGGCGGCGTCAACGATTGGCTCGCCGACGCGCTCGGGCCAGGCGAACGTGCGCCCCTCGTGCCCGCGAGCGATGGCGCACCGGGAGTGGGCATGGGCCGGAGCGCGCTACTGAACGATCCTCTCACGCTCGACGTACTCGTAGCGCGCGTGAAAGCTCACCTCGGCCTCTCGTTCGTGCGGGTCGCCGCAGCGCGCGAGCACGAACTCGGCAAGCCCATCTGCCGGGCGGCGGTGTGCGCCGGGGCCGGCGGCTCTCTCTTCGAGCGCCTGCGAGAGCCCGAGCTCTACTTGACCGGAGAGATGCGACACCACGATGTCCGCTCGAAGGTCGCGGCAGGCGCCAGCGTGATCCTGTGCGATCACACCAACACGGAGCGCGGCTACCTACCGCTGCTCGCCCGGCGAATCGCCGAGCGCATTCCGAGCGTCGACGTCACGGTGAGCTCGCGCGATCGCGATCCGCTCGCGGTGGTCTGATCACGGAGCCACGACGGGCACGAGTCCTTGTTGGGCCGGCGTTTCGTCGTCGCCGAGCGTCACGAGATTGCCGTAGCCGAGCTTGCCCGAGGCGCCGTCGCCGAAACAACTGAGGCCCGCCGAGAGCAGCACGCAGGTATGGTTGTCGCCCAGGGCCATGCGGAACGGCACGCCAGCGACGGGCACGGCACCGGCCGCCGCAGGCGCTTCGTCGTCCCCGATGACGAAGTTCTTGCCGTAGCCGAGCGCGGAGGCGGGCCCTCCCCAACACACGAGGGAGCCGCTCGCGAGCTTCGCGCAAGAGTGCCCTCCGCCAGCTGCGAGATCCACGGCGACGCCGCCGAGCACGAGCTCGGGCGCCGCCGAAGCGGGCTCGTCGTCACCGATGGTGAGCTTGTTGCCGTGCCCCACGGCGCCGTAGTAGCCGTAGCCGAAGCAGCGCACGCCGCCGGAATCGAGGCGCGCGCAGGTGTGATACTGCCCGCAGGCGATCTGCGCCGCGCTCGCACCGAGGGGCACGTCGCCGGCCGACGCGGGCGTCTCGTCGTCACCGATGGTCTTGATGTTGCCGTACCCGAGCTGACCGTAGAGCGCCGATCCCCAACAGCGCACGCCGCCATTCGCGAGCCGCGCGCAGGTGTGGACGAGTCCCGCGCAGAGCTCGACCGCCGGGCCACCGAGCTGGAGCACGGGCACGCTGGCGGGCGTCTCGTTGTCACCGATGCTCTGGATGCTCGCGCTACCGAGGCGTCCGGCCTCACCGAGCCCCCAGCAGCGAACCTCTCCCGCGGCCGACAGCGCGCAGGCGTGATTCGCGCCCGCCGCGATCCGAACCGCAGCGAACCCGAGCGGCAGATCGCCCGCACTGGCAGGCGTCTCGTCGTCGCCGATGGCGATCTTGTTTCCACGACCGAGCTGACCGAAGGCGGCGGTTCCGAAGCAGCGCACGGCGCCGCTCTGGAGCAGCGCGCAGCTGAAGCCCTGCCCCAGGGCCAGAGCTGCCGACGGGCCGCCGAGGGCGACGTCCCCCGCAGTGTAGGGAGCTTCGTCATCGCCGATGCTCTTGGTGTTGCCGTAGCCGAGCTGGCCGGAGCTGCCGAGCCCGAAGCAACGCACGGCGCCCGTCGAGAGCAGCGCACAGGTGTGGTTACCTCCTGCGCTCACGTCGACCACGTACGACGCCAGCGGAGTACACGTCTTGCCGTCCCCCGTGAAGCCGAGCTTGCAGCTGCACTGAT
>Ga0268298_10001759_pt1 | contig 24785 bp, 27 predicted proteins | sample WWTPWeurt_MetaG_FD_194462 | JGI IMG/M metagenome (GOLD analysis project Ga0268298, IMG submission 194462) | Activated sludge microbial communities from WWTP in Nijmegen, Gelderland, Netherland - WWTP Weurt | ecosystem: Engineered > WWTP > Aerobic digester > Activated sludge | place...
CGGCGTGGTGGAAACCCAGCCGCTCGACCTGCAGAATGCGCAGGAGGATATCAATACAAGGCTGGCTCTTAATTTGCCTGAGGGCATTTCCATCGTAGGAGATCAAACCGTCCTCATTCAGGCTGGAATCTCTCCGATCGAAAGCAGTGTTACACTGGCCGGTGAACGTGTAGAGATCATCGGTCTTGGAAGCGGGTTGACCGCGCAGGTATCACCGACAACAGTGGATGTGATCGTCTCCGGCCCCCTGCCTTTACTGGATACGCTCACCCGTCAGGATGTGCGCGTGACCGTGGACTTGAGCGGGCTGGGGGTCGGCACACATCAGATCACTCCCAGAGTTGAAGTACTGATCTCAAATGTTGTTGTAGAATCCATATTACCGAATACAATAGAAGTTGTCATCTCCCCCATCGGCATTCCCACCATTACTGTCACGCCGACGCCTTGATCGTTAATCAGGTCCCGATACCTCCTTCGAAAAACGTCGGAACTACCTGACCACCAAATATAAATTGGAAATAAATATAAAATGAAACCTATCGTAGCCCTTGTAGGCCGACCGAATGTCGGTAAGTCCACGTTGTTCAACCGTTTTGCCGGCGAGCGCATCGCCATTGTAGATGATGTAGCCGGCACCACCCGTGACCGTATGTTCGGCGAAGCCGAATGGAACGGGCGCAAATTCAGCATCATTGACACCGGCGGGATCGACCCAACCCATGGCGGCAAAACCCCGCTCTCAGTCGGCTCTGTCGATTTTATTGATGATATCCGCAGGCAGGCAACGGTCGCCATCCAGGAAGCAGATGCGGTTCTATTCATCAATGATGGCGAGACCGGCGTAACCGAACCAGACCGTGAAGTGGCTGAGATCCTGCGCCGCTCACAAAAGAAGTTAGCGGACGGTACGTTCTGGCCGCCGATCTTTGTCGTTGTCAATAAATGCGAATCGCAGGAACGACGCGATTCTTCGAGCGAATTCTATGAATTGGGATTAGGCGATCCGTTCGCCATCTCAGCCATCCATGGCACAAGCACCGGTGATATTCTCGATGCGCTGGTTGCAACCTTCCCTCCATCAGACGTTGAAGAAGAAGATGACAGCATCAAGATCGCCATTGTTGGAAAACCGAACGCGGGCAAATCCAGCCTATTGAATAAATTGGTCGGCGAGGAACGCGTGATCGTCAGTCCCATCGCCGGAACGACCCGCGATTCAATCGACACAAAGATCGAATTCGGCGGCTTGAATGTTACATTGATCGATACAGCCGGCATCCGTAAGCGCGGAAAGATCGATCATGGTGTGGAGCAGTACAGTGTCTTGCGGGCATTCAAATCCATTGAGCGGGCTGACGTGGCCTTGTTGATGATCGACGCCACAACTGGCATCACCGCGCAGGACGCTCACATTGCCGGATATATTCTGGACGAATGGAAATCATGCGTGGTACTGGTCAATAAATGGGATGCCATTGAAAAAAACAATGAGACCATGGATGAATACACCGACAAAATCCGTCGGGAGTTAAATTTTATGTCCTATGTTCCCATTTTGTTCATTTCCGCCAAGACCGGTCAACGCATGGAACAGGTCCTGCCCATGGCGCTGCAGGTCCAGGAAGAACGCCTGGCACGGCTGACCACCTCCACACTAAACGAGATCATTCACAAAGCGCAGGATGCCCATCCGCATCCTACACACGCCGGGCGCGCACTCAAGATGTATTATGCCACGCAGGTTCGCTCAGACCCGCCGACCTTCATGATCTATGTCAACGAACCAAAGTTAATGCACTTCACTTATATTCGATACTTGGAGAATCAGATCCGCGCGGAATATAGCTTTTTAGGAACTCCTATCCGCATCGTAACAAAGGGACGCAGGGAATAAGGGTATGGCGAAAAAAATATCTCTTAGCCTGGGTGACACCCTCACATTAGCCATCGTTACGTTCATCGGCTTCGCTACTCATGGCGAAGCTGATGTCTCTTATTTATCGCGCATGGCAGCGTCCTTCTTTCCACTCGTGATCGCCTGGTTTCTCATCGCCCCATGGCTCGGTCTATTCGACGAAGGTGTAACAGTAAACTATAAATTGCTCTGGCGGATATTCCCCGCAATGGTATTTGTCTCACCGCTGGCTGTGATCTTGCGCGCAGTTGCATTACACAGCGCGGCACAACCCCTTTTTGCGCTGATCTTCGGGCTGACCAACGCCCTGGGCATATTGGTCTGGAGAGTTATTTATCTTTTCATTGCAAGAAGGTAAAATACCCGTCTATGGATGAAACTGCGCTCATACATTCCGCACAAAACGGTGATCTTGATTCGTTCAATACACTCATCCTGCATTATCAAGATTCTGTTTTTAATACCGCGCTTCGAATCATGGGCGACGAAGACCTTGCCCAGGATGCAGCCCAGGAAGCATTCATCTCCGCGTTTCGGAGCATCTCCACATTTCGCGGCGGATCATTCAAAGCCTGGTTGATGCGTATGGTCACAAACGCCTGCTACGATGAATTCCGCCGTCAAAAACGGCGACCCACAACCCCGCTTGAACCTGATACGGCGGACGGTGAGGAAATGGATTCTCCGAAATGGCTGGCAGACCCCAACATGACTCCAGCAGAACGATCCGAAGCCGATGAATTGGAGCACGCCATACAACATTGCCTCGATGCGCTCCCAACTGAATTCCGCACAGTGGTTGTGCTGGCTGATATTCAAGGCATGGATTACAGCGAAGTGGCAACCGCCTCAAAGGTTCCGCTTGGAACCATCAAGAGTCGGCTTGCGCGCGCGCGCCTGAGATTGCGTGAATGCCTGCGCGGTTTCGAGGAACTTTTACCTTCTTCATTTCGTCTGCAAGAGGAAGGCAACTTATGAAAAATTTCCGCGATATCGAACAACTCTCCGCTTATCTGGATGGACAACTCAGTTCATCTGATTCTGCGCGAATTGAGTCACGCATCTCTGCCGACCCCGAACTTACTTCCGCACTACATGACCTTCGCTCCGCCCGCGGCATTCTCCGAAAACTGCCCGCGCGCAAAGCACCGCGCAACTTCACATTGACCCGCAAAATGGTCGGCTTGAAACCGCCATTGCCGCGCACATTTTCATTCTTTCGTTTCTCAACTGCGTTCGCTACATTTTTATTAATGCTGACATTCGCGGCGAATTCAATATTACCGCGCGTGAGCTTTGGCACGGCGGCTCCCATGGCTGCCCAGGAAGGGTATGGGATCGGCGGTGGCGGCAGCGGCGGTGGATGCGAAGAGCCGTGTCTTCCAGCTTTAGTCGCCCCTGAAGCGGCTGCGACTGAAGCTCCGTCCATGGCAATGGAAGCCTTGCCAACCGAGGGATTCCCCTCTGCAAGCGAGGATGCGGCCCGGGTTGGCGAAACAGCCATAACAGAGACACCTGCTGCCAAAGAGGCAGGCAATGCAGCAGCACCGCAGGATCAGCCTGAAGTTAGGAGTGAAGCGCTGATCCCCGCGTCATGGCAGCTTGGTCTATTGATCATCGGCCTGCTTAGCGCAATGACAATGTTCTCTTTGCGTCAATCTGCGATCCAAAAGTGGAAATAAATCCAAGTAAAAATAATGGCAAGAAATGAGAATTTTAAGTTCTGTCCGCGCTGTGGGGCGGAAGTGGCGCACGAAGACAAGTACGGGATGGTGCGCCCAGTTTGTCCGCAGTGCGGGTGGATTCATTTTGTCGACCCAAAGGTTGCCGCGGCTGTCCTTATTGAGTGGGATGGCCGCGTTCTGCTTGTGCGGCGCACGAACGAGCCATTTCGCGGAATGTGGACCTTGCCGGCTGGTTTTGTAAATGGCGGTGAAGACCCCGCTGAAGCGGCCGCGCGTGAATGTTTGGAGGAGACGGGTCTGACCGTGCGTGTGACCCATGTTCTGGATGTGATCGCGGGACGGGAACATAATCGCGGGGCGGATTTTATTATCGTGTATCACGCTGAAGTTATCAGCGGAGCACTGCTGGCAGCCGATGATGCCGACGCCGCGGAGTGGTTCGCGCGTGAAGCGCTGCCGCCTTTGGCGTTCAAGGCCACTCAAAGAATCCTGGCGGGAAATTAATTAGACATTGCAGTTATTTGTCAATATCACCAAAGTACTTTCGCATTGTTGGTTTCTAGAGTATCCTTGCGAAAATTTTCCAAACCCATACAAGGAGATTTAAGTCATGAAATCGCAATACCGCATGTTATTTGCTTTTGTCGTTTTCCTGGTGGCGATTGGCTGCGTATGCAGTACAACTGGCACACCCACGCCCGCGCCAGTGCCAACTGACAAGCCAACCTCCATTCCAGTCCCAACCAAGGAATCAATATCCCTGCCCACCGCCGCGCCGCAGCCCATTGATACACCTGTCCCAAACAGCGGGGGGACCAGTTCTGATATCCTGACCTTTACAGATCAGAATGACCTGCTGGCTTTTGACCTGCCCGGTGACTGGACTTATGAGCACACCGAACTGGGAGACCAGGTGTATTCGGATGCCGATGCGTACAGCGACCTGTTTACATCTCCGGATGGCGCTGCCAGTATTGAAAGTTTGGTCATTTTTGCCGCGACCTCCCTGGATAATTCAACAAGCGCAGCTGCCGCATTAGACCTGTTACACAGGTTCTACAGTACGACAGGCAAGGTTGGCGATATCCGCATCTCCAGCGACCAGATCATGCAGGATGGATCGGAGCGTTTTGAGTGGACATCCAAAGGCGGCGATTATTCCGGCAGAACCTACTTCGAATTGCGTGGGAACAATCGAAAAACCTATTTGATGTTCACCGCCTGGTGGGTTAATGATGTAGATCAATCCACGCTAGATGTCATTGACAACGCGATTAACTCCTACTACGTTCCCTAGCGTATTTTTCCAAAAAGTGACTGGAGAGATCCAGTCACTTTTAATTTCTGTCTGGCCATTAATCACCATTTCCCCGGTCAAGTTTTCAAACACAGTTAAGAGCGATTTATTATGAGATCACAGACTTGTATTCCATTTGTAATCGTCGTTTTATTGTCCATCCTGAGTTCATCTTGTGCCGCAAAAAGCGTGCCTACCGAGGCGCCTACCGCAGCGGCAACCATGGACGTCCCTGCCAGCACACCACAGGTAACGGATACGCCCATCCCAGCCAGCGGCGGTTCGGAAATTACCACGTTTTTGGACCAGAACAATCTGTTCGCAATCAACCTGCCCTCAAACTGGACTCGCACAACCGAAGCACAATCTGACCATTACACCGACACCTTCACATCCCCGGACGGATCGGCAAAGATCGAGAGCCTGATCTACAACGATGGACAGCCTTTTGAAGAAGCCAAAAACAAGGATTTCGCACTTTACCTGCTGAATACCTACTATAGTTCCACGGGCAAGGCTGGCGACATCATCATTAACAGTGACCAGATGATGGAGAATGGCACGCAGCGTAGTGAATGGAACTCAAAAAACGGCGGGTACTCTGGCGTATCCTTCTTCGAATTGCGCGGAGATGACAAGGCGACCTTCCTGATGTTCACAGCTCAATGGAAGGATGGAACTGATCAAGCCACGCTGGATATAGTAAATCAGATCGTTGCGACGTTTAAAGCCCCGTAAGTAATTTGATAAAAAGTGACTGGCGAAATCCAGTCACTTTTTATATGCTACAATAATTTTATGCTTGACACTCGTCCCTCCCCTATCGCAGGCAGATGGTACGAAGCAAATCCCAAAACACTTGCCGCATCCATTGACTCGTACCTGAATAACGCCCTGCTTCCCGAACTCAAAGGGGAAGTTATCGCTGTCATTGCGCCCCACGCGGGACATATCTACTCAGGGCAAGTGGCAGGCTACGCATTTGCGACGCTGCGCGAAATACAGCCAGATCTGGTCGTCATCCTTTCTCCATATCACAACTATTCTCCCCATCCATTCCTTGTCACAGCGCATCAGGCGTATGCCACGCCCTTGGGTGAGATTGAAGTAGACCGATCCGCGCTGGCAGAATTAAAAACTGAACTTGGACTTCCCATTACAGCCATTACCAAAGACCAAGAACATTCGCTTGAAATTGAACTTCCCTTTTTACAGCGAGCGTTAAAAAACGAATTTAAACTGCTGCCGATCATGGTGCGTGCTGAGTCACCAAAGATCGCAAAAAATTTTGGTGATGCGCTTGCAAACGTGCTTAAAAACAAAAACGCCCTCATCGTCGCATCCACAGATCTATCCCATTTCCACGATTCAAGGACCGCAGCCATTCTCGACCACGAAATGTTGAAGCGCTTCGAATCCTTCGACCCCGATTCCATTTTTGAAGCCGAGCAAACAGAAAAAGGATTTGCCTGCGGTCACGCGGCGGTCGCATCCATGCTCTGGGCGGCAAAGTCACTCGGCGCAGACAAAGTGCAAACGCTAAAATATGCCACCTCTGGCGACATCACAGGCGATCACACTTCCGTTGTTGGTTACGGCGCGGCAGTTGTCTTGAAGAAGATATAATCATCTTATGTTCGCCCGCATCGCAGTCAACGTCCCCACCATCACAAATCTATACGACTACTACATTCCGCCTGAACTCGCGCATGTGCAGACGGGCTGTCTTGTCACTGCGCCATTTGGAAATCAGATCGTGCAGGGCGTGATCGTGGAACTGTTGGACTCTCCTGCGGTAGAGAATCCCAAGGCGATCATTGACCTGCTCGACCCTGCCCCCGTCCTGACTCAGCCCCAGCTTGCTCTGGCGATCCGATTGGCAGAATCAACGCTCAGTCCACTCGCGTCCATCGTCAGCCTCATGCTGCCGACAGGGTTATCTCAGCAGGCAGATGTCAGCTACGAATTACGCAACCCGAATTATGAAGACAAAACGCATGCCATCACAACCCGCCTGCTGAATTTACTAAAGGAACGCGGCATATTGCGCGGCCGTCAAATCGATTCCCATTTTGCGAGAATTGATTGGCGCAGAACCGCACAGGTGCTTGTTAAGAAAGGCGTCCTTTCAACAAGGCATGTTCTTCCCGCGCCTCGGGTCAGACCAAAATTTGTACGCGTTGCCCAGCTTGCAGTTCCGCCCGAAGAAGCGCAGGAGCAAATGCCGAGCCTCGGCACAAAACAAACTTTGGCGCGCCGTCAGGCCTCGTTGAAATTTTTAATTCAACAACCCGATGCCATCAACCTTTCATGGGTCTATGCTGAAACAGGCTGCAAACTCGCAGACCTCCAAGAACTCGAAGAGCGCGGATTGATCCGCTTGTTCGAAAGCGAAATATTTCGAGACTCCCTGGAAGGGATCGGCAGACAGATCAACAAGGAAACAAGTAGACAAATCCTTGAACTTACACCCGAGCAATCCGTTGCACTTGAAAACATTTTGAATGCACAGCCTGTCGCGACTTTTCTTCTGTACGGTATCACAGGCTCAGGCAAAACTGAAATATACTTGCGAGCCGCAGAGGAAGCGGTCAAACACGGCAAACAGGTGATCATCCTGGTGCCGGAGATCGCGTTGACTCCGCAGGCGGTGCGCCGTTTTCTCTCGCGCTTTCCCGGGCAGGTGGGGATCGTCCATTCAAAACTATCCGAAGGTGAAAGATACGATACCTGGCGGCGCGCGCGTTCCGGGAAATTAAAAGTCATCATCGGTGCTCGTTCCGCCTTGTTCACACCCCTGCCCAATGGGTCATACTACCAATCCGATATCCAGCCTTCCTATCACGCAGTGACCGCCGCGCAGGAATACGCGCGGCTATGCGGCGCAGTGTGTGTGTTGGGATCAGCCACCCCCACCATCGAGCAAAGGTTCAATGCTGAGAACAAACAATCCATTAAGTTAGATCTCCCCCGCCGTATCGTTGAAACTGGTCTGCCGCCCGTTCAGGTTGTGGATATGCGCGAGGAACTCAAGACAGGTAATCGCGGAATCTTCTCGCGTGTGCTGGCAGAGTCCCTGGCCGAAACCGTCTCACGCGGCGAGCAAGCCATCCTCTTTCTGAATCGGCGCGGAACGGCCACGTATATTTTTTGTCGTGATTGCGGCCATGTTTTGAAGTGTCCCAATTGTGAAACACCGCTCACTTTACATGCCGAAAATAAAGTGCATTTGCTCTGCCACCATTGCGGATATACTCGCCAGAGACCGAAGACCTGTCCGAATTGCAACAGCATCCAGATCCGCGAATACGGGCTCGGCAGTGAAAAAGTGGAAGCCGATGTACAAGCCATGTACCCCAATATCCGCACCCTGCGCTGGGATTGGGATACCACCCGCCAAAAAGACGCGCACGAAATGATCCTGACTCATTTTTCCAACCACCAGGCGGATGTGCTGGTTGGGACTCAAATGCTCGCCAAAGGACTCGACCTGCCCCTGGTGACTTTGGTCGGTATCGTACTGGCAGATGTGGGTTTGAATCTACCCGATCCGTTTGCGAGCGAAAGAGTCTTCCAGACGCTGACGCAGGTCGCAGGCCGCGCAGGGCGCTCCACCTTGGGCGGCAAGGTGATCATGCAGACCTTCATGCCGGAACATTACGCCATCCAGTACGCGGCACAGCATGATGTGGATGGTTTTTATCTGCGCGAGTTGGAGTATCGCAAACAGCTGGGATATCCACCATACACAAGACTGGCGCGGCTGGAGTATCGCCACGCTGACCCTGTCAAAGCGGAGGAAGAGTCAAAGAAAACAGCGGACAGGCTCAAGGTTAGGATCGAAGCGGAACGCCGTCATCAAACTGAATTGATCGGACCCGTTCCATCATTCTTCTCGAAGGTGGATGACCTGTATCGCTGGCAGATCGTGGTGCGCAGCCCCGATCCTGTTTCCTTGCTGCGCAATGTGAAGTTAACAGATTGGCGAATTGAGATTGACCCAATAAGTTTGCTATAATCTGCGCATCTTTAATAGGAGTGTGAATTATGGAAAGTTTTTCGCGCGGTTGGTCTTTTCTTCAACAAGCCTGGGGCATGGCATTCAAGGACAAGGATCTGCTCAAGCCCTCGGTCTATGCGCTCGTGGTAGGGATGATCGTTTCAGTGATCGGTATCATTCCTCTGGCGATCGCGTATTTTATTTTTGGCGGCTCGCAGGCTGGGAATATTGTTCTCTTCATCCTGGGCGGCATTTTGGTTTTTGCGCAATTTGTGGTCACCTATGTTTTTTCAGGCATGACCGTGTACCTGATCTACGGGTATCTTTCTGAAGGCGATGGCCGCATGGACAAAGCCTGGGCAATCGTCCAGCGCGACTTCTTTGATATTCTCACATTGGCGGCGGCATCCACCGCAGTGAACATGTTAAAGAGCGCGGCCCAGCGTAACCGCAAGAATAGCGTTGTTTCAGGTCTGATGCGCTCTGCGACGAGTCTGCTCGAAACTTTGTGGACAGAAGCAGCCTATCTGATTCTGCCTGCCATGGTGATCGATGATCTAAATCTAAAAAACAGTCTGCAGCGTGTATGGAATATCACCAAGCAGAATCTCCTGCTGATCGGTATCAGCACGGTCGGTGTGCGCTGGGTCACAGGCCTGATCAGTTTTATATTCAGCGCGATCGGTTTTGCGATCGCTTTTGTGATCGGCGGAGGATTGAGCTTTATCTCTGGCGGCAGCACAGCGATCTCTATTGTCGGAATTGTCATTGGGGCGTTGATCTTCTTTACATTCGTGATGGTGGCTAGTATTTTCAGTTCCTATACCAACACGGCATATCATACCTGCTTGTATATCTGGGCGCGTGATGTGGAAACCGCCAAAGCACAGGGCAACTCTGTGCCGGTCAGCGCGCCCGCTCCATTGGCAGCAGCCTTGGCGTAATAAACCATGAGACCCTAAAGGCTTTGAAATCCTTTAGGGTCAATATAAAAAGGATTTAAATGCAACCTGAACCTCGCCGCGAAATGATCACATGGCAGGAAGTGGATAAGTTAATCGATTATCTGCTTCCCCAATTTCACCGTGAATTCACCGCCATGGTAATGATTACACGCGGTGGAATCATCCCCGGCGGAATGTTGGCCGACGCGATGAACATTACCCACATCCTGACCGCTGCTGTTGATTTTCCGGCCCAGTCAAAAAGCCAAAGATCGAGCCTGATGGTCTGGCCTGAGTTCATTCAATTCCCCGCCGAAGATAAAGTGCGCGGCAGACCGACCCTGATCATTGATGATGTTTGGGGTTCGGGACGGACCATCACCGCGGTCAAGAATCGTGTCTCTGCCGCAGGTGGATTCGCCGAAACCTGCGTTCTGCACTTCAACCCCTATCGCAATCTATTTGGCAGTGCGCGCCCTGATTATTACGCCGCTGTGACAGATGGATATATCGTGTATCCCTGGGAAGTGAACCGCGGCACGGATCAGGTACTGCTCGGCGAAGTATAGACACATCATGAAGACGGTTGAAACAAAATTTGAAGAGCGAATCAAAACATTGAGGGGAAATCAATATTTTGACGAGCTTTCGGACAATCTTTTGAAAGAAATTTCAAAACATATGCATCTGCGTGAGTATCTGCGCGGAGATGTTTTATTCTGGGAAGGCGACCCTGCCAACGGGATGTACATCATGGAACAGGGCAGCGCCAAGATATTCCGCGTCTCTCCGCAGGGACGGCAGTATATTGTCCGCATTTTGCAGGAGCGCGATACCTTTGCAGAAGTACCAGCCTTTGATGGCGGAATGCATCCCGTCAACGTGGAAGCGCTTGAAATCTGCCGCGTTTGGGAAATTGACGGCGAGACACTTCGAGAACTTGTCAATTTATACCCGGCGTTCGCGCAAAAAATTATAAGAAATTACAGCCAAATGCTGCGCGGAATGGTGAGGATGGTGAGCGAGATGGCGTTCTATCAGGTGACGCATCGCCTGGCGCGTTTGATCGACGGTATGCCTCAGGACAAATCCGCGCCGCACTGGACACAGGAACAACTCGCGGCGCAGTTGGGAACTGTCCGCGAAGTGGTGGCGCGTTCGCTAAAAGAATTGGAACGCAGCGGCGCGATCACCATTGAAGACCGCCGAATTCTCATTGCCGATAAAGAGATCTTTCAACAATGGGTACAACCCAACAATTAAAAAGGAGCCATGAAAATTCATGGCTCTTTTTTGGGTTAAGCAGATCTACTCCAGCACTTTAAGATTGGATACTGAAAGACCGAGTTCGTCATCAACGGCGGCTTTGATGTAGTCAAAATATATCTCAGCGGGAAAGCCACGCGAGGAGTCGTATGTCACAGTGACTTCTTCTGCGTCGCCGGTGAGTCCAGCTTCAAGTTCAGAAAAGAGACGTTCGATCGTGGCGTGTTGAGAGAATATCTCATAGTTTGGATCAGTCTCAGCGACCAGGGTCCCATCAGGATAGGTCATCGAAATAACTTCGCCATTCTGCACTTCAACAGTGATCGGCATTTTATCGCTGAAGACACAGAAGCATCCGATGTGGAGTGAAAAACGATAATGGGTGACGCCAGAGTCCTGCCAGGTTTGGCGGTTGCGCTCAAATTCGGATGGCGCGGCAGCAGAACAAGCCGTGAGGATAACAATAAGGGTGAGTAGAATTAACTTTTTCATTTTAGCTCCTTGAAGATATGGACGACCCGCTTGAAAAAAAAGTTCCAATTTATTGTACCCGCCAAACAAAAACTCCCCGCCAATTGACGGGGAGTTGATCTTGATGCAATAAATTTACGGGGTCGGCGTCACATAATACGCGCCCGTATTAAGCAGACCCGTATCACGAATGGACTGCGCCGCGAGCATTTGCGCCTGGCGTGCGCGGTTGGTAGCATCGGCCAAAGTCTTCAATGCATATTCGGGATTATGGAAGCCAGTGCTGTTTTCAGCAGAAACAATATCCCACATATACTGCGCTTCGCGGTGAAGTTTGCGCGCTTCATCAAGCAATGCGGCGTCGGCATTGCCAACGGCGACCGCGGCTTTGATGGCTGTGACCGCATCAATGATCGCATCTTCAGTGGAGATTTTTGTGGTGGCTACTTGTTCTTGAATAATGTTCACACGGCCGATTACATATTCAGTATCCGTGTGGCATTGACCGCAGGACTCCTCAGGATTTAGCAATGGGCTATGCACATCATGCGAGGAATATTTTGTCGCGCCGTCACGCGTGTATGGCATGTGGCAATCGGCACAGGAGACACCCGCATTATGGTGAGTGGATCCAGCGGTGAAAAATTCATATTCAGGGTGTTGTGCTTTGAGCATGGGCGTATCAGTTTCAGGATATACCCAATCTTTGAATCCAATTTCTTCGTAATAGGTAAGAATTTCTTCAACCGTTGTACCGTTGTCCCACGGGAAGGTGAGATATTTTCCGTCGCCCTTGAAATAATATTCAACATGACAGTTCGCACAGACAACAGTCCGCATTTCCTGGCGGGTAAACGTTGTCCAATCCTTGCCCTGACGTTCAAAGGCTTCCCTGAGCGCGGGGTTGGTAACGATCAGGCGCATGGTGCCTGCCTCATGACAGTTTGCACATCCGAGTGTATTGTTTATGTTGGGAGTCATCTCGTTAAATGACATCTTGTCATAGGCTTCCATGCCCATTCTGTCCCATAGACCAGGATTATCAGATGATTTGCATGAATAGCATGTGGCGGGTGTATGTTTGGGGTCGCTGTCATTCAGATTCAAACGCTTGGTGGCGCGCACATCATCGAGCATGTTGATATGACCGCGGTCATCGTTGTAATCCTTGCTGAACGGGTACCCCGCGAACAGGATCACCTGACGAGGATCACGTTCGAGCCATGAGAATTGCGAAGACCCCCCGTAGGTGGTATCCGTATTATTCGTCTTGGTCTTCATTAAAGAATCATATTGATTGGGGAAGTTGACAGCCCATTTTGCCGAATCAGGTTCCATGGGCGCGATCTCAACCAATGGCTGTACAGCGCGTTTTTCTGCAGGTTGATTCTTCATATAAGTCAGAACGCCGACAAGCACAACGGCCAGAACGATCACAAGCCCAGCCAAAATAAGATTAGTATATTTTTTCATTGATGTATTCTCCTTTATTTGATCGGATAAATTGTCGAGTCTTGATAGGGAATATTTGAAGCGCCGCGTGTGCCATGCGCGATGTCACGATGGCAATCCCAGCAATAACGGTCAAAAGGCTGGGCGCCCATCACAACAGTTTCAGCAGCATCTTCATGGCAGTGGATACAATTGGCTTGAATGATCCCCTTGGTCTTTTCATTCGCGCGGATCGCCACAGGAATTCTCCCCGTCACAAAAGCGAAAGTATCCTTTGCGCCCTGCCTGCCCTTCTCGGCATAATACACCGCAAAGTTATCGTGCGGTAAATGACAGTCGGTACACTTGGCGAAATTTTCGTGCGCGCCATGATACCAATTTTCGTATTGCGAATCCATCACATGGCAATTTGCACAGGTTTCAGGCGCATTCCCGCCATAGGCAGCGGCATCTGAAACAAACACAAAATATCCAAGCGAAAGGATCGCTGCAGTAATAGCAAGAACGATTGGGAATTTTGACATTGGCTACCCTCGAATAAGATTAACTAATGCTTAATATAAATTAACCTTCGAAATCTTATTGTGACTTTTGTCACATTTTGACAAGTAAAATTCACCGTGAATTTATATGATATTGAATTTTTAGCGCTTCATTCCCCACTCGTGCCTGCTCCCCCGGAATAGGCATTGACTTCTACTTTGGCTTGTACAACCTACCCTTCCAGGTCACACCTGTCCCTGAGATCACCTTCCACGCTGAAGTAAGCATCATGGAAGCGAAAACGCCCGCGCCTAAAGGTGTTGTCCACGCATACCAGGCCGAGATATTCATCGCGCGCGCCACTCTTATGCGCATCAAGATCAATACCCCAAATACTGTCAGCGCCTGCACGATAATTCCCAGTGCCAAGACATCCCCTGTTTTTATATACAAGAGCAAACCAAGGACAGGCCAGATCGGCAGGAACAAGGCTGCGATCAAAGCCAGCAACGCGCCAAACGCTCCCAGCAATAACATGGATGGATGATCGCGCAAGCCAAGATAAATATTCTTCGTCCAGCCTTCCCACATGGTTGCCAGGGATGTGTACATTCGAGTACTTAAAACCTGCATCCCATCCGCAACGACAAGACGATATCCATTCCACTTCACCTGCTCAGAGATGGCTTTATCCTCAACGATCTGATCCTTTACACTTTCATGTCCGCCGATGGCATCATAGACACTGCGCTTGATGAAAATGAATTGCCCATTTGCGATCGCATCGCGAGTCTTTGGGTCATTGACCTTGCGCGGAGAGAATCCCACCGAAAGAGCGGTCATTACCAATGGCATGACAACTTTCTCCCAGAACGAACCTAATATCTGCCGATTCATCGTGGTGAACAAGTCCGCTTTTGTTTCAATGGCTTTGGCATACACGGAGGAAATGGCCTCAGGTTTGAGGAATGTATCCGCGTCTACGAAGCACAGCCACTCACCCTCTGCCGCTGCCGAGGCCTGGAATAATGCATGGGGTTTTCCAGCCCAGCCTTCGGGTAAGTCTGATCCGCTGATCGGGATGAGGTGAGAATCACGAGACGCGATCTCTCTTAATTGAGACAGAGTCTCATCAGTGGAGCGATCATCCAAAATGATGACTTCGATGTTGGGATAATCCTGTGCAAGCGCAGACTCAGCGCATCGGCGGATATTATTTTCTTCATTGCGGGCGGGAACACAAATTGAAATTAATGGAGGATTGATCGGCGGTTTCGCTGGCGTGACAATAATATCGAGATGATATTGATTGTGAATCCAAAAAATGATGATCAGCGCGGCGACAAAAAGAATAGTGGATAGTATGAAGTAAGGCATGGAAAATTATCCAAGGTCGAAAGTCAAAGGCCTGCTTTTGACCTTGAACGTTCGACTAATTTAGATGACGGTAACTGAGCTTCCCCGGTCTGTTTTTTCAATCTCAATACGATTTGGGAACGCATCCTTGAGTTCATCGAGATGAGTGATGACGAGTATTTTTGCAAAATCATGTTTGACGAGATTAATGGCTTCAATGAGTCTCTGGCGCCCTTGCGCATCCTGCGAACCAAAGCCTTCATCAATGACAAGCGTTTGCAAACGCGCGCCCTTACGCTGGGCAAGAATTTCGGAGAGCGCCAGCCGAATGGCGAAATTAACACGGAAGGCTTCGCCGCCCGAATACATTTCATAATCACGCAGCCCCGACGAATCGCTGATCTGAATATCCAGGGTCTCCTTCAGGTCATCGCGTTTCTTATCCTTGTATTCGGCCTGCGTTACAAAACGAATGGACATTTGCCCGCCGCTTAATCGTTCAAGCAGGTCGTTCGCTTTTTGTTCGATCTGAGGAAGCGCCTGTTCAATTAACAAGGCAGGCACGCCATCCTTGCCAAACGCACGCTCCAATGTTTTGTGACGCACGATCTGCTGATTGAGTTCTTCGCGTTGACCATCGTAATCCTTTTTGCGTGTTCGGAGCGTGGCAAGCACATCCACCTTTTGGCGCGCCGCACCGACCTGGTCGCGAGTCCGATTTTCGTCTTCACGCAATCCAAATAATTCGCGTTCTACTTTGTTGAGATCAGGAGACAACGCTTCGGCAGATGCAAGGGCCGTTTTTGCAGTTTGATATTCTGAATCCAAATTTACAATTTCAGATTTACGATTTTTGATTTCAGTTTCGAGGTTGGCGATCTCACTTTCGATCTGCTTATTCACTTCACGGGCAGATTTCAGATTGTTAAATTCTTCCTCTGCGATTTGCCCGTCTGTTACAGTACGTCTCGTAATTTCGTGCGTGAAAGTATCATAACCAAGTTTGGCAAGTTCCTTATCCAGTTTCGTCAATTGCTTGCGCGCTTCCGCAGCAAAGGATTCTTTCTCCAGTATTTTTGTAACTTCTGCCAAACGTTTCTTGCCGGACCTTTCCCAATCCTTCGCAACAGACTGCAAGGTTTCGATCCGCTCGGTGAGCTGGGAGATGGTGCTGGAATATTTCAGGCGGTCATTTTCTACATTCGCAAGTCTCGCGATACCCGAGCCGATTTCTGCCAGTTCTTTTTCGAGGTCGTCATTCTCGGTCTTATTGGCGCGAAACCTGTCCCCTTTTTGTTTGCCTTCCTCTTCCAATTGTCCAAGGGTTGATTCGCGATGCTTTTCGGTCAGATCCTGACCACACAACGGACAGGTCGCACCGTCCGCGGCTTTGAGCGATTCGATCCGCTCCTTTAGGCTGTTCATGCTTTCTTTGAGTGCTTCGTTCTCCGCTTTCAGAAATGCCTGTCTTTCACGCGCGACATTTCTTCTGTTTTCCAAGTCCGCACGTTCAATGACCTTCGCCTCTGCATCCTGTAATTCCGCTTGAGATGTTTCAATTTCAAGATTGAGCATATTGACGGAATCGTTTTGACTGCCGATCTCTTCCTGCTCAATCAAAAGACCGCGCTGTTCCTCTTCCAATCTTGTTTTTTCTATCGCAATTTTTTCAAGCAAAGGAGTGCGATCCATCTCATGTTCGCGGAATTTCATCGCCACCTGATCCAGTTCTTCCAATTCCAGGCGCGCCTTTTGCCAGCCTTTATAAGCGGATTCGATCTCTTTTGCGCGGCTGATCAAATCTGTATATCTAGTTCGATCCGATTCTTTTTCCGCAAGCCTTGTCACAAAGCCGCCAAGTGAAAAGCGCGCGCGCTCCAGAGAAGCGGCTAAAGTGTCGGCGAGTTTGCGTTGTTCCGCAAGCAAGGCCGCGTTCTTTCTGATATTCTCCAGCGCGGATTCCTGTACAGCACGGGTGGATGAGAGCTGCTTCAAGGTATTCTCAAGCTCCACCAGCCGTGCCTTGCGGACATCCTCATCTGACAATTCAGTATCAATCTCCGCGATGCGGCCGTCTATTTCATCGACATCACTTTCGATAAGTTTTCTTCTCTCTGCAGTGCGTTCCTTATACTCATCCCAAACTTCCAGCCCGAGGATGGTACCAAGCACAGTTTTACGTTCGCTGGCTTTCTTCTGTGTGAATTGGTCGGCTTTGCCTTGCAGGAAAAAGGAGGCATTAATGAAGGTTTCATAATCCAGCCGCAAGGTCTGTTCGATCCGCGCCTGCGTATCACGGGTTGTTTTTTCAGTGAGGGGTTTCCAATTTTCCTTGTCCTGAACCTGAAATTCAAGCACAGTACTTTTTCCGCGCGGAAGAGTTCTTTGCACGCGAAACACATTCCCTTCATATTCAAAGATCAAGGCAACTTCCGCGGCTTTGACATCCTTATGCAAATTGATGACATCCATGCCCTTTCCACGGGCCTCACCGAACAGGACCCAGGTCAATGCATCCAGCAGAGAAGATTTACCCGCTCCATTATGACCCGAGATACAAGCAAGTTCAAAAGAATTGAAATCAAGATCGGCCGGGTCCCGATAAGAAAGAAAGCCTGAAATGCGAAGATGGCGGGGAATCATGATGGAACATATCCTGTTGAAAAGAAGGTGTGATTTTGATCGCTAAAAACATCGAACGAGCGCGGGAAATATCTGATTGATGATGTTGGATTATAATCGACGAGATATGTCTGAAGATGTAGCGCCACATGCCCGCCGTCGAATGACCATCCTCGCGGTCATCATTGCCACCATTCCATGTTATTGCATTGGTTTCATTACGCTATCACTCGCTCCAGATTCCCGCAGCACTGCCACCCCTACGATCACTTTTACCGCAACCGGGGCCACCTCCACCCCGAGTCCCAGTTTTACTCCGCCAATCATAACAGGCACCATCACAAACACACCTACCGGGACCCCGACCCATACTCCAACCATCACACCCACCGGCACCACAACCAATACACCCTTCCTGCCCAATACCAGTACGCCGACTTTTACGAATACTCCAACACAAATACCTTCCAGTACCTTTACACCAACATCCACATCAACAGAGATCCCTTCCAACACGCCCACTTTCACGTATACTCCAGTTCCGCCCAATACACTCACGGCTTCGCCAACAGCACTGGGTGCACCATAAGCCTTAGATCACATCCCAAATCAAACTTCAGGGTCAACTATTTATGACTGATATTCTTCCTTTCCTAAAATCAATAATTTCTGTATCCGGTTTATCTGGATACGAAACACCAGTAGCAAACCTCATCGAAGAAAAATGGACTCCGCTGGTGGATGAGATCAGCCGAAGCAGGCTCGGTTCCATTCACGGACTGAAAAAGGGATCTGTTTCAGGGAAAGCACCCCGCCCCTCGGTCTTGATCGCCGCCCATATGGATGCCATCGGATTGATGGTCACACGCATCGTGGATGGCTTCATCTACGTTACGAACATAGGCGGCGTGGACTCGCGCGTCCTGCCTGGCACACCAGTCATGGTGCACGCCACGAAGAGCGGAGAAAGCCTTTATGGCGTCGTGGCCATGCCTCCTGCCAATTTGCTGCCCGAAGGACAAAGTTCTGGCGCGGTCGCTTTAAAGTATCTGATGATCGATACAGGGTTGACAGCGAGCGAAGTCTCGAAGCGGGTTCACAACGGAGACAGAGTCTCCTTTAACACAGAACCAGTTGAAATGTCAGGCGGATGCGTAAGCGGGCATACACTCGATAATCGCGCATCCATTGCGGCGCTGACCATCTGCCTTGAGGAACTAAAATCCAAGACCCACGCCTGGGATGTGTGGGCCTTGGCATCCATTCAAGAGGAAGTCACTTTTGCGGGCGCATACACTTCCTTAAACCAATTAAGACCGACCATCGCAGTGGCATTGGATGTGACTTTTGGAAAAGGCACAGGCGCGAACGATTACCAGGCATTCCCGATCGGTAAAGGCGTGACGCTTGGGATCGGTCCCAGCATACATCCATTTTTACATAAGCGGTTCAAGGAAGTGGCGGAAAAAGTGGAAATCCCGGTTAAGAGCGAGGCGATGCCAGAGCATTCTTCCACAGATGCAGACGCGATGCAGTTAACCGCCGAAGGCATTCCGACCATGGTCTTGAGTATTCCGCAAAGATATATGCACACGCCCGTGGAATTGGTTGCGCTAAAAGACATTCAGCGCGCTGGACGATTGCTTGCAGAGTTCGTGGCTTCCCTTGAAGCGGATTTTATAAACCAGATCGCGTGGGATTAAAAAGGTAAACAACTATTATGCTTTCACTTGGTGCTACACAATTCAAACTGCTTGAAAAATTATGTAACGCAATGTCCGTCTCCGGTGACGAGGGCGAGGTTCGGCGTATTGTTCTCGAAGAAGCTAAACCTTACGCTGATGAAATCAAGGTGGACGCGCTCGGAAGTGTGCTGGTAAGAAAAAAAGGATTGACTGCGAGCAGCCACAAAAAACCGTTAAAAGTCCTGCTCGATGCTCATATGGATGAAGTCGGTTTTATGATCGTGAATGATGATGAGAATGGTTTCTATAATTTTGAAACCGTCGGCGGAATTGACCCGCGCCATCTTGTTGGCAAGCAGGTCATTGTCGGCAGGGATCATATCCCCGGCGTGATCGGAGCCAAACCAATTCACCTAACGACTGTCGATGAACGGAAGAATACCATCAGCACAGACGCCATGCGCATTGATCTGGGTCCTGAAGGCAAGGCGAAAGTTGGTGACCGCGCAACTTTCGCGACTAAATTCAAACGCGTTGGACCTTCCATCATGTCCAAATCCATTGACGACCGTATTGGAGTGGCAATCCTGATCGAACTTCTAAAACATGCGCCAAAGAACATAGAATTGTGTTTATCGTTCAGCGTACAGGAAGAAGTTGGTTTGAGAGGAGCAAAGGTCGCGGCTCATTATTTTGAACCTGACCTTGCCATCGCGGTTGATTCCACACCGGCACGCGACCTGCCAGACTATGAAGGCAATGAAAATATCACTTACAACACAAAACTTGGTGAAGGCCCGGCAATTTATCTAGCGAACTCATCCACGATCGATGACCCGCGCCTGGTGCGTTTCCTTGAAGAAACGGCCATCAAGGAAAATATCCAATTTCAATTCCGTCAACCCGGCGGAGGCGGAACGAATGCGGGCGCGATCCAACGTTCACGCGCGGGCGTGCCTGTCGTATCGGTATCGGTCCCGCACCGTTACACCCATTCCCCCGTCAGCGTATCCCGCATCAGTGACTGGAAGAATACATTAAATCTTTTACACATGGCATTAAAGAATATGACAGCCGATCTTCTCAACAGGTAATGTGATGAATGGACTTGTCGCTTTATTAGGTTCTGGAGAATATTTGCCTGTTATGGATGACGTGGATCGTTACCTGCTCGCCAACTGCGGAGCGGGTGAACGAAAGCCGCGCGTTGTCTGCCTGCCGACTGCGGCTGGACAGGAAGGCGATGCAAGCGTAAATCGCTGGTCTACGATGGGCATTGACCATTTCACCCGCCTCGGGGCTGACGTTCAGGCTCTCCCGGTTATCGACGCGGAATCAGCCAACGATCTGAACCATGCAACGACTGTGGAAGATGCGGATCTGATCTACTTCTCAGGCGGCGACCCATCCTATCTGTATCGCTCCATGAAGGATAGTCTCGTCTGGCAGGCGGCACAAAAAGCATGGGCGCGTGGAGCAGTGTACGCCGGCTGTTCGGCCGGTGCAATGATCCTGGGCAGGGAAATCCCTGATTTTCGAACCATGGGACTGCGTTCCAAACCTGCATTTGGACTTGTGCCGATCGCATTCGTCATGCCCCACTTTGACGCCATTCCGTTGTTTGCCAAACCGCTCGCATCTTCCCTGCGCGGCCGGTTAAAGGAAGGTGAGATCATGGTCGGTGTGGATGAGAAAACTGCCATCGTCGGGAAGATGAATACAGAATGGACTGTGCTGGGAAAAGCAAAAGCGCACATCTTTACAAAAAATGAAAGCAAGAGTTATGCCGCGGGCCAAAAATTTTCACTAGGAAAATAAACGATGAAACAATTATTAAAAACACTCACAGAAACATTCAGCCCATCAGGTTACGAAGATGAAATTCGCAAGGTAATCACCAGGGAAGTCAAAGCGCTGGCAGATGAAGTCCGGGTGGATGCGCTCGGAAACTTGATCGTGCGCAAGAAACCGTCAATCGGATCTAAAGATGCCAGAAAGATCATGATCGCCGCGCACATGGATGAGATCGGCGTGATGGTGACGCATGTGGATGAAAATGGATTTGTGCGTTTTACGAGCATTGGCGGCGTCTATTCACGCACACTGGTGGGCGGACATGTGCGCTTCGCGAACGGGATCAGCGGCGTGATCGGGCTTGAACCGACAAATGCGCCCAACGAGATCCCGCCTATCAGCAAAATGTTCATTGATGTTGGTGCAATCAGCAAAAAGACTTGCCCAGTCAAGACAGGCGATGTCGCTTCGTTCGAACGTACATTCCTCGATCTGGGCGATCGTGTGGTCGCCAAATCCATGGATGACCGTATCGGGTGCCTGGTGGCAATCGAAGCATTACGCGCCTTGAAGTCCACACCCCATGATGTTTATTTTGTATTCACGACTCAGGAGGAAGTTGGCACACATGGCGCGCAAACCTCCGCATTTGGGATCAATCCTGATCTGGGTTTTTCAATTGATGTCACAGGCTGGGGCGATACTCCAGGCCAGAGGGATTTTGACGTGGCGCTCGGCAAAGGTCCCGCCATTAAGATCCGCGACGGCGGGATGTTGTCCGATGCACGCATCGTGGATTGGATGATCCGCACGGCTGAAAAAGCCAAACTCCCCTATCAACGGGAAGTCCTTTTAGGCGGGACAACCGACGCGCGCGCCATGCAATTGGTTCACGGCGGCGTGCCAGTCGGCTGTATTTCCATCCCATGTCGTTATGTGCACACCCCATCTGAAATGGTGGATTTTAATGACGTCAAGAATTCGGTGAAACTGATCGTTTCAATGTTGAGCAATCCAGTTTCAATTTAGCAAAATAAATACACCCATCAGCAAAAAGGCGTACCCCAGAAATAAAAAGGGTTGGCATTTCCATGTGCCAATCCTTTTTCTAATCCAGATACTTTATTCCTTGGATTCTCTTTCTGTATCTTCCTTCTTCGGCATATTCGGGAGGATCAGCGCTGCACCAGCGCTGAGGGCGAACGTACCCATTGAGCCTGCGCTGGCATAATGGGTCAAGCCTACCAACAGACCAAAAAATCCAAAAATCAAAGCGATCTGAACCTGCCAGACTGCCTTCTTATACGCGTCCATCATGAAACGCCCAACACCAAATCCTAGGGCTATGAAACCAAGCGCTCTGATGAAGTGACCGAAAATCGAAAGAACCTCCACGAACTCATTCATTTACATCTCCTTGAAATTTTTTACAACCAGGCCCATAATCCCCAAAAGACAATCATAACAACCCCAAGCCCGACTCGGGCAGCCACTGACCATCCCCAGCCTGTCATCCATGCTTTTGTATTGGCAAAAGCAGTTTGCTTATCCTTTAACCTGTACCATTCGGCAAGGTATAACCCAACAGGGGATGCAATGATGCCAAAAATGGGGGTGAAAAACATACTAACCACGATCCCAGCCACGAAGGCCCATATGATCGAACTCCAGGGTACATTCTTATCACGCACATGCTTGGCAATGATGATATTGTCCGCTATATTGCCGCCGACCATCAAAATAGTTATGATGCCAAAAAACAGCCAGCCAGCCCAATTCATGTTTCCGCTTACAGTCTGGATGACAGCATAGACCACTGTCGCGATCCACATCACGGTCAGGCCAGGAAAGACCGGTATAAGCAATCCAAACAAGCCTGTCAGCAAGGCCAGGAAGGTAAATACTTCCAAAAGTGTTTCAAAATATAAATTCCAAAATTCAGGGTCAGCCATATTTCCCTCGTTGTTTAAATACACCTGACAGGTTATAAGAAACCTGTCAGGTGTTGTCAATTACTTGATCACATCGATCCCACCCATCCAAGGGCGCAGCACTTCGGGCACAATCACCGAACCATCAGCCTGTTGATAATTTTCCATGACCGCGATCAGTGTGCGCGGCATACCCAAGCCTGAGCCATTCAAAGTATGAACGAATTTTGCCTTGCCGCCATCAGCCGGACGATACTTGATATTCGCGCGGCGCGCCTGGAAATCGGTGACATTCGAGATCGATGAGACTTCCAGCCATTCATCACAACCCGGCGCCCAAAGTTCGAGATCATACGTAATGGAGGCGCCAAATCCCAGATCACCACTGCACAACCGTTTTACACGATATGGAATACCCAGCAGTTCGCAGGTCTCCTCCGCATCCTTGACCATCTTCGCATGCTGGGCTTCCGATTCTTCGGGCTTGCAATAGGTATACATTTCAACTTTATCAAATTGATGTCCGCGCTTGATTCCGCGCACATCCCGCCCTGCGCTCATCTTTTCACGGCGGAAGCAAGGTGTGTATGCGGTATATAATTTTGGAAGAGCGGCCTCGTCAAGAATCTCATCCATGTGCAGACCCGTCAGGGGAACCTCGGCTGTCGGCACAAAGTAGTAGTCTTCCTCATGATCTTTGTATAAATTATCCGCGAACTTTGGCAATTGTCCCGCGCCAAATACGACCGCTGTCTTGACCATAAAGGGCAGGTATTCCTCCTGATATCCCTGGCGAATATGCAGGTCAAGCATCCACGCGATCAAAGCGCGCTGCAATCTTGCGCCTGCCTTTTGCAAAACATAGAAACGTGAGCCTGTCAATTTTGTACCGCGTTCAAAATCCAAAATACCAAGCGCGGGTCCAAGATCCCAGTGCGGCTTCGGCGTGAATTCAAATTTACGCGGCTCGCCAACGGTCTTGATGACCACATTCTCAGAGTCATCCTTTCCATATGGCACACGCACATCGGGGATATTCGGCATGGAAGATGTAAGCGCGACCAGTTCTAGTTCTACTTCACCAACCTGCCTGTCGAATTCTGCGATCTTATCTCCGACACCACGCATCGCTTCTATCTTGGACTTTCGAGCAGTATCATCTTTCAATTGCCCGATCTCCTTTGAGACCGTATTGCGTTCCGCCTTGAGCACTTCCACTTGTGAAAGAAGAGCGCGGCGTTTTTCGTCCAATTGCAAGATCGCATCCACAGGAGATGGATCCATTTGACGGTCTTGCAGCGCCTTGCGGACTACTTCAGGTGTTTCTCGAATGATATTGATATCCAACATTTTGCACCTCCAAGTGCATTAATACAATACGCCCCCGGTCCATTTGCAGGACGAGGGGGCGTCTCGTGGTGCCACCTGCTTTCATTGCGCCCCCTCCCCTTTGGAGAGGTCTTGCTTGAGGGAACAATCTTGGCTTGCGCTGTAACGGGAGCAGCCCGGTTCTCTTACAATAGCGGCGTCAGATCTTCCAACTATTCCTGCAAGAACAACACTGGCGAAGAGGATTTCATCATCTGGCTGATCGTCTCACACCACCCGACGACTCACTGGACAGTTACATGATTACTTTTTTTCACGCTGGTTTTATTTCATAAAATTATACCCCCCGCGGGAAGGATGTCAAGAAATTTGAAACGTGTATAATTTATTCATTCGAAAAACCTTTTGAAAATTTTGTGGTATATTTTTATCAAGGAGTAACTGCCATGAATGAGCGCATCCTAATTATTGAAGACGATCAAGCAATTCTGAAATTATTGCAGCGCGGACTGGCTTATGAAGGCTACACCGTAGACACTGCCATCGATGGGC
>Ga0268298_10001761_pt1 | contig 24721 bp, 16 predicted proteins | sample WWTPWeurt_MetaG_FD_194462 | JGI IMG/M metagenome (GOLD analysis project Ga0268298, IMG submission 194462) | Activated sludge microbial communities from WWTP in Nijmegen, Gelderland, Netherland - WWTP Weurt | ecosystem: Engineered > WWTP > Aerobic digester > Activated sludge | place...
CCCACCTGCCTCGACGCAGCCTGCAGCCACAACCGCGAGCCCCAACCGCATCAGGGCACCCGCTGGGCTTCAGCAAAGTGCTTCAGTCGCCAGCAAACCTTCTGCCGCCCAGACTCCTAGGTGTGCCAGGCCTTGACCGGCAACTTGCTCGTGATCAAGCTCGGTCGAGCGCCCACCCGGTCGTCCAACACCTCCAGCAGGTCATTGCGCTCTGGACTGACTCAAAACCTCTTGATCGCCCGCCTCCGGGGCGTTTCCACCGACCGTTCTAAAGCCACCTCAGCCGGTTCCGTGCACTGGATCGGGCCAGCAAGTGCCGCCAGAAAGCGGCGCCCTGCCTAGCATTGGCTATTGGGCTTAGCGGGCAGCATCACTAATCAACGAGGAAAGGGCCGAAATTCGCGCAATGAAACATCCACACAATCCGAAACTGCACGCCAAGAACTACTTTGATCTCCAACTGTTAAACAGCGCATGATACAAACGTGGATCGAAATTTCGAAATACCCAAACCGGTATCGACGAGAGCTCTCTAGCAGTCAATACTCCCGATTCAATGAAGTTTATCCGCATCCAGTCCATCACGTTTATTGCGGCACGTCCTGTAGCCCTTTGATAGGTTATCCTGCCCTTTTGACTCATAAGTTTAGCCACTGCTGCTCGAATGTGAGGCACTTCACTCAGAACAATTTCCTGAGGCGACCGATTGTCGACAGAAAATTTCTCGGGAGCACCCGAATGATCACCTTCAGAAACCCGATGCTCACGAACTATATCGAGTAACTCAGATTCAATTTCATCGAGACTGACACCCGCAACCTTTGCCTGGACCACCTCCTCAACAACGCATTGCCGCAACTGCTTCAAGACCACGTCGCTAACAGCGACGGCCTCCGGCTGGGGAAGTACCTTGTTGAGTTTCGCAAACAGAGAAGCGAAAGGAAGAGTACGATAGGTTGACTCTGCGGCTTCAGTTGCCCCCTCTTCAGCAACTTCAACTGACAGCGCACGGTTTGCTTCGGGACTTCCAGCGGTTTCCTGCAAGGCCTTCTCCTAACTCAAATAAATGATCGCACAGATGTGTCAAAAGTCAATGGAAACCGGTCGCGCGCAATAAGAACAGGTGCTGTTCAAGAACGCGGGAAACATGATGATCAAGTCTTGCTTCAAGCGCACGTCCTACTTCATCCACTAGTACATCACTGCCATGCGTGACGAGCGCGCGAAATACATCCCAAGATGGCTCCCGAGAAAAGCTCAGACTTAAGAACTCGCCGATCGCAATTCGATGCACGCCGGGAAAATGAACAGTTGCATCATCCGTGGACGCCGCGAACCTAAAAGCTGGATAAGGACAAACTCGGGCGATGCAGCGCGATTCGTCATTAATCGCGTCAACGAATTCTCTAATTGCGGCTGTCGAGATGGTACCCGTTGAGCGCCCGCCCTTAATAAGGTCAACCAACGCCCTTTCGACAGCAGACGCCAGCCTGTCAATTTGAAACTCTCGGAACTGAGCGTCCACCGCGTTACGCACAGCACTAACAACTTCAGTAAAGTACAAAAACTCTTGGTTCCAGGCGAATGAAGGAACCGGCAAGTCGTCTGCTCGAGCCACCTTCGGTTGGAATGAAATCTTTCCTACCGTACCGACTATCGCGCCCGCGACGGTCAGTGGATACAAGTGGACTTTAGTGTAATGATTGATTTGACTGCTGCACACGGGCCCGAGCATACGCGAGAGATAAAAGAATGCGACTACTCGCAGGCAGTCATTTCGCAATTCCTCGTGATCCGGACCACTGATATGTTCGAGCGAAAAGCCCTTTCTCTCCTCCCGCGATAACCCTTCGTATACTCTTCGCAATCCATTCAGACGACCAAGGCCACCAAGGCGCCGGAAAGGCATACGATAAAGGGAGGCGCCATAGTAGAACACCGGATCGACCATCGAGGTCGAGTCACCTCCAACTGAAGAGCGGAGTAACTCCAGCACCTTTTCCGCGCCACCAGCTTCTCTAAGCAACTCCCAGAAGCGCCGATCCAAATCATGCGCGAGCGACTTGTAACCGGGAGATGATGAAAAATCCCAACCCTCCCCGTATAACTCATTTTTGATAGGCAATCCTGAGCTATAATAATTCTCGCCGATTTTACCCATCCAAGAAAAATATTCCAGAATGTCCTTCTTCTGGGTGTCAGAAATCAAGAATGAAATACTATGAGCATAGCCAGCAAATGATACATTCTCGGAATCTACACGCGCCGCCCGTGGGAGCGCTCTGTCGTACGCGCTAAATGAGAAGAAAATGTTGGGAAACTCTCCTCCATGCGTCGGAGTGCGTGGGTTGGTTCCCAGTAGCTTGAGAGTTCTTGCGCCATAACTGGCATGGGTATATACAAGATCCAAACCCTGCCGCTGCCTTACCCACTCCCTCTTTCGGTCCGCATAAAATTTCTTGATCCTCTCCGGGTCTCCATGCCTGACCAGTGTCCGTTCTCTACGACTGCCATTGTCGTATCTATCCTCCGTGTAGCGATGCCTATCCAGAAGTTCCGATAGCTTCTTGTTCAGGGCCGAAATGAATGCGTCTCCATAGGCCCTAGAATCTTGATCATCAAACTCCAGCAACCCACCAAGACATAACCTCGTGTATTCCTGCGTCACCGTCGAAGCCGCAGAGCCACTTCGACTCGCGGATAGCCTATTCTGCACTTCATAGAATGGCTGATCGTCCGCAGTTGTATCGAGCAGAAAAACCCTAAGAAGATAGTTTGTATCGCAAACCCTGAAAAGACTAGCCGAACCAACAGCTTTTGCTTCGTCTGGCTCAAACGTTACATAGCCACTTCGACTCAGCGCTTTCAAGGCCAAGCTTCCACGGCTCTCTTGGGCTTTCCTATAATCGAAATGCTTTCGATATACAAACCCATCACTTGTATGTTCGTAGAGCAGAACAATGATTGGCTGCTGAATCAATACGTTAATGAACGTAATAAACTCATTTCCAGTGATGGCAACGCCACTTGGTGCGAGTAGCGCACCTATCAGCGCTTGCTTAGTTACCCTGACACGCCGCACGATCTCTCGAACGTTGCCAGCTCCGAGGATGACGTTTGTCACCGCCCAATGCGGGATCGAGGCTTGCGGCTGCTCCGGCAGCGTGTGGCCATGCTTGAACTTTGGAGGCCTAGGCCGTGCGCGCGGATCGGAGGACATGGCGGATTAGTCGCGCAGGTACGGGAGCGGGTCACGGATCATAGCAAGCATTTTATCAACGCACAATGGAGTTGTCCTTGACGCCTATGCGGCATGTTGGACGGACTAGGTCCAAAGCCGGTGTGTGTTGATCGGCATCCGGACAAGCTTGCTTGAGTCCGACACACCGGCACTGCCCGTTCAACGGGCCACGTGTGGCAGAGGCGCCCTAGGATGCACGTCCGCACACTTCCCCGACCCTCCGTCACAGCACGCTTCGGTCTGCGTCCCAGAGTGCTACAAATCGAGTTCCGCAACTGGCGTCCTGATGTACGGGATGCGTGGTGCAGTTCAGGTGACACTCGCACTAAATTGCGGAGACGAAAGTTCGTTAACCTGTTGATTCGATTGACTTCTGCTGAGAACTTGAAAACCGGCGAGGGCTTACCCCCTCCGTGAGTTCGAATCTCACCGCTTCCGCCAATCCCTCGGGCCGTTCAGTCCCACTCGACAGGCCTCGCCGTCCTCGGCAAATACAGCGGATGCCCCGGCGCCCCCTGCCGCGTGAGCTTGAGCACGCGCAGGCCCGGCAGCAGGCGGCGCACCGCATCGCCGCGCCCGAGATGCGCGCCATGCACCCCCCAGGCCGCAACCCGTAGCGCGGCACCGGCCACCAGGGCCATCAGCGCGGCATCGTTGCCCTCGCCCACCGGATCGTCCTGCGCCAAGAGCCGCTTCGGATCGGTGGCCCGAAAAGCGAACAGGTTGCCGATGCGCAGGCCGTCATAGCCCCAGTCGCGCGCAAAGCCGATGCATCGCCGCACCGTGGGATCGTCGACCAGCGCATCCGCCGTGCTCGGATTGAGCAGGATGAAGCACACGTCGCCAGCACCGGTCTCGCCCCAGTGGCGCCTCAGGGCATAGCGGTAGCGGCCGCAGGGCGAGAACTCGGCCCACCGGGCCATGTCGCCATGGGCGGACGCCAGCGGCCCGGAACGCATCGAAGTCACCGCCCCACGCAGCGCTCAGAGCAGCCGGTCGTGGCCCTGCAACAGCGCGTCGGTGCGCTGTGCATCGGTGGGGTCGAACAGGTCCGAAGGCGGCGCCGTCAACAACGTTCGGCACGAGGCTTCATCACCTTGCAGCCACCGGCTCCAGTCGTCGGGTGCCATCGGCACCACCGAGCGCTTGTCCTGCTGATCGGGCGGCAGCTTCGGATCGGGCTTGTGCAGGCGGCCCAGCAGCGGGTGGCCGTCGCAGTTGATGGTGATCATCGTGTAGCTCGGCACGATCTCGCCGCTGGCCGGATCGGTCCATTCCGACCAGATGCCGGCCAGCGCCCAGGGCGCGCCATCGGCGCGGCGCAGGCGCCACCAGATGTTCTTGCCGGTCTCCCAGTTGGGCTCCTGGTACCACGCGGCCGGGATCAGGCAGCGCTGGCCCTGCCGCCACGCGGCACGATAGGTGGGCCGCGAGTCGATCGACTCGAGTCGGGCGTTGTTGGTGAGAATGGCCCGCGAGGCGGGCCGGCGGTCTCGGCTGCCCGGGGCGATCATGCCCCACTGCCCCATCACCGCCTGCAGCCCGCCAGGCCCGGACCGCACGAAGCACCCGGTGTTGAACGGGCCCACCGCCACCTCACGGTAAGCGTCCGGCAGTTGAAGGCGGAAGTAGCGCTCGACATGCTCGCGCGGGGACATGTGGTACAGGTTGCACATGGATCAGGCGGATTCGTCGAACCGGCAGCGGTCATTCTCGTCCACGACCAAGGCCGCCGCGGGCAAGCCGCGCGCCCATCGATCGACCATCGCCACGCAGGCCGCCTCCAGCGAGCGTGCAAAGCGCGACGGATCGAACAGCCGGCTGTGCGGCAGGCCCTGCGCCAAGCGCTGCCGCAGGGCGCCGAGTCGTTGCCGGTCGTGGGCCAGTTGCACCGCCAGGGCCACGTAGGCCTGCGGCGTTTCGGTCACCAGCTCGGGCAGGCCGGCGGCGTGCAGCAGGCTGGCGCCCATGCGGCTGGCCATCGACTGGCCGCTGCGGGTGAGCAGCGGCACACCGGCGCGCAAGGCATTGCTGGCCGTGGCGCCGGCGTTGTACGGGAAGGTGTCGAGGAACAGGTCGGCCAGTGCCTGACGCGCCAGATGAGCGTCCAGCGGCACGCGGGTGGCATGGATCAGGCGCTCGCCGGCGATGCCGCGATCGATCGCGCGCTGGCGCAGGCGCTCGAAGGCCGCGGCCTGCTCGGCATACAGCCACAGCACCGTCTGAGGGGCCTGCGCCAGGATGCGCATCCAGTCGTCGAACACCTCGGGCAGCAGCTTGTAGGTGTGGTTGAACGCGCACAGCACCACGGCGTCGTCCGGCAACCCGACGGACCGGCGCGAGGGCGGCGGGCCGATCGCCTCGGACAGCGGCGCATTGCACTGGTAGCAGGGCAGGCTGAGCAGCTGCTCGCGATGGAACCGGCGCTGCGCCGGCGGCACCAGCACCGCATCGGCCACCAGGTAGTCGATGAACGGTGCGCCGGAGGTGCCGAGGTAGCCGACGTAGCTCACCTGGACCGGCGCCGCACGGGCCGCAAAGACGCCCGGCCGGGCTCCGGCGGTGTAGCCGGCCAGATCGACGGCCACTTGCAGCCCGTGCTGGCGTGCCAGGCGGGCCACGGCCTCGTCGGTCAGCCCATCCACCTCGTCGAACCGGTCCACCGCGCGCCGCACCCGCTCGCGCCACGGGCCGGCCCGGCCCGCGCCAAAGGCATAGGCGTGCACCTCGAAGCGGTCACGGTCATGCGCCTCGAACAGCGCGCACAGCAGGTGGGACACCGGATGGTCGCCGAAATCCGGTGAGAAATAGCCGATCTTCAGGCGCCCGGTGGGCCCGGGACCGGGCGACTCGAAGCCCAGTGGTGGCTCCGTCGGCGGCCGAGTGGCCACGGCGGCCGGCCAACGTTGGGCATGGCGCGCGGCCAGTTGCAGGTGCAGGGCTGGGTCATCGACCAAGGCCAGCAGGTCGAACGGCTCGGCCGCGGGCTCGCCGCGGCGCACCGCGTCGAGCAATGCGTCGCGCGACGCTGGCCAGCCGTCCCAGTGCGCCAGGCCCATGCCCAGGCGCATCCGCTGGCCCTGAAGCTGGGGCAGGCCTGGCTGCAACCGCCAGGCCTGGGTGGCACTGCGCAGCGCCGCCTCGTGCCGCCCCGCCTGCTGCAGTGCATTGGCCTGGTTGCGCCAGAGCTGGGCCTGGCCCGGCGCCAGGGCCAGTGCCTGTTCATAGCTGTGCAGGGCCTCGTCCACGCGTCCCATCTCGCGCAGCGCGACGCCGCGGTCGTTCCACGCATCGGGCCGCCCGGGCGCCAGCGCCACGGCGCGGTCGAAGCTCGCCAACGCTTGCGGCAACCGGCGCATGGCGTGCAGCGCCACGCCCCGGCGGTAGTGAAGCTCGGCATCGTCCGGGTTCAGTGCGAGCAGCGCATCGAGTTCGGCCAGCGCCTCGTCGATCCGGCCCAGCGTCACCAGCACCAGCGCACGGTTGCGCCGCGCGGCCGCGTGGCCAGGTTGCCGGGCGAGGGCCTGGTCGTAGGCCGCCACGGCCTCGTCCAGCCGGCCGGCGCGCCGCCGGGCCACGCCGAGGTTGACCCAGGCCTCGACCTGCGAGGGCTCCTGGGCCAGCGCCGCCTCGAAGGCCTGGGCCGCCTCGCGGGCATGGCCCATCTGCAGCAGGCACTGGCCCAGGCGATTGAGCGCGACCCCATGCCTGGGGTCGACGCGCAGCACTGCCTGCCAGGCCTCGATGGCCTGCGGCGACGGGCCGGCGCGCTCGCAGCGTGCGGCCGCCTGGATCAACTCGGCCAATGCCGGTGCAGCGTTCATGCGGCGATGGTAGCCAGCGATCGGGCCGGCTCGAAGACAATGCGGTCGCCGCCATCCGCTGCCCGGCACGCGCCCGGGCGGCTCGATGCCCGCCCGAGGCAGGCGGCGCCCGACCTACCGCCTTGAACGCACCCAAGCCCCTGATCGTCCAGGCCCTGAACCTGCACCGCGCCGGCCGGCTCGACGAGGCCGAGGCCTGCTGCCGGCAGGTGCTGGCCGACACGCCGCACGACTTCGATGCCCTGAGCCTGCTGGGCGTGCTGTCGCTGCAGACCGGGCGCGACGCGACAGCGGACGAGTGGCTGACCCGGGCGCTGCAGGTCGATCCGAACAATGCGCAGGCGTGGAGCCACCAGGCCACGGCGCTGCAGCGCCTGGGGCGTGGCGAGCAGGCCATCGAATGCAGTCGTCGCGCCGTGGCCCTGCGACCCGGCGATGCGCGCCTGCACGACCAGCTGGGCAGCGCGCTCCATGCCGCGGGGCGCGCCGAGGAGGCGCTGCACTGCTTCGACCGCGCGATTGCCGTGGACGCCACGCTGGCCCGGGCCCATCATCACCGGGGGCTGGCCCTGACCGCCCTCGGACGCCCGGGCGAAGCGGTGATGGCGCACGAGCGCACCTGCGAGCTGGTGCCGCAGTGGGCCCCGGCGCGACAGGCACTGTCCAATGCCTGGCACGCCACCGGCAGCCAGTTGCAGGCGCTGGGCCGGCTTCGCCCAGCCCTGGCCGCCATCGACCGGGCCCTGGCAGTGGAGCCTGGCAATGCGCGGGCCCATGCCCAGCGCGGCATCCTGCTCGGGCAGGCGCAGCAGCATGCGGCGGCCCTGGTCAGCCTGGATCGCGCGATCGCCCTGCACGCCACGCTGGCCGAGGCCCACCTGTACCGCGGGCATGCGCTGCGCGAGCTGTCCAGGTTCGATGAATCGTTGGCGGCCTTCGAGCGGGCCTGCGAGATCGATCCCGGGCTGCCGTTCCTGCGTGGGGCGCGGCTGGTGGCGCGCATGCGCGTGGCCGACTGGCGCGACGCCGCCACCGAGCTGGCGGCGGTGGCCGATGCGGTGCGGCGCGGCGAGCCTGCCTGCCCGCCGTTCCAGGCCCTGGGCCTGTTCGACGACCCGCGGGTGCAGAAGGAGGCCGCCCGCACCTGGCTGCGCGCGCGTGGGCTGCTGCAGGGCCCCTGCGCATCGCCTCAGGCCACCGCACCGCCGACCGGCCTTGCGCAGAGGCGGCCGCGCATCGGCTACTTCTCGGCCGATTTCAACGACCATGCGCTGGCGCATCTGGTCACCGAATTCATCGAGCGCCACGACCGAAGCCGCATCGAAACCTTTGCCTTCTCGTACGGGCCCACCACCGGCGACGCCATGCAGCAGCGCATCGTCGCCGGGGTCGAGCACTTCATCGACGTGCGGGCGCGCAGCGGCGCAGAGATCGCCGCGCTGGCCCGGCAGCACGGCATCGATGTGGCGGTGGACATGCAGGGCTACACGCGCCAGGGCCGCATCGAGATCTTCGCCGCCAGGGCCGCACCGATCCAGGTGGCCTTTCTCTCGTACGTGGGCACCACCGCCCTGCCGGAGATGGACTACCTGATTGCCGATGCGCGCGTGCTCACGCCGGCCGCGCGCGGGCAGCTCACCGAGCGCGTGGCCTGGATGCCCGACAGCTTCATGCCTTACGACGGCCGGCGAATCATCGGTTCAGAGCCCGGGCGCCGCAGCACCGCCGGCCTGCCCGCCGAAGGCTTCGTGTTCTGCTGCATGAACAACCTGTACAAGATCCAGCCGGGTTGGTTCGACGTGTGGATGCGCATCCTGCGCCGGGTGCCCGGCAGCCTGTTGTGGCTGGTGGGGGACACGCCAACCGCCCAGCGCCACCTGCAGCGCGAGGCGGCACGGCGCGATGTCGATCCCGGCCGGCTGGTGTTTGCGCCTCGCGTGCCGCTGCCGCAGCACATGGCCCGGTTCCGGCTGGCCGACCTGTTCCTCGACACCTGGCCCTACAACGCCCACACCACCGCCTGCGACGCCCTGTTCGCCGGCCTGCCGGTGCTCACCTGCCCGGGGCATGGCATGGCCGCCCGGGTGGCCGGCAGCCTGCTGCACGCGATCGGCCTTCCCGAGCTCATTGCCGCCTCGCCCGGCCACTACGAAGACCTGGCGGTGAACCTGGCCACCCAGCCCGCCGCCCTGCACCGCCTGCGCCACGCGCTGCGCGAGCGGCGCGGCACCCGCCCGCTGTTTGACGCCGCCCGTTTTGCGCGCCACCTGGAAGATGCCTTCGAGGCGATGCTCGCCCGCCAACGCGACGGGCTGCCGCCGGACGACATCGAGGTACCGCCCCGGCCCTGACGCGGGCCGCGTTCAGGCGATGCAGGTGCGGTTCTTGCCGGTGCGCTTGGCTTCGTACAGGGCCTCGTCGGCCCGCTCGAGCGCCACTTCCAGCGGCTCGCCGCTGCGGTAGGCGGTGACGCCGGCCGAGAAGGTGACGAAGATCTCGCGGTCTTCGTGCATGAACAGGGCCGCGCTGAGCTGGCGCTGCAGCCGGGTCAGCACGCGCTGGGCCTCGTCCACCGGGGTGGCCGGTAGCAGCACCACGAACTCCTCGCCGCCGAAGCGGGCCAGATGGTCCACCGGGCGCAGGCTGTCGCGTACCTTGGCCGCCAGCGACTTCAGGGCCACGTCGCCGGCGGCATGGCCCAGCGTGTCGTTGAGGCGCTTGAAGTTGTCGATGTCGATCAAGCCGACCGCGAGCGAGGAGCCCTCGCGCTCGACACGGCCACGCTCGGCCTCGAAAGCGGTGGCCATGCCGCGCCGATTGGCCACCTGGGTGAGCGCGTCGGTCGAGACCTCGTCCGACAGGCGCCGCAGTTCGCCCTCGAGCTGCTGCACCTTTTCGGCCAGCGCCTCGGCGTGCGCATGCTCGGCGGCCATGCGCTCGCGGGCGCCGGCCACCAGCTGGTGCACGGTGTTGGCCTCCTGCACCATCTCGCGCACCGTGCCGGCCAGGGCCTCCAGCGTATCGGCCTGCTCGATGGCGCCGACATAGCGCGCCACGCTGTCGTTGAAGCGCCCGGTCACCCCGCCCAGCTCGCCCAGCTCGCTGAGCATGTGCTGCACCATCGTCTTCAGGGCGTCGCGGGCCTGGTCGCGCTCGGTGCGCACGGCCTGCTGCTGGGCCCGGGTCTGGTCGAGCAGGTCTCGCGCGGCCCGCACGGCCCGCGCACTGGCCGCGTCGTCCAGGCGGGCGCGCAGGCTCTCGCCCTGGCCTTGCGCCCAGCTGCCGTCTTCGGCCAGCTCGGTCAGGCCGTCGGTCAGCGAGCGGCACAGCTGCATCAGCTCGTCCACCAGGTGGTGGCGATGCGCGAACAGGCGTTCGGCCCGCAGGCAGGCGCTGGCCACCGCATCGGCCAATCCTGCCGTGGCGCCTTCGGCCGCGATGTCGCGGGCCAGCATGGCCAGTTCGTCGGCCAGTTCGACCGCACGCGCATCGTCGCCGGGCAGACCGCGCTGCAGGGCCTGGCCCAGGGCGGCCGAAATGCGTGGATGCTCGTCCCCCGCCGGGCGATCGTGCGGCGCCACGCGGACACCGGTGGAACCCTCGGCAACGGTCGCGGCATCCGGGGTGTCGACGGCCGCTCGGTGCTCGACGGCTTCGGCGGGCGCTTGCTCGCCGGCCCCCGCCGGCACCTCGATGGCGGTGTCGTCGGTGCCGTCTTCCCACGACCGGACGAGCTGCTGCAGCCGCTGCTGCAGGCGCAGCGCATCGCTGCGGCTGCCGTCGAGCACGCGCTGCAGGCTCTCTTTCTTGCGACCGGGCGTCCACTGGCGGCTGCCGCGTTCCAGCGCGCGGGCCAGCCGATCGATCAGCGTGGCCCAGGCCTGGGCCTGGACCGACGCGGCCTCGGCACTGCGGTCCAGTGCGCGCTGCAACTCGTCGACACGGCCTTCCATCAGGGCCGAGGCCAGCTCGCTGCGCAACGCGTGTTCGTCGGTGGCACGGGCCACCAGTCGATCGACCAGGGGCTTGGCGCGTGCCGGCAGGCCATCGCCGGCAGGGGGGGGCTCGCCGGCCTCCTCGGCGTAGGCGCGGGCGAAGTTCGCTGGTGTCGGTTCGAGCTTGGCCTGGGCCAGCCGGCGCAGTGCACCCTTGGCCAGTTGGGCCGGCGCCAAGCCGTTATGGCCGGCCATGCCGGTGGAGCCCGAAGGATCGGCCACGGCCCGCCCTCAGCGGCGTCCGCCGTTGCGCTGCCAGTCGAGCGAGAGCTCTCCGCCGGCCTGGCCGATCCAGGGCGCCTTGCGCGGCAGCACGGTCTGCTGCAGCCAACGTTCGAGTTCGTCCGGCGGGATCGGGCGGCTGAACAGGAAGCCCTGCATCACCGTGCAGCCCAGGCGGTGCAGCACTTCCATCTGGCGCAGGTTCTCGACGCCCTCGGCGATGACGCGCAGGCCCAGCGACCGGGCCAGCGCGATGATGGCGGTGACCACGGCCGAGCTCTGCGGCGTGATGCCCAGGTCGCGCACGAAGCTGCGGTCGATCTTGAGCTCGGAGATGGGCAGCGTGGTCAGGTAGGCCAGCGACGAATAGCCGGTGCCGAAGTCGTCGATCGAGATCTCGACGCCGATCTCGTTGAGCCGGTGCAGCGCCGGGATGACGTTCTGCAGGTCCTTCATCAGGCCCGTCTCGGTGATCTCGAGCTGGATGGACCGATGCGGCACGCCGTAGGTGGAGACCGACTGGTGGATGTGCTCGACCAGGTCGCTGCGCTCGAACAGGCGGTTGGGCAGGTTGACGGCGATCGAGTCGGCAAAGCCGAAGCTGACGCCCCAGGCCTTGGACTGCCGGGCCGCCTCGCGCAGGGCCCATTCGGACAGCGGCACGATCAGGCCGGTTTCTTCGGCCAGCGGGATGAAGTCGCCCGGCGGCACCAGCGTGCCGCCGCGCTGCCAGCGCATCAGCGCCTCGGCACCCACCATGCGAGCCGAACGCACGTCGATCTTGGGCTGGTAATGCAGCACCAGTTCGTTGCGCTCGATGGCCTTGTGCAGGGCACTCTCGAGCTCAAGCTTTTCGCGGCCATGCCCGGCCAGCTCGGGTACGAACAGCGCCGAGGTGTTGCGCCCACCGGTCTTGGCCGAATACATGGCCACGTCGGAGTTGCGCATCAGGTCGGCCACCGTGGCGCCGTCCCGCGGGAACAGGGCAATGCCCACGCTGGCGGTGACGAAGCACTCCTGGCCGCCGACGAAGATCGGCTCGCGCAGCGCCTCGAGGATGCGCTCGGACACCCGTTCGGCGTCGCTGACGTCCACCACCTCGGGCAGCAGCGCGATGAACTCGTCGCCGCCCAGACGGCCCACGGCCTCGAGCGAGCGGTGCGAGCGCATGCCGGAGCCGTCGGCCGAGCCTTCGTTCACCTGGTCTGAGTGGCGCACGCAGCCGCGCAGGCGCCGCGCCACCTCGATCAGCAACTCGTCGCCCGAGGCATGGCCCAGGGTGTCGTTGATGACCTTGAACCGGTCCAGGTCGATCAGCAGCAAGGCCGCCTGGTGGCCGATGCGGCGTGCGTGGTCGAGGGCCCGCTCGGCGCGCCAGATCAGCTGGCGACGGTTGGGCAGGCCGGTGAGCGCGTCGAAGTTGGCCAGGTGGCGGATGCGGTCTTCGGCCACCCGCCGGTCGGTCACGTCCTGCACGATGCCGGTGTAGCCGATGCCGTGGCCCATGTCGTTGAACTCGGGCTCGGCTTCCACATGCACGATGCGCTGGCGGATGTCGTCCATGACCACCGGCACGTCGATGGCCAGCACCGAGCCATGGGCCAGCACGTCCTGCAGCATGCGCACCATGCCGCGGCGCTCGGGCAGGGGCACCATGCGCAGCAAGCGGCGCAGGGTGACCGCATCCGACGCATTCAGCCCGAACACGCGCAGGGCCTCGGGCGACATCGACAACCCGCCCCGGTGCTTGCCCGCCGGCAGCCGCCAATCGAAGCTGCCCATGCGGGCCAGATCCTGGGCGCGTGCCAGCTTGGACTTGCTGCGCTCGAGCTCCTGCCGCGTGTTGGACGAGCGCAGCAGGTAGCGCAAGCGCCCGGCCAGCAGGCTCCATTGCGGGCTCTTGACGAAGAAGTCGGTGGCGCCCACCTGGTAGGCGCGGGTGATGGAGGCCTCGTCGTCCAGCCCGGTGAGCATCAGCACCGGCATGTTCTCGTAGCCATGCAGCGCGCGCAGCGCCCGGCAGGTCTCGAAGCCGTCGAGCACCGGCATCATCGCGTCGAGCACGATGATGTCGGGCGACCAGGTGGCCAGCAGATCGAGCGCGCGATCGCCTCCGCTGGCCTCGGTGATGTCGAAGCCGCGCTCGCGCAGGGCCTGCGCGGTGAGGATGAGGTTGACTTCGTCGTCGTCGACCAGCAGCACCCGCGGGCGCTCGGCCATGTCGTCGGTGTCGAAGGCGTGCTCGAGGATCATGAAGGCGCCGTCACTCGGCTAGCAGGCGACCCACAGCCGCATCGACGCGATGCGCCTCGTGCTGCAGTTGTTCGACGGTGGCAGGCAGATGTTCAAGGCTCGATTCCCGAACCATTCGTTCCACGGTGGCGCAGAGTCGGGACAACTGCAAAGCACCCACACTCGCCGACGAGGATTTTAGGGTGTGCGCCACCATCCGCACCTGTGAAAGGTCTCCCGAAGTCAAAGCTTCGCCGATCTGTGCACACAAGCGCAACACCGAAGCCTGATAGGTGCTCAGCACGCGATGCACCAACTTGGCCGCTCCGCCCGGGTCGAGCTGCTTGAGCCGATCGATGGATTCGGGATCGAGCACCGGAGCCGATGGCTCGGCTGCGCCTGGGCGCGGGTCGTCCGGTTGGCCGGGTTGATCGATCAACGCTGCGTTCATGAGTGGTCCTTGGCGGCACGGAAGGCGCCCGCTGCCCCCTTTTTCGGCACGAGTCGCCTGGCACAACAGGCCGGGACGTCGAACGATGCCATGCCCTCGGTCCCTACAATGACCTGCATGTCGCGCGACCGTGAAACCCGCACGAAAGTCAGGGTTCCCGCCTTGCCGCTGGTGCCCCTGGTGCTGGCTGCGGCCGGCGTGACGGCGGGCTGGCTGGCCGGTCATTCGACGTATCCCGGCGCCTTGGCGGGCATCGCGCTGCTGTTGACGGCCGGTGCCTGCACCGCCGCCGGGGCGCTGTGGCATCGCGGAAAGGTGGCTGCCCGGCTGGCCGAGGCACGCTCGCAGCAGCACCTGCTGATGCAACTCAACGATGCATGGCTGTGGCAGACCGATGCCGAGCATCGCCTGGTGCGCCTGCAGCCGCCGCAGGCGGCACCCGGATCGTCGTGGGCCGGTGGCGCCTGTGCGGGCCAGCCGCTCTGGGAGCGGTTTCCTGATGGCGACGGGGCACTGGCCGCACGCATGCAGGCCCAGTCGCACCTGCCGGACATCGAGGTGCGCCCCACGCATCTGCCGGCGGCGTCCGCCCCCTGGCGGCTTCGCGGCCTGCCCCGGCTGGACGGCAACGGGCACTTCGCCGGATACCTCGGGGTGGTCCGCCCGGCCGCTGCCGGGCAGATCGAGCCGGACGAGGGCGCCTCGGCCCAGGGCGTCGCCGACGACCATGCGGCCCTGACCTACACCGTTTCACATGACCTGAGGGCGCCCCTGCGGGTGATCGACGGCTTCGGCCGCATCCTCAAGGAAGACTACGGCCAGGCCCTGGACCGCATCGGCAACGACCACCTCGACCGCATGATCGCTGCCGCGGCACGCATGAACCTGATGCTCGACGCCCTGCTGGCGCTGTCCAGGCTCTCGGCCCAGCCGCTGGCCCGGCAGACGGTGAACCTGTCTCAGCTGGCGCAGTTCGTGGTCGATGACCTGCGCCGCGGCGCGCCGGGGCGCCAGGTGCAGGTGAGCATCGAGCCCGGCATGGAGGCCACCGGCGACCCGACCCTGCTGCGCATGGCGCTCGAGAACCTGCTGGGCAACGCCTGGAAGTACACCGCCCAGCGTGCCGAGGCCCACATCAGCTTCGAGCGCACGACGCAGGACGGGCGCAGCGTCTTCACGGTGCGCGACGACGGCGCGGGCTTCGACATGCGCTTTGCCGACCGGCTGTTCGGCGTGTTCCAGCGGCTGCACAGCGGCAGCGAGTTCCAGGGCCACGGGGTCGGGCTGGCCTCGGTGAGGCGCATCGTGCGCCGGCACGGCGGCGAGATCTGGGCCGATGCCGAAGTCGGCAAGGGCGCGCGCTTCTACTTCACGCTGGGCACCTGACGCGCGAGGCCCGCCAGCGGGCACTACTCCCGGCCCGGCCGAGCCAGCAGCTCCAGGGCTTCGATCAGTCGCAGCGACTGCTCCTCGAGGGGCCGGCCCTCATCGCCTGACAGTCGCTGCAGGCGCGCGAGAGCTTCGGCACGCGGGATCGAGTAGCGGTGCATCAGCACGCCCACCGCCACCGACACCAGCGACAGGCCGCCCGTGGAGGCACCAGGCTCGGAGGCCGGCATCGCCCGGGCGGGCACGGCGGGCGTGGCCGACCGGGGCATCTCCGGCCGGACGTCTCGCGCCGGCAAGCGGCCGAAGGCCGCCTCGACCGTGGGCACGATCTGGCCGATGTCCAGCGGCTTGACCAGGTAGGCCATCGCGCCGAGGGCCTTGACCTGCTGCACCGTGGCGTCGTCAGAGAACGCCGACAGGAACATGAACGGGATGTGCAGCACCTCGCGCAGGTAGGCGGCAACATCGAAGCCGCTCTTGCCCTCCATGCGGATGTCCAGCAGTGCCAGTTCGGGCTGGTGCTCGCGCGCCAGCAGGATGGCGTCGTCGCCGTTGTCGGCATCGATCACCTCGTAGCCGGCCTGGGCCAGGCCGTGCACCAGCGTGGCCAGCACCAGCCGGTCGTCGTCCACCACCAGGATCCTGCCTTTGCCTGCCATTGCGTCGCGCCTTGTCACTGCCGCGGCATTGTCGCCCAGCGCCACCGCCCTCACAGCGGATCGAGCAGCGTGAAGCTCGGCGGTGCGAGGCGAAGCTCGGCACAGACCTGACCCATGCACTCGGTCAGGGTCAGCGTGGCCGAGCGCCGCGGCAGCAGCGCGCGCACCAGGCCCAGCCCCGAGACGCCGGGCGGCACCTGGGCCAGGCTGAAGCCCTCGCGCAGTTGGCCGGCGTGCTCGATGCGCACCGCCACCGACTGGGCCCCGCACTCCAGCGTGCAGGTGATGGGGCCCGGGTCGCTGTGCTTGACCGCATTGGTGAGCAACTCGTTGATGGTCAATGCGATCGGGATCGACTCGGCCTCGGGCAGTGCGAACCGATGGACCGCCTCACCCTGCACGCGACACTCGATCGGCCGCCCGAAGGTGCGCTGCACCGAGGCGGTGATGGCCTCGATCAGCGCCCGGCAGCGCAGCGGGCCCGAGATGCCCACCTGCAGCCCGTGCACCTGGGCGATGGCCTGCACCTGGCCCACCACTTCGCTGATCAGCGAGGCCACCTCGGGCCGCCGTGCCGCCGTCTGCTGCAACAGGCCGGCCACGCCCTGGAGGTTGTTCTTGATGCGGTGGTGCACCTCCTTGACCAGCATCTCGCGCTGGGACACCGCGGCATCGAAGCGCGCCTGCTCGGCCGCGCGCTGCTCGGTCACATCACTGGCCACCAGCAGCCACTGCGCGCCCTCTGGCGCGACCCACGAGGCCCCGCCGACCCGCCGCGCATCGGCGGCCTCGGGCATCGGCCGCTCGCGGCCTTGTGCCGGCGCGACCGGCGCAGCAGCCGGATCCGCCGCGTCGGACGCCGCGGCCGACCCCAGGGCGCCGTGGGCATGCCCGCCGATCGAGACGATGCGCAGATCCCAGGTGCGCAGGGCGGCTGGCTTGGCGCCGGCCGACTCGGCCCCTTCTTTCAGAGGCGAAGCCGGGGCTTCAGGCCGCCGCACCTCGCGCAGCCGCACCTCGGTGCCCTGCGCCACCTCCTGGAAATCCTGCCGCAGCGCGGCGGCTTCTTCAGCACCGAGGCACTCCTCCGGTGTGCAGCCGACCAGTTGCCGCGTCGCCTGGCCGAAGAACTGAGCGGCCATGGTGTTGTGCTGCACCAGGCGCCCGGTGCCCGCATCGAACAGCGCGATGGCCAGCGGCGCCGTCTCGATGATGCGCTGCAGCGAGGTGCGCGCCCGAGCGATGCTCACTTCGGCCTGGCGGCGACGCTCGATGTCGAGCAACGCGAAGGTGACCTGCCGGCCCGGCGACCCGGTGCCGGTGAGCACCGCATTGCCCACCACCCAGAACTCGCGCCCGTCGCGCGCCCGCAGGCGGCACTCGAAGGTCTCGGCCTGCCCTTCGGCCAGCCCATGCAGGTAGTGGGTGGCGCGCAGGGGATGGTCGGGCTCGTCGGTGGCGACGACCCAGATCGGCTGCGCCACGAAATCGGCCAACTGCCCGCCGAACATGCGCCGCGCCGAGCGGTTCATCCACTCGATGCCGCGCTCGTCGACGGTGATGATGCCCACCAGCACCGAGTCGAGGATGGCCCGCGTGCGCTCGGCCTGTGCCTGCAGCGCCTCACGTGCCCGGCGCCGCGACTCCTCCTGCTCGGTGATGTCCAGCGTGACCACCGACATGGCGGCCCGCCCGCCGGTGAGTTCGCCCGGCTCCACCCGGGTGAGCAGCCAGCGTCGACCCAGGTCGGGCACCTGCACCTCGTAGCGCACCTGGGCCCGCTCGCCATGGCGCAGTGCGTGCTGCAAACGTTCGAAATCAGGCAGCGAGCCGGGCTCGACCTGATCGCGCCGGATCGACTGCAGCCCGGCCATCAACCCACCGCCGGCCCCCTTGCCGGCCGGCGCCCGGCTGGGCAGCCAGCCTCGCGAGGCCTCATAGGTGGCCAGGCCCACCCCGGCGGTGTCCATCAGGGCGCCGATCTCCAGGTGTGCCAGGTCGCGCTCGTCCTCGAGGCTGCGGTCTTCCACCACCGCCATCACGCGCATCGAACCGGCGGATGAGCGAAAGGCCCGCAGCCGGGCACGCAGGCGCGGCGCGCGCCCGTCCGGGGTGCGCAAGGTGGCCAGCACCTCGATGGCCGGGCCGTCGATCTGCAGCTGTGGGTGCGGTCGGCCACCTTCCCAGGCCAGCAATTGCAGCAGGTCGGGCGCGGCCTCGCCCAGCATCACCGGGGCACGGCCGACCAGGGCCTCGAACGCGGCATTGCTGCGCAACACCAGGCCGGTCTCGTCGACCACCAGCATGCCCACCGGGCTCAGGTCGAACCACTGCGCCATCTCGTCCAACGAGCGGTCGATCTGGGCCCGGGCCTGGCGCTCGGGGGTGAGGTCGATCAGGATCGCCATCTCCAGCGGCGTGCCGTCGTCGGCACTGACGCGGCGCGGCATCACGCGGAACCAGCGCTCCTGGCCCTCTGCGCCGCACAGCCGCTGCTCCGGGGGCCAGGCCGTTTCGACGCCTTCGGCCCCGCTGGACACGCCCTGCCGCAGCGTGGCCAGGGCCTCGCGCTCCTCGGGCGGCACGAAGTCGAGCACCGGCCGGCCCAGCACCTGCGATTGGGGCAACTGCAGCGCCTGCAGCAGGGCCCGGTTGGCAGCCACCACCCGGCCCTGCGGATCCAGCACCCAAAGAGCCTGTGGCGCATCCCACAGCAGGCGCACCACTTCACTGGTGGCATGTGGATCCAGACGCGACCGGTCAGGGCCGCCTGCGATGCGCCCGGCCTCCGGGGGCTCCGCCGGATTCGCGCCCGCCACCGCTGAGCCCGCCAGGCAGCGCAGGCCACCCGGGCCCGGGGAGCACACCAGGCGCCAGGTCGTGCCGTCGGTCAGGCTGACCTGCAGCGACGACGGCGAGGCTGCCGCGGCGGCCAGCGTGGCGTCGAAGGCCGCCCGAGACGCGTGGGCAAGTCGCATGCGCAGAGGGTCGAGCGGCTGCCCGATCTCGCAGCCCAGCCGACGGGTGGCGGCACGATTGCACCAGGCGATGCGGCGCCGGGCGTCGATCATCACCAGCGCCTCGCCGGCGCTGTCGAGCAGCGCCGTCAGCTGCGCGGGAGTGGGTGAGGACGCGCGCGAGAGCACCGACATGCGGCCGAGTGTAGCCACGCGCCCGCCGGCATGGCCGGCCGGGCATCGCCCGCTCGGGAAGCGGTCGCGGCCGTGACCGCGTCAGTCGAGCTGACGGGCCGCAGCCAGTGCGCGCAGCACCGCGCGGTTGACTTCGCGGGTGTTCATCAGCATCGCCTCGGCGGCGCTGCGGATGTCGAGCACGTTGGCGCCCTCGATGGCGCGCACCAGTTCCATGAAGGGCTGGTCGGGGCCGGTGTTGTCGACCAGCGCCTGGCGCACGCCCTCGGGCACCGGGATGGCCCGCAGCAGATCGGCAAACGGCTGGCCGAGCATCTTGTCGAGCAGCGAGAAGACGCCGCAGATGAACAGCTCGCCGCGCCGGTCTTCATCGTGGCCGGTGTCGCGGCCCAGTTCTTCCATCAGCAGGCCACGCCGCACCGCGGCGTAGATCACCGGGCGCAGGTTCACATCGCGGCTGGCCGAGGCCAGCAGCAGCGCCAGCCAGCGCTTCAGGCGCTTGAAGCCCAGGATCATCACCGCATGCCGGAACGAGGTGATCTCGACCGACAGCCCGAAGGCCGGCGAATTGATGTAGCGCATCAGCTTGAAGGCCAGCGCCGGATCGTTCTTGAGCACCGCCTCCATGCGCTCGGGCGACTCTTCGCGATCGACGCGGTTGATCAGCTCGACGATGGTCTGCATCTCGGGCTGTCCGGCGGTCTTGCCGTGCACCGCGATGGCGTCGTCGATGGGCCAGCCGAGCACCGCGATGGCGCCCCGGCCAAAGGCCTCGGTCATCTCGGTGAGGGTGCGAACGCCCGACTGCACATGCGGGATGTGGCGCGACACACCGCCCGGCGGCGGCAGGCCGTCGCGCCGCTCGTCGGCCAGGTCGATGATCGAGTAGGCGAAGCACGGCAGCACCTCGCGCGGCAACGGCAGGGTCGGCCGGCCCTTGATCAGCAGCGTGTTGCCGCGCTTGTAGAGGGTCTGCAGCGCCTCGCCGTGCGCCGGGTCGCTGGCCATGAAGGCCGGCACCTCGACCATCATGTTCACCGGCAGCTCGGCCTGCATCAGGCCCTGCAAAAGCGATTCGCTGACCACGTTGAGCGAGACCCGTCCGCCGTCCTCGGGCCACACTTCGCCCAGGGCCGCCAGCAACTGGGCCGAGTCGAGCTGCGCATCGGGCCGGATCGGAAACACGGTCAGGCGCAACGCGGTGATCGCGCGGTGCTTGTCGATCATCGGCGAGTAGCCCAGGGCCACCTGCCCCAGCACCGCCTGCTCATGAGTGCTCAATCAATTGCTCCCTGCGGGCGCCACACCCGCCGGCTCTACTTCAGGTAGTCGAACAGCGACAGGCGCTGCACGATGGCATAGGACTGCAGCGCGGCCTGGTAGCCCGTCTGCTGGTTCTGGAACTCAGAGATCGCCTGGATCATGTCGAGGTCTTCGGCATCCGACTGTACCGACTTCGCCCACAGATCCCGATCCATGTCGCGGGTTTCGATCGAATCCAGGCGTGACAGCGCCGCCCCGGCCGTCGACCGGGCCGCCTGCATGTGCCCGGCCACCGCATCGACATCGCGCAGGCCGTCGGCCACTGCCTGCGAGACCTGCCCGCCGTTGGCGCTCGCGTTCTGCAGCACCGCCACCGCGTTGTCGATGGCCTCGAAGATGTCGAGGTCGGGTGTCGACGGCGTGAGGGTGAAGGTGTCGCCGGCGGCCGGCGTGCCGGAGATCGTGAAGGACTGGCCGTCCACCGTGATCGCCTGGCCCGAGGTGTAGGGCGCACCCACCACGGCGGTGGGCGCGCCGTTCATCAGCACATCGTAGGTGATGGCCCCGCCACCGCCGACCGAGAACACCACGTCGTAGTCGTTGCCCGTCAGGGCCGCGGGATTGGTGACCCCCCCTGCATCGACCCAGCCCGTGCCGGCGTTGGTGGCGGCCGCAGCGGTGACGAACACGCCGTTGCCGCTGTGCGCCGACAGCCAGATGTTCTGCCCGTCGACCGCAATCGGCATCTGCTCGGAAAGCGACACCTGGGCCTGCCCGCCGGTGCCGGCCCACGCCACGCCGCCGATCTGGTCGAGGAAGGGCTCCGAGGTGGTGCCCTGGCCGCCGAAGGTGAAGCCCCCGGAGGCATCGCGCTGGTTGGCCAGCAGAAGCAGTTGCCCGCGCAACGACTGCAGCTGGCCGGCCAGGGCCGAACGCTCCTTGGCGCTGTAGCTGGCATTGCCGGCGGACACCAGGGTCTCGCGCACCGAATGGATCAGATCGCCCGCCTGGCCCAGTGCCGATTCGGCCAGGCGCATCGCGTTGCGGCTCATGTCCACCGAGCGCTGCTCGGAAATGATGCGCTGCTGCGCGATGTAGGCCCGCTCGGCGCGCGCCGCGGCGGTGGGGTCGTCGCTCGGGCGGTTCACGCGCTTGCCGCTGGTCATCTGGGTCTGCAGCTCGGAGAGCTCGCCCTGTCGGCGCTGCAGGGTGTCGATGGCGGCCTCGTAGCGGCCTGCGGTGGAGATTCTCATGGTGTGCTCGTGCCCGTGGGGGACAGGTGTCGATCATCAGCGCCCAAGCTGCAGCAGCGTGTCCATCACCGTCTGCGCGGTCTGCAGCAGCTTGGCCGCAGCCTGGTACGACTGCTGGTACTGGATCAGCTTGGCCGCTTCCTCGTCCAGGTTGACGCCGGTCTCGGCCTCGAGCGCCTTGCTGGCGCGGGCGGAAACGGCACCGGCGGTGTCGGCTGCGGTCTCGGCGCCCTGCACCCGCACACCCACTTCGGAGAGCAGCTGGGCGTAGGCATCGGTGAGCGTCTGCCCATCCACCAGCTGCCGCGACGCCAGGGCGTCGAAGGCCAGTGCATTGCCGTTGCTGGCGGTGGGATAGGCGGTGGGCGCCAGGGTGTAGCTGTCGCCGTTGGCCGGCTGCCCGGTCAGGCGCAGCTCGAGGCCGTTGTAGGTGATCGGCGTACCGGCCGACCAGGTGCCGCTGGCCACCACCGTGGGCCCGGCGGCCACCAGCTGATAGCCGCCGGTGGCGTTGACGAAGTTCAGGCTCAGCGAGGCATAGGGCACCGTCGGCGCCGCCACCACGTTGAGGCTGGACACCGACGCGGTGCCGGTGTTGGTGGTCGCTGCCACCGCCGTCACCGGCGATCCGGCGGCAATGGCCCTGGGGTTCTGGAGGGCCAGCCCCAGGCCGCTGGCGGCCATGCTGCTGGGCCTGAGCAGAAACCGGTCATTGGCCGCGGGCAGCGGCGGGCTCACGGTGATGCTGAAGCCGTCGACCACGTCGCCGCTGGCCACGTTGGAGAAGGTCTGGCCATCCGAGCGGCGGGTGATCAGGTACTTGCCCGCATTGGCCGGATCGGCCTTCATCTCGTACTCGCTGGCCTTCAGCGCGGTGGGATCGGTGATGGCCAGGCCGACGCTGGCGATGAACGAGCCGGCCGCCTTGGCATTCGTGGACGCGGGCAGCGCCTCGGGCGCGGTGTAGGTGAACAGTGGCGCGCCGCTGGAGCCCGACAGGTCGATGCCGAACGACTGCTGCGTGTTCATGGTGACCGCCAGGCTGGCGGCCAGCTGCCCCAGCCGGTTGCGCGTGTCGACCAGGTCCTCGTTCTGGAACGCCAGCAGGCCCGCCAGCGCCCCGGAGCCGAGCGCGGTCGAGTTCAGGGGCGTTTCCTGCCCCGCCACCGAGACCTTCAGCGCGGCGCGGGTGATGTCGTAGTCGTCGTCGCTGACCACCAGCTTGTTGGCCGTCTGCCCGAGCACCAGCGACTGGCCGCCGGCGATGAACACGCTGGTGCTGCCGTCGCTGGCGCCGATGGTGTGCACCTCGATGTGCTGACTGATCTCGCCGATCAGCTGGTCGCGCTGGTCGAGCAGATCGTTGGGGGAGTGTCCGGTGGCCAGTGCATTGGCGATGCGGCTGTTGAGCATCGCCACCTGCGACGCCAGGGTGTTGACCTCCGACGCCGCGTTCTCGATGTCGGTGCGCACATTGGCCTGCACCATGTCGAGCTGGCTGCTGTACGAGCGTGCCATCGAGGCCAGGTCCTCGGCGCGGGCCAGCACGGCCTGGCGGGCCGACAGGTCGGACGGCGCGGCCGCCAGGTCGGAGAACGCGCCGAGCAGCTGCACCGTCGCGTTGCCCAGGCCCTGCGCGCCCGATCCGAACACCTGCTCGAGCTGCTGCAGCATGTCGCGCCGCACGCCGGTGGCCGAGGCCTCGGCCCGTGCCGCCTGCACCTGCTGCGTCAGGAACATGTTCGACGCGCGGGTCACCGTCTGCACGGTGACACCCCGGCCCATGAAGCCGGAGCCGGTGAACTGGCCCTCGGCCGTGGTCTGCACGGTCTGCTGCCGCGAGTAGCCGGGGGTGTTGGCGTTGGCGATGTTGTGGCTGACGGTGTTCAGCTGCGCATAGGCCGCGAACATCGCGCGGGTGCCCAGGGCCATCAGCGAGGACATGGTGTGGTTCCCTTCAGCGTCTCATGACCCGCGTGCCGGGCCATCAGGTCAGGCTGCGCTGCAGGCGCAGCGTGGTGTTGATGACGCGCGAGAGCTTCTCGGCATAGGCCGGGTCGGTGGCATAGCCGGCGCGCTGCAGCCCGTGGGCGAAGCCCCTGGCATCGCCGCCGGCGGCCATCACGCGCTGGTAGCGCGGGCTGTCCTTGATCAGCCGGGCATAGTCGGCGAACGACTCGGCATGGCTGGCGTAGGCGCGGAAGCGCTGCACCACCTTCTGCGCCTTGCCGCCGATGAACTCGGTGGTCAGCACATCCACCGTCGGCCCCTTCCAGTCGGCGCCGGCCTTGATGCCGAAGAGGTTGTGCGACTGGGTGCCATCGGCACCCACGATCTCCTTCTTGCCCCAACCCGTCTCGAGCGCCGCCTGCGACAGCATGAAGGCGGCCGGGATGCCGGTGGCCTGCTCGGCCGACCGCGCGGCCGTGTCGTGCTGTTGGATGAAGCCGGCCGCGCTCTTCTCGGGAATGCGCGGCGTGGCCTGCGGGGCGCTCACCGCCGGCAGGCTGTTGTTGGCGCGTGAGACGCTGGGGATGGGCCCAGGCGTCAGGCCCATCTGACGTTCGAGCTGACGTGCGATCAGGTCACCCAGGCCACCGGGCAGGCCGGCCATCTTCGCCGACAGCTGGGTGTCCAGCATCTCGGTGCCGAGCTTGGTGGCCTCGTTGTCGGTCAGGCCCGAGGTCATGGTGGTGGCGCGCATGCTCTTCATGATCTCGTGCATGAACAGCGCCTCGAACTGCTTGGCCGCTTCGCGCACCGCCGCCTTCGGATCCTTGGCGGCGCCATGGCGCAACGTGTCCAGCGAGCGCACGTCGCCGGCCAGGCCATTGCCGCGCAGAGTCGACGCTGAAGGGGGCATCGCGGCCATGGTCAGATCACTTCCAGTTCAGCCTGCAGCGCGCCGGCGGCGCGCATGGCCTGCAGGATGGCCAGCAGATCCTGCGGCGTGGCGCCCAGGGTGTTCAGCGCCCGCACCACGTCGGAGAGCTTGGTGGCCGGGGGCAGCTGGATCAGCGCGCCGCCCTGCTGGGTGATG
>Ga0268298_10001762_pt1 | contig 24719 bp, 22 predicted proteins | sample WWTPWeurt_MetaG_FD_194462 | JGI IMG/M metagenome (GOLD analysis project Ga0268298, IMG submission 194462) | Activated sludge microbial communities from WWTP in Nijmegen, Gelderland, Netherland - WWTP Weurt | ecosystem: Engineered > WWTP > Aerobic digester > Activated sludge | place...
GTCAGGGGTGGTGAGCCCCGGGTGCACCCCGGGGAGGGTGTAGTCGGGGCTGTCGGCCAGCAGGGCGCCGAAGCGCTGGAGCTGCTCCCCCTCCCGCAGGTAGTCGGCTTCTTCGTGGAGCTGGCGCTTGGCCTCACCGAGCAGGGGCGCCACATCAAGGGTGGATGGCAGCAGCCCTGACAGGCGCAGCAGGGTGGCGACGTTGTCCACATCGCTGGAAATGCTCTGGCGCACGCCCGGGTATTGCACCTTGATGGCCAGGGGCCGCCCGTCCACGGCTTCGGCGGCATGCACCTGGCCGATGGAGGCGGCGGCCATGGGGGTGAAGGAAAAGCGCTTGAACTGTTTTTCCCAGCCCGGCCCCCAGTTGGCCTCCAGCACCGTGACCAGCTGGCTCATGGGCATGGGGCGGGCATCGGCGCGCAGGCGGGAGAGGATGTCGGCGAGTTCCGGGGGCAGCAGGTCGCCGGCGTCCATGGACAGCAGCTGCCCCACCTTCATGGCCGCACCGCGCAGCTGTGCGAGCTGGTCGGTGACCCGACGGGCGTTGGCCGGCGTCAGCAGCAGCTCACTGACACTGGGTCGGCGGCCCTGGGCGAGCTGGCGCATGCCCTCGGCGAGCATGCCACCCGCCACCCCCGAGGCGAGGCCGCCCAGCCGCGCGAGGCGCGACAGGCGGCTGCCGGGAACGGCGAAGGGCGCGGGAGGCTTGGGCGGGCGGCTGTCCGACACCGGCTCAGCGACGCCGGCTGCCGCCGCCGAGGATGGAGCCGAGCACGCCGCGCACGATCTCCCGTCCGATGGTGGAGCCGACGGTGCGGGCCACGCTCTTGGCCGCGGTTTCGGCCAGGCCGGGGTGACGCCCGCCGCGGGGGCCGGTGGTGCCGAAGAGGATGTTGCTGAGGCCGCCGAACAGGCCGCCGCCGCTCTCTTCCGCCGGGGCGGCCTGACCGCCGCGGGGCGCCGGACTGTCGCCAGCCGCCGCCGTAGTGCCGCCACCGCCCTGGAGCTTCTCGAAGGCCGATTCCCGGTCCACCACTTCCTCGTAGTGCCCGTAGATCACCGAGCCTTCGATGGCGGCCTTGCGTTCGCTGGGGGTGAGGGGCCCGAGGCGGGAGGCCGGGGCGATGATTGAGGTGCGCTCGACGATGTGGGGGCGGCCCTTTTCGTCGAGGAAGGAGATCAGGGCCTCGCCCACGCCGAGTTCGGTGATGACCGTGGCGGCGTCGAACTCGGGGTTGGCGCGCATGGTCTCGGCGGCGGTCTTGACGGCCTTCTGGTCCCGCGGGGTGAAGGCGCGCAGGGCGTGCTGGACGCGGTTGCCGAGCTGGCCGAGGACGGTCTCCGGGACATCCAGCGGGTTCTGGGTAACGAAGTACACGCCGACGCCCTTGGAGCGGATCAGGCGCACCACCTGTTCGATCTTCTCGAGCAGGGCCTTGGGGGCCTCGTTGAAGAGCAGGTGGGCCTCGTCGAAGAAGAACACCAGCTTGGGCTTGTCCACGTCGCCCACCTCCGGCAGTTGCTCAAAGAGCTCGGCGAGCATCCACAGCAGGAAGGTGGAGTACAGCTTGGGGGAGTTGTAGAGCTTGTCGGCGGCCAGGATGTTGATCACGCCGCGGCCGTCGGCGTCGGTCTGCATCAGGTCGGCGATGTCGAGCATGGGCTCGCCGAAGAACTTGTCGCCGCCCTGGGTTTCGATGCCGAGCAGGCCGCGCTGGATGGCGCCGATGGAGGCGGCGGAGATGTTGCCGTACTGGGTGGTGAATTCCTTGGCGTTGTCACCCACGTACTGGATGGTGGCGCGCAGATCCTTCAGGTCGATGATCAGCAGGCCCTGGTCGTCGGCGATCTTGAAGACCAGCTGGAGCACGCCGGCCTGGGTGTCGTTGAGGTTGAGCAGGCGTGCCAGCAGCAGCGGGCCCATGTCGGAGACGGTGGCCCGTACCGGGTGGCCGGCCTCGCCGAAGACGTCCCAGAACACGGTGGTGTTGGCCCGGGGGGTGAATTCGGTGATGCCCAGGGCGGCCAGGCGCTCTTTGAGCTTGGGTGACTCGACCCCCGGCGCGCCTGCGCCGGACAGGTCGCCCTTCACGTCGGCCATGAAGACCGGGACGCCGATGCTGGCGAAGGCCTCGGCCATCTTCTGCAGGGTGACGGTCTTGCCGGTGCCGGTGGCGCCGGTGATGAGGCCGTGGCGGTTGGCCAGCTGGGGCAGCAGATGGATTTCCTTGTCCTTGGACTTGGCGATGAGCAGCGGCGCGATCATGGGTCTCTCCTGACAGACGGGGCGAAAAAGCGGTGAACCGGATTATCGGGCAAGGATCTGCCTTGGGCATGAAATCCGCAGGAATCCGGGTGAAATTGACGCGGCTCAGTCCTGAAGCTGCGCGAAAAACAGGCGGCGGGGTAAAATCGCGCCTTTACGTCGCGAAGCAAGGACACAGAATCATGGCGGGTCATTCCAAGTGGGCCAATATCCAGCACCGCAAGGGCCGGCAGGACGAGAAGCGCGGTCGGGTCTTTTCCCGGCTGGCCAAGGAAATCACCGTGGCTGCCCGCATGGGCGGAGGCGATGCCGCCTTCAACCCGCGCCTGCGCCTGGCGGTGGATAAGGCCAAGGCTGTCAACATGCCCGCCGACAACATCGACCGTGCGGTCAAGAAGGGCACTGGCGAGCTGGAGGGCGTGACCTATGAAGAATCGCGCTACGAGGGCTATGGCATTGCCGGCGCTGCGGTGATGGTGGATTGCCTGACCGACAACAAGACCCGGACCGTGGCCGATGTGCGCCATGCCTTCAACAAGTACGGCGGCAACATGGGGACGGATGGCTGCGTGGCCTTCCAGTTCAAGCACTGCGGGCAGTTGCTGTTTGCGCCGGGCACCTCGGAAGACGCACTGATGGAAGCCGCCCTCGAAGCCGGCGCCGATGATGTGGCCACCAACGACGACGGCTCCATTGAGGTGCTGACCGACCCCTACCAGTTCGGTGACGTGCGGGAGGCCCTCGAGAAGGCCGGTTTCAAGGCGGAATTCGGCGAAGTCACCATGAAGCCCCTCAACGAGACCGAGCTCGCCGGTGAAGACGCAACGCGCATGCAGAAGCTGCTCGATGCGCTGGAGTCCCTGGACGATGTGCAGGCGGTGTATACGTCTGCGGCCTTGGACGAGGAATGATCTCCGAGGGTGTGAATAAATCTGCTGCGCGATCCGATTTCGCCCCTGCGATGCTCACCGTACCCTTGTACGGCTGCGCTTCTCGAGGCGAACTCGAACCGCTCGCTACGATTTCTTCACACCCTCTCCGGCGCCAGTCTCAAGCGTCCCGACGATGGCCACCCGTGAGGTGGCCATTTTTTCAGGGTGCAGACCGAGCGCTCCGGCGGGTTCGGCGGAGACTGGCAAGCAGTCCTATCACCCCCAGTCCGATGAGTGCCACGGAGGTAGGTTCCGATACCGGATAGGGCGTGTAGTCATAGACCACGGTGGCGCCACAACCGGCCTGGGTCACCAGACTGAGGCTGACGGCGGTGTTGCCTCCGGCCAGCCTCTTCTCGTCGGAGTTCTCGCAATACAGGGAGAAGCTGCCGCCGCCGGACTGGGAGAACAGGCTGGGCGCCAGGGTGTCCAGTACCAGAGACTGGTTGCTGATGATGGGGCCGAAGGTGGAAGTGGCGCCGGGGGCGAGCAGTAGCGGTCCAGTGGATGCTTCGAGCAGCAGCGCGGGCACGAGGGCATCAAGGGTGGCGCTGATGCCTGGCCGCGAGCTGCTGAAATACATCGGGATGCGGGAGGACGCGGTGACAGCCTGGCTGCTGCCCGCGTTGTTGGTGAGGGTGAAGCTGCTGCTTCCGGTGCCGGACAGGGTCAGCCGCACACCCTGCAGGATGCCCATATTGGTATCGAACAGCGCGAGCAGCCCATCCTGGGAGATCGGCGTCAGGGACTCGGCGTTGCTGAAGCTCAGGCTCGCCCCGTGCGCCGGGCCGGCCGCGATACCGGCCATCAGGGCCAGTGTCAGAACAGGTTTGATCACGGAGCACCTCATCTTGATTAAGGCATCCTCTCCGGATGCGATGCACGGTCACCCCTCTTGGGAGGCGGCCGGAGTCGCTGGAACAGCGATTGACACTGCGGAGGCTAGACGGCCTGAATTTCCAAAGCCTGTATTGTATTTCTCGTTTGAGTTAATTTTGATCTTTTTGAGGAAATTTATCACTTACAAAGGGCGTCGGTTTGCGCTTTGGGTGAAAATGCAGTGTCGGTGGTGCGGGGGTGTCACGCTGCAAGGCGCTTAAGCAAAAAAAGGCTGCCCTGCGGCAGCCTTTTTTCCATCCTTCCATGTCTCCCGGAGTCCGGGAGACGAAGAGGATTACTTGCGACGACGGATGGCAGCCAGATCCATCATGCCGAGGCCAACCAGCGCCATGGAGGCGGGTTCGGGCACGCGCTGGGTGGTCGGGGTGTAGTCGTAGACGATGGAAGCGCCGCAGCCGGCGGCAGTGCTTTGGCTGGCTTGGGCGTTGCCGTTGAAGCCAGATGCACCGATGCCGCTGATCGATTCGCAGGTGATGGAGAATTGGCCACCGCCCGCGGCGGCGAAGAGGCTGCTGGTCGGGGTCAGGACAATGGTGTCAGCGTCGGTCAGCGGGCCAACCGGGAGGGGAGTGTTCGGGTCCAGGTTGCGGATGAGGCCGGTGGTGGCGGTCATGCCGAGCGTCACAGCGCTGAGATCCAGGCCGCCCAGGTTGCTGGAAAAGTACAGATCGACAGTGCCGGTGATGCTGCCGTTAGCGGGGCCGGAAGAGGTGTGGAGTGCCGTCAGCGTCGTGGTCATCGAGCCGTTCAGGGTCAGGGTCACGCTGTTCAGGGTGCCCAGACTGGAATCGAACAGGTCGAGGAAGCCGGTCTGGCTGATCTCGGTGGTCTGCTCGGCGTTGCTGAAGGACAGGGCTGCGTTGGCGGAGCCAACGGACAGGGCAGCCAGAACGGCAGCGGCGAGGATCTTTTTCATGAATGAAGCTCCAGTGAGAAATTTGAGAAAAGCAGTGGCAGCTTGGTGGTGACGGCGCTGCCTGGTGGTTATTCAGCAAGACCCGTGCCCGAATCGGGATATTCTTTTTAAGTCAATGAGTTGCAAACTGTTAAAAAAGTCACAGTTAAGGAGTGTCAAATTTGCCGACACTCAAATGTAAATTAATGTTGAATTCATCGCGCTGATTCTGGTTGAATCGCGGGAATGTACTTTCGGGTCAATGGGGATGAATTGTTTGTAACAGGAATGAAGATTTCTTTGTTTTTGTTGTATATCTGGGAAGAATATTCGGATTTGTCGTTATCGAGGAGAGCGAATGGCTGAAGATCTGGGGAACGGTGGCGCTGATCACAGGGAGCGGCGGCGGCGTCAGCGCTTTGTGGCGAAGCGTTGGGGAAGTGTCTGCTTCTGGATCGTCATCAATGGGCAGCGTCTCCCGCTGAACGATCTGTCCCTGGAAGGCTTTAGCCTGCCTGCCGGGGTGCCGCCCCTCGGGAGCGGGGCGTTTCCGTTTGTGCTGCAGATTGACGGCGTTCCGGACGAGGTGCGGGGGATGGCCGAAGGCATGAATTTCGTGCTCGGGGCGGAGGGCGGATTGTTCGGTTGCCGCTTCCTTTCGTTCGAGGGCGAGGGGGCTGCCCGACTGCACGACTGGCTGACGGTTCATGTGATCGCCACGGCGACCATCCGCATCTCCGAGAAGGAGGCGGCGGCGATCGTCACGGGGCCTTCCCTGATCTAGCACCGTCACCCATCGGGTGAATCACCTTGATGGCACCAAGGCCTCTGTTCATCCGGCTGATCAAGGAGCTGCAGGCGGCTAACTGGGGTTTCCAGGTTTAATCTGCCCAGGTGCTTGAAAGATATGATAAATTCTGCATCAGCTTCGCCGGCCATGAGCCGGCGTTTTCCATGATTGATCCGCTTTGCCGTTCCGCTTGCCGGAACCTGAGGAATTCGTGCCGTGCTCATCGCCAACAACATCACCATGCAGTTCGGGGCCAAGCCCCTCTTCGAGAACGTTTCCGTCAAGTTCGGTGACGGCAATCGCTATGGCCTGATCGGTGCCAACGGGGCCGGCAAGTCCACTTTCATGAAGATCCTGGCCGGCGTGCTGGAGCCCTCGGCCGGCAACGTGGCCCTCGACAGCGGCGAGCGCATGGCCTTCCTGAAGCAGGACCAGTTTGCCTATGAAGATGTGCGAGTGCTCGACGTGGTCATGCAGGGCCATACCCAGATGTGGGAATGCATGCAGCAGAAGGACGCCATCTATGCCAACCCGGAGGCCACCGAAGAGGACTACATGAAGGCCGCCGAACTGGAAGGCCATTTCGCCGAGTACGACGGCTACACCGCCGAGGCCCGGGCCGGTGAGTTGCTGCACGGGGTGGGCATCCCCACCGAGCAGCACAATGGCCCGATGCGTGAGGTGGCGCCGGGCTGGAAGCTGCGCGTGCTGCTGGCCCAGGCCCTGTTCGCCAATCCGGACATCCTGCTGCTGGACGAACCCACCAACAACCTGGACATCAACACCATCCGCTGGCTGGAGGATGTGCTCAACGAGCGCAACTCCACCATGATCATCATCTCCCACGATCGCCACTTCCTGAACCAGGTGTGTACCCACATGGCGGATCTGGACTACGGCCGCATCCAGGTGTGGCCCGGCAACTGGGACGACTACATTGAGGCCTCCACCCAGGCCCGTGAGCGTCAGTCCAACGCCAACCAGAAGGCCAAGGAGAAGGTCCAGGAGCTGCAGGAGTTCGTGCGCCGCTTCTCGGCCAACAAGTCCAAGGCCCGCCAGGCCACCAGCCGCGCCAAGCAGATCGAGAAGATCAAGATCGAGGAGTTCAAGCCCTCGAGCCGCCAGTACCCGTGGATCCGCTTCGACTACGACGAGAAGGAAAAGCTGCACCGCCAGGCCGTCGAGATCGAGAACCTCACCTTCGGCTACGATCCGGCCAACCCGATCATCAAGAACTTCACCTTCACGGCCGACGCCAACGACCGTATCGCCATCATCGGTGAGAACGGCATCGGCAAGACCACGCTGCTGAAGCTGCTGGTCGGGCCGGGGCTGCATGGTCTGGCTCCCCAGTTCGGCACCGTCAAGTGGGCCGAGAAGGCCAAGCTCGGCTACTACGCCCAGGATCACGCCGATGACTTCGCCAGTGGCGAGAACCTGACCGACTGGATCAGCGGCTATGTGCGTGAAGGCGGCTATGAGGGCGACGACGCCGAGACCCTGATCCGCGGCACCCTCGGCCGTCTGCTCTTCAAGGGCGACGACGTGAAGAAGTCGGTCAAGGTGATCTCCGGGGGCGAGCAGGGCCGCATGCTGTTCGGCAAGCTCATGCTCCAGCGCAAGAACGTGCTGCTGATGGATGAGCCGACCAACCACATGGACATGGAGTCCATCGAATCCCTCAACTCGGGCATTGCCGACTTCAGCGGCACCCTGTTCTTCGTGTCCCATGACCGGGCCTTCGTGTCGTCCATCGCCACCCGCATCCTCGAGATCCGCGGCCCGGGCGACATCGTGGACTACCGCGGCACCTACGAGGAATACCTGTCCAGCCAGGGCATCCAGTAAGCGCCGCGGCGGCCCCATTGCAGGGGCCGCCGCGCGCCTGGGTGCGGCACCCATGCCACCGTGAAACCCGTCATCCAGCCCACTCTCGTTGTTCTCACCATCCTGGTGGGGCTGGTGGTGGATCGCCACGGCGGCGCCTGGGGGCAGCCACTGGTCAGCCTGTGGGTGTGGCTGCTCTTCGGCGTGCTGATGTTCCAGGCTGCGGCTTTGCGTCTGCGCCTGTTGGCGTGCCTGCTCATCGCAACAGCAGGTGAAGGGGTGCTGTCCCTGGTTTGGGGGCTGTACGACTATCGCCTCGGCAACCTGCCCCTGTTCGTGCCGCCGGGGCATGTGCTCCTTTACTGGCTGGGCCTGCAGTGGGCCGGGCGCCTGCCCGGACGGGTGATCGCCCTGACGCCGTGGCTGGCCCTGGCGGGCGTCAGCGCCCTGGCCGTGGCTGGCATCGACTGGACGGGGCCGGCCCTGCTGGCGGTGTTCCTGGTCTGTGTATGGCGGGGGCCGTCGCCGCGTCTCTACATCACGATGTTCCTGCTGTCCCTCGCCATGGAGCTGTGGGGTACCTGGCTGGGTAACTGGACCTGGCGTTCAGCCCTGCCGGGGCTGGGCTGGCCGGTGGCCAATCCGCCCCTGGCGGCCGGGGCTTTCTATTGCGTCCTTGATCTGCTTAGTGAATCTGTGCGTCGCCGTAAAGCCTGCCACGCAAGCTGAAGGTCCCGTCCGTGTAAGCTGTGGCCTGGCCATGAAACTCAGCAAACTATCCCTGATCTTCTCCGTGGCCCTGTTGCTCATGGTTGCGATCAACGGGGCGATCTCCCTGTTGGTTCTGGATGCCTTTGACCGGGCCCAGGCGGTTCAGGATGAGCGGGTTGAGGCATTGCGCCTCGTGGGCGAGCTCCGTCACGAGATGGACATCCTGGCCCGTCTCGTGCGCAGCTACGTGGTGACCCGGGAGACGCGCTATCTCACCTACTACTACGCGATCCTGGCGATTCGCGAGGGTGAGAAGCCGGCCATCGCGAACGGCAGCGCGGTCCGATATTGGGATCGGGTGATTGCCGGCGAGACAGAATTTGAGCCACCGCTCGAGGGGGCGCGAGTGTCGATGCGTTCGCGCATGGTACGCCTGGGGTTTCAGGGGGCTGAGCTGGCCGCGCTGGAGGAGGTGCTGGCCGAGGCGGATGCCCTCAAGCAGATCGAACAGGTGGCCTTTGCGGCGACCCAGGGGCTCTACGATCCCCTCACGCGGACCTTTGTCTCCGACGGGCAGCCCCACCCCCAACTGGCCGTGAGCCTGGTCCATGGGCTCGATTACGATCGTCAGCATGCCCGCGTCGCCGTGGCGGTGGCCCGGCTTCTGGAGCAGGTGGACCTGCGGACGGGGCGCCAGGTGGATGAGGCACGCGGGCATCTGCGCAACTGGATCATGGCGGTCATTTCGGGCATGGCAGGCGGCGCCCTGCTGGTGCTGTTCGGTCTGCGCACCACACGGAGCCAGGTTCTCATCCCCCTTGAGAGCATGTCGTCGGCCACTGGCCGGCTGGCCCGTGGCCAGTATGATGTACGCTTGGCAGGCAACGGTGGCGTCGAGGAGGTACGGGTGCTGCGGGATGCCTTCAACTCCATGGCCACGGCTATCGAGCATGATATCCAGGAGCGGGAGGGCATCGAGTCCGCCCTCAAGGAGGCCAGTGCCAAGGCCGAACAGGCGACCCAGGCCAAGTCCATGTTCCTCGCAAACATGAGCCACGAGATCCGCACTCCGCTCAATGCCGTGATCGGCATGGCCGAGGTGATCCTCCATAGCCCGTTGCTGCCGCGGCAGCGGGACTACGCCGAAAAGATCCGCATGGCCGGGCGCAGTCTGCTCGATACGGTCAACGATATCCTCGATTTTTCCAAGATCGAAGCAGGCCGTCTGGAACTCGAAAGCGTTCCTTTCCGCCTTGAGGAAGTGGTCGCCAACGCCTATCTGCTGGTTGAGCGGGCGGCCCTGGAGAAGGGGGTTGAGCTCCTTTTCGAGGCACGGCGGGGCAGTGGCAGCCTGCTGTCCGAAACCCTTGTCGGTGACCCCCTGCGCATCGGCCAGGTGCTGGGTAACCTGCTGTCGAACGCGGTCAAATTTACGCCCTCCGGGCATGTGTCGCTCCGGGTGGATGGGCAGGCTGCGGAGGACGGGCGGCTGATGCTCAGCCTGATCGTCGAGGACACCGGGATCGGCATGCGCCCGGATCAGATCGAACGTCTTTTCGAGGATTTCGTGCAGGCGGATGGTGCGACCACCCGGCAGTACGGGGGGACGGGGCTTGGTCTGGCCATCGTGCGCCGGCTTGTGAACCTGATGGGGGGCGACATCCGCGTGCAGAGCGTGCCCAAGCGCGGGAGCGTTTTTCAGGTGCTGCTGCCTCTGGCGTGCGCCGGCGCCGGCGCGGGTGGGGAGGGTGGGGTGGATGAGGCCTGCCGGGCCTTGCGTGTGCTGGTGGCCGATGACTACCCCGAGGCTCGCCTGGCCCTGATTGATCTCCTCAACTTCGCGGGCATCGACGACGTGGATGCGGTGAGCCGTGGTGCTGAAGTGCTGGCGTGCCTCGAGGCGGCCCGAAACGATGGGTTGCCCTACGATCTGCTCTTCCTCGACTGGTCGCTTCCCGACCGGGACGGAGGAGAAATCCTGGATAGCCTGCGTGAGCAGCCCGATCTGTCACCCCGCCATGTCGCCCTCATGTCGATGCCCCGGGCCATCGAGGGTGAAACGCCGGAGATCCATCCGGACGGCCTGCATTTCTGCGACAAGCCGGTGCTCCCTGGCGCCCTGCGTCGCCTCTGCGATGCGGTGCTGGGGCGCGTGGTGGCAAGCTCCGGCAGCAGCGGAGTGGTCACCGGCGCCCTCGACGGCATGCGTGTCCTGCTGGTGGAGGACAACGCCACGGGGCGCGACGTGGCCATCGCCTTGATGGGTCGCTGGGGGGTCGAGGTGGACACGGCCGGGGATGGCCGTGATGCCCTCGGCCAGCTCGCCGCTCAGCCCCCTGATTACTACGCCCTGGTCTTCATGGATCTGCAGATGCCGGTCATGGATGGCTACGAGGCCGTGCGTCAGTTGCGTGCCCAGCCCGCCTACGCCGGTTTGCCCATCTACGCCCTCTCGGCCCACAGCGGCCGCGCCGTGCTCGAGCGCTGCCTGGCCATCGGCATGAATGGCTGCATCAACAAGCCCTATGAGCTGAGTGACCTCTACAAGGTGCTGCGCCAGCATTACCCTGGCGCCCCGGATCTTGCCGATCTGCCCGTGGCCGCCGCGGGCGCCACCGTGCTGGCCGGCCTGGATGCGATTCCCGGCCTGGATGCGCGTTGTGCGGTCAACGATACCGGCATCAGCCCGACCCTTTACCCGCGCCTTCTGACGAAATTCCGCGTGCAGTTTGCCGATGGCCCGGTGGAGTTGAAGGCGGCCGTGGAGGACAGGGCCTGGGATCAGGTGGCCTCCTGCGCCCATACCCTCAAGGGCCGCGCGGGCTTGCTCGGGATGAACGAGGTGTCGGCCCTGGCCGGGCGCCTGGAGGCGGCGGCCCATGCCGGTGACAACAGTCGTGCCCGCCTGCTTCTGAAGAGTCTCGAGGAGCACCTTCAGGTCATCGTCAGCGGGCTCGCACGCATACTTCCTGCAGGTACTGTGACGGACGAAGCCGCGTCGGACGCCAGTCTCGCTGCCGGGAGCCGCGCCTGACGCGCGGCTTACTTGGCCGGCCGGCTCGCGATCTCTTCCATTCTTTGCGACAGCCCCGCCAGGTAGGCCGGGAACTGGTGAATGTCACCATGGCGTGCGCCGTCCACCCGCAGCAGCGTTGCCCGCCCGCCGCTGGCAGCCGCCAGTTGGCGTGCGTGATCAAAGGGAATCAACTCGTCCGCGTCGCCGTGGGCAATCAGGATCGGGCTTTTCACTTCGCCGATCAGTCGGTCCGTGTGCAGGGGATATTTCAGCAGCGCTGCCGGGACCAGCGGAAACTGCTCGGTGGCTAGGCGTTCCACACTGGTGTAGGGCGTTACCAGTACCAGCAAGGCCGGTGGCGCGTCCGCGGCAAGGCGGGTGGCCAGGCCGCTGCCCAGGGAGCGGCCCAGGATCACCACCGGCTTGCCCGCGTAGGCTGGCGCCACCCGCGCCCAGGCGGCACGCACGTCGGCGTGGAGTTGTGCCTCGCTGGCGATGCGGCCGGTACTCTTGCCGAAGCCCCGGTAGTCGAGCATGAAGAGATCGAAGCCGAGCTGCCGGTAAAAGGCGATGTTGCGGGTCCAGCTCACCAGGTTGCCTGCATTGCCGTGCAGGTAGAAGACCAGGCCGCGGCTGGCCGGCTGGCGGAACAGCAAGGCATTGAGTTCGGCGCCGTCCACCGGAATGCGCAGCTCTTCGAAATCCTGCTCCGGCGGGTAGAGGCCGGCAAAGCTGAAGCCGGCGGGCAGGGGCTCCGGGTGAAAGAGCAGGTCTTCCTGTTTCAGGCCGATGCCGGCGAGGACGACCCCATACATCACCACCGGGGCGGCCAGCAGGCCGATCAGCCAGGGCCGCTTCCGGCGTGCCGGGGGCGGGACGTGGGCGGGGGACGGCTGCATGGCGACTCCTCCTAGCTGTTGGCGGCCAGCCTGGCGGCGCGCTCACCCCACCAGCTCGCTTCCTCGAAAACCGAATAGCCGGACAGGTCGGCATGGGCGAAGAGCAATCGCCCGTCGGCCGCCTGCAGGGCGGTCAGCCCCGGGTTGGTTAGGCTGCCGCAGCCCGGGATGGCCATGCCGTGGCCGCGCACGGTGATGTGCACGGCGCGGGTCCGGCGCCACAGTTCAAAGGCGCCATAGGCCTGTTTCAGATCGACGGCGGCGAGCTCCAGGAGTTCATCCCCGGTCAGGGTCAGTAGCTGTCGCCGGGCTTCGGCGGGCGCCTGGTCGGCCAGCGCGCGGTAAGCGGTGAACACCGTATGGGCCGGTTTGGCGGCCCGCAGCCACTGGTGGGTGGAAACGACCCAGCCCAGGCCCGGGCTGCCATGGATTACGTTGTCCCAGGCCAGGGGGGCATCCGGCGGTTCGGCGGGAAAACCATCCAGCAGGAAGTTGGCCACCAGCCAGGGCGCCTGGGCGGGCAGGTGCCGGGCCGGGTCGAAACCGTAGTCGCGCAGATGCGGGACGACCCGCGCTGCCACATGCAGGGGCATGGCGCAGATGGCGCGGCGGGCGTGGACCAGGAAGGCGCCGGCGGCGTCCTGGCAGAGAATGCGCACGCCCTCCCGGGTTTCATCCACCCGCAGGGCATGACCGGCCTGCTGCCGGGCGACGGGCACCCGGACGCGCAGGCCCCGGGTCAGGAAGGCCAGACCCTCGGGCCAGGTCAGCACCGTGCCGTCGGCGGCATTGGCCGCGTGCCCGCCGCGGCCGGCGAAATAGTGCAGGCCGGCCCAGGCCGACACGTGCTCCGGGCCGGCACCGTATTCGTCCCGGCACACGTAGTCGAGCCAGGTGTGCAGGCTGGGCGCGCTGTAGCCCCGGGCCACCAGCCAGTCGCGAAAGGGTAGGGCGTCGAGCTGGCGCCATTCCGCATCCATGGATGAAAGCGCCTTGGGCACGCAGAACAGGCGCCGTCCGTCGCGGCCGCGGCGCCGGGTCAGGTCTGCCATCTCGGCGAGAAAGCGTCGATGCTGCCCGGCGTCCTCGGCCTTGACCTGCTCGGTGGGCAGCAAGCCCTCGTGCCAGGCGCCATCGAAGAACAGGCGCTCGTCCGGGGCGTGAACCAGGGCCGTTTCGCTGAAGCGCGGGTGTTCGGAGAAGGGCTCGGCCTCGATCACGCCGAGTTCGAAAAGGAGCTCCCGCACGCCCCGGGATTCCATCGACGGCAGGGGCAGGTAGTGGGCGCCGCAGGGGTGGAGCAGGGGGCCGGAGGGGCTGTCGAAGCGCCCGCCCGCGGCATTCCCGTCGGGCTCCGGGCCATCCAGAAGGAGGAAGTCGTCATGGCCGTCCCGGGCGAGCCGCCATGCCGCGGTGAGCCCGGCCACGCCGCTGCCGAGGATGGCCACGCCGGTGCGCAGCTCGCGGGTGGGGGTAGGCAGGGGCGTGCCATCCCGCAGGCGATGGCCTTCGACAAGGCCGGGTTGGTGCACGGCTAGTGGAATGCCCAAGTGTTCGAGGCGGCGGCAGCCGGAGGGGCTGAAGGCCATGCCAGCGAGGGCCAGAAAGGATCTGCGGCGCATGGGCGCGTGCTGTCAAGCCGTATGCGTCATCAGCCGGATCAGGCGGGATACGAGCCCGCCCGGTCTTGCGGCCATGTGCTCTTTCAGCAGGGCGAGCGGAAAGGCGTCGGGGTAAAGGGCCGGTCTGTGGGCATCGGTGTTGAACGCCTTGTGAAAGCTCCGTTTTGCCTCCGGAGTGCGTTCCGGCCCGGGTTTTCCCGCAAGAATGGGGAGTTCGGTTTCAAGGCAGGGTGTACACGCCAGCACAACGATGCCGGCATCTCTTGCGAGCTTCTCCACCTCGGGCGACCAGTCCGTATCCGTATCGAGCAGCACGGCGACCTGATCATAGGCGATGGAGGCCCATTGCTTGCGGGCATGGTTGATGACATTTCTTGCTCCTTTGCCACGGGCATTGCCGACTTTCACCTCAATCCCGCCTGTTCGGCCGACGAACAGGGCTTTCAGGTGTTTGAGAAAGGCTTCTTCTGCGTCCCCCTCTCCGACGATCAGCAAGGTCTTGCGCAGTACCCGCCCTGGCGGCATCTGTTTTCGGGCGTTCATAGGCGTGGCACTGCACCATATGCACCGGCCATGTACTTGGCGTAGAAATTGTCGTCGTTGCGCACGCCCTCTATGTCATCCAGGCGCCAGGCCGTGCTTTCGCAGTTCTGGTCCTTCTCAACCAGCAGGATCTGGGATTTGTGCAGCAGGTTGAGTACTTCCGCAGAATGGCAAGTGAATAGCAGTCGTGCGTTCTCTGGGTTCGTCACCGGGCTCGCAAACAGGCCCAGTATGGGCTCGAGCATGTGGGGGTGCAGGTCGTTCTCGAATTCGTCGATGATCGCCAGTCCACCCTGATGCAACGCGGGTATAAGGTGGGAGAGCAGCACAAGTGCCCCCTGGGTGCCACTCGATTCAAGCAGGAAGTTCAGTTTCCGGGGGCCCGCGCTGGTTTGGTGAACACCCACAGGTAACCAGATCTTGTGGCTGGACCCATCCGGCTGGGGAACCGCGATCTCTTCCAGCTCTACGTTGTCGAGGCCCAGGTCCCAGTCCCGCAGAAGGCGGGTCATCAGGTTTCTCTGCGCAATCTGCTGGCTGAAGTGGGTCGCCGCGTTGAGCAGCAAGTCTTGCGACAAAGGCTGCCGGCCGAGTGCGGTGATGTTGGAGTGAACCTTTGGCTGAGCCAAGCGCTTGGCCAGGGGGACGCCATACTGCGCGGCAGTGGAGATCAGCGAGGCGTTCTCTCTGACCTTGCGCGCCTCTCCCGAAGCGAAGCCGAAATCCTGCTGTTTGATCAGGTAGCTCTGCAGGCTCTCATCCCAATCCCGGACAAAGACATAGTTGAAGCGCTCCTTCTTCTTGTAAAGCGCTTCGTGCAAGACCCGTTGAGGTGTGCAGCGGAGTACATAGCGCCACACGTGGCCTTCGAGATCGCCGGTAACCGAGAATTCGATGGGTTCGTCCTCGGCGGAAAAGTGGGGGGTAAGGGGAATCGGAGCATCTGGAGCGAGGCCAAAGGAGTGGCAGATGAACCAGTCCACGAAGACCAGGGGCTTCAGCAGGGTGGTCTTGCCGCTGCCATTGGCGCCCATCACCGCCATTACTTTATTGACCCGGTCGCCGGTTGGGCTTGTGGCGATCCAGTCGCTGGCCACCACCTTCTCTCCGACTTTGGTGGACACCTCCGTTTGCTGCCGAAACGATTGGAAGTTGGAGAAGGTGTAGCTGTGAAGCATGGTCGTTAAAGCCCGCAATAAACAAAATTATGTTGATTATCGGCAATGTTAAGAAAAAGTCCAAGTTTTGACTGATTCATCAGCGCACCACGTTGCTCCAGTCCTGCTGGAAGTAGTGCACCAGGCGCTGGTCGTTGAGGTGATTGGGATCGACGGGCAGGCGCTGCATGTCGGGGGGGAACCGGAACATCAGCCGGGTGGTTTCCGCATCCAGGTAGCGGGTGGGCACGCTGTAGGTGGTGGGGGGCGTGTAGCCCGGCTGCCGGGTGGCGAGGTTGAAGCCCCACTCGCCGAAGGAGGGCACGTGGGCATGGTAGGGGTGAGTGTGGAAGCCGGCCTCGCGCAGGGTGGCGTCGATGCACCAGAAGCTGCGCGGTGCGAACCACGGGGAGGTGGACTGGACCACCAGCACGCCCCGCGCCGACAGGTGCTTGCCCATCAGGCGGTACATGGGCACGGAGTAGAGTTTGCCGAGGCCGAAACTGGAGGGGTCGGGGAAGTCGGCGATGATCAGGTCGAAGACCTCGCTGTGGGTCTCCAGCCACTGGCCGGCGTCCGCGTTGATGACCGTGACCCGGGGGTTGGACAGGGCCTGTCCGTTGAGCCCGGACAGGTATTCGTTGCGGGTGAACAGGTCGGTCATGGCCGGGTCCAGGTCCACCAGGGTGACGCGCTCCACCTGGGCATGGCGCAGGACTTCGCGCACCGCCAACCCATCGCCGCCGCCCAGCACCAGCACCGAGCGGGCCCAGGGCAGGGTCTGCAGGGCCGGATGCACCAGGGCTTCGTGGTAGCGGTGCTCGTCGCGGCTGGAGAACTGCAGGTTGCCGTTGATGTGGAGGCGGGTGTCGTCCTTCCAGCGGGTCACGGCGATGCGCTGGTAGGGCGTGGTGGTGGCGAAGATCACCTCGTCGCCGAACAGGCCGCGCTCGGCCCAGTGGGTGAGCTTTTCCGAGGCCACCAGGCCGCCGGCCAGGAAGGCCATCACCAGGGCGCCGCGGGTGAGGCGGCTGCGCAGGCGGGGGATTTCGTGGCGGTAGTACCAGAGCGTCCACAGGGCCACGGCCACGTTGGCCATGCCGAACAGGAAGCCGGTGCGGGACAGGCCCAGCTTGGGCGCCAGCACCAGAGGAAACAGCAGGGACACCGCCAGGGCGCCCAGGTAGTCGAAGGTCAGCACCCGGCTCACCAGTTCGCTGAAGCTGGCCTGGCGTTTGTGCAGGACGCGCATCACCAGCGGAATCTCCATGCCCACCAGCACCCCGAGGATGAACACCAGTGCGTACAGGGCGGTGCGGAAGGGGGCCGCCATCCAGGCGAAGAGCAGGAACAGGAGGGTGGCCGACACGCCACCGATCAGTCCCACCAGCAGTTCGATGTCGATGAAGCGGGCCAGCACGTCCCGGTCGTCCACATACTTTGAAAGGTGGGAGCCGACCCCCATGGCGAACAGGTAGCAGCCGATGATGGACGAGAACTGCAGCACCGAGTCGCCCAGCAGGTAACTCGACAGGGCGCCGGCGATCAGCTCGTAGGCGAGGCCGCAGGAGGCCACGACGAAGACCGACAGGATCAGCAGGCGGTCGGGCAGGCGGGTCCCGGCGGGGGGCGGAGCGGCATTCTGGGGCGGGTGCATGGCTGCGGACTCTACCCGGAAAGCGCTTGCCGGGCACGGGGAATGCTGGCTAAATAACGGCCCGGTCCCCGAGGATTCCGCTGATGGAGCCGCTCTACAATTACGTCGTGCATCTGCTGTCCGGCCTGTTCATGGTGCTGGTGTTTGCCAACATCTACCTGCGGGTCACGCCCTTGTGCGAATTGTCCCTGATCCGTCAGGGCGTGGTCGCGCCCGCCCTGTCCCTGGGGGGGGCCGTCATCGGCTTCTCCCTCACCGTGGCATCGAGCATTCTCCACAACGACAGCCTGCAGTTGTTCCTGATCTGGAGCGTCGCAGGGCTGTCGGTGCAGGTGCTCGCCTATGTCCTCCTCGGGCGCCTGGTGCCGCGCCTGCCCGAGCAGTTGGCCGCCAACAACGTGGCCGCCGGCGCCTTCGCCGGAACGGTGGCGCTGGTGGTCGGCATCCTGAATGCGGCCTGCATGTCGTGATTCCGGTCATTGACCCGGACTACGCGCGCAAGGCGCTCGACGCCAAGTCCCGTGCTTTCCGCAATCGCCACCATGCAGGCGCACCATTACTCACCGGCGCGCTGGCCGGGCTGGTGCTTGGCGGCGCCTGGTGGGCCATTGATGGCGTGGATCCGACCCCGGCCTACCGGCGCATCATGGCTGGCGCGGTGGGGGGCATGGTGGTGTCCATGTACGTGCATGGCATCCGGCGTTTGCGTAAGCCCCCGGCCCGGGGCGTCTGCCCCGCCTGCGGTCACGATTGGGAACGGCCACGGCTGATTGATGGCATGACGGCCTTTCCGGAACAGTGGGACAAGTGCCCTGGCTGCGGGGCGGTGATGACCACCGAGCTACTGGAAATCGCCATTGCCCGCAGCCTCGGCCTGAGCGGCCTGGCGGTCAGTGAATACCTGGAAAGACAACATCGGGAGCAAGCATGAGCATCGGATCCTTCATCAAGAAGCAGTTCATCGACGTCCTCCAGTGGAACGAGGATGCCGACGGCACCCTGGCCTGGCGCTATCCCATGGAGGATTTCGAGATCCAGTACGGGGCCAGCCTGACCGTGCGGGACTCCCAGATGGCCGTCTTCGTCAACGAGGGCAAGGTGGCCGATGTGTTCGGACCGGGCATGTACAAGCTCACCACCCAGACCATCCCGGTGCTGACCTACCTGAAGAACTGGGACAAGCTCTTCGAGTCGCCCTTCAAGTCCGACGTTTACTTCTTCAGTACCCGCCTGCAGCTTGGGCGCAAGTGGGGCACACCCCAGCCGATCACCCTTCGTGACAAGGACTTCGGCATGGTGCGCCTGCGCGCCTTCGGCATGTATTCCTACAAGCTGGCCGACCCCCGCAAGTTCTTCACCGAGATCAGCGGCACCCGTGCCGAGTACACCGTGGATGAGCTGGAGCAGCAGCTGCGCAACCTGGTGGTGGCGACCATGAGCGCCACCCTGGGCGGTTCGGATGTGCCCTTCCTGGACATGGCCGCCAACCAGGTCCTGCTGGCCGAGCGCATGCGCGAGGCCATGACGCCCACCTTCGAGCGTTACGGCATGACGCTCGACAACTTCGCGGTGGAGAACATCTCCCTGCCCGAAGAGCTGCAGAAGGCCATCGACACCCGCATCTCCATGGGCATGGTGGGCGATCTGGGCAAGTACACCCAGTACCAGGTGGCCAACTCGGTGCCCCTGGCTGCCCAGAACGAGGGCGGTCTGGCGGGTGTGGGCGCCGGCCTGGCCGCCGGTGTGGGCATGGGGCAGGTGATGATGGATGCCCTGCGCGGCAGTCAGGCCCCCGCGGCGGCCCCGGTCGCTGCCCCGGCAGTGGCTGCCGATGATCCGGAGGCCCGCCTGGGCAAGCTCAAGGCCCTGCTCGACAAGGGGCTGGTGACCCAGGCCGACTACGACTCCGCCAAGGCGGAGATCCTCAAGAAGCTGATCGGATAAATACCGGGTGTTCAAGCTCGCCTGCCCCAGTTGCGGCGCGGAGGTCGTCTTCCGCTCGGCCACCTCGGCCATGGCCGTGTGCGAGTACTGCCGCAGCACCTTGCTGCGGGAGGGCGACGCGGTGCGCGATGCGGGCAAGATGGCCGTGGTGCTGGAGGACTACTCCCCCATCCGCATCACCACCTCGGGCATGTATGCCGGCCAGGCCTTCGGGGTGGTCGGGCGCATCCAGTTGCGTTACGAGGATGGCTTCTGGAACGAGTGGTACATCCTCTTCGACGATGGCAGCGCCGGCTGGCTGTCGGATGCCTCCGGCCAGTACGCGGTGACCCTCGACACCGGGCTGGCCGACGACGCCCCGCCCTTCGGCCAGATCGTGCCGGGCGGGCAGTACACCTGGGACGGTGCCACCTTCACGGCCTCCGATCTGCGCACCGCACGCTGCATTGCCGGCGAGGGCGAGCTGCCTTTCCAGGTCGGCCCCGGCTGGCAGGCCAAGGTGGCGGATTATCGCCAGGGGGTGCGCTTTCTCACCCTCGATTACTCCGAGGGCGCGCGGCCACGCCGCTATGCGGGCAAGGCGGTGGGCCTGGGGGATCTGCGCTGCCAGTTGCTGCGCACGCCCGGGGAGATTGCCGGCAGCGCCGGTCGTCTCAAGGGCAAGGCCGCCATCCTGGCCTGCCCGGCCTGTGGCGGCGCCATCGAGTGGCGCCCGGCGGTGGCCGCCCACCTCCATTGTCCGGCCTGCGGAACTGAGAGCGATGCCACCACCGGTACGGCCGAGGTCATGGATGCCGGTCGCCGGGAGGCCAGGCTGGTCACCACCCTGTCCCTGGGTGAGGAGGCCAGCATCGACGGCAAGACCTGGACGCTGATCGGCCTGATGAAGTGCCAGGAGGTCGGCGAGGCGGAGGAGTGGGTCGAGTATCTGATGTTCAACGAGACGGCCGGTTTCCTGTGGCTGGTGGAGTCCTCAGCCGGTTGGGACAAGGTGCGGGTCCTCGATACCTGGCCGGAGTCGGTCTCTTCCAGTGCCGTGCGTTACGAAGGGGCGGCCTATACCCGCATGCAGGCCTACGCCTCCCGGGTGATTCAGGTGGCCGGCGCCTTCAACTGGCGGGTCAAGGTGGGTGACAGTGTCTCCATCACCGATTATCGGGGCAGTCGCGGCACCCTCACCAGCGAGCGCAGCCCCTCCGAGCTGGGCTGGTCCCTGGCCCAGCGGGTGCCGGCTGCCACCGTGGATGGCTGGTTCGGCGGTAAGGGGCGCATCACCCCATCGGTCACCTCCCTCGCCGCCCTGGCCTCCACGAGCATGGCGGCGGACCGGGGCAAGCTGCGCCCCCTGGCCTGGGTCTTCACGGTGCTGGTGCTGCTGATCAATGTACCCATTGCCTTCCGGGGCGGGTTGTATAGCTGGGTGTTGATCCTCATCGCCATCGGCATCCTGTGGCTCCCCGTTTACACCGATGTACTGGACGACTGAGCGATGTCACGGCTGAACTACATCGTTCTCGGTTTGATCGTGGTGGCGGTGGTCACCCTCTTCAACCTGGGGCATGTCAATGATCGGGACGGCAGCCGTAGCTGGAGCAGTGGCAGCAGCGGCAGCAGTTCCGGAGGCTGGTCGTCCGGCGGCGGGGGCCACAAGTGAGCGGCGGCGCCCATCTGCCCCGGGGCCTGCACCTGCTGGCCGATTTTCACGGTGTTGATGCCGAGCGCCTGACGGATACTCTGGCCATCGAGACCCTGCTGCGCGAAGCCGCCCGGGCCGCCGGTGCCACGCCGGTGGGCAGCAATTTCCACCCCTTCGGTCCGGGGCTGGGCGTCACTGGCGTGCTGCTGTTGCAGGAGTCCCACATCAGCATCCACACCTGGCCGGAACACGGCTTTGCGGCGGTGGACGTGTTCATGTGCGGTAGCGCCCGGCCGGAGCGGGCGGTAGCAGTGATCGAGGCTGCACTGCAGCCCGTTTCGGTCTCACGTCAGGAGGCGCCGAGGGGGTAGACTTGTGGGCCGTACTACCGGCTTTCCGTCACGTCCCATGACCCTCCAGCCCGTCCCTCTTTCCAAAGCCTGCCGTCTCCTCAACCACGGCCCGACCGTGCTGGTGTCCTCGGCCCACGCCGGGCGACGCAATGTGATGGCGGCAGCGTGGACGATGCCCCTGGATTTCGACCCGCCCAAGGTGGCCGTGGTGATCGATAAGTCCACCTTCACCCGCGAGCTGATCGAAGCGTCCGGCGAGTTTGTCCTGGCGCTGCCGACCCGCAGCCTGGCCGCACAGACACTGGCGGCGGGTTCCTCATCCGGGCGAGATGGTGACAAGTTCAACACGCTCGGGCTTGAGACCCATCCCGCCAGCCTGGTGGCGGCGCCGCTGCCGGCAGGGTGCATCGGCTGGCTGGAATGCCGGGTGATCGAAGAGCCCCATATTCAGTGCACTTACGACCTGTTCCTTGCCGAAGTGCTGGCAGCCTGGGCCGACCCGGCCTCATTCTCCGATGGTCACTGGCATTTCCAGGACGACGCATTGCGCAGTATCCACTACGTCGCCGGAGGCAACTTCTTTGTCACCGGCGAAGCCTTTGACGAGAAGGAGTAAACCCATGGAAATGCCATCGGTCTTTGCCACGTCACAGCTCGCCCACATCATCGAGGAGGCGATGATCTATCAATGTGTCTGTCCCGCCCAGGTGGCCCAGCACATTTTCAGCCTGCGCGAGCTGTACCGCTACCAGTACGCCTGCTCGAGTGCGCGGACTGAGGATTTCGGTGTGCACGCCCGCATCATGGAGTCCGTCCAGCGGACGCATGCGGAGATGGAACAATGCCTGAGTGACGTCCTGATTGCCGAGGGCTGGGACATCGCGACGCTGTGCATGCCGGAGGGCCTGCGTTAGCTGCGTGACGACCTGCTGGCCGAGTGATTTCCTGCGGACTCGCAGTGGGTCCGGAACGGTTTCAGGGGTATGCGAAACTATTTTGCTGCGTTGCACAAAAAACGCTTGCAATTGTTTTTGTTGCGGTGCAACATAGAGCCATACCGAAACACCAACCTTTCTCAGGAGATCATCATGACCGTTACCCCCGAAACCATCGTCGCCGCCTCCAAGGCCAATGCTGAAGCCGGTCTGAAGACCGCCACCAGCTTCATCACCACCCTCTTCACCGCTGTCGAGCGTGTTTCCAGCCTGAACCTGGCCACCGCCCGCGGCGCCTTTGACGACAGCGTTGCCTTCTCCAAGGCTGTGCTGGCCGCCAAGGACCCGAAGGCCCTGGCCGCCCTGAACCTGGGCGCCGTGACCCCGGCCGTCGAGAAGTCCGTGGCCTACGGCCGCAGCCTGTCCGAGATCGGTGGCGACACCCAGGAAGAGCTGACCAAGCTGGTCGAAGCCGAAGCCGCTGCCCTGTCCAAGAACATGGATGGCGCCCTTGAGAACCTCTTCAAGAACGCTCCCGCTGGCTCCGAGCCCGCCATCAAGGCCGTGAAGACCGCTCTGGCCAATGCCAGCACTGCCTACGAAGGTGCCCAGAAGGCCGCCAAGCAAGTCGCCGCTGCCGCCCAGGCCAGCGTCGAGAAGGCCACCCTGGTTGCCGTCGAGAACGTCGAAAAGGGCACCAAGGCCGCTGCCAGCGCCCTCAAGGTTGCCTGATGTTTCAATCAATCCTTCGGGATTGAAGTAAAAAGGCCCTTCGGGGCCTTTTTGCATTGGTGCGCCCAGCATGGGCGCACTCCTGCGGGTGTAAGTCCCGCCGTAAGTTGATCACAGCGAACGAAGTGAAGCGCAACTGCGTGAGGGCGACCGAGCGTGGGAAGGAAGCGTGGAGCATAAGCTGCGAGCCGATGAACAAGAACCGGATAGAAGGCGCTGCCGAGCAGGGCGAGCGGGCAATGAACCGCGAAGCTCTCGTGATCAAGGCGAAGTGGCGTAAATCCGGCGGTTGTGCAGCGAAGGAGTGCGTTCTTACCTGGGGAGATCTCGCCTTGTGCCTGAAAGGGCGACGGTGCTGAGCCGGAGCGAGAAGTCAGCAGAGGCCGCAGTAGCTGCTGGTTTGGGGCGAAGGGCCGAACGAATAGGAGGGCCGAAGGCCGTGTTGCTCGGACGTGCAATGCATCAGAAGCCTGGGAAACTGGGGCGCAACGGGGGAGGGCGAGGTGAAGCCGAGTCTGAAGCGGTGTGTGATGAAGCACGGACGGCGCGGCATGAAACTGGAAGCCCGGGGCGAGATGACCTGCTTGCGCGGGCGCTCGCGAAAGCGAACATGGAGGCGGCGTGGAAACGCGTCAAATCCAATCGCGGCAGTGCCGGGGTGGATGGGCTGTCGATTGCCGAGACGGCGGACTACCTGAAAGCGCATTGGCCCCGGATTCGGGAATCCTTGTTCGATGGCAGCTACCGGCCTGCGCCGGTGCGCCGCGTCCAGATCCCGAAGCCCGGTGGCGGGGTGCGCGAGTTGGGGATTCCGACGGTGACGGATCGGCTGATCCAGCAAGCCCTGCTGCAAGTCTTGCAGCCCATGATTGATCGGACGTTCTCCGAACACAGCTACGGCTTCCGGCCGGGCCGCCGCGCGCACGACGCGGTGCTCGAAGCACAGCGCTACGTGCAGGACGGCTACCGGGTGGTGGTCGATGTGGATTTGGAGAAGTTCTTCGACCGGGTCAATCACGACATTCTGATGGAACGCTTATCGAGACGAATCGAGGATAAGGCCGTGTTGCGGCTGATCCGTCGCTACCTTGTGGCCGGCATCATGGATGGCGGAGTGGTCATGGAGCGCTACGAAGGCACGCCGCAAGGCGGGCCGCTGTCGCCGCTCTTGGCCAACGTGCTGTTGGACGAGGTGGATCGGGAACTGGAGGTGCGTGGCCATCGGTTCGTGCGCTATGCCGACGACTGCAACGTGTACGTGCGCAGTCACAACGCGGGCGAACGGGTGCTGAAAGGGCTGCGCAAGCGCTACGACCGGCTCCATCTGAAGGTCAACGAGGCCAAGACGGCGGTCGCGCCGGCGACCGGTCGCAAGTTTCTGGGCTACGAGCTGTGGCACAGTACGGGGGATCGGATCAAGTGTGCGGTCGCTCGAAAGGCGCTCGAAGCCTTCAAGCAACGCATTCGGGAAATGACGCGTCGCTCGGGTGGGCGCAGCCTGCCGGAGGTCGCCGAACGACTACGGACTTACATGCCGGGCTGGAAGGCGTACTTCCAACTTGCGCAGACGCCCAAGGTGTTCCGCGAACTCGACGAGTGGCTTCGTCACCGGCTGCGTGCGTTGCAGCTCAAGCACTGGCGTCGGGGCACGACGATATATCGGGAACTGAAGGCAATGGGCGCCTCGAAAACGGACGCCCGGCAGGTGGCCGCGAACAGTCGGAGGTGGTGGCGTAACAGCCGCTTCCTGCTGAACCGCGCCATGCCTGTTGCCTACTTTGATCGGCTCGGCGTGCCTCGGCTTTCATGACCTCAACTGCTCGAACCGCCCGGTGCGGACCCGCATGCCGGGTGGTGTGGGAGGGGAACGGTCAGGTTAGCTGACCGCCCCTATCCCGATT
>Ga0268298_10001763_pt1 | contig 24703 bp, 17 predicted proteins | sample WWTPWeurt_MetaG_FD_194462 | JGI IMG/M metagenome (GOLD analysis project Ga0268298, IMG submission 194462) | Activated sludge microbial communities from WWTP in Nijmegen, Gelderland, Netherland - WWTP Weurt | ecosystem: Engineered > WWTP > Aerobic digester > Activated sludge | place...
CAAATTAAGGCTTCATCTGTTTCAACAAAAGATGCAATATTACAAATAAAGCAAAATGAGATAGCTTTTGGGACGACTTCAAATTCAGCAGCAATTTTACCTAATCCTGCCGAACTTTTTTTAGGAACTTTTGCTGCGTGTATGCTAAAAAATGTAGAACGCTTTTCTGCTTTGATGAATTTCACTTATGCTAAAGCCGTAGTAAATGTGTCCGCTATTCGCACGGAAAAACCTGTGAAAATGGATAATATAAATTACGAGTTAATTATTTATAGTGCTGATGAAAATATAAATACCGTATTGCTAAAGAAGAATATTGAAAAATTTGGCACAATCTACAATACCGTAAAGTTATCGTGCACTATAAATGGAGAAATTATTCAAGTAAAAAACGATGAATATTAAAATGAAGTTCTTAGACCGTTATCTGACGGTCTGGATATTTTTAGCAATGGCAATTGGTGTTGGTTTGGGATATTTTTTTCCAAATATTCCTACTAATATCAATGCCGTTTCAATCGGAACAACTAATATTCCATTGGCAATCGGATTAATTTTAATGATGTATCCACCATTAGCAAAAGTGGATTATTCCTTATTGCCCAAAGCGTTACAAGATAGAAAAGTAATTGCCATTTCTTTGTTACTCAATTGGGTAATCGGTACTTTGTTGATGTTCGGATTAGCCGTTTTGTTTTTGCGAAACAAACCTGAATATATGACAGGACTTATCTTGATTGGTTTGGCAAGATGTATCGCAATGGTTATAGTTTGGAGTGATTTAGCCAAAGCGAACAGAGAATACACCGCTTTACTTGTTGCTTTGAATAGTATTTTTCAAGTTCTATCGTATAGCTTTTTTGTTTGGTTTTTCATCAATGTTTTGCCTAAATATTTAGGTTTGGGCAATTTTGATGTAAGTGTTTCAATGAGTGCGGTTACCGAAAGCGTATTGATATATTTGGGTATTCCGTTTTTAGCTGGTTTTCTTACCCGATATATTCTGATAAAACAAAAAGGAAAAGATTGGTATAATCATAAATTTGTTCCGAAGATTTCGCCTATAACACTGATTGCACTTTTGTTGACAATCGTATTAATGTTCAGCTTAAAAGGGAATAAAATTGTAGAATTACCTTTTGATGTAATTAAGATAGCCGTTCCTTTAATCATCTATTTTGTACTGATATTTTTTGTTAGTTTTTTCATCAATAAAGCAATGAAAATCCCTTACGACAAAAATGCTTCCATCGCATTTACAGCCACAGGCAACAATTTTGAATTGGCAATTGCTGTTGCTATTGCGGTTTTTGGTATCAACTCACCACAGGCATTTGTAGGCGTTATCGGACCATTGGTAGAAGTTCCAGTTCTAATTTTATTGGTTAAGATTAGTTTATTTCTAAAACAAAAATATTATACAAAATGACAAAGAAAATTTTAGTGCTTTGCACAGGAAACAGTTGCAGAAGCCAAATTGCAGAAGGTTATTTACGCTATTTTGCAGGTAAAAAAGCAGACGTTTACAGTTCAGGTGTGGAAACGCACGGAGTAAACCCAAAAGCAATTGTCACAATGCAAGAAGACGGCATTGACATTTCTAATCACACCTCAAACAATATTGACGAATACCGAAATATAGATTTTGATTTTGTAATTACAGTTTGCGACAATGCAAAAGAGCGTTGTCCATTCTTTCCAACCAAAGCAAAAAAGTTTCATCAAAACTTTCCCGACCCTGCAAAATCGATAGGAACAGACGAAGAAATTAGTGAAGAATTTAGAAAAGTCAGGCAGTTAATAAAGGAGTATTGTAAACAGTTTGTTGCAGATAATTTATAGGTAGAAGTAAAGTTTAATAACTGATACATTATTTTGAAAAGTACAGGTGTGTTTACCTGCATGATGATGCAATCACCTTTTTTCAAATTATGCAAATATGAGAACATTCACAAATTGTCCGTAGGACTATATTTGGTTATCCATAGGCGACAGCCTGTGGAAGAAGGGTTAACATACAACACAGCCCGTAGGGCTAAACAAAATCAATCTGTCAAAAAATACTGCTCGTCAGTACCCATTCTTAAATTCAATCTCCAAACTTATTTTCACTATTCCGATTGCATTACTTTTTATTAGAATTTCTTTTTCCCCATTTATACACCTCAAACCACAATACAGAAACCATTGCAATCAGTATTGTAATTCCTAAATCTTTTAAATTCAAGCTGCTTATATGAAAGAAATTTGAAAAGACCGGTATGTATACAATGGCGAATAGTAGAATTAAAGTTGCTCCTATTACCAATGAAAAGAGGATATTTTTGTTCTTAAAACTTTCAAAAAGACTGTAAGTAAAAGAACGGTTGGTTAGACTTAAAAACACATTGGCTAAAATAAGTGTGGTGAAAACTATCGCTCTTGTTGTTTCTTCGCTTGCTCCATTTTGTACAGCCAATTGATAGGCGAATAATACACCAACAGTTATCATCAATCCTTGAATAATGCTGATGTTTAATTCTCTCCAATTTAAAAAGGTTTCTGTCATTTTGCGAGGTTTTTGCTGCATCGCATTCTTTTCTATCGGTTCATTTTCATAAACGATAGAGCAGGTTGGTCCCATTATTAATTCTAAAAATATCACATGTACCGGTGTGAAAATATTGGGATAAATCCAACCTAAAAACAAAGGCAGAGAAACTGTCAAGATGATTGGAATATGAATGGAAATAATATACTGAATGGCTTTTTTGATATTGGTATAAATTCTTCTGCCTGCTTCTATTCCTAGAATGAGTTTGTCCAAATCATCGTTGGTAATGACCAAAGCTGCTGCTGCTTTGGCTATTTCTGTTCCTTTATTGCCCATTGCCACGCCAATATGAGCGGCTTTGAGTGCCGGAGCATCATTCACACCATCTCCCAACATTGCCACAACTTCTCCCGATTGTTTTAAGGCATTCACCACAGACAGTTTAGCCTCGGGAAACATACGGGTAAATAAGGTGGTTTCGTTTGAAAGTGCCATCAGTTCGGCTTCTGATTGATGCGTTATTTCAGAACCATTTACAGCAGGACTATTGTTTTTGATGCCGGCTTGTTGGGCAATGGCATTTGTGGTATCGGCATTGTCTCCGGTAATTACTTTTACTTTTATACCAGCATCGTATATTTTTCTGAAAACCTGTTGAATGTTTTGTTTTGGTGGGTCGTAAAACACAGTAAACCCAAGAAAATCGTAGTTAAACTCCTGTTGTTTTTCAGGAAAATTATTTCCTTTAAAATCGCATTTGGCAACGCCCAATACCCGGTAACCTTGTTGTCCAAATTCCTGAATTTGTTGACCCAAGTTTTCTTTTTCATTTTCTGCAAGTTGAGAAACCGCAAGAATAGCTTCCGGTGCACCTTTGGCAGCGATAATTCGTTCACCTGAATTGTTTTCAAAAATATGGGTCATCATCGGTGGTTTGCCCTCTAACGGATATTCGTGTATCATCTGAAAATCTTTTCTTTGGTCAGAAGTTTGTGTTTCCTCATATACCTTATGCAAGGTTTTTTCCATCGGGTCAAATGGAACGGGTTCGCTGCTCCACATGGCAAATTGAATGAGTTCAGAGAGTTCCGATTTATCAAAACTTTTATCATCAAAAACCTGATTGGTTTTAAAGTCAAAAAGGGCTTTTAGTTTCATTGAATTTTCGGTAATCGTACCCGTTTTGTCGGTGCAGATTACGGTGGTACTTCCTAAAGTTTCTACTATGCTACTTCGTTTGATAATAAGGCCTTGTTTCATCAATTTCCAGGAACCCAATGCCATAAAAGTGGTAAAGGCAACTGGAATTTCTTCGGGTAAAATGGACATCGCCAGGGTTAATCCTGCCAACAAACTTTGAACAATGTTTCTTGATTGCCAAAAACTATATGCCCACACCATCAAGAAAACAACAATTCCTATAAATGCCATCCACTTTACAAACTTTGTAATTTGTAATTGCAAGGGCGAAATTTCTTCTTTAATGTTTTGGATGGACTGACCAATCTTTCCGAGTTTTGTTTTCGCACCGATATTTTCAACTTCAAACACTGCCAAGCCGGAAACTACCAAAGTGCCGCTGTAAACCTTATTGTCGTCTGTTTCTGGATTTTTAAAAACCGAAAAACTTTCTCCGGTAAGTGATGCTTCATTCACCGAAAAATCGTTGCTATGTACAATTTTCCCATCGGCATTTATCATTTTCCCTTCTTCGATAATACACAAATCGCCTACTGCAATTTCGTGCGTAGGAATTTGTATTGCGTTAGAATTTCTAATCACCGTACTGAGTGGTTCATTCAGTTTTTCTAATGCTTCCAAAGCTTTTTTACTGCGATTATCCTGATAAAAAGAAATTCCGGAAACAGCAATGATAGCCCCAAGCATAAACAGTGCTTCGGAATAATTGCCAACAATCACATAGATAATCGTTACGGCAATCAATAAGAGTAACATGGGTTCTTTTAGAATGTCAAATAGCAGAATGTACCATGAATTTTTATGATTTGCTTTTATTGAGTTATAGCCATATAGCTTTTGGGAAGTAAGTACTTCATCATTATTAAGTCCTTTCAAATGGTTGGGGAAATTATACTTCATGACTTAGAATTAATATCGAACGCTATTGAATTTCGCTTTTAATCTTTTTTACCCAAGCCTCAATTTCTTGTTTATCACTATCAGAAAGCTTTGCATTGCTATGAATGAGCGTATAAGATTTCAATGGCATTTCGTTGTCTTTGATGGTTTCAATTACCTCATCTAATTTATGCAATTTCTTTTTGGTGGAATAAGCGTTGAACTCATCAAAATTCAACTCTTCTTTTCCTTCGTTTATATGGTCTGCCAACCACCAATTAATAGGTTGAATTTTGTTGTACCAAGGATAATTGGTGTTATTGGAATGACAATCGTAACAACTTGTTTTTAAAATGTTTTGAATATTTTCAGGCACATCATAATGCTGTGTAATAGCGTTTTCAGATACCTGAATGCTTTTGTTTTCTTTGGTTTTAAAGAATTGGATAGCTACCAAAAGAACGATTACCATAATCGTAGCTTTTTTTAAAATTGACTTTTTCATTATTTTGAATTTTTAAGATGAATTACTTGAATATTTATTGCTTATTCTTCTCCCTTATTTTTCATCGCCATCAATAGGGTATAGGCTCCTTGTTGAACGATTTTGCTGTTTTTCAAATTATCGGCATTGAGGATTTCTGTAAAACCGTCTCCGCTGCTTCCCACTTCTACCGCTATCATTTCAAAGTTGGCAGTATCTTTTTGTTTAAAAACGAAATGCTTCCCTTCAAAAGAAACGATACACTCATCGGGCAATGCTAAATTTTTTGTTTCAGGAATTTCGATTTCCGCATTCATATACATTCCCGGAATTAAACGAGCATCATAGTTGTCAAAATGGGCGTGCACCTCAACAGCTCTTTCATCTGAAATATTTTTTCCGACTAAAAGAATTTTTCCGGAATACTTTTTATCGGGTTGGTTATTGGTGTAACTCACCACCGGCATTCCGATTTGAATTTTATCCCAATCTTTTTCAAAAACTTTCAAATTCAAATGAATATCTCTTGGATCTACCAATTCAAATAACACATCTGAGGGACTCACATACTTACCAATATTGGCCATTACTTTGGTTACATATCCATCAAAAGGGGCGTAAATATTAGATGTTCGCTTGATATTATTGACGCTTATCTGATTGGGATTGATATGAATGAGTTGTAGTTTTTGTTCCAACGCAGCCAGTGAAGCTTCCAAAATCCGATAATCTGCCTGTGCTTGTTGGAAAACCTTATCGCTGCTGGCTTTGCTTTGATTAAGCTCCTTTTGACGGTTGTATTCTTCTCTTGCATTTTGCAATTGTGCTTTCGTGGTCAGATAATCCTGCTGTAACTGGATATACTGATTGTCTTCTAATGTTACCAATACTTCGCCTTTTTTAAAATGCATACCGGGCAATAGTTTGGTGGACTGTACTCTACCACCTAAGGCACTGCTAACAGAAACCAAATTTTGTGGTGGCACATCTATTATACCGTTCAGTTTCAGGGTGTGATGGATATTTTTCTCTTGCAACTCAGTTGTGCTTAATTGAAAATTTTGAAGCTGTTCTTTAGTCAATGAAATATGGTTTTCATTGGCTGGATTTGGATTTTCAACCTGTTCCTGCCGGCTGTTTTTACAACCGAAAAAAACCAGACTTAGTATGATGATAAGTATATTTTTCATTGTTTTTTTATTTTGAAATGAGATAAAGAATAGTGATGGCTGTTTGATTTAATTGTGCCACAGCATGATAATAGTTGGTTTGAATTTGTGCCGCCTGATTATTCAAAAGCACCCAATCCAAATAGTTGATTTCTCCATTGGCAAATTGCTCTTTTGCCGTTTTGAAAATCTGTTCCGCTTGTGGCAGTTGCTTGTTTTGAAAATTCTCAACAATGGATTTTTGGGTTTGATAGGCATTCAAAGCCGACCGATATTCCGTTTCTAACTGTGCCTTTTTGACCTGTTGCTCGTTTTCGTAAAATGCAATTTTTTGTTGTTCGGCTTTTATGTTGGCTTTTTGTCCGCTTGCAAAAATGGGAATGCCAATGCCAATGGCAACAACATTGTAACGGTGAGGGTCAATATCTCTAAAACTTTGGTTGTAATAAGAAAGCGATAAATCGGGCAGAAGTTTCGATTTTTCCAATCGTACCTGAAGTTTTGATTGTTCTATTTCTTGATTTGACAGTTGAATTATAGGATGATTTTCAATAAAAATTTCATTGGTCAATAGCCCCAAATTAATGATAAAATCAGCTGCCATCGGGTTGTATTTAATATCTGAATGTAACAACCATTGCAACTGAATTTTCGCCAGGTCAATTTCATTTTCTAACCATTTTAATTGATTGGAAATATTCTCAAATTGAATTTCGGCAGTCGCTTTTTCCAAGATATTTCCAGCCCCTTTTTCAAACCGCAATTTGCTTTTTTCTAAAAATTCCGCATAGAGCGTATCGGTTCTGCTAAGAATAGTCTTCTGTTCATTTAGCAATAAAATCTGATAAAAAACCTGTGTAACCAATTTTCTTGTTTCTATTTTGGAAAGCTTTGTCTGAGTAATTGCTTTTTGCCATTCCTGTTCCAATACTTTTTTTTGATTGCTGTAAACCGTAGGAAAATTGATATTTTGTGTAAGCCCAAATTTATTATCAAATGTAGCCGTGTTAATTTGACCTAATTCTGTTGTGAGATTGGTTTGCGGAATATTGAGATAAGATGCTTTCTTCTTATCCTGATAGCTTTCTAACAGCTCATTGCTTTTGATGGAAAGATTGTTTTTGTCCGCCATTTCCAAAGCTTGTTCCAAAGTGATGTTTTGGGCAAAAAGCGGCATCTGAATTAAAAGAACGATGATGCTTATCACTGATTTTTTCGATAATTTCATCTTTTTTAAATTTATTTTTTCAAACTGAATAAATAAAGTAGGCAAAACAAATAGCGTTAAGAAAGTAGCTATTAATAATCCACCTATTACCACCGTTGCCAAAGGTTTTTGTACTTCTGCACCTGCACCGTTGCTCAAAGCCATTGGCAAGAAACCCAACGATGCCACAAAAGCCGTCATCAATACCGGTCGTAATCTGGTTTTTGTACCGCTTAAAACTATTTTTTCTAAATCTTGTTCTCCTGTTTTTTTTAAGCGGTTAAATTCTGCTATCAACACAATTCCATTCAGAACAGCAACACCGAACAAAGCAATAAATCCAATCCCCGCACTGATGCTGAAAGGCATTCCTCTCAATGCCAGCAGAAAAATACCGCCAATGGCAGAAAGAGGAATGGCTGTATAAATCAATAAACTTTCTTTAATGGAATGGAACGCAAAAAACAACAATATGAAAATCAAACCCAAGGATACCGGTACGGCAATCATTAAGCGGTCTTTTGCTTGATTTAAATTTTCAAAAGCTCCTCCATAAGTGATGTAATACCCAGGTGAAAATTGTAGTTGCTGCTCTGCTTTTTTACTCAATTCATTCACGATGCTTTGTACATCTCTACCCCGTACATTAAAACCGATGACGATTCTTCGTTTGGCATCTTCTCTCTGTATCTGAGCCGGACCGGTGATGATGTCCACCTCCGCTACTTGATACAATGGTATTTGAGTGCCTTTGGGCGTTGGTACAAGCAGATTGCGAATGTCATTCAGGTTTTCTCTTTGTTTTTCGTCCAACCGAACGACCAAATCAAACCGTTTTTCCCCTTCATAAACCTTACCTGAACCTTGTCCTGCAAAAGCAGTGTTCACCACTTTATTGACTTCTTTAATATTCAATCCAAACTGCGCCATTGCGGCTCGGTTGTATTTGACTACCACCTGCGACATTCCGGTTACAGGTTCTATATACAAATCCTCTGCTCCTTTTACGGTTTTGATGATAGTGCCTAATTGTGTGGCATAATGTGCGAGGCTATCTAAGTCTTCTCCAAAAATCTTACAAACCACATCTTGTCGTGCACCGGTCATTAATTCATTAAAACGCATTTGTACGGGATACTGAAAACCTGTGCTGATGCCGGGTACAGCTTCTAAAGATTTACCCATTTTCTCTGCCAATTCGGGGAATGTTTTAGCGGAAGTCCATTCTTTTTTGTTTTTTAAAATGACCATCATATCGCTGGCTTCCATCGGCATTGGGTCGGTGGGAACTTCTCCACTTCCGATTTTTGTAACCACTTTTTCTACTTCCGGATATTGTGATTTCAAAATATGAGCAGCTTTTTGAGTGTATTCAATAGTGGTGTTTAAATTACTACCTGTTAAAACTCTTGTGTCCACTGCAAAATCACCTTCTTCCAATGAGGGAATAAATTCACCGCCCAATCTTGAAAGGATAAATACTGCAATTACAAAAAGTACAGCAACCGAAGCAATGACTGTTTTGGGAAAATGAATTACCTTTCTCAACAACCTTTGATGTGCGTTGGCAATTTTATCCATCACTTTGTCCGACAGATTGGGTTTGTGTTTCAGTTTTTTACTCAATACCAAGGCACTCATCATTGGGATATAAGTGAGCGAAAGAATAAAAGCCCCAATCAACGCAAAAGAAACTGTTTGCGCCATCGGTTTAAACATTTTACCCTCAATACCTTGTAAACTGAAAATAGGCAAGTAAACAATCAAAATAATTATCTGACCGAATACAGCACTATTCACCATTTTAGATGCTGAACTTTGAACTTCTTTGTTCATTTCTGATTGACTGATTTTGGGCAAGATTTCATATTTTTTACCGTGATGCAACTGATGCAAAACGGCTTCGACAATAATCACTGCACCATCTACAATCAAACCGAAATCCAAAGCTCCCAAGCTCATCAAATTGCCGCTCACGCCAAAAACATTCATCATAATAATGGCAAACAACATCGCCAGAGGAATAACGGAAGCCACCAGTAAGCCCGCCCGTAAATTGCCCAGGAACAACACCAGCACAAAAATGACTATCAAAGCACCTTCTGCCAAATTGGTTTCAATAGTCCGAATGGCATTGTTGACCATTTTAGTTCTGTCTAAAAAAGGTTCTATCACGACACCTTCGGGCAATGTTTTTTCGATGAGTGCAATTCTTTCTTTCACATTTTTGATGACATCATTGCTATTCGCTCCTTTCAACATCATTACTATGGCTCCGGCTACTTCGCCTTCATCGTTATAGGTCATTGCTCCAAAACGAGTAGCATAACCGATATTCAATGTAGCTACATCTTTCAGCAAAACAGGAATCCCATCTGAAGTAGATTTTACGGCTATGTTTTCAATGTCTTCTTTGTTTCCAATTAAGCCCTCACTTCGGATAAATAAAACAGTCGGCCCTTTTTCAATATAAGCACCTCCTGTGTTTTGGTTGTTGTTTTCCAAAGCCTGAAAAATATCATTGATAGTGAGATTAAAGGATTGTAACTTTTGAGCATTCACCGCAATTTCATATTGCTTTAGCTTGCCACCAAAACTGCTGACTTCCGCCACTCCTTTTACCCCCAATAATTGCCTTCTTACAATCCAATCCTGAATCGTGCGTAGTTCAGTCACATCATATTTATTTTCAAAACCCGATTTTGCACGAACTACATACTGATAAATTTCCCCCAATCCTGTAGAGATAGGACCCAATTCAGGTGTTCCGACACCATCAGGAATTTCATCTTTTACGGATTGCAGTCTTTCGCTTACTTGTTGCCTTGCCCAATACACATCTACATTATCATCAAAAACAATGGTAACTAAGGACAAGCCAAAACGGGAAAAACTCCTGATTTCGTGAATACCGGCAATATTGCTGCTCGCTTGTTCGATGGGAAAAGTAACCAATCGTTCAATATCGGTAGCCCCCAAAGCCGGAGCCACGGTAATGACTTGCACCTGATTATTGGTAATATCGGGAACGGCATCAATCGGCAGTTTGGTGGTTTCATACACGCCAAAGATGATAAGGGCAACCGTAAACAGCCCTATGATGAGTTTATTCCTTACGGAAAATTCAATAATTTTATTAAGCATATTTTTGAATTAATCATTAAATTAATTTTTTAATTGGCCTAAAAATTCAGGCATAGTAATAGAAAGGCTTATTAGCATTCCTTCAATAAAAAATGATTAACCCAAACGAGGTGGTTGCCAGATACCATTCAGATAAGCATCAGCATAATTAGATTGAAGATAAATGGGGATGATTGTATTCTCTTCAGGGAAGATTTGCTTGTGAAGTAAAAATATTGGATTAGGAATAAGTGAAATTACAGAACCAGCGTGTGCGTTTATTGTCTTAAATGGAAGATTATCGTGATTATGGTTATTGTGTTGATGATTGACTTTCCCAGTATAATGCTCCGCTAAAAAATGAATAAAGGAAATAGCCGTTTCATCTTGTTTATGCTCGGTATAATGCTGAATTAACAATGGCAATTTCAATAACTCTCCAAATGCTGTATTAGCACTTAAAAAGATAAAAAGAAATGATATTGCCCAAAACTGTTTCACGATACAAAGTTACAATTTTCAATTAAAATATTGATGATAACTCTGATAAGATTTTTGAAGTTGCGAAACAATTCCACTTGCTTTAGTTGCATCTTTTTCTTCTTCTAATGCTTTTACAATTTCAAGATGTGGATGTAGCCATTTGTGTAGTTCATCGTGGCTTTTTCCATCCATTGTGCAGCTTTTTATGAGCTGGCTGTTTTGGTCTTTTACCTGTTGAGCTAATGTTTTATAATCTGTCTGATTATTCTGGATATAAGAATTTACCAATTCTTCTCCTTTCATTACAAAAGGTTTCATTTCTTCGTTCACCAACCATTTTTCGCCATTGTTAAGCTCAATAGCTTCAGAACTTTCATCGTGTTGATGTTCTGCGTGGTTTTCTGTTGCCTGCTTTTCCGTTGATTTTTCGGTGGTATTATTACAACTCCACAAAAACAAAGTGCTAATTCCTAAAACAAATACTTTCTTCATATTTCTAATTTTTAATTCGTAATTTTTAATTTTTTTCAATCATTTTCAATATTCCATCTAAGACCGCTTTTCCGTCTTTAACCAAATTTGATTTATGCCCTGATAATTTCCATTTTAGTACGGTCATTCTCATTCCGCCAATAATTATGGTTGTTAGGGTAGAAGCTCCAATCAATTTATTGTATTGTCCTTTTTCTTGACCTTGTTTTACATTCTCCAATACATAGTTCTGCATTAAATCCATTATTTCAGCAACTTTATTACTCAAACTTTCATCAAAATGGAAAATGCTTTCTGCAAAAATGACACTCACAATTGCAGGTTTATTTGTAAAAGTTTGTAGCTGAGAATTAAAAATAGCTCTTAGTTCATCAGCAGTAGTGTCAGTCGGTTTAAAGGAAATAGACTGAATACGGTTTTTCATTTCCGTTTTGAAGTATTCCAATAAGCTCAATAAAATTTCATTTTTGCTTTTGAAATGTCTGTACAATGCAGGTTCGGACAAACCAATATCCTCTGCCAATGCCTTAATTGTCAAATTCTGAATACCATATTTTGAAATACGGTTGGTTGCCGCTTCCATTATTTCTATTTGCCTGTCTGTAAATTCTGGCATTCTTGTCTAATTTATTTTTGTTAGTTAGTATTCACTTACAAAAATAGAAACTAATTTTTAATTGGGCAAATAAAGTTCAAATAAAGTTTTAATTTGATAATTATTCTTTCTGTGAGTGGGTAAAAAATGGCTCTTTTGGTTTTGTGAAGCGTTGACTTGTGTGTCGGACAAAAACAAATGTGCCACTTGTGAGGTGGGAATAAAATTACTCATTTGCTTAATTTTTCTTTCAGCGGTGTTCGTGAATCGCTTCGCTTATTTGAATTAAAAAAAGTGCGTTGGGAAAAATAACAAATACAGAAGGGTAGGTAATGAGTGTCGGCTTACTTATCGTTCAGTTGCAATATGGTTTGCTAATGTTTTAAACTTCAAATTTCAGGTCGGTTGTTTTGGTTGGAGCGGTCGTCCTACCATTGGCTATAACGTTTTAGCGGCTTGACGCAGGCAGGGCATTTTAGCACTACTGTTGATGCGAGAACTGAACTTCAAATATAGCACAAAAGTTCAAACGGAGCAATTCACCCCTGCTTGCGTTCAAACCGCTTGTTACAGGCTGGCGTTCTTTGGGTAAAGTCGTTTTTGTTTTATTTTTATGTGTGGAATGGAAGACATACTCTTTGGCAAGCTTTGCTTTGAGCGGTGGCTTGTGTGGCTTGCCAATGTGTATGTCTGTTATATTATTCCTTAAAACTCAAATATAAATCCAATAGAAGGCACGATGGTTGCCGACCGCTGATTTAGGATTAATGGAATAGCGTTACTTCCGTCTGCTTTTATCGGCTGTCCGTCTGTTGTTTTAAAGCCAGTATTATCATCGTTTCGTTCAAAAGTAAATTTGGGTAAATAAGGAGTTTTGTAGAGCAAAATGTTTTGAAAATCAACAAATACATCTAAACTTACTTTTTTGAAATTGAACTTTTTATCTACTCTCAAATCCAATTGATTAAAAATAGGAAGTCGTTTGCTGTTGAGTTGTGTGTAATCGTAAACACCAGTTCCATAGGTCAAATATTGGGCAGTTGATGCGTTCATATCAAAAGGTGTGTAAGGTTGTCCTCCGGCAATGCGGTATTTCAAGCCGATGTCCCAATTCTTTTTGAACTTGTAACCAAAAGTTGCAGAAACAATAAACCCATAATCCCAAGTGGAAGGTCTGAATTGATTACTTATTCTTGAAAATTCCGACTTGTACAATGTGGCACTGGCAACATAAAAAAGGTTTTTAATTAGTTTTTGTTGGATGAAGGCTTCAATTCCATACACTCGTCCTCGTCCTGTTGATGCGTATTTGTCGCTACCAACTGCCGAATAATCCGTACCGATATTGGCATAAGAAATTCCGTTGGTTAAGGAAGTTGGGTAGTTTCTGTAATCTTTGTAAAATGCTTCCAAAGTAAATCGCAAATCGTTTTTTGGTACAAACTCCGTTCCAATGGTGTAATGAATAGAATTCGTGTATTTCAAATCTTTATTGGCAAGTGTGCCATTATTATCTTTATAGCCAAGCATCGTGTAAACAGGTAGTTTGTAATAACTTCCAACGGATGCCGAAATATTCCATTGATTGTTGAAAGCATAAGAAAGTGAAACTCTCGGAGAAAGGGTTCTCAATGGATTTAACCCATTTTTTGTATAAGTATTAATGTCTGCACGAATACCTCCCGACACTAAGAATTTATCGTCAAAAAATCGTTTTGCAACTTGACCGTATGCGCCAAATTTGAAAAACTCAATTGCTGTATTACTTGAAAAACTAACAGCTGGACTGATAATGTTTCCGTTATTATCCTTTACTTCTTCTTTTATCGTATTGAAAATATCGGCATCGTATTTTACATATTGTGCATCTACACCATAACTGTATTTCCAACCGTTTTTAAATTTATTCATATCAAAACGAAGTTTGTTTTCCGTTTCGTGACTTCCCAAACTGAATAATTTATTTCCACTTTTTGAAGCATTGTTTTCATAGCGATCAGCACCATTAAAAAACATATTTCTGCTTAAAGCAATGGTAAAAAAGCCATTATTCACCAATCGTTTCAAGGTTGCTCCAACGGTATAATTCCATTGCTTGATTAACGGATTTGCCCGATTGATATATTCCGTATTGGCATCACTCTTTTTCGGAACGGCTAATTTAAAATTGTCTATTGCTCCAATTCCTATAAAAGTCAATTCAGTTTTGTTATTGATTTTGTGGTTTACTTTGTATTGAAAATCATAGTAGTCAGGGCGAATGGGTAAATCTAATAATTTGAATAAAAATTGCAGATACGAACGCCTTGCCGAAGCCATAAAAGTGGTTTTCTTTCCCAATGGACCTTCTAACATAGCGGCAAATTCTGTTCCCGATAAGCGGAAGTTTCCACTCAATTTGTCAGGATTGCCGTTTCGTTGTTTAATAACAATCGTAGAAGCTAAAGCGTTGTCATACTTCGCATTAAAAGCCGATGAAGTGAGTTGCACATCTTGTATAAATGACACATTTAAAATTCCGGTTGCTCCGCCACTTGCACCTTGTGTTTGAAAATGGTTTAACACGGGAATTTCGATGCCGTCCAAATAATAAACATTCTCACTCGGGCCGCCACCACGCACAATAATATCATTTCGGTTAGGTGTTGTTCCTCCTGCTACTCCTGGCAATGCCTGAATAACTTTTGAAACATCAAAGTTTCCACCAGGGTTGGATTTTATTTCTTCGGCTGTTAATTTTTGGGTAGCCAAAGGTGTTATCATATCCGTAGCCCTAACCGATTTTCCGGCATTGATGACCACTTCTTGTAATTCTTGATTTTTCTCGTCCAATTCTATCTGTAAAATTTGGGCATTTCCAGAAGTCAAATTAATGTTGTAAAGCGTGAAAGGGGTGTAACCAATATAGGAAGTTTCTAGATTATATTTTCCAACCGGAAGTTGAACCGAAAAAACTCCATTTTCATCGGATAGTGTATTTAGAGTATCTTTTCCTGAGAATTTAAGAACTACCCCAATTAATATTTCTTGTGTGTTTTTGTCTTTTACTACACCGTTGATAGTACCCGTTGTTTGGGCAAAAATGCCGTTTCCAGTCAAAAGGAAAACCAACCCTAAAAGTATTTTCTTCATATAACCAACCAGTTAATTAGTGCAAAAGTAAACTAATATTTTAAACAAAAGTCTATTATTATACTTTATTTAAAAACATATAGTATATTTGTATTCTAAAATCAGTTAAAATGAATTATGGTTTAATTAAAGATGTACTCGATTTAGTTCAGGAATTTGAGATTGAAACCAACAATAACAACCATTTTGAAACATCTATTGAAGGGTTTAAAAATTGGATTTCGACAAACAATAACACTGTCGTTAATGAACCGGATTGGGAAGGGAAAGAAAACGGTAGAAGTGCTGAAAGTGTAATTAATACATTGATAGTTCACATGAATAGGTATGCAAAAAGCTATTCCAAATCGGCAATTGTTGGGTCGGATTTCTCTACGCAAGAAGATTTTATTTATCTGATAAATCTAAAAGCATTTGGCGAAATGTCAAAAATGGATTTAATCAAAAAAAATGTACATGAAAAACCGGTTGGAATGCAGATTATTAATCGTTTAATCAATCAAGGTTGGATTGAACAGCGGAATTCTAAAATTGACAAACGAAGTAAAGTGATTTCAATTTCCGAAACCGGACTTCAAGCATTGGAAAACCTTATGGATAAAATACGACAAGCTACTTCTATAGTTACCGGAAATTTATCGCAAAATGAAAAAATGGAATTAATCCGATTGTTACATAAACTCGATGATTTTCATCAACCAATTTATGATAGAAATATTGAAACGGAGGATTTACTAAGAGAAGCGTTAACTTTTAAAATAGAAAAAAATGAAAAATAGAAAAATATTAGGAACCGCTTTTATAGCTTGTGGAATTTTACTTTTAAATTCTTGTGCATCAATACCCAAGAATGCAAAACCAGTAGAAAATTTTGATGTCAATCGATATTTAGGCACTTGGTACGAAATTGCACGCTTTGATTTCCGTTTTGAAAAAGATTTAAACAATACTTCCGCACAGTATAAATTAGATAAAAAAGGAAATGTAATTGTGTTGAACAGCGGTTACAATTTCGTAAAAAAGAAATGGACGAAAGCCGATGGATTGGCAAAATTTAGAGGAGATAAAAATGTAGCTGCTTTAAAAGTGAGCTTTTTCGGCCCTTTTTATTCGGGTTACAATGTGGTGGCTTTGGACGAAAATTATCAATATGCTTTGATTGCCGGAAAGGATTTGGATTATCTATGGATTTTATCCCGTACAAAAACCATTCCCGAAGACGTAAAAACAAAATATTTAAAAATAGCTGAAGAAATTGGTTACGATACTTCCAAATTGATTTGGGTTAAACACGATAAAACAGATAGTCCGTATTTAAATGAAAACTAAAATTTCCATATTCTGGTTTCGCAGAGATTTGCGGTTGAAAGATAATGTTGGTTTGTGTCATGCTTTGTCTTCTAAATTTCCAGTGCTGCCTATTTTTATTTTTGATAAATCTATTTTAGATCCTTTAGAAAATAAAAGTGATAGACGAGTAGATTATATACATCAGGCACTTTCAGAAATCAATTTAGCTTTAAAAAATCATCATTCAAAGCTGACCTCATTTTATGGAAATCCTTTAGAAATTTTTCAACAACTTTCCCAAGAATACGACATTCAAGCTGTGTTTTGCAATCGGGATTATGAACCACAAGCCATTGAAAGAGATGCCGAAATTTTTAATTTTTTCAAAACCCAAGATATTCCTTTTAAAGCATTTAAAGACCAAGTGATTTTTGATAAAAATGAGATTGTAAAAAATGACGGAACGCCTTACACGGTTTATACGCCTTATGCAAAAAAATGGAAAGAACAATTGACCGAAAAATATTATCACACTCATAAAGCAGATTTTAATCACTTTTTCAAGCAAGATTTTACGGAAATTTATTCTTTAGAAGAAATTGGATTTAAGAAAACGGATATTCATTTTGAAACGCCAAAATTAGATGCAAAAATCATTGATGAATATGATAAATACAGAGATTTTCCAGCACTTCAAAAAACAACTCAATTAGGAATTGCTCTGCGATTTGGAACGATAAGTATTCGTAAATGTGTGGATTTTGCTTTGCAACACAATCAAACTTGGTTAGGCGAATTGATTTGGCGGGAGTTTTTTATGCAGATTTTATATCATTTTCCAAAGGTGGTCAGTCAATCTTTTAAGGCGAAATACGATTTTATTCAATGGCGAAATGACGAGCAGGAATTTGAGCTGTGGTGTACTGGGAAAACAGGTTATCCGATTGTAGATGCCGGAATGCGACAACTCAACGAAATCGGCTATATGCACAATCGGGTTCGGATGATAGTTGCCAGTTTTTTGTGCAAACATTTGCTGATAGATTGGCGTTGGGGCGAAGCCTATTTTGCTGAAAAACTCAACGATTACGATTTGTCAGCCAATAACGGAAATTGGCAATGGGCAGCAGGTTGTGGTTGCGATGCCGCACCTTATTTCAGGGTCTTTAGTCCAGAACTACAAACCGAAAAATTTGATAAAAATTCGGATTATATCAAAAAATGGGTAGCTGAATTTGGAACTGAAAAATATCCAAAACCGATAGTAGAACATAGTTTTGCAAGAGAACGGGCTTTAAAAGTTTATGGTGAAGCAGTAAAATAAAGACAATGAAAAAAAATCTAATAACTGGCGGAACTGGTTTTGTTGGAAAACAGCTTATTCCTTTTTTAGTTGAGAAAGGGTATTCTATTCATGTTTTAACCCGAAAGCCAAGTGCAAATTCATTGAAAAATATTTGTTTTTTTCAATGGGATATTGAGCGACAATACATCGATAAAAAAGCATTTGAAGGTGTAGAAATTCTTATTAATTTAACAGGTGCAAACATTGGCGAAAAACGATGGACAGAACAACGAAAAAAGGAAATTATTGACAGTCGCATAAAATCCATTGACTTATTGTATCAATATATTTCGGAAAATAAATTCAACATCAACATCTTTATTTCGTCCTCTGCTGTTGGGTTTTATGGTGCGGTAACAACGGATAAAACATTTGTAGAAACTTCTGAAAGCGGTAATGATTTTTTAGCTTCTGTTAGTCAGAAATGGGAAGATGCTACTTTAAAATTTAACGATTTAGGTATTCGTACTGTTATTTTACGCAAAGGAGTTATTCTTGGAAAAGAGGGTGGAATGGTTAAAAAACTAAGCCCATTAGCCAAACTCGGAATAAATGTTTCTTTAGGTTCAGGTAAGCAATATTTGCCGTGGATAGACATTCGCGATTTATTAAGATTGTATGAATTTATTCTTTCTAATGCTCAACTCAACGGAATTTATAATGCTGTTGCAACGGACCAAATTACGATGAATAATTTCTCAAAAGCCTTATTGAAATCTTTCGGAAATAAAAGCTTCTTACCCAATGCACCTGCTTTTGTTATTCGTTTGCTCTTTGGAGAAATGGCGGTGATGCTTTTAGAAGGTTCAAAAGTCAGCAACGAAAAATTAAAAAATACCGGATTTTATTTTGAGTTCGATACTTTAGAAAAGTCTTTGTGTCTGTGAGTTTGTAGCGAAGGGAAAATTTAGCTCTTTTGGTTTTGTGAAGGGTCGGCTTGTGTGTCGGACAAAACCAAATGTGCCATTCGTGCGGCTGGCTAAAATTGTTTTAAAAAAATGTGCGGTGGGAAAAAATAAAAATACAGAAGCGTTGACTTTTGGGTCGGCTGTCTGTTGGTTCATTTGTCCCGTCACTTTATGTTTATTTCTGTCGTTCATATTCGCTGTGTCGTCTTTTAGGCTTGCAGGTAACGGTTCGGGGCTTGGCGACAGTGGCGGAAATAGAAGCACGAAGTTTCAGTTTTGCACAACAGTAGCATAAGCCATTTTCTATTTGCTAAATTACAAAAAAAGGAAATAAAAATGGCTTATGCGGTGATAGAATTACTGACGTTGAATTTTGCACTTAACCCGCCATTTCGCCAAACCCTTGTTATCGGTAGTGGCTCTTTTCGGTCGTTCTGTTGAGCGTTGGCTTGGTAGCTCTTTTGCATTTTTTGTCTGGCTTTGTGCGGTTGGAAAAATGCAAATGTGCTACCAAAAGCGTTGGGTTAGTTCTGTCCATTAATTTTGCTCTTTGTCAGTTGGAAAATGCCTGCTTTCAGAACCTGCCAACAAATTTTTGCTGTATGTTCGTCAGGATTGAATCTTGAGCTTACTTGTTCGTATGGGTGGATGTAATTTCTAAAGTTTCGTAAAGAATGGCTAAAACTCTTTACATCTTCTTTAAGCAAACCAAGCTCGTGAGCCGTGTCAATAAAATTGCTTAGTGTCCATTCGTGATACTGTTTTACTTTTCCTTCCTTGTCTTTTGGTGATGTCTTCGCTTGATTAAATTCTTTAGGGAATTTTGAAGCTATTCCTAACAGTATTCCTTCTAATGTGCTACCTGATAAAAAAATAACAGATAAAGGTGCTTTATTATTTAAACAGATTTTAATTTCGTCAAATCTAAGGTTTAATGTTTCAGTTATAATTGTGTCTAAACCTAATTTTTCTAATGAAATTTCATCAAATTCTTTCTTTAAAAAATCGTCTTCTTTGATTTCTGCTTTTTCTTCAAATTCAATTTTACCTGCTTTAGCAAATGTGATTTCCGTTCCGTTTTTTACGACTTGCCAACTGTCAAATGCAAGATATTGGTTAAACTCCTTTATCAACTTATCAAGTTCGGTAAAACGCCCTACGAAATTTACAGGTGCAAATACTTTTTTAATACACTTGTCTAATTCTGGTGTTCCGTTAATTTTTGATAGTTTACTGTCAACGTAAATCCACCTTGAAGGGAATCCTTGTCCATAAACATCATTAGAGCCTAAGTCGTTGAAAAATTCAACAAGTTTTGGTCCCGAACGATATTCAGTTTCGTGAGTTATTAAATCTCTTAGTTTTTCCGATGTCTTTTGCTGTAATAACATTATCTATTTTTCATTTCCACTCTATTACGAATGGTTTCCGTTAAAAGTGAATACAATTGCGGAAGAATAGCGGTTTTGAAGCCGTAGGCTTTCAAGATTTCTTCGTCAAACGAAATTCTGTCTTTTTGTTTGTATTCGTTTTCATAATCCTGAATTTGTCGTTTGCTAAGCGTTTCAAACTTTGCAAGAATGCTTTCTTTTTGTTTGTCTGAAAGCAAACTTGGGTCAAATATTTTCATTTTGGTTTTGAAAAAATCAGCGTTCAAGTCCAACGCACCTAAATTTCTTGAAACTCCGTTTAACTCCACTATCAAAAGTGAAACGATAGAGTTAAGCAAAGCCGATACAATTTCAACATCTTTCCTTTTTACACGAATAGCGACCAATCTTTGATTGAGATACAAAGGCGATTTGCTGAACGAAAAGAATAATCGCTGACTTGGATTTATGGAAATGAAAATATTGGCTGATTCTTCTGGTGCAAGCGAATACCAAAAAGGTTTTCTCGTTTTCAAAACTTCGGGTAATGCAATGCCTGTTTTGTTTGTCGTTGTTTCAAACTTCTTGATGTGTTTGTAAGCGTTCGGATATTTCGCTTTCAAGGTCTTTTCATCTTCATTACAAACAAAAAGGTTGTATTCTGATTTGTTACTATAAGCAATCGTTTTTAGTTCTTGACTTGTTTTTAAAATAGGCAACAAAAATTCTTTTTCAATCTTCAATGATTTATTTTCATTGTTGGAAATGATGTGCATTTCGTCCCAACCTGTTCGTGTTCCTCTGCCTGTATCGTACAGGCTTGGAAAAGGATTTATCAGTTTCGTTTCAAAAATTCTCCAAGGATTTTGGCTGACAAAATACGTTGCCCAATTTTCTTGCGAAGCATGAGAATTGAGTAAATGTGTTTGCTCAACAATGCTTACTGTAATTGTTCCGTCTGTTTTGTGAAACACATTTTTGAATTGGCTATCTTCTTTCCAATTTGTGTTTTTCGGATTGTTGCTATTATCAACTTCGGTATAAAAATCTTCAAACGACTGTAAAGGCTTGTCTTTAAATAGCGTTTCCAACTTCTTATTTACAGAGACAAATTTCGTGGGTTCTTTGCTCGTTCCTTTTTCAAGTGTGATAAAAATTGTGCTGACTTTGGAATCCTTAAACCAATGCTCTGCATTACTTTTCACAACGTATTTGATATGGAAATTATCCAACAAAAATTTCTTGAACTGTAAGCCATAATTTTTGCCTAACCAAGCATTTGAAGTAATTGCAGACAAAAATCCATTGTCTTTTAGAAACTTCAATGAGTTGTAAAAGCAATAAATGTAGTAATCACTTTTACCGTTGATGTCAAATTTACTTCCGTTCAAAAATGCCGTTTGCGTTTTTGCAAACTCACTTTCAAACTGTGTGTTCAAAATTTCATTCGGAATATCTTCTTGTTGAATGAACGGAAAATTTGAAATTACAGCATCAAATTTCGGAATTGGAATTTGATTGATTTTATCAATGTCTTTGTTGTCGGGAATTGCGATTGTTTGACTTGGCGTAAGTGTGAAAAAATCATTACGGATTATTCTTGGAAAGTTTGCTGTATCATCAACTTTCTGTTTGTATAAACTGATAACTGAAAGTGTCGCAGGAAAATGTGAAATATCATTACCCCAAATCTGATTTAAGATTTGTTGATGGTTTTTGTTTCCAAAAAACTGTAACGTGTTGTAAAACGAATTTAAAAATGTCCCTGTTCCTGATGTTGGGTCAATCACAACATCATTTCTACTTTTGATTGCAGAAAATGTAACAAGATTTGCCAATGTTTCGGAAGTGAAATATTGCCCAAATTTTTGTTTCTCTTCTTGTGGAACTAAATTTTCCAAAATATAACCGATTACTTCGGTTGGCAAAACTTTAAAATCAAACTCATTGAAAACCGCAATAAGCCTAAACAATAGCTCGTCTATTGTTTCATTGAAAGGAATATTGTCGGTAAAATCACTTTCAAAAACTGCTTGATAATCTATTTTCTTTGCCTGATTGAAAAACTCGTTTAGCTGTTTTTGAACTTGTTTGCTGTTTTTCAATTCCAACTTAGAAACCTTGCCCGATAGGTTTTCTGAAAGTGTAAGATAGAAAAGGACTTTGCCAATGAGTTTGTAATAAGTGAACTTGGCTAAAACTTCTTCGGGTTCAATCTTTTCAACTCGTCTTGATGAAGTTGAGAGAATTTTAAGTGTCGCACTTTCAATAATTTTCCATTGGTTAAATTCCGTTATAAATGCGTTATCATCGCCTTTTAGCTCGTTGATTTCGTTTTTCAGTTGCGGAATAAAATGTAATGCTGTTTGGGTTACGGCTTCAACAATATTTGATGAAATGTTTATCGCATTTTTAAGTTCGCCATTTTTGTAAAGTTGCCCTAAATCGTACAAAATTTCATTAAGCCGTTTTTGAAGTTTTACTTCGTGTTTGTTGTAATTGTTTCTGTCGGCTAAATCATTTCTTTTCGTGATGTCTTTTTCTTTTGGATAAACTTTTAGTTTTTCCAAGCCCGAAAGCGAATAATTATCATCATTGATTTTCCAAATGATTGCTTCAGTTCCGTTCCAAGTAACGAAAGAATTTGATTGAAGTCGTTCGGCTTTTTCCAAAGCATTTTCCAACATTTCGGAATCGTCCGCAGGTGTATCAGGGAATTTTAATTCCCAACCATTGAAGACAATACCCGAAACTTTATCGGTAAATAAAAGGACATCAGGAAATTTTGTTCTTCCTGAGGCTACTTTCAGCCCTTCATCATTCGTTGCATCTTGGAATAATGTTGTACCGTTATTGATGGATTGTTTTATCCAACTAATGATTTGACCTGCCCAAACTCTTTCATTTAACTTCATAATTCAATGTGTGATATTCTGCAATTGGTTCTTTGAACAATCTCAATGTAGATTCTTCAATTTCTTTTCTTTTTAATGTTTCTTCAATTCGGTCTGTGCAAACTTTGATGTAATCAGTAGGCTTCACTTTGTGTAATAACACATCTTCGTTTTTCTCGATTCCGATAAAATTTCTGTTTTCTAAAATTGCAGAAAGTAAGAAACTGCCACTACCGCAAGCGTTGTCTAAAACAATGTCGCCCGGATTTGTAAAAGTTTTAATTAAATATCTTCCTAATTCAATCGGCTTTTGAGTTGGGTGGTAAACAGTTCCCTCAGATTCTGCTGTTTTGATGTACACAAAATCGTCAAGATTTTGTTCTTCATAAAACACAATGTCATTTGGATAACGCTCTCCATTACTTTTAACGTGTTTGGGTTTAAAATCTCCGTAACTTCCTGTATATTGGTCTTTTCTAATGCCTTTGTCGTATGCTTCGCCTTCTGTCATTTGAGGGTTGTACGTTGGTTGTTTCTTGTAAAAAATACAGATGTCCTCGTGTTTGCGTAGCGGTTGTTTTTTAGCGTTTAAAAAGTTAGTTGATTTGGATTTTATCCAAATGATTTTATACTTAAATAATTTCTCGTTACTTAAAATCAATTTTGCGGTAAAAATTCCTTGCGAAGTCAAAACTATTGCCCCGTTAACTTTGATTATTCTTTCATATTCAGCCCAAAGTTTCTGCAAGTCTATTACAGAATCCCATTTGTTCTGAGTTGTGCCATAAGGCAAATCGCAAAGTATCATATCAATGGACTTATCAGGAATTGATTGCATTACTTCCAAACAATCGCCTTGAACGACTTTGTTTACAAAGTCTTCAATTTTTCTTTTTTGTTTGTGTCCATTAAGGGATAATACAAAATCATTTGTTTGTCCATTTCCGTTTGTTCCGTATTTGATTTTTTCTTCTGCGACCTGCATTGCTTGTAATGCAAAATCTTCGTCTTGTACTTCATAAACAAGTTTGTCGCTAAGCCATTGAACAATAATCTCGTTTTTTTCAGTTTTATAATATTTACAAAGTTGGTTTACTTGCTCTCTTGTAGGCAAGCGTTTCCCATTTTCTATTCGACTAAGAACAGCTTTACTTATCCCTGTCTTTTTGGTTATGTCTTCCAAAAGCAGGTTGCGTTCCTCTCGTATATTTTTAAATGTTGTTCCGATTGTCTGCATAATAAATCAAGTTGCCAAATTTTGGCAAAATTAATCATTAGCTTTCGATTGCCAAAGTTTTTAGTAAGATTTCTGTTTGATTTTTTTGGAAATGTCAGGGTGGTGGGTGCGGTTGGGCAAAATTAAATGTGTATCGTCCTAAAAAAAGTTTACAGTTTTTATTTATTAATCCTGAAATAAGTTTACAATTCATTTTTAGTCCTGAATTGGGTTTACAATAATAGTTTTTTTGTTGTGTATCGTCCTAAAAAAAGTTTACAGTTTTTATTTATTAATCCTGAAATAAGTTTACAATTCATTTTTAGTCCTGAATTGGGTTTACAATAATAGTTTTTTTGTTGTAATAATTCTTCCATAATCTT
>Ga0268298_10001764_pt1 | contig 24703 bp, 20 predicted proteins | sample WWTPWeurt_MetaG_FD_194462 | JGI IMG/M metagenome (GOLD analysis project Ga0268298, IMG submission 194462) | Activated sludge microbial communities from WWTP in Nijmegen, Gelderland, Netherland - WWTP Weurt | ecosystem: Engineered > WWTP > Aerobic digester > Activated sludge | place...
CAGCTCGGCGTGGGCGAGGGGGTCACCAGTCAGGACTTTCCGGATGGCCAACCCCGCTTCCAGGCCGGTTTTTATTGGGACGGCAAGCCCGAGACGCTGCAGTCCTTCCGCCAGCGCCTGGCGCCACTGCCCGGCTGCCTGATTTACCCCAGCTATGATTATTATATTGATGTGCTGCCGGCTGCCCTGGGCAAAGGCCAGGCCGCCCTGTTCCTGCAGCAGTTCCTGGGGCTGGAGCATGCCCGGGTGCTGGTGGCGGGCGACACGGGCAATGACCGCCAGATGTTCGAGACGGGCTTGCAGGGGGTGGTGCCCGCCAACGCCCTGGATGAGTTGAAGCTCGCCGCCGTCCACCCCTGGCACTATCACAGCCCGCTCTCGCACGCATTCGGTGTGCTGGATGGGTTGAGGCATTTCGGGCTGGCTTCTGCTGGATAGATTTTGATCGGGAGAATTTAACCGCCAAGACGCGGAGAACGCAAAGACAAACCCATCAAAACGCAAAAACGCAAGGGATGGAAGGCGCATGGGTTTTTATCCTGGCGTCTTTGCTCCTTTGAGCCTTTGCGTTTTGATTAAACTTCGCGCCCTTGGCGTCTTTGCGGTTAAACCTTTTCCCCTCATAAACGAAGGTGCAGCTCACTTTAATCCTGATTGCGTGCAGGGCCTGACGGGATGAAGTGAGCCGCACCTCCCGGGAAGCCGCGCCCACCCATGAGGTGCGGCTCACCTGGGGCGAAAGTCGATTGCCATCACCATCTGTAAGGTGAGCTGCACCTTCAATTATGCGACCGAATACAATAAAAACGCAAAGCCGCCAGGGATGGAAGGCGCAAAGTTTTTTTAAAATCCTGGCGTCTTTGCTCCTTTGGGCCTTTGCGTTTTGATTTGGCGTCTTTGCGGTTCAACCTTTTCCCCGCCCGATCGAACGGACTGGTTATTCTTGAACCATTTGGGCCCGGGTGTGAGCCACCTGGCAGAAGTAAGGTGTTGCGCCGTCCATTTCGCCGGTTTCCAGGTGGGCGTGGGCCGGGCACCACAGACACAAGTTGACGAGCTCGCACTGGCGGCAGCCGTGCAAAAATTCTTGCTTTTGAGATCGCAGGTCTTTGACCCGCGGCGTAAAAACCTCCCAGGCCTCTTTGAGCGTGCCCTGGCGCAAATCATACGTCGCGCCATCGGCCCACAGCGAAGAGCACAATCGGTACTTGCCATCATAGCTGACAGAGAAACTGTTACTGCCAGCGCCGCAGTGGAAGAGGTGGTCGCAGCCAAGATGGTTAAAATCCGGGTTGATCAGCTTCTCCGGGTTGGCCTGCAGGGCGCCCAGGCGCTTTGCGTCGGCCCGTTCCAGGGCCACAATCTCCTCAGGCGTCAGGCGCTCCTGGCGGATTTCGGCGTTGCGCTGAGAGTCGCCATCGTAACGCAGGTGAAGCTGGGGGTCAAAACGGTAAAAGTCTTTGGTGCGGGCCAAACCAAACTCGGCAATCTGGGCCATTTCGTGCAGGTTCGAGCGCAGGGCCATGGCCTTCAGGCGCACCCGCACCCCGCCCTGCTGGAGCAGATCCAGCCCGTGAATAAAGCGGGCATAGGTCCCCGCTTTGCGCGAGACGGCTTCGTAGGTGGCCTGAGTGGCGCCGTAGACGGTGATTTCAATATCCCGGGGCGGGTATTTCTGGAATAAACGGACATGCTCCGGCGTGACCAGGGTGGCATTGGTGAAGATCGAAACCAGCAGGCCCATGCGCTTCAGCGCCAGATAAATCTCGCTGAAATCGGGGCGCAGCAGCGGCTCGCCGCCGGTCAGCAGACACCAGACGGCGCCCATGTCGGCGGCCTGGCGGGCAATCTGCGTGATCTCGGCCAGGCTGAGTTCGGCATTCTGGGCCTGCGAATCGCCAGCGGGCAGGTTAATATAACAGTGGCGGCAGTCGTTGTTGCAGCGGGCGGTCACTTCTAGATCAAATGAGATCGGCCGGCGCTGGCTCTTGAGCTTATCCCAGAGCGGAAATTCTTGAATTTCGATCTTATCCGTCATTTTTTTGCAATTCCTTGGTGAGATCCAGTTCCATTACAATCTGCTTTTTGCCGGTCTGGCGTTCACTTTCCGCCAACACAGCCGCCAGCTCAGGGGCTTCAATCTGCTGGAATCCCAACTTGATGTACAGCGGCAGGGCGGGTTGGTTATCGGCAAACACCATCAGGCGAATCGATTTGACGCCTTCGCTGATCGCGATGGCCCTGCCCTTATCCGTCAGAGCCTGGGCAATACCTGCGCCGCGATAGCGCCCCCAAACGATTAAACCAGTTCCCCAGAACCCGCTGAACGGGGCATGTTGAGGGCCAAAGCGCACCAGAGCCAGATACCCCAGCAGGCGTTTGCCCTGTTTGGCAACCAGATGGGTCACTCCGGGCATATCTTTTAAGGGGCGGGCGTCGCTGTTGGGGCTGACCCGGGCGGTCAGTTCGATCAGATCCCGCGGAGTGGCTGTTTCAATCCGAAACGGTGGGCTGAACCGTTTGACCCAGACCCGGTAAAGGCGGCTGCCCTGCAGACGGTGCAGCCCGGCGCTGAACGGGCGGCGTATAAAAAGGCCAGCCTGCATCAGCCGCCGCAGCCAGCCCCGGCGCTGCAGCCAGGCGATCCAAAGGCCCTCAGGCCCAAGCCCCAGACTAACCCGGCGCCCATCGCGCTGGATGTTCGTGACGACACCCAATATTTGCTTGAGCGAAACGGGACTGTCTCCTTCGGGGTTGTTGTCGCCCTGGAAGAGCACCTGGTCGCCCTGAACAGCAAGCAGACGGTGCACCGCCATGGTTTCATTCTCAGTTTGAATAAAGGCCGCCACTACACCAGGCCGCAGCCGGGCCGGATCGGTCAGGGGCGCAATGGTGAGTGTATCGCCGTGCTGAATGAAGGGGTACATGCTGAACCCCAGTGCTTCAAAGCGAAACTGGGCGCCGCGCCCAAGCACAGCCTGCATCAGCTCGCGCTGGCGCAGGTTGCTCAGCCCCAGGCCGCTGACCTGGGAGGCATACGGGCTGTCAGGCGGCATCCCGGCCAGTCAAAATCCTGCGCCGCAGCAGCTCAGCGGTGAGACCTAACACATCCTGTTCCAGTACAGGGCGCGGGGCGTCATATTCCTGAGCCAGGGCGTCCACCACTTCGCCCAGGGTGCGCCGGCCGTCCAACTGCTGCCAGATGGCCTGCCCGGTCGGGTTGAGGGTGTAAAGCTCGTCGCCGGCGTCGCCAACGCCGGCGGCCAGGGGCACAATCAGCAGCTCGCCTTCGATCAGGCGGGCGACAATATCTTCAGAAGGTGTACAAATGCTGGTCAGCGAGACCTGGTAATCAGACATTATTTTTCTCCTCTTGGTCAGGCCGGGCGTCCCAGCCAAATTCATTTTCTTTCAGCCAGCCCAGGCCGCGGGCCTGGGCATGGGCCACCTGGCACAGGTACTCCACCGGTGTGTCCAGGGCGCCGTGTTCAATCCAGGCTTTGGCCGGGCATTGTTCGCAAAAGCCTTTCAAAAAGCAACGCCCACAGCGCTCCAGGTAAGCCGGATTTTCGGCGCGCAGTTCACGCAAATGGGTGAACCCGCTAACGGCTTCGCCCAGGTCGGCCAGGTGGTCGGGGGAGGGTGCGTTGGCGGTCAGATCGACCGAAAGCGCCGGGTCGCGCAGGGTCAGGCAGGCCTGCAGCCGGCCGTAGGCGTCCACACAGCCGCTGCGCCCTGAACAGGCCCCGCAGTTGAACAGACCCTCGCCGGGAACTTGCATAAATTTTTTGGCCCGGAATTCCTGCCACTCGCGCTGGAAACCTTCAGCATGCCGCAGGTGCAGGTCCAGGCAGGCCTGCGGTGAAAAACGCAGCGCCTCAAGGGCTTCATTTTTGGCCGGGTCATCCCGGCGGTGGCGCAGTTCAAAATTGATGGCGTAGGCAGGTGTGTGGGTCAGCCAGGGTATTGTGCCTGCCCAGGCTTCAAATTCATCGATTTCAGCCAGGTTGGACGGCAGCAGCGACTGTTTGACGATGAAGGGCACCTGGTGTTCCAGCAGCAGGTTGACCCCGCGCCAGAACTGGGCAAACGAACCGGGGCTGCGGGTCACAGCGTCGTAGGATTCGGCGTGCATGCCATAGACCGTGATCTCGATCGGTTTGCGGGGTGGAATGCGGTCAAAGAGCGCCGCCAGCTCCGGGGTGATCAGGCGGGCATTGGTGAAGAGGATAACGCTCATGCCCAGGCGGCGGGCAAACAGGTAAAGCGTTTCAAAGTCGCTGCGCAGAAGCGGCTCACCGCCAGTGAAGCGCACCTGCAGGCAGCCCAAACTGGCCGCCTGGGTCAGCAGATCCTGGAGTTGGGCGGTATTCAGCTCACGCTTTTTGGCCGGACGGTCGTTAGCAGGCAGATTGATGCAGCAGTGGATGCAGTTGTTGTTGCAGCGCTCGGTCAGCTCGATATCAAGCTGACCCAGGCGCGGGCGCAAAGGCTGAATCTGCGGTTTCCAAACGGCTGCATAGACAGATGAAGACACCAAAAGGCTTATCCTTTCGGAAATGTACCGATAATAATTTATAAACTGATGCCAGTGGTCTGTTTACCATCAATCGAAAGTTTGTTTTGGGTGCTTTATGCCCACAACAAACTTTCGAATCATCTTAGACACAACATTAGCTGGCAACAATGAAAAAACAGGCATTGCAAGATATTTCGCCGACCGAATCGCAGCCTGAATTAACCCCGCCAGGCAGCGCCGCCCCGCTCGAATTCTTGCAATTTCCCAGAACAGCTTCTTCGGGATTGCTGCGGGCCATCACGAGCAGTTCGGGTTGGGTCCATTCTTTTTTGCTTTTCGGTTCATTGGTCATTTCCATCATATTCTCCTTTGCGATTATTTTTATCGCTCCGCTTTTGCGGAGCGTTCGATTCAGTTTCAGGCGCACAATCGCTCCAATTCAGGCACAATCGCGCCGCTCTGGTCAAAGTGCATGGTATAGAATGCGGTCTCCTGGACGAGCCGTTCGAGGATATCCAGCTCTTTTTGCCACCAATCGGCAGTACCCAGGGGGCGGATCAGGGTCGCCAGCAGACGGCGCCAGATTTCAGGCCGGGCCGTAAGCGGCTCCAGGCAGTTTTGGGTATCTTTGTGCAAAAACAGGACTGCCCGCAGCGGCGCCGCGGCTGGCGAGACATCGGCGGTGGTGCCGTGGCTCCAGGTGCCGTGGACACGCCACTCCCCAGCCGGCCCGCCCCACTTGCGGAGCACATTGCGGTCATCGCACAACACTTCGGCCCCGATATTGGCGGCCTTGAGCAGTTCCATCGTCGTGGATTTGCCGGCGCTGGAATGACCAATAAAGACCAGCCCCTGGCCATTGATCACCGCCGCTGCCGAGTGGATCAGGAGCGCCTGGCGTTCTGCCAGGAGCGGCGCCAGCCAGATCTGGTCGGTGGGGAACAGTGCAAGCGACTGCCAGCCATCACTGCGCAGGGTTTCCAATTCACCCGGCTGGCTGTAAATTTCCGCCCGCCGGTAGTCGCCGGAAAAGACGGCAGCCCGGTACAGTTCTGGGTTGGCCGGGTCGGGGGAAATCCCACGGTACAACCAGGCGCCGTTTTTGAGGTGCGAGATCGCCCAGGGGGCCTGCCGGTAAACCTCGCTGCCGGTGTCCTGTTTGCTCAGATCGGGCAGAGCAAAATGGTGCTTTATGACGATGTTGTCGTCGCCAGGGCCTGTCGTCTCGAAGGCGGTCAGTTCCGGTTTGAAAGGGATGTCGGTTAAATCGTGGTCGCTTTCCAGGCAGATGGTCATGCCGGCGATTTGAAAATAGCGCCGGTGGTTTTCACGCCAGGCTTGCTTGAACGATTTGGCTTCCTCTGCCACACTGCACAGGTACGGCACCCGGGCGGAATAACTGCCGGTCTCCAGGTGGGCATAGACGGCGCACCAACGGCAGTCTTTGCGGTTTTCGCAGCTCCCACAGTTCTGGCGCCACTCCTCGCCGCCGTGGACCCTGTCGGCGCAGGCGGGGATAAATTCATCCCATGCCTGGCGGAAGGTCCCTGTGCGCAAGTTGTAGCGCAAATCAGGGTCTTTTATGTACGAACACCAGCTCATCTGGCCGTAGGGGTCAATATGAAAGCTGGTGCGTTTAGAAATGCAGCTTGCAAACAGGCGGTCATCGCCCGGTGCGACCTGGCCGCAGCCGCCCTGGGCGGCCTCAAATAGTTGGGTCAGGTCGGTTGGAACGGGTTGGTCGAGCATGATCACATCGGCAGGAGCCAGGCGCTGGGCGGCAATCTCCCGGTTTTTGGCGGTCGAGGCCGAGGAGGACAGGTACAGCCAGGGCGCACCGACCCGCTGGTGAGCCGACAGGCTTTCTGCCAATGCCTGCATCTCTGCCCATTGGTGCCAGTTCTGGCGCATCGGGATCATTTGGACGATAAAACCAGCCCCGGCTTCCTGCAAATAGCGGAAACCGCGCATGGCGGCTTCAAAACCGCCCGGGTTGCGGGTCACATCGTCATAGACCTCGGCCGTGGCTCCGTACAGGGCCACCATTTTGGTGCCTTTGCGTTTGAGCAGTTGGGCGATGGAGGGGGTGATCAGCGTACCGTTGGTGTTGAGCGAATAGTTGGGGGCACTGCGGGTCAGGTAATCAAAAATATCGGCGAAGTCCGGGCGCAGCATCGGCTCGCCGCCCGAAATGTGCCAGGTGCGGGTGCCCATGGAGCGCGCCTGGTCAGCGATGGAGCAAATCTCTGCAAAGCTCATTTCCTGCGCCTGCTGGGAGGCGTTGGGCGCCAGCCACAGCCAGCAGTGCCGGCAGACATTGTTGCAGCGGTAGGTCAGGTCGAGGTTGCCTTCCAGGGGTATCCGCAGGTTGGCGGGCAGTGAAGCTTTGCGAGCGTATGGGGGCATAAGGCACCGGGGAAAGATAAGATGTAACTCATTTTACCAGAGTTTTTTAATTTAAAATTAATCCAACACATCAAAGCAGGGATGGAAGGCGCAAGGATTTAATTTTACAAATCCTTGCGTCATTGCTCCTTTGGGCCTTTGCGTTTTGATTAATCTTCGCGTGCCCGGCTTCTGCTATAATAGCCACCACCCCACCCCGCATAAGGATAAAACCAGCTTGTTCAAAAAACTGACCGACACGTATCATACCTATGACCGCCAGTTTTGGGTTTTGTTCTTTGGCATGCTGATCAGCACGGTGGGAACGAGCATGATCTGGCCTTTCCAGGTGGTGTATGCCAGCGATACCCTGCACCTGCCGCTGACCAACATCATGCTCCTGCTCAGCATCAGCTCGTTTTCCGGGCTGGTTTCGGCGGTGGTCTTCAGCCCACTGATCGACCGCCTGGGGCGCAAGAAGATGATGATCATCGGCTTGCTGGCCCACGCCGCCTCTTTGCTCTTTCTGAGCCAGGCTCAAACCTATACGCAATTCGCCCTGCTGATGGCCCTGAACGGCATCGCCAACCCCATCTACCGCATCGGCGCAGACGCCATGACCGCCGATCTGGTGCCGCCCGAAAAAAGGGTCAACGGCTACGCCCTGCTGCGCCTGAGCCACAACCTGGGCATCTCGATCGGCCCAACCATCGGCGGGCTGCTGGCGACCCAATCCTACACCCCCATCTTTTGGGGCGGGGCGGTCGGGCTGACGCTCTACAGCCTGCTGATGGCCTTTATGGCCCGTGAAACCGTTCACCTCAGCCGGCTGGCCCGCCCGGAGCCGACCGCCGGTGAAAAACCAGCCGCCGCCCCCGATGAACGCTTTGGCGGTTTCCTGCGCATGTCGAAAGACAGCGCCTTCATGCGCTTCCTGTTCTCGTTTACCCTGGTGCAGTTCAGCGCCATCATGATCTGGCAGCTCATGCCGATCTACGCCATGCAGACCTTCGGGATTCCCAAGTCGCAGTACGGGCTGCTGCCCACCACCAACGCCGCCATGGTGGTGCTGCTGCAGGTCCTGGTGACCGCCATCACCCAAAGGTACACCCCCCTGCCGGTGGTGGCTTTGGGCAGCTTCTTTTATGCGGCCGCGGTGGGCGGGGTGGCCCTCAGCCAGACCTTCCTCGGTTTTTGGAGCGTGATGGTCTTTATGACCATCGGCGAGCTGATCATCATGCCGACCTCCAGCACCTACATCGCCAACCTGGCCCCGGCCGACATGCGCGGCCGCTATATGGGGCTCTACGGCTTTAGCTGGAGCCTGGCGGGGATGGTGGCGCCGGTGCTGGGCGGCTACCTGAGCGACAACCTCAACCCACGCGCCCCCTGGCTGGTGGGCGCCGGGATCGGCCTGCTGGCGACCCTGACTTTTCTCTACAGCGCCTGGCTTGCCAGACGTAAAACCAGTACTTGATGTTATTCCATTGAGTGTTTTTTGTGGGTGAAACCCACAAAAAACACTCAATATTGATAAAAAGAGGTGAGAAATGTCCCGAACGGTAATGGTATTTGCCCCCCATCCTGATGACGCCGAGTTTTACGCCGGCGGAACCCTGGCCCAACTGGCGCAGCAGGGTGACAAAATTTTATTGGTGACCGTCACCGACGGTGGTTCGGGCTCTTTTGTGCTGGAGCGGGCCGAACTGGTGCGGGTGCGGGCAGCGGAGGCCGCCACCGCTGCCTCCGTGCTGGGCGCCGAGCCGCCCATCCTGCTGGGGCATCCCGACCAGGGGCTGGACCTGCTGCCAAACGGCTTGCTGCGCGAGCAGTTCATCCGCCTGATCCGCCAGTACCGCCCGGAAGTGGTCTTTGCACTGGATGTGCTCTGCTCACCCGAGGAGCATCCCGATCACCGGGCCGTAGCCCAGGCGGTCTCGGATGCACTCAGCTTTTGCACCCTGCCCCTGGTTTATCCCCAGCACCTGGAGGCCGGCCTGCAGACCCATTTTGTGACCGAGAAATATTTTTACGGCGGCCCGCCGGACAAGATCAACAAGATCGTTGACATCAGCGCCACTTTCGCCGTCAAAATGAAGGCCCTGGCTGCCCACGCCTCCCAAATGACCTTCCTGGTGGAAGATATCATGCGCCAGATCGGCAAGGTCCCGCTCAACTCCGCCGGCCTGGAAAACCTTGAGATGCTGCCCGCCCACGAACCCGCCGCTCTGATCGAAATGGCGCTGCAGGTCGAAGCGGCCGGCGTGGGCGCCCAGATCGGCGTCCAGTACGGCGAGGCGTTCCGCTGCACCCGGTTCCACCCGCTGGTTGAAAATTTGCTGGCTTCCCAGGCCTGAGGGAGATAACACGATGACCCACCCCAAACCGACCTTTTACGAAGCCTCCAAGCGCTACCGCTGGTTCATCATCTTTGTGTTTTTCATGTTCATGCTCCTGCACCAGGCCGACAAGCTCCTGATCGGCCCGCTGACCAGCAGTATTATGAAGGAGTACGGCATCAGCATGGCCCAGATGGGGGCCGTTTCGACCGGTGCGCTGGTGGTGGGCGCCGTGTTTTACCCGCTCTGGGGCTACCTGTACGACCGCTATGCCCGGGCCAAACTGCTGGCCCTGGCTTCGTTTATCTGGGGCGCCACCACCTGGCTGAACGCCCTGGCGCCCAACTATTCCACTTTCCTGGTGACCCGTTCTTCCACCGGGATTGACGATTCGAGCTACCCCGGCCTGTTCAGCCTGGTGGCCGATTACTTTGCCCCGAATGTGCGCGGCAAGATCTACGGGCTGCTCCAGCTGACCGCCCCGGTGGGCTATCTGCTGGGGATGGTGCTGGGCCTGATGCTGAGCGGCACGGTCGGCTGGCGGGGCGTGTTCCTGATCACCGGCTCACTGGGGATTGTGATGGCGGCGGCGATCTTCTTCGGGGTCAAAGAGCCGCCGCGCGGTCAGGCCGAACCGGAAATGCAGGGTATTGATGAGACCGGCAGCTACAAGTTCGAGTGGTCCAAGGCCGCCGACCTGCTGCGCAACCCGACCCTGATCATCCTGTTTGTGCAGGGCTTTTTTGGGGTCTTTCCCTGGAACGCCATCACCTACTGGTTTTTCACCTACCTGGAAACCGAGCGCGGCTACTCCTCCAACGAAGTGCTGGTGGTGATGGCCCTGGCGGTTGTGATCCTGGCAGCCGGCTACCCGCTGGGCGGAGCGCTGGGGGATGCCCTCTTCAAGCGCACCCCGGCCGGGCGGGTGATCATCGGGATCGTTGGGGTCCTGGTGGGGGCGGTCCTGTTTTGGATCACGATTACGCTGCCACACGAGGCCAAGCCTGCCTTCCTGGTGATGCTCAGCCTGACGGCGATCTTCATCCCGTTTGCCTCGGCCAATGTCCTCTCTACCATTTATGATATCACCCTGCCCGAGGTGCGCAGCACAGCGGTGGCGGTGGAGAGCTTTATCGAGAATATCGGGGCAGCCCTCTCACCCCTGATCGTGGGGGTCATCGCCGAGCGCCTGTCGCTGGAAGGGGCGTTTTTGTGGATCTGCGTCACTACCTGGATTTTGTGCGGGCTGTTCTTTTTGCTGGCCGCCCGCCGGGTGCCCATCGACATCGCCAAACTGCGCGGCCAGATGGCCGAGCGGGCAGTTTTGGAAACCCAAAAACAGGCCGCGTCTTAGTTTTTTTGTTCAATGATGGTGGGTATCCCCACCATCATTGAACAAAAATATAAAAGGAGTTCGGGATGAAAATCGCAATCTTAGGCGCAGCCGGGGTGCGCACCCCCCTGATCGTGCAGAGCATCACCGCCCGCCAGGAGCGCCTGGGGCTGGACGAGCTGGCCCTGATGGACATCGACGCCGAAAACCTGGAGCTGATCGGCATCCTCAGCGAGCCGGCCGGCGCCGGACAGCGCCGGTTTAAGCTCACCCGCACCACCGACGCCCGCCAGGCCCTCAGCGGGGCCGATTATGTCATCACCACCTTCCGGGTCGGCGGGATCGCCTCGCGCGTGATCGACGAGCGCGTCCCGCTGGGCTGCGGCGTGCTGGGTCAGGAGACTACCGGCCCGGGCGGCTTTGCCATGGCCCTGCGCACCATCCCGGTGCTGCTGGACTACGTGGCCATGATGCAGGAGATCTGCCCGCAGGCCTGGCTGATCAACTTTGCCAACCCGGCCGGGCTGCTGGTGGAGGCGGTCACCCGCCTGAGCGGCTGGCAGCGGGTGGTGGGGATTTGCGACGCCCCCAGCACCATGCTGCGTCTGGCCGCCGCTGTGCTGCGGGCCAACCCGGAGCAGGTCTACCTGGATTATTTTGGCCTGAACCACCTGGGCTGGGTGCGCGGCGTGCGCTGGCAGGGGCAGGACTATCTGCCGGCCCTCCTCCAGATGCTGCGAGCGGGCGGCAGTTTGCCGAGCCTGCCCTTTGACCCCGATTCCATGCAAGCGATGGGGCTGATCCCCAATGAGTATCTGTATTACTATTACCACACCCAACAGGCGGTGGACAACATTCTGGCCAGCCGCCAGACCCGCAGCGAGCAGGTGGCGGCCTTCAACCAGCAGCTCTTTGCGGCCCTGCGCCAGGAGCATGCCGCCGGCAGCCCGCAGGGGATGCAGGCCGTTTACCAGGACTACCTGCGGAGGCGCGGCGGGTCTTATATGGAAACGGAGACCGGCCACAGCGCCGGGCTGGAGCAGATGGATCCGCAGCTTTTGCAGGCCATTGCCGGCGAAGGCTACGCCGGGGTGGCCCTGGACCTGATCGAGGGCTTGAGCGGCCGCCAGCCCAGGCACATGATCCTCAACATCCGCAGCCAGGGCGCCATGCCCGACCTGGCAGATGGCGACGTGGTGGAAGTCCCGGCCTATGTCAACGCTGACCTGATCCAGCCGCTGGCGGTCGGGCCAATCCCCGAACACTGCCTGGAACTGATCAACGAAGTCAAGATGTACGAAAAGCTGACCATCGAAGCCATCCAGGAGCACTCGTTCCACAAGGCCCTGGCCGCCCTGGCGGGCCACCCGCTGGTGCCCGACCCCGACACAGCCCGCCTGATCCTGGAAGAGTACATCCGGCTGCACGGGGCCAATTTCCCGGAGCTGAAACGCTGAGATGTGCGCCTATGATGTCCTGGCGGTCGGCTCGTATTCGGTCGACCTGATCTTCACCGGCCTGCCGCGCCTGCCCGAGCTGGGCACTGAGGTGGTGGGCAGCGGCTTTGGCATGCTGCCGGGCGAGGCCTACACCTCGGTGACGGCCATGCACCGCCTGGGGCTGAAGGTGGCCTGGGCTGCCGATTTTGGCAGTGACGAGTTCAGCCAGTTTGCCCTGCGCTGCGCCCGCCAGGAGAAGCTGGACGAGCGCTTCTTTGTGCACCACAACCGCCCGCTGCGCCGGGTGTCGGTGGCGGCCTCCTTTCCGCACGAGCGGTCTTTCCTGACCTATTACGACCCCGACCCGGCTGTGCCGGCGGCCCTCAAGGCCCTGGCCCTGACCAGCGCCCGCCTGCTGTTTGTGCCCGGGCTGTACCACGGCGGGCTGCTGGATGCGGCCCTCAAGCTGATGCGCCTGAAGGGCATGCAGCTGGTGATGGACGGCAACTCGGGCACGGCAGACAGCGGCCCCAACCGGGTCGACCTGACGATGGACAGCGTGCGCCGGGCAATCCAGAGCTGCCAGGTGTTTTTGCCCAACGCCGCCGAGGCCCGCCGCCTGACCGGCCAGCCCGAGCTGGAGCAAGCCATCCAGACTCTGGGCCAGCTCTGCCCGCTGGTGGTGGTCAAAGACGGCGCCAACGGCTCGTATGCCTGCCAGGCCGGGCAGATTGTGCACGCCCCCTCCATCCCCGTCACCCCGCTGGACACCACCGGGGCCGGCGACTGCTTCAACGCCGGTTTCGTGCGCGCCTGGCTGGACGGCCGCCCCCTGGCAGAATGCCTGCGCTGGGGCAACATCAGCGGGGCGCTCTCCACACTGGCCCACGGCGGCACCGGGCGGGTGGTGACGGTTGAGGAGATTCAAAAAATAGTCAGTTCGGGATAAGAGATTTTTGGGTGGCCTGGAGCCTGCCTGCAATGTACCCATTGCAGGGCAGGCTTTGCAACCCTTGCCGCGACTTCAGTCGCCAGACCTGCACAGCACCGTCCGGTAGAAAATCCCCTTGCATTTAATCCAAAATCAGGCCAAAATAAGCTATGCCTATCCAGCAAATTGACCTGAACAACCGGGCCCAGGTGCGCCAGTTTCTGGAGCTGCCCTTCCGGCTCTACCGGCGTACACCGCAGTGGGTGCCGCCGCTTTCGGGCGACGCCGCCCGCATGCTGAATCCACGCGTCCACCCCTTTTACCGGCACTCCAAAGCCATCTTTCTACTGGCTTACCGCCCGGCCGACCCGCAGCCGGTCGGCCGCCTGGCAGTGCTGGAAAACACGCGTTACAACGCCTACAATCAGGAAAAGACGGCCTTCTTCTACCTGTTCGAGTGCGAGGACGACCCGCAGGCGGCCCTCGGCCTGTTTACAGCCGGCAAGGAGTGGGCCCAGGCGCAGGGGCTGGATAAGATCGTCGGGCCAAAGGGCTTCAGCGCCCTGGACGGCTTTGGGATGCTGGTGGAGGGTTTTGAACACCGCCCGGCCCTCGGTATTCCCTACAACCCGCCCTACTACCCGAAGCTGGTGGAAGCCGCCGGGTTTGAAACCGCCAGTGAAGCGGTCAGCGGCTATATCCACCGCAGCATCCAGTTCCCCGAAAAGATCCACCAGCTGGCAGCCCTGATCCAGAAGCGGCGCGGGCTGGAGGTGCGCCGCTTTGAGAAGCGCAGCGATCTGCAGATCCTGGTGCAGCGCCTGAAGGAGCTCTACAACAACTCGCTCAGCGGCACCACCGGCAACTACCCGCTGACCGACGAGGAGACCCAGAGCATGGCAGACCAGATCCTGTGGTTTGCCGACCCGAAGCTGATCAAGATCATCTTCAAAGACAGCGACCCGGTCGGGTTTCTGTTTGCCTACCCGGATATCTCGGCGGCCCTCCAGCGCTGCCAGGGGCGGCTCTTCCCGCTGGGCTGGGCGGATGTGCTCCTGGAGCTGCGCCGGACCGCCTGGATCAACATCAACGGGGCCGGGATCATTGAAAAGTACCGCGGCCTGGGCGGAACGGCCCTGCTGTTCAGCGAGATGCAGCGCAGCATTGTGGAAAGCCGCTTCGAACACGCCGACCTGGTCCAGATCGGGCTGGAAAACGACAAAATGCAGCGCGAGCTGAGCGGGTTGGGGATCAATTTTTACAAGAAACACCGGGTGTACGCGGGTTGAATCAGGTCTGAGGGGGGAACTCTTCCCCCGCCTGATTGAAGGTGCAGCTCACCTTGCACATCGTATTGGCAATCGACTTCGGCCCCAGGTGAGCCGCACCTCATGGGAAGCCGCGCCCACCCAATAGGTGCGGCTCACTTCAGCACCCCCAGGCAGGGCACAAACCCTTACCTGAAGTGAGCGGCTGACAATGTCAGCTGCACCTTCAACTAAGCGACCGAATTTAATTTAACCGCCAAGACACGGAGAACGCGAAGACAGACCGATCAAAACGCAAAGACCCAAAGAAGCAGAGGCGCAAAGGCTTTTCTTGAATTTCTTGGCGTGCTTTGTGCCTTCGCGGTAAACAAGCCGGTCGGGCTGAAGCCCTTCCTCAGTACCTGGAAGCCCCTGGCGATGGGTACATCGCAGGGGCTAAATTCCCCAGCCCCGCAGGGGCTTTCAGGTTCTGAGCCAGGGGCTTCAGCCCCTGGCGGAAGGGGTGGATTGAACCGAGCCCAATGTGGACCCAAGATCCAGCCCGGCCTTTGCTCAATCTGGAAGTATAATTCAAGCAAGATAAAACAACGCCAGTTCAAACGATCCATAGAAACGCACATACGGGAGCAAGGAATTATTATGGCAAAAATGTACATCGAAAATCTGCTCGGCGAGAACGAGAAAATCCTGGTCAGCGCCCGCCAGCACTGGTTTGTGGTTGCCCGGGCGATTGCGCTGGAAATCACCGTCATCCTGATCATCTTCATCGCAATGATCGTCGGCACGCTCACAGTACAGGCAACGGAACCAAACTACGTCTATGCTATCTTTGCGGTTGGGCTGCTCTGCACCCTGGTGCCGGTCGGATCCATGGCGCGGGATATCATGATCTGGTCGCACCACCAGTACTACATCACCAATTGGCGGGTGATCCAGGTGTCGGGCATTTTCAACAAGGCCGTCCTCGACTCGTCGCTGGATAAGATCAACGATGTCAAGCTGACCCAATCGGCCCTCGGGCGGATGTTCGGCTACGGCGATATCGAGATCCTGACCGCCAGCGAAGAAGGCGACAACCTTTTCCGCCTGATCGATGAGCCGGTGCGCTTCAAGACCGCCATGACCAACGCCAAAGAAAACGCCCTGCGCCGCAAAGATATGCCCACCGCCGCCTCCCCCGAGCAGAGCATCCCGGCCATGCTGGCCCAGCTGGGCGAGCTGCGCACCAAGGGCGTCCTGACCGAGGCCGAGTTCCAGGAAAAGAAAGCCCTTCTGCTTTCAAAACTTAAATAACATATCTGGTTGTTGTTTGGGTGACGAAGCCACCCAAACAACAACCAAAATATTTTGTTTTCGGGCTAACCCGAATTGGGGTTTGTTTTGTGCGCAGCACAAAAACAAACCCCAAATTTTTTATGCATCGAGATAGTAGGTGTGGTAGCGGTTGGCGCACGGGTTGCCCCAGGCGATGTGCATCACCCGGGCGGTCAGGTCGAAGATCATGGCGTTGATCGTTTTTTCGCGGTCCAATGGGTCGCTGTCGGTGTCTTCGTGGTTGCAGATCGAGCTGGGGTGGTTGACATGGTCGCGCTGGATTTCCTGGAGCGAGCGCACCGTGTGGCGGGCCGTCTGCTTCAGCAGACGGTCGGCCCGGAAATAGCGCACCCGGGTGGCGATCAGCTCATCGGGCTCGTTTTCCACCGCCTGCATGTGCGGGCTGAGGAAATGGTTGGTGTGGGCCAGGTAATTGTTTTCGGGGTACAGGATTTCAAACTGGCGGGCCGAGACCTCCACATTGTACATCTCGCCGCTCTCATGGGCGATCAGGTGGTTGTAGCCGGCGGCCCGGCGCGGGATGAGCGTCTTGCGGATGGCCTCGCCGGGCGATTTGCAGGCCAGCACCGCCCGTGAGACGAACAACCGCGGCACCCCAATCCGGCTGTCGTTGGGGTAGACCGAGTCGCAGGCCTGGGCGATGCCGTAAGCGTTGAACCCGATATTGGGGATCAGCCCGCCGTAGGTCATCGCCAGGAAGGGCGGCTCGTCGTCTGGCTCGGCGTGGAGCACAAAGACATTCGGCTCATCTTCGGGCAGCCAGTCTTCATTGTGGGCCACCAGCACATGCCCATCGGCGGTCCGGTCACCGTTGACCGCCATGCTGGTGCACTTGGTCAGGTGCAGGGCGTCCATGGTGACCGCTTCCATGGCATTCAGAACGGCCACATCTTCATAACTGACCCCGGCGCCCTCTGCGATCCCCAGCAGCTCATCCACATAGCTGGTGTAAACCTCCTGGGCAAAGGGCATGTACTTGCTGGCCTGGATCTTGGCGCCCTCCCAGGTCAGCTCGAGGACATTGTAGGCGGAGTCGATCTGGTTGTGGGCGTTCCCCAGGCTGCTGCGCACCCCCTCCCTGCAGGCCTCGCCGATCTGGCGGCCAATCTCACGATGCGTGCCCTTAACCTTTAAAAGCGTGGGCGGTTGTTCGTGGATGGTGGTGCGGGTGGGGAGATTGGAATAATTGTTTGTACCGAGCATATTCTTTTCCATTTTTTTAGAGTTTCGCTTACAGATAACATGGTTACCTTGGGCGGCAGTGGGATTGGCTTCGTTGGGAAGCTAAGAAATCGCATAAAATTACCTCTCCCTCTGTAGGGGCGACCCGGTCGGCATTTATATGGCGTCGGCATTTATATGGCATCGCCATTATAAAAACGGTGTACCCACCGTCAGGGTCGCCCGGTGTTGACATCTCAGGGCGACCCTATCCTTGATGGCCGCGCCACTTTTCAAGCCAGGCGGGATCGCCCCTACCCAGATGCCTCATGTTCCTTAGGCAAGAATAGGCCTTGCCTTGAGACAATTATGTTATTTGTCATTCTCTCAGGGCAGAAATCTTCTTTGCAAAATTCTCCTGATCTGAGCGATTTATTTGTTATGATAGAGGGTGTTCCACAATCCCTCGCACAACAAACCAATTTCATAGATTTTATCATCTTATAGGCCGGTGAAACAATGAAAAAGAACCTGCGCACCTTTCTGACCCTGATTGTTCTGACTGTCCTGTTGTTTGGTCAGCCCGTATCGGGCCGGGCCGCCGCTCCGGAGCTGCAGATCTACTACGCCGGGCCGGCGGACGGGGTACGCCAGGCGCTGAGCCTGATCCCCGGCGCGGCCCTGACCGAGTCCCCCGAGCAGGCCGGGGTGCTGGTGTTGAACGGCGCCCTGCCCGACCCGGCTGCGCTGAGCGCCCTGCGCCAGGCCGGGGTGGGTGTGCTGCTGATCCTCGGCCCGGAGCTGCGCCAGGGCGATGTGCAGGATGTGCTTGGCGTGCCGCTGATCATCAGCCCGGCAGAAGAGGCCGTGACCCTGACCAGCGTCAAAGGCGCGGCCGCTCCGCTCCTCACGGGCATCGACTGGAACAGCGCCCCCCAGATCCGAGAGCGCGGCCAGACCCAGACCCCGGTCTCCAGCGTCATCCCACTGGTGGCTGGCTATGAAGATGCAAGCTGGCTGCTCTGGCAGGCCGGCAGCAATTATATCTTCAACGCCTACCTGGGGGATGCCAACAAGCCGTTTCAGGAGTGGGCTTACTTCAACTACCTGATCTACCACCTGACCCTCAGCGCCGCCGGGCGCTTCCCTCTTTCCTTTGCCGACTACCCCGCCTCGCCCGTCCCGCACAGCGCCGAGCGGGTGGGGCTGATGCTGATCATGGCCGGTCTGCTGGCCACAGCCGGCGCCGCCTTTGTGCTGGTGCGGCGCTACAGCCTGGCCCACCCGGAACTGCTGGACGCACTGACCAGTGGACCGGCCCCCGCCGCGCCAGAATCCCCGGCCGAGACCCCGGCCGAGACGCCCAAAACAGTGGAAGATGATTGGGATGAAGTCGGTTTTCACCGGCCGCTGGGCGGCTTTATGCTGGCTTTCATGCTGGGGGTGGTGATGTTCGTGCCGCTCATCATCTACAACAGCTACATCCTGCCGACCTTCATCCTGCCTTCGGCCCAGGCCCTGGGCATCTGGGGGCGGGTGACCCAGTTCTTCAACGTGGTCTGGCTCTTCCTGGATATGGGCACCAGCATGGCCTTCATCAAATTCTTTGCCCAATACCGGGTCCATGAACCGCGCAAAGCCATCCAGTTTGGGCAGGTCTTTGTCTGGTGGCAGGCCCTCTCCGGCGCCGTCCAGGTGGCGGTGGTGGTCCTGATCGCCGGGACCTACCTGCCGCAGACCGCCTACGCCCTCTACACCTGGAGCGTGATCATCCACACCCTGATCCAGCTGCCCGGTTTTTACCAGGTCTTCCGTCACGGGCTGATGGCCTGGCAGCGTTTCGACTACGCCCAGATCGTGATCATCGGCACCAACCTGATCCTGCCGATTGTGGCCCAGCTGGCAGTCGTGCCGCTGATGGTGGCCTGGGGCGGCTCGGCGCCGGTCTTTGGCCCGGCGCTGGGCGGCCTGTTTGGGCTGGGGCTGGCGGCCTACCTGGTGGAACTGCTGACTTTTGCGGCCGGCTGGCTGCTCTACCGCCGCCTGGGCTACCGCGCCCGCCTGCTCTTCCTGGCCCACTTCGACTGGCAGACGGTGGTACAGTCCTTCCGCTTCGGGGTCTTTGAGATGCTCGGCTCGTTCTTCTGGGGGGCCGGGCAGGCCCTGGAGATTGTCATCACCCAGACCCGCCTCTTCAACTACACCGAAATCTGGGGCAACTGGGGCCTGGCCCAAAACTTCGTCTTCGCCTTCAACGCCGTCGCCACCCTCTACGACAACGTCATGCCCTCCATCTCTGAGGCCATCGCCAACGGGCGGGTCAAACTGAGCCAGTACTACGCCGCCGTGTCCTACAAATGGGGCGGGCTGGTCAGCGCCTTCATTGGGGCGGTGCTGCTGGCCGTAGCCGACCGCTTCATCCTGGGGGCCCTGGGCAGCGAGTTTGAGCGCGCCGCCGCCTATGCCGTGCCGCTGATCATCTGGGGGGCGATCCAGTACCTCTCCTGGATCGGCGACAATGTCCAGCTCGGCAGCAACCGCCCGGTGATCAAGGCCAGCATGGTCTTTGCCGAGCAGGTGGTGCGGATCCTGCTGGCCCTGGCCCTGGTGGCCCGCTTCCAGATCAACGGCCTGATCATCGCCTATTTTGTCGGCCTGCTGGCCAAGGGCATCTCGGCCTATTTCATCAATGACCGGCTGTGCTACCCCCAAAAGTTCTACTTCTGGCAGTCGGCGGCCGCCCCGCTGCTGGCCGGCGGGCTGCATTTCCTGATCCTGCGCTATGTCACCGGGCTGATCTGGCAAAACGACCAGCTCACCAGCATCCTGATCTTCCTGATCGGGATCCTGTTCTCCTACCCGCTGTATGCCTTCCTATATGGGCTGGTGGGCGGCTGGGACGACGCCACCCTCCAGGAACTGGAACACGCCGCCCGTCTGGCGGGCTTTATGCGCGGCATGGCCTGGCTGTTTTGGGCCGCCACCGCCCTGGGCGCACGCCTCAGCCCGCTGCATAACCGCTTCCCCATCACCATCCGCAGCGAAGCCATGACCGAAGCCGCCCTGCTGACCCAGGAGCGGGTCAGCATTAATTAGCTCTCGCCCATTAAAAAAAGTACTCTGAACGTGCAAAGCACGTTCAGAGTACTTTTTTTAATCTTTAGAACTTTTCCCAGTGCAGAACCTGGTCGAGGGGTTTCTTTTCCTTGACCGAGATTTCGGCCGGCACGCCCACGGGCAGCAGGGTGAAAAGCCGCTTGCGCTGCGGGACGTTCAGCAGCACCTTGTATTCGGCCTCGCGCTCGATCGTCACACCTTCCAGCCAGCAGCCGCCGTAGCCCAGGGCCGTGGCAGCCAGGAGCATATTCTCAACAGCCGCCGCCCCGTCTTCCACCCACCAGCGCGAAGCCGGGTCCATGACCACGGCGATCACCGCCCCGGCGCTGCTGATCCAATCGGTGGATTGGGCCAGGTAGGCGAAGGTGTCTTTGTTGGTAATCACAATAAAATCCCAGGGCTGCAGGTTGTTGCCTGAGGCAGCCATGCGCCCGGCGTCCACGATTTTCTCAAGGGCTTCTTTGGGGAGGGGTTCTCCGGTGAAGCTGCGAGCAGAGTGGCGGTTTCGAATGACATCAAAAGTATCCATAAATTCCTCCGTATAGAGTTAACCCTGCTTGTTGAAAAGCGTGGCGATGGAAAATTATAACCCCGAAAAGGGATTTTAGACGAGGCTTATGGACATTCGGGTTTGCCCTCAGCCAGCAGTGTCCCACCGACTGTCTGCCAGATACTGGTACCCAGATCGGAGATGCCCACCAGCATTGTTCCGTCGGGTGAAAAGAGCAGCGTCCACAACTGGGCGGCACCGGTTGGCAGGCTGCCCAGCTTTTGGGCTCCATCGGCTGAGAGAAAGGTGATCACAGCTTCGCCCTGTATATCCCAATAAGCCAGCCCATCTGACGAGAAATCGAACGCCATGGCGTTGATACCCGGATTGCCGCCCAGCAGCTGAGCGCCATCTGCCACCCGCCACAGGAACAGACCGTTGGCGGTTGTGGCTGCCAGATACTGCCCATCGGGCGAGAAGACCGCATCCGAGGTGTCATAACCGCCGGAGGCGCTCAGCTCTCTGACCAGGGCAAATGTATCGGCATCCCAGATTTTGGTTTTACCATCGAAGGGCACACTTGCCAGCAGGCTGCCGTCCGGAGAAATACCCAGCCCCAAAACATCCTGAGGCAGATCATCGGCCCCGGTCGGCTGGAAAGCGCCAGTTTCTTTCCCGGCCGCGTCCCAAACCCGCACCCACTGATCGAGCGAGGCAGAATACAGATTCTCACCATCCGGCGAGAACTCCAGTTCGGTGATGATATTGGTATGCCCGCTGAGAGTCTGGAGCAGTTTTTTCTCCGCTGCCGCATAAATCTGGATGGAATTATCGGCCAGGGCCACAGCCAGCCGGTCGCCGGAAGGCGAAAGGGCTGCGACGACAATGCTCTGCCCGGCAGGCAGCTGCAAGGACAAAAACTCTCCAATGTTCATACTTTGCAGATCAAAGGCTAGGATCGCCGCCGTGTCTCGCAGCAGCACATAGCGGTTATCGGGCGTGAATCCAAACGGAATGGCGCTGGTGGTGAAGCAGGCAGGCGGCAGGGAGGCCTTGGGCGCCGTTGGTTCAGGTAGAGGCGTGTCGGTCGGAGCGGGGCTGGCTGCAGCGGCGGGCGGGTCTGTTGGCTGTACATTGGTGGTTGGCCCGGCAGCTTTGGGCTGACAGGCCGCGCTGCAGAGCGCCAGAAAAAGAACCAGGAGGCCAATCCCCAGGCGTTTCAACGGTGGAGTGCGGAGTATACGGCAGTGCAGTTCAAAACGAGGAAGGTTATTCATTTTTTCCTCCAGATTTAATTATACAGGAAAACATCAATGCTCGATGCCATAGGCTCCCGGGAAAAGGGCCTTAACAATAGCGCCTGGTGCAGGGTGCGACCCTGGCGGTGAGTACACCGCGGTTGGCAATTTTGCAGCATCGCCGTTATATAACGGCAATTTTCCGATTAAAGCCAAGCGGTGTACCCACCGCAGGGGTCTCCCCTCCATCGGACAGAAATTATGTTATGAGTAGTCAAAATGGGGTTGTATAATATAAGCTACTCAGCCCAATTCCCGGTTTTCTGCCCGCCTAAAACTCCACCTTCCAACCGAAAGAATGATGACCATATGAACCAGAACCCGAGCAGCACCTCTTTAGCAAACATCAACGAAAAAGCCCGCACCGAAGCCCAGCGCCTGATCGCCAGCCAGACCCGCTGGTCGCACCCGTTTCGCAGCCGCTGGGAGCATACCCTACGGGTGCTGCGCTGGGCCGAGCGTATCCAGGCCTGCGAGGGCGGCGATTGGGGGGTGATCTGGCTGGCGGTGCTGTTTCACGACTGCGGCTGGAGCGAGACGCTGGACCACGCCCTGGTTGGGGCGGAGCTGGTGGAGGCCTTTCTGCGGGCAGAGGGCGTCGAGCCGGCCCTGGTGGAGCGGGTGGCCTGGGCGGTGCGCACCCACAACAAGCGCCGCGATCCGGCCCCGGACCTGCCGCTGGAGAACCGGATCGTGATGGACGCCGACCTGTTGGACGAGCTGGGGATCACAACCCTGGTCTGGGACGCCATGGCAACCGCCCTGGAAGAGCAGCCCGGCTACCGCCAGGCCCTGGAGCGGGATCTGGCCTTCTTCAACCACGCCAAATGCAAGCTGGAGCAGCTCCAAACCCCTACCGGGGTCCGGCTGTACCAGGAACGTCTGGCCTTTTGGGAAAAGTGCCTCAGCCACCTGCGCTATGAGCTGGGCCTGGCAGACGAGTTTATGGGGTGATGGGGGGCTGGCCGCAATGGGCAGAGCTGTTAACTGCCGGCTTATTTTGAGAGCGAGCCCAGGAAAAGCTCTTCAACCTTTTTGCGGGCCCAGGGTGTCTGGCGCAAAAATTTCAGGCTGGATTTGATGCTTGGCTCGTGGTAAAAACAACGCACCGGAATTCGCCGTGATAATTCAACCCAGCCATACTGCTCAACCAGGCGGGTCAGGATTGTCTCCAGGGTGATGCCGTGCAGGGGGTCGTTTGGGTGCAGGCGCGGGGTGGTTTGGTCTGAGTCGTTCATGGTTTGTAGGGTTGGCGCTCAGGAGGACTTACTGAGCTGTGGATTACGCTCTAAAATCGTTTGAATTTCATCATCCAGGACAACGCTTTGTGGCTTGCCTGCCTCAAACTTAACTTGCACCCGCACACCGGCTGTGAGCAGATAGGCCTTGCTGAGGCCGGCCTTCATCCTGGCCTCAAACGGCGCCTCATTCGGCGGGAAGACCCGCACCAGAATTTCAAGCAGTGGCTCTGCGCCGGCATACTGGTTGTATTTAGCCTTTTTCAATTCTTGATTCATCACAGCCCGCCCATCTTCGAGCAGTTCTGCCAGGGCGCTGATGGGTTGTTTTTTGCCAAAGAGAAAGTTCATGCTGCTGTTTTCCTTTCAGTTTGATTCTACTTGATTCCAGGTGGTTTTGTGTATATGAAAATGGGGCAGGCCCAGGCACAATCAAAACGCCAGGACGCAAAGGTTAAATTCGGTGGCCTAATTGAAGGTGCAGCTCACTTTAATCCTGATTGCGTGCCATGCCAGGCGGGATGAAGTGAGCCGCACCTCGCGGGTGGGCGCGGCTTCCCATGAGGTGCGGCTCACCTGGGGCCGAAGTCGAAGACCGGTAAATGACGTAAGGTGAGCTGCACCTTCGTTTAGGCGGGGGAAAGATTGAACAACAATCGGTCGCATAATTGAAGGTGCAGCTCACTTTAATCCTGATTGCATGCCTTGCCAGGTGGGATGAAGTGAGCCGCACCTCGCGGGTGGGCGCGGCTTCCCATGAGGTGCGGCTCACCTGGGGCCGAAGTCGAAGACCGGTAATGAGCGCGAGGTGAGCTGCACCTTCGTTTAGGCGGCGAAAAGATTGAACAACAATCGGTCGCATAGTTGAAGGTGCAGCTCACTTTAATCCTGATTGCGTGCCATGTCAGGCGTGATGAAGTGAGCCGCACCTCACGGGTGGGCGCGCCCTCCCCCTCCAAAAAAATCCCCCTCGCTCCTACCCCCAGTGTGGTATATTCAATCTATGAACACCCCCAACACCATCCCTACAATCGACGAACTGATCGAGCTGCCCGAAGCTTTTGAACCCCAGATCTCGCCCGATGGGCGCTGGGTGGCGTATGTCCTGCGCCAGCCCGACTGGAAGCAGAACGAATACCTCAGCCAGATCTGGCTGGCAGCCGCCGACCAGAGTTCGGCCCCGCGCCAGCTCACCTTTGGCAAGAACTCCTCCGTCTCGCCGCGCTGGTCGCCGGATGGGCGCTGGCTGGCCTTCCTGGCCCGCCGGGCGCCGGACAACTCCCAGCAGGTCTACCGGATCTCGCCCTTTGGCGGCGAAGCCGAGCGCCTGACTGAGATCGAGCGCGGGGTGGCAAAGTTCTCCTGGTCCCCCGACGGACAGCAGATCGCCCTGATCGCCCCCGGGCCGGAGGCCGAACCCCAAAAGCAGCGCCGCGAGAAGTACGGCGATTTCAACGTGGTCGATCAAGACTATGTCCGCCTGCAGGTCTGGGTCATCCCGGCTTTCCAGCCGCCGGCCGCCGGCGCCGCAAACGGCGCCGAAAAGAGCGCCGGCGCAGACTCGCAGCTCCCCAAACCCAAACCGATCACCAGTCTCAAGGACGGGCATGTCAACAGCCTGGCCTGGCGCCCGCAGCCCGCGGCTTCGACCGAGACCCCGCCGGAGACAGTGGGCGAGATGGCCCTCGAGATCTGGCCCTCGCCCGACATGGCCGATTCGGATGTAGGCCGGCTGGCGCTGGTCAACCTGCGCAGCCTGGAGCTGACCTGGCTGACCGGGCCGGGCTGCATTACGCCCACCTGGTCGCCGGATGGCAGCGCCCTGGCCTTTCTGCGGGCAGGCAGCCCCA